>WNFE01000974.1_pt1 | contig 25760 bp, 17 predicted proteins | sample 5400451 | NCBI WGS metagenome assembly WNFE01 (sample SAMN13153344, study PRJNA577476) | soil metagenome | isolation source: 200 cm saprolite under Douglas fir tree site 2 hole 2 | place: USA:California | collected 2015-04-18
TACGATCCGCCTCCGCCCTTCAAGGATCGCTACGCCTCGCAGCCTTACGACGGCGAAATCGCCTACGCGGATTCTTGCGTCGGTCGATTGCTGGACGCGCTGCGCAAGCACGGCCTCTATGACGAAACCCTGATTGCGGTGATGGCGGATCACGGTGAGTCGCTGGGCGCGCACGGCGAAAACACGCATGGAGTGTTTCTCTACGATGAAACCCTTCACGTGCCTTTGCTGATCAAGCTGCCCCTCAATCGCGGGGCGGGGCGGCGGATCGAAACCCGCGCCGGCCTCGTGGATGTTGCGCCGACCGTTTTGAGCGCCACCGGCATTGCTCCACCATCGGAGATGCAAGGGCAAGCTCTGCTCGAGCCCGGCAAGACAGCGGAGAAGAACACAACCACGCCAACAGAAGACCGTCCGGCCTACGCTGAGACCGACTATCCTCATCGAGCCTTTGGCTGGAGCGCCCTGCGCGCGCTGCGCACGGGAAAATATCTGTATATCCAGGCGCCTCAGCGGGAGCTTTACAACCAGGTGAGCGATCCCGATGCAGCCCACAATCTTGCCGCCAGTTCGCAGGCGGTCACCGACACGCTGGCCTCCCAGCTCGCGGACTTTCGCGCCAAGACCAGCCAGACCCTGGTCGAACTGGCCAAGCCCGATCCGGAGAAAATGCAAAAGCTGCAGGCCCTCGGATATGTGGGTTCGGACACGAATCCGGCGCAGGACGACAAGAAACTCACCGGACTCGACCCCAAGGCCCGAATCGAAATCGCCAACCTGCTGCACGACGCCATGTTCGACGTGGAAGATGCGAGCTATGAACGGGCCATCCCGCTGTTGGAGCGGGCGCTCGCAGTGCAACCCGACATGCCGGTGGCAAACCTGCAGTACGGAATGGCCCAGGCGCGTCTCAAACATTTCGATAAGGCGATCGCGCCCTTGCAGAAAGCGGTGACCATGCAGCCGGACAATGGCATGGGCCACTATGAGTTAGGGCTGGCACTGTTTGAAACCGGGAATTGGAAGGGAGCTGCGCCTGAGTTCGAAGCGGCGGTGGCGCGGGCTCCGCGCTGGGCTGACGCCCACTTCTCACTCGCGGCGGTTTACGCTCGCATCGATCGCGTGCCCGACGCCATGACGGAACTCGACAGCACGCTGGGGTTCAGTCCCGATCACTACCGGGCCAACCTGCTGCGCGGGCGGATTCTTGCGTTGCAGGGCAATCCTCTTGGCGCCCTCAACAACCTGGAAAAAGCAACTCAAGTCCAGCCTGATTCGCGGGAGGCCCATCTCTTCCTGGCCGATGCTTACGCGCAGCTCGGCCGGGGAGCAGACGCGGCCCGCGAGCGTGGAGTGGCCCAGAACCTGGATGATCCGCCCAGCCATTGATCTGAGTAGCTGCGACCCGAATACCTGTCTTGTCTTCTCCAGGAAAAAGGGAGCGGGAGAACCCGCCCCCTGCAGTCGAATTTATGACTAGAAGGAGTAACGCAAGGCGAACTGCATCTTGCGCTTGTCGGTAAGGGTTGAGGTGAACAGGCCAAAGTTGGGCGCATCGAATCCCAAGTTGGCGGTGCCGCTATCGAAGCGGACTGAGTTGGTCACGTTAAATACTTCCCAACTGAACTTCACCGACTGCCGCTCGGTGAAGTGCCACTCGTTGGCCAGGCCCATGTCGAACCCAAAATAGCCGGGTCCGTTGATGTTGTTACGCTGTCCAGACTCGCCGGGATGGGCATAGGTGAACGAGTTCGGCGCGGTGGTCGGGTTCTTGAACAGGTTGGGGCTTCCGTTCACCTCGAACTGGCCACTTTGGAACGGAACGCCGGTGGTAAACGCATTGCCGGTTAGCTCCCAATTGGTGGGAAAGTCGCCAGCCCCTCCAGCGATGCTGACGGGAAGACCGCTGGTCCAGCGTCCTACCCCGGTCCAGTCCCAGCCGCCCAATATTCCGTTCAGCACTTTGTTCGAAAAGTCCACCTGACGCCCGCGGCCGAAGGGCAGCTCGTAGTACCAGTTGGTGTTGATGTTATGACGGGTATCGAACGAGGAGCGCCCTCGTAACTGCCCCGGCGCCCAGGCATTGACGATCTGGTCCGGGAAGAAAGAGAGACCGGCGCCGACCGGCACATCGAAGAAACCGTTGCGCTCGGTGTCTGACCCCACGTCGAGCGACTTCGAAAACGTGTAGTTGAAGTCGAACTGCAGCGGTCCGGTCTTGCGGCGCAAGGTGAACTGAGCGCCATTGTAGGCGCTGTTCCCGATGGTCGCCCACGAGTACAGCGATGAATACTGATTGTGGAAAAACGTGTTCGGACCCAGAGTGCTGCATGCGGGGAAGCACGGGCCACCGATTCCATCCAGAAAGGTCAGGGTCGTGGTTTCATTGTGGAGGAAACAAGTTGTCAGGTCGTAGATGTTTTGGGTTGCTGTCGGATTCGCCGGCCCGCCGCTGGCACAGCCCCCGGGAACGAGGGTCAGACCCGGCCCGGCAGCTCCCGGAAATAGATTTTCCCAATAAGGAATAGGTCCAACCGAAGAGGTTGGTGTGCCATTTTCGGCCGCCACCACCAACTGCGTCATGGCCTTGTAGTAGTCCGTTTTGGAAGCAGGGTCCACCAGATCGAGCGGCTGGGCGAGATCGATCTGCTGCAGCAGACGATGGCCCAGGCGACCGACATAGGCTGACTCGAAGATGAAGCCCTTACCCAGTTCACGGGTGATGGTGAAATCAAACGCATGAGAGTAAGGAGTCTTCATCTTGTCGTCGAGACCCCATGCAATCGCGAAAAGATCGGCCGGGGGCGTGGATGGGAAGGTCCCGCCCGAGAGCGTCGGACTGAGGTTCTGGCCGCAGAAACTCCCGGTCGGAAAAGTCGTCAGGCCGGTGAGGCGGGGAGCGCAATCCACATCCTGCCTGGCTGCCGGGTTTGTAATCAAGGTATTCAGACCAAATGAGCCTTGCCGGTCAAACGTGTCAACCACGCCCATGCCAAAATGGTCGAAATACAAACCATAGCCGCCGCGAATGGATGATTTTCCCGGTCCCCCGAACAAAGCCTTCAGCCAGGATTTCTCGAACTTCGGAGAGTAGGCAAACGCCACCCGTGGCGCAAGATTCTTATAGTCCCAGTTCCAGTAGGGCTTGCGGCCGTTAGCCGGGCCGGACAGGTCAAACGAGAACTGCGGGAAGAAGGATTCCCCAGCCAGCATGTGAGACAAGCGCTGATCGAAAAATTCGCTGGTGCTGGGGGTGGGAGAGACCTGGTTGCCAGTCGTCTCATAGGGCGGCTGCAGCAAACTGTATCGAAGGCCCCCGGTCAGGGTCAGATTGGGCGTTACCCTCCAGGAGTCCTGCATGTAGAACTCAGCTTCATTGGACCGGAAGTGGCGGACCAGAGGCTGCCCTTCAGGCAAGATTGCGCCCGATTTGGCGCTATTGAACTGGCTATCGACTTCGCTGACGATGCCGGCGAGTGCCATCATTCCGGCGTCGTAGCCAAATTGCGAATTGCCATCGACGGCCGGAAATCCGAAGGCCCCGGGGTCGAGGCTCGAGCCCGAACCCGCAATTCCACCGTTGTCCAGCCAGAACTGGTTGGTCGAGGCGGTGGAGTACGATGCAAAATCCGAATTGCGGTTGTTGGTGACGAAGCGCCAGTTCCCGCCGATCTGGATCGTGTGCTTTCCGCGGATCAAGGTGAAATCATCGCTGAAGGTGTGCACGGGCACATTCACGATAAGTGACCGAGTGAACGAGAGTGGGTTGTCAAAAAAGCGCAACGTGATGTGGTGCTCCTGATTGATACCCCTGGAACTCGATCCCTGCCGCACGATTCCGTAGCGAAACACATTGATCTTGTTATCGCCCAAACTGGCGGTGTATCCGACTCCGATGCCTTTGCTGTTGTCTGTGTCCACGAGATGAGGAGGCTGCCCGGGAAATTGGGGGTCCTGGGTGTGATGATCGTTCTGCAGATTCCCACGAAGAAACAAACTGTGATGACCGTTTTGCGTAAGCACAAAATCCAGCTTCACAATATAAGTGTTCTGCCGGGCTGGATTCGGAGCTGCAAAGGTAAAGCCGCGCAGGTTGAGCCCGTCGGAATTGATGGCGTTGTCCGTGTTCGGCTCGGGATAGCCCTGCAGGATGGGCAGGACGTTGGGATTCACCCCTTCGGCGACGACCGGATCCATGGCCAGAATGTCGGCGGGTCCCAACGTGGTCAGCAGACCGCCTGGGGTCGAAGTAACGTTGGGATTGGCAGTGGTGCAGTTGGGATCGGAGGTGTCACAGAAGTAGCGGATCATACCTTGCCGCAGCGTCTCGCTAGGCACGGTGCGGGTTAACTGGACGTTCTCCGCGGTCCGCTGGCCTTCATAGGTGGCGAAAAAGAAGACTCGATCCTTCTTGATGGGACCGCCAATAGCGGCGCCGAACGTGTTGCGAATCAGTTGCGGGGGACGGTTCGACAACCCATTCTGAAGTTGCGACTGCTTGTTGAACCAGTCATTGGCCTCTCCCAAGGTGCTGCGGTTGTATTCATAAAGTGCCCCGTGAAAAGTGTTGGTGCCGCTCTTGGTCACCAGGTTGACTTGGGCTCCAGAGGAACGTCCGGCGTCGGCGTTGGAATTCGTCGTAGTGACGCGAAACTCTTCCACCGAGTCCAGGGTAGAGCGCAGGACGCCGCGAAACGCGTATCCCTTCGTCTGATCGTTGTTGTCGACGCCATCCAGAACCACGTTCGTCTGGTCGCTGCGACCGCCGTTTACCGAACCGCCACGGCTATCGGCGTCCTGCTGCCGAGTCGTCTCCGCACCTACATAAGAAGTCCCGGGCTGCAGGCTCAGGATTCCAACCGGGTCGCGGCCCTCGAAAGGCAGGCTCAGGATTTGTTTGTTGTTGAAGGCGTTGCCGACGGTCGCGTCCTGGGTATTGACCAGCGGCGCCTCGGCGGTAATCTCAACCGTGGTGGCCTGGGCCCGGACCGGCAAAACCACATCCACTTGTGCCGGTGTAGCGACCAGGAGTTGCAACTTCTCTTGCTTGGTCTCGGCAAACCCGGGAGCAGTCACAACCAGGGTGTAGGTTCCCGGGGGGATTTGCACAAATTGGTATTCGCCGTGGTCGGTGGTGGTGGCACTGCGGGTGTACCCGGTGGCGGGATTCGTAATGCTGACCGCCGCATTTGCAACCAGCGCCCCCTGGGGGTCAGTCACCGTCCCACGCAAAGAAGTAGTGGAAGTCTGCGCCCAGAGAGACGCGCTTACGAGAGAGAGGAAAACCAGTAATACAGCCAGCGGCTTAAGTAAACGCATGGGTAGCTCCTTGTGATCGGCTCCGCAAGAATGCCAATGTCCAAGATCGCGACTCGTATCATCTGTACTGATAACAGCTGTTATGTGAGCCGGACGCTGCTTTGCTCAGAGAAATAAGAACTTAAGAATTGTGGAACTAGAGTGCAATTCGGTAGCCAAGCGATAACAGCTGCATTTGCAGGTGTTGCTATCCAAAATGGGAGTGGATTTCGATTTCTGGTAGACAGGCTCCGATTTTTGGTAGCTAAGACAGTCTTGGTGTCAGTGTTGTGCGTTGTGAAAAACAGCACTGGCCAGCAGGATTAACACCGGATAGCACTCCAGCGTATAACGCGGTTCGGGATTTTCCAGTGTGCCCAGAAAGATCGACCGCAAAATCACAAACGTCAGCAGCAGACCCATAAACGGGACCGCCCGCCCTCGTACCGGTCCGGCAGCGGCCATTCCCACGTAGCCCAGGCCAATGATCCCGAGCGCCACCGCCAGCGCTGACCACTTCGGATCGTCGTTAAATTCCCACCAGCGGCTGTCGGACGGCAGGGTCTCGGTGCGTGGCCGCAGCCACATGTCGGCAATACGCAGGAACGGCAGCCACAGGTAGTAACGCAGCGGCGCATCCCGAATGCGCTGCTCGGCCAGGGCAGCGAAGCGGGCATCCAACTCCGGAGTCACATGAAGGGTGTCGTTATAGTCTGCCAGCAACTGCACCGTCTGTTGTTGCTGCGCGTCGGAATCGAAGGCGCGAGCGGGAAGCTTGGCAGTTTCCACGGTGTCTCCTGGCACCGGCCAGTAGATCTCCTCGACTGAGGTGTAGTCAGCGATCCAGGTCTTCATCCAGCGATTGAATCCTGCCGGGACGAACTCGTCTTCCTGGTTGGCGTAACGCGGCGCCAGTGGCTGAAAGCGATGCAGCGTGTGAAGGTTGCGCAACGCCCAGGGCACCAGCGGCGCTAGAGAGACGACAGCAAGAATCAAGCCCGCCTTCAGAATGTCAGGCGTAGAAAGCCCGTGTGGTCGCGGACGACTCGCCCGCGTCTTGTCCAGTAACACAATCACCAACCGAACCATCAGATACAACTCAATTGCCATCAGCAGCAACCCGCCATCGGGACGCAGGAGGATGGCGCCGCCGATCGCAAGTCCACAACCGAGCCACGCAGGCATTCCCGGTGGAGACATCAGCCCGGCGATCGCAAAATCCAAAGCCAGTGCGGTGAAGAAAATCTCCCATGTCTCGGTGAGTGCTGCAGCCGCATAGCTGGCCAGAAACGGGCACAGCCCCGCTAACAGAAACGCCGCTATTGCCGCGCGCGGCGAAAGCAGGCGCCGCGCCATGTCAGCGATCAAAAAGCAGGTGCCGATATCCACGAACATCTGGAGTACGAGCACTGCCCGGTAGTGCTCCATGCCAAAAATGGCAAAGACTGTGGCCAGAAACGCGGGATATCCCGGCAAGCGGATGTAGGTGGGAGAAATCGCGTCCGGACCACTCAGGCCATAGATTCCATGCCGCAGCCAGTTCTTGGCAATATCGCCATAGATAAAGGAATCGGTGGTTACTCCGGGAAAGCGAAAAATGAATAAGAGCCGCAGTCCGACCGCAGCCAGAGTGGCAACCAGAAAAAATCGAAAGTGTTGGCGCACCAGTTGGCGCACGCTAAGAATATACCTCAGTAACCCGGGAGGCTTTACGCGGCTTCGGCGCAGCACTCCCGATTTCACCACCAAGGACACGAAGTTACACCAAGAAACCCTCGGAGATTCCAGCCTTCGTGCAACTTCGTATCCTTCGTGGTTCACGATTCGGGGTACTGCCTGTGAGCCCTCAGGTTTGACCGGCTTTACACCGCAGCTTAGGATGGAGAGACACCAATTTTCATGGCGCAACCTGTTTTTTACGATCCCCTAAAGGCTCGATGGAAGCGGATACGGCTGGCCTTCGATCTCGTCGGCTTAAGCATCACGCTGCTGATAGTTTTCTTTGCGTACACGGCATTGCGCAGCGAGCCTCTGCCCGACCTGCTGCTTCCCGCTCAAAAACGCCCCTTTCGCGCGCTGCTGAAGGAAAAAGAGAAGGAAAAAGCGAAAGAGCGGCGAAGGTTGGCGGCAGCGCACCGCGGCCACCGCAAATCCAAATCGGCGCCCTCGCAGGTGAAACTGAATGCGGAAGAAGGCATCCGCGCGGCGTACTACGTGCCTTACGATGCCGCCAGTTTTTCTTCTCTACGCGAATATGCCCGGCAGATCGATTTGCTCTTTCCCGATTGGCTGCACGCCATCACCCCTGACGGCCGACTGCAGAGCATCGACGAACAAACCAACAAGTTCTTCGATTTGGTGCAAGGTCCCAGCATCCATCCCGTGGACGAAAAAGTCATGCCCTTCCTGAAGTCGGAAGACACCGGCATCGAAGTCTTCCCCATGATCAACAACTTTGACGGGAACGACTGGGTGGACATTACCAGTCTGCTGAATGATGCCAACGCCCGCGCCCGCTTGCGGCAGGAGGTCGCGACCTTCCTGAGTACGGACAAGTACCACGGTCTGATGATCGACTTCGAAACTTTCTCCAAGAAGGGACAAGCGGGCTACCTGACCTTGCTGCAGGAACTGTCCGACGATTTGCACGCCAAGGGAATGAAGTTGTACGTCAGCGTGCAAGCTCGCAACAGCGATTACAACTATGCCGCGACCGCCGCTCACGTGGACGGGGTTGTGCTCATGAACTACGACGAGCACTATCCGTCGCCTGGACTTGCGGGGCCGGTGGCTTCGCAGGACTGGTTTACCGACAACCTGAAGGCGGCGGTCAAAGTAATTCCGAAAGAAAAGCTGATCTCGGCCATCGGCAATTACGGTTACGACTGGGTGAAGAGGCCGAAGCATGGATCGTTGCCGCCCGGGGTGAAGGACATCAATGTTTCGGTGCAGGATGCGTGGTTGACGGCGCGCGACTCGGAAGCGGACGTGGATTTTGATGGCGACAGCCTCAATCCTCACATCAGCTATCTCGACGAACACAACCTGCAGCATGACATCTGGTTTCTCGACGCGGTAACTGCGCTCAACCAAATGCGGGCCGCTCAGGCGCTGGGAATCAAAACTTTCGCGCTATGGCGACTGGGCTCCGAAGACCGTTCGCTGTGGCGAGTCTGGGACATACCCGGCGAGGCTGGTGCCGAGGGAAAGTTGAAGGATGTTCCTCCCGGCCAGGATGTGGACATGGAAGGCCAGGGCGAAATCCTGCGCATCGAGGCACGGCCCGCTAACGGGGAACGGTCCATTACGCTGGATCAAGCCACGGGACTGATTACCGATCAGAACCTGGACTCGCTGCCTGAACCCTATCGCGTGGCCCGCTACGGATCGAGCCCGGACAAAGTTTCTATCACCTTCGACGATGGCCCCGATCCGGAATGGACGCCGAAAATTCTGGATGCGCTCAAGCGCGACCAGGCGCCGGCGGCTTTTTTCCTGATCGGCATTCAGGCCGACAAGTTTTCCGACGTGACCAAGCGCATCTACCGCGAAGGACACGAAATCGGGAACCATACCTTTACCCATCCCGATATCAGCAACATCTCTCGCAGTTTCATGCGCACGGTCGAACTCAATCTGACCGAGCAACTCTTCGCCAGCCTTCTGGGAATGCGCACCATTCTGTTCCGTCCCCCTTACTCGATCGACGCCGAGCCTGACACCGAAGATCAGGTTCGTCCGCTCGAGATCACGCAGGACATGGGCTACATCACCGTGGGCGACAAGATTGACCCCAGCGACTGGCGCGACAGTCCGCGCCGCCACAGCGCCGAGGAGATCGCCGCCGATGTTCTGGATCATCTTCCGCCCTGTGCGCAGAACGACACGCGTTGCGGCAACATCATTCTGTTGCATGATGGCGGAGGCGATCGCGAGCAGACCGTCCTGGCCCTGCCTAAAATCATCGCCGGCATACGCGAAAAAGGCCTGCGAATTGTTCCGCTGCACGAGTTGCTGGGCAAGACGCAGGCGGACATCATGCCCCCCATTCCTTCCAATCAGCGCTGGGTTGCAACCCTGAACCTGTTTGGCTTCGCCCTTTTCCCGCTGGCGTTCAATGTCATTACCTGGATTTTCTTCGTTGGGGATGTGCTCATGACCGGACGCCTCCTCTTCATCGGAGCGTTCGCCATCTACGACCGGCTCTGGCCGCGGCGCTATGGAAGTCCGGAAGAGGCGAAGTCCTACCTGCCCCAGGTTGCGGTGCTGATTCCCGCTTACAACGAAGAAAAGGTGATCGAGCGGACCATCCGTGCCGCGCTGGCCTCGACCTATCCCAACTTGCGAGTCATCGTGATTGATGACGGCTCCAGCGACAAGACACTCGCAGTCGCACAGGCCGCGTTTGCCCGGGAAGAAGCGCTGGGGAAAGTCCTGATCCTGACCAAACCAAATTCGGGCAAGGCGGACGCTCTCAACTTCGGTCTGGAGCACCTGCACGATGAGGAGATTTTTGTCGGCATTGACGCCGATACGCTCGTTGCCTCAGATGCCATTTCCCGCCTCGTGCCTCATTTTCTCAATCCCAAGGTCGGTGCGATTGCGGGCAACGCTAAAGTCGGAAACCGCGTGAACCTGTGGACGCGCTGGCAGGCGCTGGAGTACATCACCAGCCAGAACTTTGAGCGACGGGCGCTGAATACGATGGGTGCAGTGAGTGTGGTGCCGGGCGCGATTGGTGCGTGGCGGGTTTCGGCGGTGCGCGAAGCGGGTGGCTTCCACACCGACACCGTGGCTGAGGACGCCGATCTCACCATGGCCCTGCTGCAGATGGGCTATCGGGTTCAGTACGAAGATCTGGCGCTGGCATACACCGAGGCTCCGGTCAACGCGCGCGGGCTGATGCGGCAGCGCTTTCGCTGGTCGTTCGGCATCCTGCAGTCGTTGTGGAAGCATCGCGCCGCGTTTGCACGCGAGGGCGTGCTGGGCTGGATCGCGCTGCCCAACATTGCCATCTTCCAGGTACTGCTGCCGCTGGTCTCGCCGTTCATTGACATCATGTTTTTCGTGGGCGCGATCTGGTATTTCCTCCAGAAGTTCTATCACCCGGACTCCACTGATCCTGCCAGCTTTCAGCGGCTGTTCGTTTTCTTTGTGGCTTTCCTGGTGATGGACTTCCTGGCTTCGGCCATCGCTTTCGCGTTGGAACGCCGGCGCCCGGAAGCGCCCGAGGATCCCTGGCTGCTCAGCCAGGTCTGGTTGCAGCGCTTCGCCTATCGTCAATTATTCTCGCTGGTGTTGTTGAAGACGCTGAAGCGCGCCGCTGAAGGCCGGCAATTCGCCTGGGACAAGCTGGAGCGCACCGCCGCCATGAGTTACAAGCCGGCCGAAATACACGAGTCGGTAAAAGTCCCGTAGCGCCGGCAAGAACCATGTAGGGGCGGGTGTCCTCACCCGCCCGGCCGGGTGGAAGCCCGGCAGTTCTCCGCTTTTCCCGGTGCTACAATGAACAAGGTTCTTTTCCATCCCCGCGATCATCGATATCTTCTGAGTGCAATGACTGAGGTGCAATGATGGCAACCCTTGAAGCTCCCACCCGCCCGCAAACACGCCTGCATGAAGGCCCGTTCGCAAACGAGCCGCTCACCGATTTCACCACGCCGGAAAATGCGCGGGAGATGCGTGCCGCCATCGAGAAAGTGCGCGGTCAACTGGGCCGGGAGTACGACTTGATCATTGGCGGGAAGCGAGTCCAGACCAAAGACAAGATCAAGTCCATCAATCCAGCCAAGCCTTCGCAGGTGGTCGGACTGCATCAGAAAGCCGGGAAAGAGCACGTTGAGCCCGCCATGCAGGCGGCGCTCGAAGCTTTTGCCAGCTGGAGCCGCACTTCGGTCGAAGAACGCGCCGGCCTGCTGTTCCGGGTTGGCGATCTGCTGCGCGACCGCAAGTTTGAATTCTGCGCCTGGCTGGTTTTTGAGGTAAGCAAGAACTGGGCGGAGGCCGATGCCGATATCGCCGAAACCATCGACTTCTGCGAATACTATTCTCGCGAAGCGCTGCGGCTGGCCAAGACTGAGCTCCCGGTGCAAATCCCCGGAGAGCGCGACACGCTGATGTACATCCCGCTGGGCGTGGGTGCGGTGATTCCGCCCTGGAATTTTCCCTGCGCGATTATGGCCGGCATGACCCTGGCCTCCATCGTCAGCGGGAACACGGTCATCCTCAAACCATCAAGCGACTCTCCCACCATCGCGGCGAAATTTGTTGAACTGCTGGAAGAATGCGGCATGCCCCAGGGCGTGGTGAACTTCTGTCCCGGCGCCGGCGCCAGCTTCGGCAATGCAGTGGTGGCGCATCCCAAGACCCGCTACATCGCCTTCACCGGCTCCCGCGAAGTCGGACTCGACATCAACAAGAGCGCGGCCGCGCACGCGCCCGGCCAGATCTGGATCAAGCGCACAATTCTCGAGATGGGCGGCAAGGACGCCATCGTCGTAGACGCCGATGCCGATGTTGACGCAGCCGTCGAAGGCGTCGCCCAGGCCGCGTTCGGCTTCCAGGGCCAGAAGTGCTCCGCCTGCTCGCGCGCTATTGTGGACGAACGCATCTACGACATATTCCTGGAAAAGCTGAAAGAGCGCGTGGAAAAAATCAACGTTGGCGATCCCGCAGAAAATGCCAACATGGGCGCGGTGATCAACGAAGGCTCGATGAAATCGATACTCGAGTACATCGAAGTCGGGAAAAAAGACGGGCGTGTCATTACAGGCGGCGGCCCGGCGAAGAATGCCGGAGAAGGATATTTTCTGCAGCCCACCGTCATCGCCGACATTCCGCCCAAGTCGCGCCTGGAGCAGGAAGAAGTTTTCGGTCCGCTGCTGGCTGTTGTCAAGTCAAAGAACTACGACCACGCTCTCGAGATTGCCAACGACACGGAATTTGGCCTGACCGGCGCGGTGTATACCGGAACCCGGGAGAAGATCGAGCGCGCGATTCGCGACTTCCACGTGGGCAATCTTTACATCAACCGCAAGTGCACTGGCGCGACGGTCGGCGCGCATCCCTTCGGGGGATTCAACATGTCAGGGACGGATTCGAAATCCGGCGGCCCGGATTATTTGTATTTGTTTACCCAAGGCAAAGCGGTGGGTGAGAAGATCTAGGCTCCGAATTGTAGCGCCGCCGTCCCGGCGGTTGTCGTGCGGGCGTCCCGCCCGCAGCGGGCGAAGGCGAGATGTTTGCGAACCGCTTGCGAAGACGTAGAGTCAAGCGTGATCCGCGAATATAGCCTTATAGTGCCTGTACCAGTCGCTTTGAAACCGCTCTTCCGGGTCGTACTTCCTCTTTAGCTGCAGAAACTCGGCAAACTGGGGATAGCAGCCTTCAACCTGCTTTCGAGAGGCATAGCGGTGGTACGTCAAGTAGTAAGTTCCTCCCCGCCTTACTGCCATGTCGATGAGCCTTCGGAAAGCGTCTGCCGAACGCTGAAGTCCCTCGGGGTTATGAACCGTGTGTAAATTGAAGATGACGCAAGCATAAGGCTGCCTCGCCCAGGGCAGGAAGGTCTCATCATCGCGCTCGATAATCCGGACCGTGCCATAGATCAAATTCACGTTGTTTCTGCGAAAATCGTCCCGCACTTCGTCGAAAAATCCTTTGAGTGTGGATCGTGGGACGTTGATCTCCGTGATGATCTCACTGGCGGGATACGGCGCATGAAGCGTCTGGTCGATTTCCCGGTGATAGTTGTCAGGGTAAGTGCTCAACTGGTGAATGTCTGACCAATATACCTGTCCGTTAGTAGAGAGGTAGTAATCGGCATATACCTCGAACGCGCGTTTTTGATTCGTGTGGGCGAGTAAGAGCAGTTGCCTCCAATTCTTGTCGGACAGTTGCTTTTGTGCTGGCGAAATTGGCGTCTCCATCGCAACCGGGCGATAGCAGGAGAAAACGCCTTTGTGCAGGAAGTCTTCAGAGTCGCGCTCGATTGAGAATTGGAAATCGCCATATTGAAATCCGTCGGAAACACGCTTGTCGAATGCCGCCATCAGATCATCCACAGTGAGGATTTCAACCAGCCGTTCGACCTTCCTTCTCGGCACCAGGCGCAACCTCGCAGAGGTAACGATTCCAAACAGGCCGTATCCCCCCACAACCAGCCGGAATAGCTCAGGGTTTTCGGTTCGACTGCAAGTGCGGGCTGCCCCTGTTGCATCTACGAGAACGAAGGCTTCGACATCACTGACGAACGGCTTCATCGCCAGCCCACGCCCATGCGCGTTGGCAGCGATAGTTCCAGCGATCGTCAGCCGGTCCGCGCCGGTTTGTTTTTGGGCTATTCCCCACGGCTGACGGGCCCCGTCTTGCAGTCTGAGATAGCCTTCCATCAACTCTGGCCACTCGATCCCAGCTTCCACCTCCAGAATTCCGCTCTGACGATCCAGATGGAGCACCCGATTGAGCTTTCTGATATCGATCAAAAGAGTATCGGTGCCAAATTGCTGCCCTCCCATCGCATGCCGCCCACCCGCCACTGAGATTATCTTCCGGTCCTTTCGGGCAGTACGAACAATGGTCTGCACCTCTTCCAGCGATCGCGGCTCGAGAATTGCTTGCACCCGAGTGGAATTGAGTTGGGAATGAACATCATTGACAAGGATCGATCCGGATTCTGGTCTCAGCTCTGCTGACACACTCGAAGTGACAGCCAGAGCAACTGAGCCGGCGACGAACTCGCGTCTCGAAATCATGTGTCCTTTTCAACCAAGTGCAGACCTGCCGCCGGTCGACTCTAAAACAAGAACGGTACGAGACGCCACGTTCGCTCCACATATCGCCGGTAGGGATCGCCAAGGGCCGCCGTAAGTGCGGCTTCCTCGATCGGTATGCGATAACTATAGGCGGCTCCCAGGCAGATGAGACCCGCTGCCACCCCCGCCCAATTTCCAAGCGCCATACCGAATCCAAGCAAAGTCAGGAGGGCACCAGTGTAGGAAGGGTGCCGAATATAGCGGTACGGTCCCTTCTCAATCAAGAGCTGGCCGCCGTGTATCGCAATGTCGAACGTAAAATACTTTCCCAAGATACCTGCCGAGTACCAGCGAAGTGCGATCCCAAATAGCATGAGGCAGATGCCGGCAAAGAAGACCGAGGTCCGATTCCACGATATGGCGGCTTGCGGCAGGAGAAAGGAGATTGAAAAGTCCAACGCTATTCCGGTCCACCAAAGGACCGCGATGAGAGTAAGAGAACCTTTATCCTGGGTTTCCGCGGAGCCGGTCGCTCGTTTTACTCGCCAGGCGATTAATTCCGGCAGTATCCATGACGCTACTGCGCCCCAAAAAATTAGAGCGTAGACCAGTCCCGCGAGAAATGGCACAGGGCGCAATTTTCAGATGTCTCAAGCAACTTATAGACCAAGGTCCGCGCCCTTGGCTATGGAGGTATGAAGGCCGAATCATTTAAGACACCTGCTTCGCGCAGCGCTTGGAGCCCGATTGGTGAAACGGGGAAATGTCTTGTAACACCTCTGTAACAAAGCAATCTCACAAACCCTTCCTAAGATTCCTCTAATTTGCACAAGTCGCGCGAAAAGGTTTTATCCCCGTGATCGAAAATTGCAATTGGACAAGCGCGACATCGTCTCCTATGTTTGAACCATGGCTACCTCAATACCTATCGACGATTCCTCTGTGGAGTTTCTTCATGAACTTGGCACTCAAATGGCTTCCGCGGACGCGTTGCACGAAGTGCTCGCGCGGGTTGTAGATTTTGCATCGGCCCTGGTGAAGTGCGATTCCTGCCTGATTTATGTGCTGGAGAACGAAGAACTGGTGCTTCGGGCGTCAAAAGATCCGCACCCGGACGTTGTCGACCGGCTGAAACTGCATGTCGGAGAGGGCATCACCGGGTGGGTGGCGGAACATCGCGAGCCGGTTACGGTCTCGAAAAACGCCTCGAAGGATCCTCGTTTCCAATTCTTCCACGAATTGCCCGAAGACACCTATGAGGCGTTCCTGTCCGTGCCGCTCATGTCGCGCGGGCGGGTGGTGGGCGTGATCAATCTGCAGCACCGTCGTCCTCATGTGCATGACCAGCGGGAAATCCGGCTCATCTCCACTGCGGGCTTTCTGGTGGGAGCGGAAATCGAGATGGCCCGGCTGGAGACTGAGAATTCCCATCTTTCGCAGCAACTGGAGACGCGAAAAATCGTGGAACGCGCCAAGGGCATTCTTCAGCGCGACCTCTCGATTGACGAGGAGCAGGCTTATCTCGCCCTGCAGCGGCAGAGCCGGCAGACGCGAAAATCAATGCGGGAAGTGGCTGAAGCCGTGGTGGTAACCGATGAACTGCGGCGTAACTCTCGAACTAATTGAAGGAACGCGGCGTGGATGGTGTCTCTGATCTAACCACCAAGGACACGAAGTTACACGAAGGAACCCTGGAGATTTAATCCTTCGTGCAACTTCGTGTCCTTGGTGGTTCATGAATTCAGGGCACGAAGCCGGGGCTTGGTGACAGAAAAATGCGGAAGCGGTACTGCAATGTCCGCTTCCGCGTGAAGCATTACCGGCCCGTTTGTGAATCGGCAACCGGACCCAGCTTAGCTGTCTCCGTCGCCGGCATCTGATTCTTGGGCGCTGCGAAATGCAGGCTCAATCCCAGATTTCCCAGGTGCAACCCACTCACGAACGATTCTCCGCGTTCATCGTGGCTGAGAACCAGTGTGCTGGTCTCGGTGAGTTTTTCCGAAGAGACCGCCTGCGGCAAGACCACCGCTACCGCGGCAGTGCCCGTCTTGCCGACCATGATGGGTGCCGGCAAGCTCGGAGATCCCAGGGAGAAGGTGTAATCTCCGGGGGTCAGAACGACGCCTCCCCAGCGGGTTTCGTGAGTCAGCGTAAACTTTCCGCTGGCGGACTGCGCGTGAGCGCTATTTACAGATGCGCCCAACACTCCCAGGGCAAGGACAAGCACTTTCAAGAGCGACGACCTGCGAATCGATTTCATGACCTGATCTCCTTTTGTGAGTTGTCGTGAGCAGACACACCGGCACTTGCGCCGAAAAGCGTCGCTCGCGTGGATTTAAGTTGGGACGACGAGGTCAGGAATGAACAGCGTGAAACGACAGGAGTTAGGGAGCGAACTTCAGAGTTCGCAGCACCCGCGCTTGCAGTCTGCTTCGTGCAAACTACCGGACTTTGCTACTGTGCCAGCCAGGGGAGGCACAGTCCAACGCAAAAAACCGATTGCGGTCATCTGAACGGCCCGACTTTTTTAACGTCCTTAGATCTGTCATCAGAACTGAACCTGCATGAGACGCTGTCATCCCGAGCAAGCTATGGCTCGAGCGACGCGCGAGCCAACGATTGTCGAGGGACCTGGGGTTCTTGCCGGCGCAACACTGATAAAAAGACTGATTGTTACTCTCTCCCATTCAATCAGCGATGCGCGAACCGTTGCGGCTCGATTGTGGAATAAATCCTGAGCTACGCAGTTAGCACTAACAGAGTGCAAATGCCGTCCGGCGCTCAAGGGCGAAGGAAAGACAGTCGCACCGCCTGAGATTGCGTGAAACCACGTGTCTCAAGACAAGGAATGGGAGGAATTGCATATGAAACTTCGAATCATCACGTTCGCATTCGTGGCTTGCTTAGCCAGTTCGTTCGTGTTCGCTGACAATCCGACCGACGCCCCGCTCATGCCCAGCGACGAAAACACAACAGTCGCACAGCAGGAGAACCAGCCGAGCCACAAGCCCGAGCGGTCCAGGAAGATGGACAATTCCATGTCTACGTCAGCCAAAGCCAAGAGGGACCATTCAATGAAGGACAACCGTCAGAAGCAGCAGAGCGATCCGGAATATCCGGCCACGAATGACAACTTCGCCGGCACCAACTAACCGCAGCGAGTGCGTCTCTACTGAAATGCAAAAAGGCCGCCCGCAGGCGGCCTTTCCATTATCAACAAGAATTCTTCTAGGACGTGACCCCCGCTCCCGCCTGCGGCGTTGCCGCTGCCGCGGTTGCCGCTGCCGCTTCGTTCAGAATGCGGTGATGGATGGTGAACAGCGCGAGCTCCAGCCGGTCCGAGACTCCGATCTTGTCGTACACGTTGCGCAGGTAATTCTTGATTACCTGCTCGGTAGTTCCGAGCTGCGAGGCGATTTCCTTGTTCTTATAACCTTGAACGATGAGCGCCACGATGCGCAGCTCTTTCGCGGTCAGCCGATCGCGCACCCGCAGCCCTACCATATCGTTTTCGGTCAACTCGCTGGGCACCGCGATATCCTGCACCCAGTTTTCGCCGCGGGCTACTTTGCGGACGCAATCCACCAGGGCGGCGCTGGTTACGTTGCGATAGACCACGCCGTGCGCTCCTGCTCCCATGTAGCGCTGCGCGCTTTCGCCGGTGTCGGCCAGCACCACCACCCGGGTTTTGGCTTTACCGGCGGCTTGCAATATGCCTGGGAAATCGGAGTGAAATCCACCCGCGACTACCAGCACCGCGGCGCGAAATTTGTCCAGGGCCATGAACATCTGCTCCTGGGTTTGCGCCTGCGCCACGATGCGCATTTCATCCTCGACCGCCAGCACTTTGGCGATTCCTGCGCGAAAGATTGCTTGATTGTCGGCCAGAATCAATTTGAGCATCTCTTCAGCTCCTCGCCTCTAGTGGCGAACAAAATCGTAGGAGTCGATCACGCAGGCCACCCCGCGCGCCTCCGTGGGACTGCCCGTGGGTTCGTCGGTGCGGACCACACGACCCCGGCACTGGATGACCACGCCCTCTTTGGCCCCGGTCATCTCCGGCGGCAAGGTAATTTCGAACTCAACGGTTGAGCCCAATTCCAGCGCGGCGTCGGAGCGGATGTACACTCCGGCAGCGCTCAGGTCTCCGGTTACCCCGCTGTGCTCGCCGCCCTCTTCCGCCTTATGGATCTTGATCGGCAATTCCAGGGGAAATCGCTTCCCCGTCCGCGCGTCGGACACAAGACCTCCTCGCTCCCGCCCATTTCCGCCTGCGAAACCCAGCCCCATGCCGGATCCCTCGAATGTAGCCAGAACGATCTGCTTGCGCGGTTATATCACGGAAGTCACCCCCTACAAAAGCCCGAACAGGCCCCGGGCAAGGGTAGGAACTAGGTTCCCCCCGGCGCCAGACCGGCATCCTGGCACTCTGGATCAGCTATCGGCGGAAACTACGGGGCGCTCAAGCTGGGAAGGGACCTCATTTGGGACCCCGCTGCGGCGGCGGTTCTAGAATGCGCTCCCGCCGCCCCCGCCGAATCCGCCGCCCGAGGAACCGCCGCCGCCTCCTCCGAAGCCGGAACCACTGGAACTTGATCGCGGCGCGGAGACGAACACCTGCTGCATATCCGACGCCATGTTGTGCATGGAGCTCGAAAAGAACACCGGATTGAAGCCTGTCATTCCGTTGGGGGACACGTACCAACTGGGCGGGTTCTGGATGATTCCGGCAAATGCCTGCGCCCAGTGGTGCTCCACACCCAGCGCCATCGCATAGGGCAAGTATTTTTCAAAGGTATCCGGCGGCATGCGCTTCAGCCGGTCGGCATCCACCCGGTTCATGAATTCCTGGAAGCCCAGCACTGCGACCCGGGTACGGCCGCCATTCACTGTCTTGGCGGACATTTCACGCGCAAACAGCCACCAGACAATCGCGGAGACAACGCCGCACCCAACCAAAAGAAGGACCGAGTTCAGCATTTGCTTGTATCCGGTGTAGTGGGCGATGACAAACGGGGCGGCGATCACGATTGCGGCCCCAATACTGTACGCATTGGCCGAGTCGGGATCAAGCAGGTACGTCCCTTTGTTCTTTAATGCGGCCTTAATATCTTGCTGGATCAACGGGATGGCGGTGTAGAAGCGGTTCTTCAGGCTGGACAGGCGGATTTCCTGCTCGCCACCAAAAATATTCCGCATCATCGTAATCTCGTGGGGCGCAAGACCCTGCCATTCGGTTTGCGGCTTGACCAGGTGAAAAACGTAGTCTTTGGAGTGAAAGATCAGAAGAGTCGTGTCCACGGTTTCTTCAATCTTCAGGTAGCCGCGCACGGCCAGGTCCACAATCGTGGACGTAATGTCTCGGGGATGGATGGTGTCATCGATCAGCGCGCCCGCCTCGGCCGGCGACATGCCCGGCGGCGGTTCGTACATGGGCGCTACCGATCGTCCCGGATCAGGATCGCGGCCTTTGTACCACCACAGAACGAACATCACGGCGAGAGTAACCAAGGGCAGAAACACGATTGGGTTGCTGCCCAGAAACCAGAATGCCCGCGTGATCGCCCCCGGTTCCTTCAGAATGCCCTTGGGGATGAAGATATCAATCGTCATTCCGCCGCGCATGGGCAGCGGATTGCTGGTCTCGAAAGAAACGTCCGCGCCGTTGATCTCGGCAGTGGCATCGCGCTGGGCCGAGCCGTAGGCCCCGGTAAAGGCCTGGGCTCGCAGTCTTCCCGCCGCGCTCTCCGGCAAATAGACATGGGCCTCGGCGTGATCGATGGGCACCGGCCAATCGTTGCCGGTGACGTTCCAATAAAACTCGTCGTGATCTTCAAAATAACGGACGCCGTTGCGGACAATGTAATCGATCTCCACCGTGCGCGTCGTGTCCACGGCATCGGGAATATAGATCTTCAGATCGCGGTAACCGCCGGAGGTGGTGGAGTCGTACTTCAATTTCTGGCCGGCACCGTCGATGACGCCGGTGACATCCAGAAATAGCGTGTAGTTGGTTCCGCGTGGGCCGGGATACTCAATCGGAATCGTGCGATGGATGCCGTGCCATGTGCCCACGAAGACCAGGTTGATGCGCTCTTTGACCAGCGTGGAGCCATCGGGGCTGACAGTGATGGTGTCCTCGAAGTTGGCGATGCGCCAGCTTTCAGAAAAGAGGGGAGCGGTCAGGACAAAGAAACACGTCAGCACGAACAGTTGTCGTCGTAAGGCGTCGGTTTTGAGCCGCGAGGCGGCGAAAGAATGCAGCCCACGGCGCAAGCCGTGGGTCAGAAGTGGAAGTAGAGCGAGCCCCAAGGGGGCGAAAGAACCGCTCATACGCACGGTCTCAAGCGCTGCAACCAAGGTGTGACGATGGCCGGCTCTAGCTGTTGAGGTGATCGACATGTGACATGGGCGGGCTGAACCTGCTAAGAATGACAGCCCCATTGCGCGACGCTCTCAGGCGCCCGAGTAGTGCGCTCTTTCGCCCCGTTGGGGCTCACTCTTTTTTTACGCTGGACCCCAGGAGGATATTGGTCGGAAACGACTGGATCTTCGTGTTCAGATCGCGCACCACCGCGTTGTAGTAGCGGCGAGCGTTCTGGATCGTGTCCTCGGTCTGGCTGAGCGAGCCCTGCAATTGGGTGAACTCTTCCGAGGCTTTCAGCTCGGGATAATTTTCCGCCACGGCGAACAAGCTTTTCAGCGCACCGCTGAGCTGGTTCTCAGCCTCGGCCTTGTCCCCGGGGGTGGTCGCCTGCATTGCCTGTGAGCGGAACTTGGCGATGTTCTCGAACGTGCCCTTCTCGTGGGCCGCGTATCCCTTGACGGTCTCGACCAGATTGGGGATCAGGTCGTGGCGGCGTTTGAGCTGCACGTCGATGTCCGACCAGGCGTTGTCGCAGCGGACACGCAACTGAACCAGGCTGTTGTACATCCCAATCAGCAGGATGACGATGACAACCAGAATGGCCAGGAAGATTAGAGCCATGGACAGTCTCCCTCTCGTGGAAATGGGAACAGGGGCGACGGTAGCACACGGCGGAATCCGGTGCAATCGCCCGAATCGCGGGGAACGGAAATCCGAGTATCGGGGCTCGGCTCCGACAGTTTAAGATTAGATCGAGGTGGAACATTAGCGACATACGACACACTGCGAGCTGGCTGCCGGTGTTGTTGCTCTGCCTATCCCCGATCGCGGCCTCGGCCCAGACCTGCCTCACCACCAGCGATAGCGATATGGACGAGGCCACTCGTTCGGCGCTGGTGACCACGGCCAAACGCTTTGAGGATATGGTCGCGCGCGGAGACGTGGCGTCGCTGCGCCAGAATGCGATCCCCAGTCTGGCAGCAAACTTTTCTGGCATTGAAAACGCCGTTCAGGAAAACCAGGCGAACCTGGCCGGAACCCAGGCGACACCGCGGCCGCCATTCTTGCTCAAGGCGGAAGGAACCGCCCCGTTGGAGCGCGCGGAATTCCTGTGTGGCGTTTTTGGGGCGCAGGGGCAGACGCGCGACAGCGCCGTCTTTGTGATTCCCAACCTCCCCCCGGGAAATTACGCGATCGCGATTCTCGATGTCTCTTCTCCCAAGGGTGCGTACACCGTGTCCTTCGTCTTGCAGCAGCAGGGAAGCGACTGGAAGTTGGGCGGCTTCTATGCCAAGCCGGCCCAGATCGCAGGCCACGACGGCAACTGGTTCGCCGACCGCGCGCGCGAGTTCAAGGCCAAGGGACAGATGCGCGTTGCCTGGTTTTACTACGGCGAAGCCCGCGAACTCCTGGTTCCCGTGCCGTTCATGGCTACGGCGATGACGGACAAGCTGTATGACGAAATGCAGACGGTGAAGCCGTCCGATTTGCCTCCGATGGATCTGGCGGCGGGCACAAAGACCTACAAGCTCACAGAGCTGTTTCCCATTCCCGTGGCCCGCGATTTTGATCTGTTGGTCAAGTACCAGACCGCCGACGTCTCCGATAGCGGGCGGGCTTTTCAGGACAACACCGCGGTGATGAAGGCGCTGGTAGCGAAATATCCCGAGTTCCGCGACGCTTTCGCGGGCATCGTGGTTCGCGCCGTCGAGCCCTCAGGCCGGGATTACGGATCGATGCTTACAATGAAGGACATTAAATAAGTTTCCAGTTTCCAACTGCGAACTGGGAACCGGGGAACTGAAAACTGAAATTAACATCCCCGGAGTGCGGTCACAGTCTGGCCTTCTCGAATCCCACGACACCTCGCGGTGAATTTAGATCTGTCATCCCCAGCAATCTTTAGCTCGCGCAACGCGCCAGCAAAGATTGCCGAGGGATATGGGTTCTGGCCGGCCCTACGCCGGGTTTAGTTTTCCGCACAAACCCAGGTCCCTCTCTTGCCCTCACCGCGCAAGCGCGGCTCGGGACGGCGCTCGGGATGACATTGAAATGGGGAGCCGAAGTCCAAAAATAGCCACTCCGCTACGACTCTACTTGCTGCAAAATACACTCCTTCGGATCTTTGTCTTCCCGCAGGCCAAGAAAAACCGGGGCACGCAACTTCATGCCGCCCTCCGCGGTCGCATGCGTCCACTCCGAGAATTTGATTTCCGCCACCAGTTCAGGTTTTACCCAGCGGACTTCTCGCAGCGCCTCTACTCCGTGGGGAAAAGGGCTACGCTTCGTCTCCCTCTTCTTCAGTACACCCCAGATTTCTTTCAGCATCGCCTGATCGAAGCCGGTGCCGGCCTGGCCTACATGGATTAGATCTCCGTTTCTGTCGTACAGGCCGAGCACGATCGATCCGAAATACATGCGGCTGCCCTCGGGGTCCGTGTAACCGCCGATGACACAGTCCAACGTCTGGGTGATCTTGATCTTGAGCCATGCCTGGGTGCGGCGTTCTTCGTAGATACTGTCCCGGCGCTTGGCCAGAATGCCTTCCAGCCCTTTTTGCTTGGCCACATCGAACAGTGCCTTGCCCTGAGCAAAGTGATCGGAATAGCGGAGCGGGCCGGCCGCGTTTGTGATCTCTGCCAGAACCTGCTTGCGCTGCTCCAGTGAAACCCGACGGAGATCGTAGCCGTCCAGGTAAAGCAGATCGAAGACGTAGTACAGCACCGGAATATCCCGGCGGGACGCGGTACGCCGCCCAGCCTCTCGAATCCCTGTCCGCTGCTGCATCAGGCTGAACGATGCCCGGCCCTGCTCATCGAGGGCGGCGATTTCGCCGTCCAGAATCGCGGTCTCCGCCTGGATGAAGCTCGGCAGACTGTGCAACTCGGGATATTGGGCAGTAAGGTCGTTCTGATTGCGCGATACCAGGCGAACTTTGCCCTTCGCGATAAACGCAACCGCCCGGTAACCGTCCCACTTGATTTCAAACAACCACTCGGGATCATCGAAGGGTTTTTCGACGGAGGTCGCCAGCATAGGATGGATCGCGGTGGGCATGGGTCGCTTGACAGCGCCGTCCAGTCCCTTAACCACAGAGGACACAGGGGACGCGGAGGAACTCTGGGTAACGCCCACGTCCTTCTCCGCTGGCGATGTTAGATTGCTTTCCGCGTTAGTCTTTTTGATTTTTCCGTTTTTTTTTGCTTTGTGATCCCCTGTGGCCTCTGTGGTTAATTCTTTTTTGCTCTTCTTCTTGTCAAACTTGGCGATGGCGTCAGCCAGCCAGGGCGCCTTCACCCCGCCGCGCGACGCCGGACGGCTGCTGGTCCACTTCGCCGAGCCCTGATCTCCCGCGATGTCGGCCATGCTGCGGCCGGTGAGCGCCGATTCGTCGTACTGATCAAGGTCGTAGCCTTCCACCCCCGCATCGTCCTGCTTCTTGATCAAAAGCCACTCCGTGCCCTTGGTGCCGGGACGGCGCGACCGCATGTGAATCAGTGCGAAATCCCCGTTCAACTTCTTGCCATGAAGCCGGATTTTGAAATCTCCCTTCTTCAACATGGCCGAGGCTTCCGCATCGGTGCCGGGAACGAACTTTCCCTTTACCGGCTCGGGCGAGAGCGGCTCCCAAGTGCCCACATCCCAGACCATCACCGTGCCTGCGCCGTAGTTGCCTTCGGGGATGGTGCCTTCAAAATCAAAGTACGAGACGGGATGATCCTCGACTTGCATTGCCAGACGTTTGTCCGCCGGATCGAGCGAAGGCCCCTTGGGGACAGCCCAGGACTTGAGCACGCCTTCCATCTCCAGGCGAAAGTCGTAGTGCAGCCGCGTGGCGCGGTGCTTCTGCACCACGAAGCGATGCTTTGACGTTTTCTCCAGCTTGGGAGGCGGCTCGGGAGTTTCCTCGAAACGGCGCTTGCGTTGATATTCGGCTAGGGACACAGGCCCATTCTAGCCTTGTGGAAATGAAATTCGCGAACCTGGGACACGAGGCAGACTCAAAGACTGCCCCGGCGCGGACGCAATCGCCCCGCCGGGGCAATTGAGATCAGGCGGCCTTTCCGGCCGCGATGCGGTGGGCAGTCCATGTGTCCACATTAAAAGTTTCGACCGTTGGCTCGCGCTTCAGGCTCGGCTTGAGCATCTCTGTGATCCGATTGTAGTGCTCGCGATGATAGCGCTCCGCATCCTGCTTGCTGTTCCAGAAGCTGACCGAAACGATCCGCTCGGGATCGTCCTCGGAAACCAGGCCGATCAGGTCTACAAAGCCCGGTTGCTTCTGTAAGATGGGCAGCACATCGTGGCGCAGTTGATGAGTGAAGGCATCTCTTTTTTCCGGCTTCACATGGCATTCCACAAAGCGGGTGAACATGGGGGAAACTCCTTTCGCATTGGTTGCAAGGTGAGAGGGCCCGGCCCGCCGTCAAAACAGCTCAACCCACCAGCCAGAACGGCGGGGAAGAATTGGTTGCTGTTGATTTATCGAGAATACCGGGACTGAATTATAGTCTCGCAGTGAGGCGCAGTTTTGCACAGCCCAGCCATTCATGAAACGTGAATACCCCGATTCGCCCCTGGTAGGCGTGGGAGCGATCATCATCGAAGATGACCGCGTGCTGCTGATCAAGCGTGGGCATCCTCCGCTGGCGGGCGAGTGGTCAATCCCCGGCGGCGTGCTGGAACTGGGGGAGACCGTACGTGAGGGCGCGATCCGCGAGGCCCGGGAAGAAACCTGCCTCACAGTTGAAACCGCCGACCTGCTGGGCGTGTACGACCGCGTGCTGCGCGATAAAGCTCAGCGCACGCGGTATCACTATGTGCTGGTGGATTTTCTTTGCCGCCGCGTATCGGGACAAGCGCAAGCCGCCGGCGACGCCGCGGAAATCCGCTGGTGCACGCCAGCGGAAGCTGGAGAACTTGCATTAGCCGAGGACACCGCGGAAGTAATCCGTCTGGGATTTGAAAAATCCGGACGTTAGCGCGCAACTGCGGCCGCTTTCATTCCCCCTTTACGGTCATCCCGAGCGCGTCCGAGCCGCGCTTGCGCGGTGAGGGCAAGCGGAGGGATCTGGGTGTGCGCCGCGAACTAAAGCAGCGGTGCGCCGGCAAGAACCCAGGTCCCTCGGCAATCTTTGCTCGCGCGTTGCGCGAGCTAAGATTGCTCGGGATGACAACTCCAATGACCCTAACTTTCAGACCCCGACGCTAGAGCAGGTATAATCTGCGTCCACTGGGGTTGCCATGCCTCTCACTGCAGGCACACGCTTAGGCCCTTACGAGGTCGTCGCGCCCGCCGGGGCCGGCGGGATGGGCGAAGTCTATCGCGCGCGCGACACGCG
>WNFE01000579.1_pt1 | contig 25759 bp, 22 predicted proteins | sample 5400451 | NCBI WGS metagenome assembly WNFE01 (sample SAMN13153344, study PRJNA577476) | soil metagenome | isolation source: 200 cm saprolite under Douglas fir tree site 2 hole 2 | place: USA:California | collected 2015-04-18
GCCTGACGGCAAAATTGACTATTGCAATGAGCGTTGGCGCTCCTACATGGGACTAGGGCTCGAAGAATTACAAGGCGACGGCTGGCAGAGCATGCTCCATCCCGACGACCGGGAGCGAGTACTAAGAGCCTGGCACGAGTCAGTGGCAAATGGGGCGCCCTACGAACAGGAAGAACGTCACCACGGGGCCGATGGCCGGTATCGTTGGTTTCTGTCGCGTGGTGTGCCGATGCGCGATGACGACGGACGGATTCTTAGATGGTATGGGACAAACACAGATATTGAAGACCGAAAGCAAACCGAAGAGGAACTGCTACACCTCTCCGGACTACTTTTGCGGTCGCAAGACGAAGAGCGACGGAGGATCGCGCGGGACTTACACGACTCAACGGGGCAAAATCTCGTCGCACTTGCAACGATGCTTGGCCGACTTAGTAACTCAGTCCCCTCGGCTGGACGAAAATCACGTACGCTACTTTCTGAATGTATGGCGTTGGCCGACCAGTGTATCCGCGAGGTCCGCACGCTTTCTTACTTGCTACACCCACCCTTGTTGGATGAAGCGGGATTAGAGGTCGCAATTCGTGAATACGTGACGGGCTTCACCAAACGGAGTGGAATCCAGGTGGACTTGGAGATGTCGCCGCGTCTAGGACGGATGGGGCGAGATATCGAGCTGGCGCTGTTCCGAGTGGTGCAAGAGAGCCTCACCAACATCCAGCGACATTCTGGAAGCCAGAAAGCCAAGATCCGACTGGATCGCAACTCGCATCTCACACTGGAAATTAGCGACCGAGGCCGTGGAGTCTCCGCAAGTGCTCAGAGGGGGAAAGAGGCGGCCCGGTTCGAGGCTGGTGTTGGCATCCTGAGCATGCAGGAGCGCGTGAAGGCGATCGGCGGGCGGCTTGACATTGTCTCCAACAGTCATGGCACGACAGTGCGCGTGACGGTCCCTCTTGGGGGTAAACAGCGTGAAAAAACTTCGAATTCTGATCGCTGACGATCATGGGTTGGTGCGGCGGGGAACGCGGGAGGTGTTGCACTCTCAACACGGCTGGAGAGTTGTCGGCGAAGCGACGAATGGCCGTGAGGCAGTAGCGAAGGCTATAGAACTCAAACCGGACGTGGTCGTGATCGACGTTGGCATGCCCGAGCTTGAAGGAATCGAGGCAGTGCGTCAGATCCGACAAGCAGTTCCAGATGCGAAAGTTCTCGTGCTCACGATGCACGAGTCAGACCAGATGGTACGCCGTGCATTGGATGCCGGAGCTCTCGGATATCTCTTGAAATCCGATCTTACCGACTGCCTCCCGAAAGCCATAAAAGCGGTTGCTGAGGGCAAGCGTTTCCTAACACCGAAGGTATCGGAAATTGTACTCGATGGATTTCTAAAGACGAGAAGCGCGCGTCAAGAAGAGGGGCGGACCGCTGCCCGAATAACTCCTCGCGAGATCGAAATCGTGCGCCACCTGGCCGAAGGGAAAACGAATAAGGAGATCGCAGCCGCGCTGCAAATCGCTGTCCGGACGGTTGAGACGCACCGAGCTAAAATCATGTTCAAACTCGGCTTTCACTCTTCCAACGAACTCATCCGGTATGCGATACGAAGCAAAATCGTCGAGCCCTAACTCGTATTCCGCGCGCAAACTTTCATGCAGGATGATAAGTCAGAGACGAAATTGTTACGTTTCGGCGCACCCGCTTGTTCGCGTCCCGATACGGGGTCTCGATCCTTGGTTAAGTTTCCAAGGGTGCCTTCCCTAATCCGACCAATCTTCCCAAATAGTCCCGGCTCGGCAGACTCATAATGGACCAATTCACACGAAAACTTCGTCCCCGCTTGTGCCGCTAGATAGGATTACGTCTCAGAAGCGGGATTTTCCGGAGATGGCCCCCGACCGGCCGCGAGCAGAGATTGACACGAGGGAGGCAGACGGTGTATCGCTTTGATGAAAATTGAGTCGAAACCGGTTGGGATTTCCTTTGCGGTGGCTTCCAATCGAGGCAACTGACACAAATCGATTTCCAGGAGGATATAATGGAGAAAAATAGTGTACGCAAAGCCGGAGTCGGCCGGCGTGGTTTTCTGACAGGGTCCAGCCTCTTGCTGACGGGCGCTTTGTTGGGCGCCTCGGAGGAAATGGAAGCAAAGGAAGAGCAGACCCGGATCCCACCGTCCGCGACTCCTCAGGACAAAGAAAGTCTGTTCGCGGATCTCGTCGTCGCAAATCACATTTTGGCCGATCAGGGCGTGGTGGACGGATACGGACACGTCAGCGCGCGGCATCCCACCAACCCGGATCATTTTTTTATTTCGCGCTGGCTGGCGCCCGACCTGGTCACCGAAAGCGACATCGTGGAACTGGACCTGGATTGCGTTCCGGTGACGGGTGACAAAAGGAGACTTTATAGCGAGCGGTTTATTCACAGCGAGATTTACAAGGTGCGGCCGGACGTCAAATCGGTCGTCCACACGCACGCGCCGACGGTCGTGTTGATGGGAGTTTGCGGGGAGCCTCTCGTGCCCATCTACCACATGACTGGGTTCATCGGCGCGGGCCTGCCGACTTTTGATATTCGGAAATCATTTGGGATGACGAGTATGTTGATTACAGACGCAGCGAAAGGCAAAGCTCTGGCGCAGACGCTTGGAGATCACAGCGGGGCGCTCATGCGTGGACATGGCGGCATCACCGTGGGAACCAGTTTGTCCCACTCCGTGGGCCGCAGCGTGTATTTGAAAATTGATGCGGAGATGCAGCTTCAGGTGTTGGGCAGAAAGATCGAGGCTCTGACTCCCGAAGAGGCGAAGCTGGCGGAAGCCGGGAATCAGGATTTTCCGAAAGACTGGGAACTCTGGAAGCGGAAGGTTATGGGCAAAGCTTGAAAGATTGCGCTGCGCATTGGATGGCTTTTGTCCGAGGCAAGACAAGCAGCGTGCAGAGTAGTTCCGGCAGTTTTGGGAAGAAACGAGGGGCCGGCGAGACGCCTGCGCTGCTGAAGCTATCGCATCAAGGCATGGGAGTTTCCGGAAAATTGCAACACTTCCGCGGGGGGCTCCTCCTTGTCGCGTGGCGTTCGGCCAGAGTACACTCACAGCGTGGGACACGCGGAGGTGAGTGATGGCTCGAATCGTGCGTTGCGGGCTGATTCAGGCGCAATGTGAGTGGTCGCCCGAAAAATTCTCGCTTGCGCGGATCAAGGAAAAAATGATCGCGAAGCATGAGAAGCTAATTGCCGCCGCGGCAAAAAGCAAGGTGCAGATCCTCGGGCTGCAGGAACTTTTCTACGGGCCCTACTTCTGCGCCGAGCAACAAAACAGGTGGTTCGAACTGACGGAACCGGTGCCCAGCGGTCCGACCCTGGCGCGGATGCAAAAGCTCGCGAAGAAATACCAGTTGGTTCTGGTCGTCCCCGTGTATGAAGTCGAAATGCCCGGCGTCTACTTCAACACGGCCGCGGTATTCGACGCTGACGGGAAGTATCTCGGGAAGTACCGCAAACACCACATTCCTCATTGCCATCCCGGATTCTGGGAGAAATTCTATTTTACTCCGGGGAATGCGGGCTATCCGGTGTTCGAAACGCGCTACGCCCGCGTGGGCGTGTACATCTGTTACGACCGGCACTTCCCCGAGGGCGCGCGAATCCTGGGACTCAACGGCGCGGAGATCGTGTTCAACCCCTCCGCCACCGTGGCGGGCCTCTCCGAATATCTATGGGAACTCGAGCAGCCCGCGCACGCGGTGGCCAACGGCTATTTCGTCGGAGCATCGAACCGTGTGGGGACGGAAAAACCCTGGCAGATCGGGGAATTCTACGGCAAGAGCTATTTCTGCAACCCTCGCGGCAAGATTGTCGCGCAAGCCAGCCGGGATAAGGACGAACTGGTCGTCGCGAACCTGAACCTCGATGAAATCCAAGAGGTGCGCACGACGTGGCAGTTCTATCGCGACCGCCGTCCGGAAACCTACGGCGAAATTGTGCGCACACAGGCCGCCGGGAGCGCTCAGGCTGCGGATTGAAAGAAAGAGAATCCACAGATGCACACAGATGAACACTGATAAAGAAAAAGAATGAAACAAAATGAGACGCCACGCGGTGAACGCCGTTCAGACTTATTATCTCAGTCCAATCTTTCTTTCTTTTTCAGATTTTTATCCGCGTTCATCTGCGTGCATCCGTGGATAAAGGAACTTCCATGACCATGCAGCCCAAGCAGACGACGCGCAGCGAAGAAGTCATTCGGAAACACAAAGAGTATCTTTGGCCCGCGGTCACAAATTTCTACGAACACCCGCTGGTGGCCGATCGCGGCTCAATGCAATACGTCTGGGACGTCGAGGGGCGTAGGTACCTGGATTTTTTCGGCGGCATCCTGACGGTTTCCGTGGGGCACGCAAATCCCAATGTGACGGGCCCCGTCAAAGCGCAGGTCGACCGGCTGCAACACCTTTCCACGCTTTACCCGAACGAAGCGATTGTGGCGCTCGCGGAAAAGGTGGCGCAAATCACGCCGGGCGCGTTGCAATCAAGCTTTTTCACCAGCTCCGGCACCGAGGCCAATGAGGCGGCGATCCTCCTCGCGCGAATGGCCACCGGTTGTTATGACGTGGTGGCCTTGCGGCACGCGTATTCCGGCGGATCGGCGTTGGCTAAGAGCGTGACCGGGCAGTCGCCGTGGCGCAAATCTGGAATCATCAGTGTTGGCGTCGCTCATGCCATTAATCCGTACTGCTACCGCTGCCCTCTCGGCTTGAAGTATCCCGACTGCGAAGTCGCGTGCGCCAAGGACATCGAAAACCTGATCCAGACCGGCACGAGCGGCCAGATCGCCGCGTTCATCGCTGAACCGATCCAGGGAGTGGGCGGCTTCATCACACCGCCGCCCGAATACTTCAAGATTGTCTTTAAAGCTGTGAAGAAGTACGGCGGACTCTTTATCTCGGACGAGGTTCAAACCGGCTTCGGGCGTACGGGAAAGAAATGGTTCGGTATTGAGCACTGGGAAGTCACGCCCGACATCATGACCTGCGCTAAAGGCATGGCCAACGGGGCGCCCATCGGCGCGACCATCACCACAAGGGAGCTCGCGGCTTCGTTTCAGGGCTTGACGATCTCCACGTTCGGCGGCAATCCCGTGACGTCCGTGGCGGCCAAGGCGACAATCGAGTTCATCGAAGAAGAAAAGCTTCTGGAGAATGCCGATACGGTTGGCGCCTATTTCCGGGGCAAGCTTGAGGAACTTCAGCAGAAACACCCGGTAATTGGCGATGTGCGCGGCAAGGGTTTAATGCTGGGTCTCGAACTTGTGAAGGACCGCCAGACCAAGGAACCAGCGCCGGAAGCAACATCACAACTGCTCGAGCGCACGCGCGAGAACGGGCTGCTGATCGGCAAGGGCGGCCTCTACGGCAATGTAATACGCCTCTCCCCCATGCTGAATATAGGCAAGAGTGACGTAGATGAGGCAGTTCGGCTTCTGGACAGATCGTTTGCGGAAATACCGCTCTAAAGTCCCTAGCTGTTTTAGGAACGTTTCAAGCTTCGCAATTTCCTTCCGCCGTGTTCCTTGATCGCCTGTGACCTCCCATTCTCCGGTCATGTCCTCTCGAGCTACCTGGACATGTAACTTGAGTGTTCGGGTCCATTGCGGTACAGGGACGGGTTCCTTTTTGGCACACCAGCGCCCAATTTATGTTTCAAAAAGAGGCTGGTACTAGTACCTTAAAGTGAGATTTGCTGGTTTCGCAGTGAGCCAGGATCTGGCGACATCGTTGGGTGCCAGCCACAGGCTTCGCTTTGTCAATGTCGAGGCTTCCATGAAAAAGAAAAAACTAGGCGAGGTACTGTATGACCGAGGAAAAATCTCGTCTGAAGACCTGCTGATGATGATCGCCGAGCAACAGGGAAAAGTGATCCACCTCGGTGAATTGATGCTGGAGCGGGGCTTGGTCGAGAAGGATGACCTTGCCGCCGCGCTTGAGGAAGTGTCACGCGTACCCTATCTGGACTGCGGCGAAGTCGTGCCCGATCCAAAAGCGCTTAAGCTCATCCAACGCGCAATGGCCGAGCGGTGCTCCGCCCTCCCTATTCGAATCGAGCACGGCCGCCTGGTCGCCGCCATGGCCGCACCGCAGGATCTGGCAGTGCTCGACGAACTGCGTTTTAGGACCGGGTTGGAAATCTCACCGCGTCTGGCGTTCCGTGCCGAGGTCCACAAAGCGATCGCCAAATTTTACCCCTGCGAGGAAACGCAAACCGCCCCCACGGTCACGCCTGGCACCCAAGAAGCCATGCCATTAGAAGAAATAGTATTCGTCTCCGCCAGCTCCCGGCAGACCAATCAAGAGGCCATTCAGGAAATGCAGGCCGATCTACGACAGAGAAAAACGCCCGCGGTGATATTGGTCTCGGAAATCATTCAAAAGGCGATGGCGAAATACGCCAGCGATATTCACATCGAACCGAGAGCCGCGGAGACCGCGGTGCGGATTCGCGTGGACGGTGTGCTGCGTGATCTTCAGTCCATCCCGCGGAGCCTGCAAACTTCGCTGATCTCACGTATCAAGATTTTAGCCGATATGGACATCTCCGAGCGCCGGTCTCCCCAGGATGGACGTTTTATGGTTTCCATTGCGACGCGGCAGATCGATCTTCGAGTCTCTTCCCTTCCGACCCAGTATGGGGAAAAGATCGTGATACGGCTCCTGGAAACAAGCTCGCCGCTGAGCTCGTTCGCCGATCTAGGAATTCCAGCGGAGGTATCTGAGTATCTCTCTGAACTTTTGGCTCTGCCCCAGGGTATGATCCTGGTCACCGGCCCAACGGGCTCGGGCAAGAGCACGACTCTCTACGGTTCTCTTCACAAACTGCGCAAGCCATCCGTCAATATCGTCACGGTTGAGGACCCTGTCGAGTACATCCTTCCCGGGATCAACCAGTGTCATGTCAATACCAAAGTCGGTATGACGTTTGCGGGCTGCCTGCGCTCCATCCTCCGGCAAGATCCGAACGTCATTATGGTCGGCGAGATTCGCGATAGGGAAACGGCGGAAATTGCAATGAAAGCGGCGCAAACAGGCCACCTGGTACTCTCAACGCTGCACACCAATGACAGTATTTCAGCAATCGTTCGGTTGCTCGACCTCGGAATTCCTGGTTTTTTAATCAGCTCATCCGTGACGGGAATTCTGGCGCAGCGTCTGGTGCGAAAGCTGTGCTCGTGCCATTCCGTCCAGACTGCAACTCCGGAATTCCAGGCACGCATGGTGCAGGCGGGGACTCTCAGGCCGCCCCTGACCATGGCTGTCCCCGTTGGTTGCGAAAAATGCGACCAGACAGGCTACAAAGGCCGAATTGGAATATACGAATTGCTTCGGTTCGATGATTCCATACGCTCGATTATCCGGTCGAACGGGAGCATGGAGCAGGTTCGTGATACTTCTCGATCGGACGGAATGCGCCCGATGCAGGAAGATGCGATGGAAAAACTGCGCTCAGGCACGACGACTCTGGAAGAGATTCTCCGAGTGGTCCCCGTCGAAAACGCATCCTACACGGCGTGTGCGAAGTGCGGCCAGCATAACCTCCCTGCATTCCGGTTTTGCCCCTACTGCGGGACTCGGTGTGCGCGGGATTCTCGACCCAGGCGCACCCGGGCGGGCGATTCAGTCGCCGAAGGAGTTCTTCAGTCATGAGTAAAACAGATAGGAAGACGAAAGTTGCTATCAGGCAGGATGTTCGCTTCCCCCAGCTGTGCGAACTCTCGATGAACTACGAAGGGCTTACCGAAGAAATTGCCGTTCGGCCGCCGGACCTGAGCCCCCACGGCATGTTCATCAATACGGCGAGTGAATTCCCCGAAGGAGCGATTCTTAAGCTGCGCTTCCGATTGTCGCGCAGCGGGACATTGATCCAGACTCGCTGCGAAGTCCGCTATTGCCTTAGGGGCGTGGGAGTCGGCGTTGAGTTTGTCGATGTTACTCCCGAACTTACGCGTGCCATCGAAGGAGAAATATCCGTTCCGACCGCCGGCAAGTAAAGGGACCGGGGGCGGCAGGAACTGGGCGAGGGGCTTGCCATTCGGCCTTCGGAGAACCGTATCGATTCGGATGCCTCGCAATCCGGCCGTAGGGAACCTAAACTCAAATCCCGTTGCAACCCGGCTCCGCTCTCACCCTCAGGGACCGCTTGACGTTTTCTGCCGCAGGATTCACCATTCAGGACGTATCTTATAGGGACCCGGAACATCTGGGTCGCGCACCCCGGAAGAGAGGAATATTTCATGGCAACAGCAATTCGGACCGCGCAAGTTTGCCGCAATTTTATTAACGGCCAGTGGGTGGACTCACGCTCGGGCCGCACCAGAGAGCGCCGAAACCCCGCGAACGTCGATGAGGTCGTTGCAATAGTCCCCCTTTCGACTCGGGAAGAGACGCGCGAGGCCGTCGCTGCGGCAAAAGCCGCATTTCCGGCATGGCGCGACACGCCTGCGCCTGTTCGCGGCCGCATCATTGCCAAAGCAGCCGCGCTGATGACCGAGCAGAAGGACGACGTCGCCCGCATTCTGACCCTGGAAGAAGGAAAGACGTTCAAGGAATCGCTCGTCGAAGTGCAGCGTGCGATTAATATTTTGGAATTTATGGCGGGAGAAGGCCGCCGCCTCGGGGGCCAGACGCTGCCCAGCGAACAATCGAAAATGTTCGCCTACACCATGAAGCAGCCGCTGGGCGTCGTGGGAGCCATCACGCCGTGGAATTTTCCGGTCGCCATTCCCGTATGGAAGGCCGCCCCGGCGATTGTCGCCGGCAATACGGTGGTGCTGAAACCTGCGGAAATCACGTCGCTGACCGCTGTAAAGGTGGTCGAAATTTTCAACGAGGCCGGATTGCCCGCGGGCGTGTTGAATCTCGTCCTCGGCTCTGGCAGGGAGATCGGGGACGAACTGGTGCAGCACCCCGATGTGCACGCCTTGTCGTTCACAGGATCAAACGAAATCGGCGGCCAGATTTATTCCACGGGCGCGCAAAAGATGAAAAAATGCCAGTGCGAAATGGGTGGGAAGAATCCTGTCGTCGTCCTGGCCGACGCGGACCTGAAGCTTGCCGTCGAATCGGCTGTGTCCGGGGCGTTCGGCTCCTCTGGCCAGCGGTGCACCGCGACGAGCCGCGTCGTGGTCGAGAACCAAGTGGCCGACAAGTTTGTGTCGATGCTGGTAGAGCGCGCAAAAGAATATAAAGTGGGCGATGGTTTCGACGACCAGACGTCCGTCGGCCCTCTCGTCGATAAGAACCAGATGGAAACCGTGATGCGGTACCTCGAAATCGGCAAGAAGGAAGCGACGCTGCTGCTGGGTGGAGACCGCATGACCGGAGGAAGTTACGACCAGGGTCTTTTTGTCGCGCCCACCATATTTGACCACGTGAAATGGGACAGCGTGATCGCGCAGGAAGAGATCTTCGGACCCGTGTTGTCCGTGATCCGCGTGCCTGATTTTGAGGAGGCCGTGCGAGTTGCGAATTCCGTGAAATTCGGCCTATCGAGCTCGGTTTACACGAATGATTCCGCGAAGATGTTTGCGTTCATCGATCGCATCGAAGCCGGCATGACGCACGTCAACGCGGCCACCGTCTGGAGCGAGGCGCATCTGCCCTTCGGCGGCACGAAGGGCACCGGGGTCGGCCTGCGCGAGATGGGCAGCGTCGCCATCGATTTCTACACCGAGATCAAGACTGTCTATATCGACTACGCACAAAAGCACTAGACGTCCACTAAGACACGATGTCAACCACACCCAGCCTTTTTCCGGAAACCGAGAAGGAAATCTTCTTCGACATTGAAACCCTGCGTCTTTCGCACGAGGTCGAAGGAGGTTGGTCGAACATCGCGCGCTTCGGTCTGGCGGTCGCCGTGACGTGGGATGCCCAGAATCGCTTTCGGCGCTGGTTCGAGCCGGACGTAAAGGCGCTCATTTTCGAACTGGGCCGTTTTCAGCGCATCGTTTCTTTCAACGGGGATCGTTTCGATTTCGAAGTCCTTCGCGGCTACCACCCGGTCGGGAATCTGGTTCCACGATCATTCGATCTTCTGGCCGACCTGCACCGCAGGCTTGGATTCCGGATCAAACTCGACGACCTCGCGCGGGAAACGCTGGGGTATCAAAAAAGCGGGAACGGATTGGAAATCGTTCAGTGGTGGCGCGAGGGCCGAAAAGAAGAAGTCTGCAAATACTGCGAGAACGATGTGAAGCTGCTGGTGGACCTGGTGGAGTTTGCCAGGCGGAAGAAATACGTGGTCGTGAACAAGCGCCAGTTGCCCGTGGACTGGCAATGAAGCCTAATGCCGGGGATCGCGCTTGATGGGCGTATATACGGTTAGTAAATTCGCAGCACTGCTCCTCGCCACCGCGGTGGGCGCACATGCCGCCGAGAAAGTCACCTGGAAACCGATCACGGACGCGGTTCTTCGAATCGACGACCGCGCGCCAAAACAATGGAGTCTCTACCACGCCGGGAAAAAGTTCGATCCTCTGCTGCTGCAGTTGGGTTTGCGTGTGTTGGTGATCTACGTGCGCAACCAGGCCGTGTACGAAATTCCCCCTGCGCAGCTCGAACACAAGGGCGAGGAATTGTTGTGGCGTGAAACCGATAAACCAGAAAAGCCTCTCGCGACTTCCGATTGGAGCACCCGCGATATTGGTTCAGCGTGGCGCGTTCGAGTGAAATTAACCGAAGAGGGCCGCCTTCTCGACATCCAGATTCCGCAATTGCCCGATTTGCGCGGCCTCTACTAACGCATGACCGAGCCCGAACATCCCGGCCAGGACGGCATTCACTCCGGCGTGCTCGACGCCGAAACCATCCGATCGAGCTCCCTTTATAACGAAGACCTTGCGCCGATCTCGTCTTCTCGCCGCAGTTGGAGCACGTACAACTACGCCGCCCTGTGGATCGCGATGAGCGTCAACATTCCTACGTATATGCTGGCAAGCGGCATGATCGCCGGCGGGATGAGCTGGCGCCAGGCTATCTTCACCGTGTTCTTGGGGAACATCCTGGTGCTCGCGCCAATGCTGCTCAACGCACATGCGGGAGCGAAATACGGAATTCCCTTCCCGGTTTTCGCGCGGGCGTCGTTCGGAGTGCTTGGGGCAAATGTTCCGGCAATTCTGCGCGCGCTGGTGGCGTGCGGATGGTTCGGCATTCAAACGTGGATCGGCGGCGAAGCGATTAATGCGATGATCGTGGCGCTGGTTCCCTCATGGCGTGATTATCCCGCGGGTGTTTGGATCTGCTTCGCCGGCTTCTGGCTGCTGCACGTCATCGTTATCATGCGGGGAATCCGGACGATAAAATTCCTCCAGGGCATCACCGCGCCGTTTCTCCTGGTGATTGGCGTGTCGCTGCTCGCGTGGGCCTTGGTGAAGGCCGGCGGCTTCGGGACGATGCTGGCCGCGCCCTCGAAATTTCAAACCTTCGGAGAATTCTTTCATTTCTTTATCCCCTCGCTCACGGGCGTGGTCGGCTTTTGGGCCACCGTGGCGTTGAATATTCCCGACTTCACGCGTTACGCGCGCAGCCAGCGTGCGCAGGTGCTCGGCCAGGCGCTCGGCTTGCCGACGACGATGACGTTTTATTCGTTTATCGGAGTCGCGGTCACCTCGGCGACCGCCATCATCTTCGGACAGGCGATTTGGGATCCCGTGCAGGTCCTGGCGCGATTGGGAAATCCCATCGCCGTCGTGATCGCGATGCTGGCGCTGTTGCTGGCGACCTTAAACGTAAACGTCGCTGCGAACCTGGTTTCGCCGTCGAACGATTTCTCGAACCTCTCGCCCCGGCTGATCAGCTTTCGCACCGGCGGTTTGATTACGTGCGTCGTGGGCGTCGCCGTGTTTCAGCCCTGGAAGCTGCTCGCCAACTACAGCAGCTATATTTTCGGATGGCTGGTCGGCTACTCGGGATTTCTTGGACCCATCGCTGGCGTGATGATTTGCGATTATTTCGTCGTGCGAAAGAAAATTCTCCTTGTCGAGGATCTATACCTGCGGCGAGGATTCTATGAATTTTCTGGCGGCATCAACTGGCGCGCGATGGCGGCGCTGGCGGCAGGAGCTGGATTGGCGTTCATCGGACTCGTCGTGCCGTCGCTGCGCGTGCTCTACGATTACGCCTGGTTCGTAGGATTCGGAATGAGCTTCATCGTGTACTGGATACTGATGCGCGCGGCGATGCGTCCAAGCTGAATCGCGGGCGGCGCGACGCGCGGCGTATTGGGAAGTGCACGACTACGACGCCATCCCGGCGCCTGGGCTGGAGGCGAGCCGTTTTGCGCGCATGTTCCAGCTTTCGAAGGGTTGCCCCGAATCGATCTGCCTCATCGTGATGCAGTCATTCACAGGGCAAACGAGCGCGCAGAGATTGCAGCCGACGCATTCTTCTTCGATGATGCGCGGCACGTGCACTCCCATTCCGCCGGGATTTTCCTTGCCAACGGCAGCCAGAGTGTAAGGCTCGATGCACTGGTGTGCGCCGTCTTCGCAGGCGACGTAGCACAGTTGGCAGCCGATGCAGAGGTCTTGATGGATATCGGCGACAATCTTGTAATTCAAGTCAAGATCGCCCCAATCCTGCACATTGGGCACGGCACGGCCGCGAAAATCTACGATCGTGCGAAATCCGTGGTCGTCCATGTAGGCGGACAGGCCGTCGATCATGTCCTCGACAATTCGGAAACCATAGTGCATCGCGGCCGTGCAGACTTGCACCACGGAAGCCCCCAACGCGATGTGTTCCGCGGCATCATTCCAGTAGCCAATGCCGCCGATGCCGATGATGGGGATTTTCACTTTTTTCGCGACGCTCGAAACCAGGTGGAGCGCGATCGGCTTCAAGGCCGGTCCGCAGTATCCTCCGTGCGAGGATTTTCCGCCCACGTTAGGCTGCGGCGCGAACGTATCGAGGTCAACGCCCATCAATGAATTCACCGTGTTGATCAGGCTGACGGCGTCGGCGCCTCCCTTTTCCGCTGCTAACGCAATGCGCGTGATGTCCGTGACGTTGGGCGTGAGCTTGACGATCACCGGCGTTTTCGCCGCCTCCTTCGCCCACGTCGTAATCATTTCCGTGTACTCAGGGACCTGCCCCACGGACGACCCCATGCCTCGCTCGCTCATGCCGTGAGGACATCCGAAGTTCAGTTCTAGCGCGTCCGAGCCGGCATCCTCAGAGCGCCGCACAATGTCGTGCCAGGTTTCGCGCTTCGATTCCACCATCAGCGACGCGATCACCAGGTTTTTGGGATAGCGCTTCTTGACGTCCGCAATTTCCCGGAGGTTCGTCTCGATCGGACGGTCGCTGATAAGTTCGATGTTGTTGAAGCCCATCACCTTCGACCCGTTGTAATCGACCGCGCCGTAGCGCGACGATGTATTGACGATCGGCTCGCCAATCGTTTTCCAGACCGCGCCGCCCCAGCCGGCGTCGAACGCGCGCATCACCTGCCCCGCCGTGTTCGTGGGCGGCCCGGAGGCCAGCCAGAAAGGATTGGGAGATTCAATGCCGCAGAATCTCATGTGTAAATCGGCCATGTTTCACCTCGCCAAAGACCCTTTGGAACCACAGATGAACACAGATAAACACAGATAAGAACCATGAACAATTCATAGAACGAATCTTCGGAATTCCAATCTTGGCTTCCCGAAGTTCATCAGCAAGCCGACGCGAATCCCGCTTGCCTTCAAGTAATTCAAGATTTGCGCTTCGTGGACGGAATCGAGTCCTGTACACGCTTTCAGTTCGACCAGTACGCGCTTCTCCACAACAAGGTCTGCGGAATAATCTCCGACAACGACATCTTTATATCTGACCTTGAGCGCAACTTCTTGCACACAAGCAAGCCCCATTTGCCTTAGTTCCAACGACAGCGCATTCGCATACACTTTTTCAAGAAACCCGGCACCTAGAGTATTATGGACCGCAAACGACGCCTCAAGAATTTTCTGAGTCAGATCCTGCTCGGGATAGATCGCAGATTTTGCGCTCGTTTCCATGCCTTCCTCATCTCATGAATTCCTCTTCATCTGTGTTGATCTGTGTTCATCTGTGATTCCAAGACTTGCGCCAAGCCAGGAATCGATGCCTCGCGCCGCGATCATGCCTTCAGCGACGGCATCCACGACTTCCCTGCCGCCGTTCACGCAATCTCCTCCTGCAAAATATTTCGAGTTCCCGGTCTGGTGTTGCTCATTCGTCACCACCGTACCATTCTTGCGCAATTCGATTCCCTTCACTGGGCGAAGGAATTCCGTCACCGGCTTCTGCCCAACGGCGCGGACAACCATGTCGACTTCGATCGTGAAATTGCTCTCCGGGATGGGTTCCGGCGTCCGCCGGCCTCGCGCGTCGGGCACGCCGAGGCGCGTCCGTACACATTCCAATGCGGAAACCGCTCCGCCCGAACCAATCACGCGCACGGGCTGCGTCTGCCAGAGAAAATTCACGCTGTCTTTCTTGGCCAGTTCGTATTCGTAGCGGAACGCCGACATTTCCCGCTCGCTCCGCCGGTAAATCAGATGGACCGTCTCCGCGCCGAGGCGTCGCGCGGCGGTGACCACATCGATCGCCGTGTTTCCCGCGCCGATGCAGGCGACGCGCCGTCCAATCTTGATTTGCGGGAATGGCAAGGTTTTCGTGCGTTCGATGAATTCGATCGCGCCGCAAACGCCGTCGAGATCTTCACCCGGAATGTCCATGGCCCAGGTTTCTCCCAGGCCGACGCCGACAAAGATCGCATCGAAATCCTTCTCGAGCTGATCGAAGCTCACGTCCCGCCCGATTTCCGTTTTCTGGCGGAATTCGACGCCGAGGGATTTCACCATTTCGACTTCGCGCAATGAATCAGACGCGCGCGTCTTGTACGCCGCGATGCCGTACGTGTTCAGTCCTCCGCATAGTTCGCGACGGTCGAAAACCGTGACGCGATAGCCCCGCCGCGCAAGCCCGGCTCCGCAAGCCAACGAGGCCGGCCCCGAACCTATGCAAGCGACGCTCCTGCCATTTGGCGCACCCGCGCAAAACAGGTGAATATTTCGGTCGAGCACGTGATCGACGGCGTAGCGCTGCAGGCGTCCGATTTCAATGGCCCGCTCGCCCTTCTCGACCATCACGCACGCACCTTCGCAAAGCACTTCCGTGGGACAAACGCGGCCGCAGCTCTCGCCGAGAATATTGGCTTCGAGGATGACCCGGGCCGCCCCGCGAACGTTTCCCGTCATGATGCGCTTGATGAAGCCGGGGACATCGATACGCGTTGGGCAGGCGATCGTGCACGGCGCGTCAAAACAATACAGGCACCGAGAAGTTTCGATCGCCGCCTGCCGCGCGTTCATCGGCGGCGTGATATCCGCAAAATTCTTCTCGTATTGGTCCGGCGTCAGTTTTGGCGCCGTCTCGCGAAGAGGCATGTATATACCTCGAGTCCTTTTGCCTGTCCGGCTCCACGCTTCATCCCGCAGCTGCGGGACGTCCAGCGTAAAAGTGGAGCACGCGCCCGGGAATCCCCTGAAACGCGCAACCCGGTGGAATCATTTTCCACCGGGCGCCGGATCTGATTTCCCGCATCATTCTAACACCGCAGGACGCCGCGGCTTGCTCTTGTTCACCGGGCTGGCCTAAGATGCAAACTTCGCAGGAAGCTGGCGGCACCGGGGGAAGCATGCGATTCGACACCATCATCCGTAACGGGACGATCGTCACCGCAACGGATACCTACGCGGGCGACGTGGGGATCACGAACGGGCAGATTGCCGCCCTTGGCAAGGATCTTCCGATCGAAAACGCGGGAAATATTCTCGATGCGAAGGATTGTCTTGTTATCCCCGGCGGGATCGACGTGCACACGCACCTCGATATGCCGTTTGGCGGAACGACGAGCGCCGATGATTTCGAGACCGGGACGCGCGCCGCGGCGTTCGGCGGCACAACGACGCTGATTGATTTCGCGATTCAGTACAAAGGCCAGTCCTTGCGCCACGCATTCGACACCTGGATGAAAAAAGCTGAGGGCAAGGCTGTCGCCGATTACGCCTTTCACTGCATCATTACCGAACTCGGCGACTCTCATCTCGAGGAAATGGGCGCGCTCGTGCGCGAAGGCGTCTCGTCGTTCAAATTGTTCATGGCTTACCCGGGCGTGTTCATGCTCGATGACGCCACGATTTTCCGCGCGATGCTGCAAGCGGCTAAGCACGGAGGCATGATTTGCATGCACGCTGAGAATGGCGGCGCGATTGACGTGCTCGTGCAACGCGCGCTGGCCGAAGGCAAGACCGCGCCGAAATACCACGCGCTCACGCGGCCCACGACGGCCGAAGGTGAAGCCACCTCGCGCGCCATCGCACTCGCCGAAATGGCCGGCGCGCCCGTCTATATCGTGCATCTTTCGTGCAACGATGCACTCGAAAAGGTGCGCGAAGCGCGCGATCGCGGCCTGCCCGCTTACGCGGAGACGTGCCCGCAATATCTCTACCTCTCTCTGGACAATATGGACGCCACAGGTTTTGAAGGTGCGAAGTACGTGTTCACGCCCCCGTTACGCGAAAAATGGAACCAGGAAAAGCTTTGGCAGGGGCTGGCGCGCGACACCCTGCAGGCCGTCTCGACCGATCATTGCCCATTTTGTTTCAAGGAACAAAAGGAGCTGGGCAGGAACGACTTTACGAAGATTCCAAACGGCGGTCCCGGCGTCGAGCACCGGCTGAGCCTGATATATTCGGGCGGCGTGCACGGCGGAAAGTTTTCCGCAAACCGCTTCGTGCAACTCGTCTCCACAGCCCCAGCGAAGCTTTTTGGACTCTACCCGCGCAAAGGCACAATCGCAGTGGGCTCGGATGCCGACCTTGTGATTTTCGATCCCAACGCCGAACAAGTGATCAGCGCAAAGACACACCACATGCGCGTGGACTATTCCATGTTCGAGGGATTCCGCGTAAGGGGCGTGACAAAAACCGTGCTTTCCCGCGGCCGTGTAATCATCGATGATGGAAAATTTACGGGCCGGGCGGGCGCCGGTGAATTCCTTCGACGGAAGACTTATTCGGGCGCTGTGTAGGCCGCTCCTCTCACGACGATATGATTGGGCGGATCGGAAACTACGAGCCTTGTCATTGGGCACAGGCTCTTGGTGGTGCCGACGTCTCGCCGGCGGTTTCTCAATCAAGCTACATCCCTCAAGAACGGCGGCGAAACGCCGGCGCCACAAAACCTCGCGCGCAATCGGCTACGGGCGGTACACACCGTTGATCCAGGGAAGTCCAAAAGCCCCCTTCTGTGCCTGGACGACGATGTCATCTCCTCTCTGGAAGCGATCGTAGTCATTTTGATCCACAGCGATATGCTCGATCCGCCGCCCGCCGCGCCACGAAGTGACCAACAGGCGGCGGCTGCGCGGCAATCCACCTGTTGCAAATTTCCCGACCACTGTCGCCGGAACTCGAATTGGGCGAGTAGTGTCCAGCTTGCCATTCAGAAAAAGCATGCCCGCAAAAATCCACGGCACAGGAATCATCCCGAAGTAAATGCGCTTGATGACTTCGACTTCCTGCCGTCTACGGGCTCGGAAGTCGATCCAGTAACCAAGCGCGAGAGAAAAAAAGAAAACGAGGCCCGCAAATATCAGTATGGCATCCAGCTCCAGGGCGGGAAACACCTGGCTAGCCGCTATGAACACAATGATGCCAACAAGAAAGAAGGCCGTGCGCCTCACCAGCCGCCTGCGCACCACCAATTCAGCGGCGGCAGAGGTCAGCCCACAAACAGAACACTGATCGGCCGTCCGGTCAGCCCCGCAATCGAGACACCGTGTCATACCTTCGGCAGCGAGGCCAGGAGTCTTTCCAATTGGCCCTTGCCGCCCTCCTCCGGCAGCTCAAATGTGACAGCGATTCCGGTTCCTGGTTCCACTCTGCGTACCACGCAATTCAGCTGCAGCGGAGGATCCAGCACCAGTCGCGCGAGAAATGTCGCGCCCACCCAGAGCGGCGGCGTCAACTCCACAAACAAGCCTTGAGGGCCGATGTCCCGGACCAAGCCCGTCAATAAAGAAGAGCCCCACTCAATTTCGAGCGTTTCCAAACACTTGCGACGATTAAACTGGCGGCGTTCGGTTTGGGCAGGCGCATTCACCGGCGGCTCGGATGTCATTCGCTAAACTCCTCGCAGGGGATGCTAAGTGCCGCGTGGCGGGGTGTCAAGGTTCGATTCGCGTGTCTCTTTGTTCCAGTGCAGTGAGCCATGGTCCTGCATTGATTCAAAGAGAGCCTCGGTTCCGCTTGACAATGGATTCCCGCAGGGCCTCAGCTTGCTGGGTAGGACAGACACTCCTGTCTGTCCCGTGCAATATCGCTCCTGCACACGTGGACAGGCAAGAGTGCCTGTCCTACCAAAACCGGCCACGTTCCGGCCTACTTTTCCTCTCGACGCGCAAGTTCGTCGCGCAGGTGGGCGCGCACACTTGCAGGGACCCGCGAGAGCTCGAGCAGATCTTCCAGATCGCGCCGCGGCAGATCCGGCAGGAATGAGAGTACGCGTTCGATAGGCGAGCGCGGATGGCGCAGTAGCGCGATACGGACATTCATCAGTTTCGACCATTTCTCATGCTTCGCGATGGCGCCGACAACCAGGGCGGGAAGGCCCTCCTTCGCCAGCGTTCTCAGGAGTTGAGATTCGGTCAGGAACGAGTTATCGAGCGCGATCCTCGCGACCTGCTCGGGGCCTTGCACGATGAGTCCGCTGGCGACGCGCGCCGATCCTCGCCGCGCCAGCATGATTCGTTGGCCCAGCGGCAATTGAGGCAATTGCGCAAGGACGCGTTCCTCCGCAAGTCGCCGCAGCTCGACCGGAGAAGCAGGCAAGAGGCTGATCCGCACCAGATCCATCAAATGCAAGTCGCGCAGCAACCTCATGGCGACCAACCGAGGCGTATGCGGGTGCCCGGCCAGGGCCCGCCGAACACGATAATTTGTCCGCCAACTCTTTCGCTTGGCGATCTCGTCCAGCAGCGCCCCCGGCAGGTCTTTCCGCTCCAGCAGCAGGCAAATATGCGTCTCGTCGAGAGAAGGATTTTCGATCAGGGCGCGAAGAATGTTTTCGTTAGCGGACGAAAGTAGTGTGGGTATGGATTCGGGAGAAGCCGTCCGGGCGGCCTCGATGTCGGGAGTTTCTTCAGGCGCCATGAGAACTGGCTTGGTCCGGAGATTTGGCGAGGCGTGTGGCGATCCGCGCCGCCCCGACCGCGGGAGAAATCTCAAGTTGCGAAACTTTCGCGCGCAAAGCGCCGCTGACCAGGACGGAATCCAGAAGCGCGTCCAGCATCCGGCTACGACCGAACACGCCGCCGCATTTCACCAGCGGAAATTCCTGGCCCTTCATTCCCAAACGGCGCACGACAATCATCGCCAGGTTCCCCAGGCCAATCGCGGACGTGAACAGGATTTCCTTCGCGGCGCTGTCATCGGCGTCGGCGGCTTCAGCAACCACGGAAAACAGCGCGGGAAAGACGTCATCGGGATTCTTCATGATCCGCTGCGTAAGGTCGTCCCAGTCCGTGCCATCGAGAGCGGCCGGAATCATCTCCGTGAGCAAGGTGACCGGCCCAGCCTGGTCTCTCGTTCGAGCCACCGCGGCGACCGCGCGGCGTCCGATTTCGAACGCGCTGCCTTCATCGCCGACCCACGGACCATACCCGCCTGCGCGTGCCGTCTCGCCTTCCGCATTGCGGCCGTAGGCCGCTGAACCCGTCCCGGCGATCAGCACAACGCCGGGGCCCGTGCCGGCCGCGGATTCCAACGCGATTTCGTAATCCGTGGTCACTTGCGCGACAGCCTGGGGAAATTCCCGCGCGAGAAAAACCAGCACCCGGCGGACGACATTTCTCCGGCCTGCCCCCGCGACGCCCGCGCAGACCCCGGTCACGCTGTTCCTATGCAGACCCGAGGTCTTGAGCGCTTCGGAAGCCGCGTCGCTCAGTGAACGAAACGCGACATCGAATCCGCAACGCAATGGGTTGGACGGGCCGCTGCGTCCTTCGCCAACGATCTTTCCGTCTGCGTCTAAGACGACGCACTCCGTCTTTGTGCCGCCACCATCAAAGCCTAGCGAATAGCGCATCGTTCCTCGTTGGGCGCGAGCGCGACTTTTACGCGGAACGCCCCGGCCTGGCCTGGGCGTGGAGCCCGCCAGGATTTGGTTACCGGCGGAGCGCTTGACGCCGCCTGGATGCCCCAATATGATCGCCCCGCTCTTCTCATGCGCCTGACTTCCCTGGACCTCGCCATCCTTGCAGCCTATCTGATCGGCGTGACTCTGTTCGGAATCGCGTTCCGCCAGGGCCAGCATACCGTGCGGGACTATTTCCTGGGCGGCCGCACGGCGCCTTGGTGGGCGCTGGCGATTTCGATTGTCGCCACGGAAACCTCGACGCTCACGATCATTGGCACGCCCGCGCTGGCTTTCTCCGGGAATATCACGTTCCTGCAACTGGTGCTCGGGTACCTGGTGGGCCGGGTCGTCATCGTTCTGGTGTTCCTGCCGCACTTCTTCCGTGGGGAATATTATACGGCCTACCAACTCATGGAAAGACGGTTTGGTGCAAGGGTTAAGGCGGTCGCGGCTTCCACGTTCCTATTGACTCGCGCTCTTGCGGAAGGCGTGCGCATCGCCGCCATTGCACTCGTCGTGAAGACTGCGTTCGGCACGGAGCAACGCACTTCGGTCATTCTGATCATGGCGCTTGTGCTCGTCTATACATTCGAAGGGGGCATGAAGGCCGTGATCTGGACTGACGTCGTGCAGTTCATTCTCTACTTTTCCGGATCGATCGCCGCGTTCTTTTTGCTGCTCCACACGATTCCCGGAGGATGGGGCACGGTCGTACACGCAGCGGCTGCAACAAGCAAATTCCGCGCCTTCGATTTCTCCTTCAGCCTGGTGAATCCCGCGAAGACATACACATTCTGGTCGGGCGTGATCGGGGGAGGATTTCTTACGATGGCGAGCCATGGCACCGACCAGACCATCGTGCAGCGCCTGCTCGCCGCGAAGTCTGAACGGGAAAGCAAGATCGCGCTCCTCGCCAGCGGCGTCATCATTCTTTTCCAGTTCGCGTTGTTCCTGGTGCTGGGCGTCATGCTGTACGCCTGGCGCGGCGCGCCTGCCATCCGCACCGGCCAAAGTTACGATTGGGTTTTTCCCGATTTTATTGTCACCGCGATGCCTCCGGGATTACGCGGCTTGGTCATTGCCGCGATCTTCGCCGTCGCCATGTCCAACGCCAGCGGCTCGCTCAATTCCCTCGCCGCGTCGAGCGTCGTTGATTTCCGGGAATTGCGCGGACCATCGATTCCGGGTGGCGGCCATCCCGAGCGCTTCCTCCGCCTTTCACGCTGGATGACATTATTTTGGGGCGTCCTTCTCGTCGTACTCGGCACGCTCGAGTGGGGACCCATGCTTGAAGCCGGATTGACTATTGCTTCGATCACCTTCGGCAGCTTGCTGGGACTCTTTCTGCTGGCATTCCTGCTGCCGCGCGCTACTCCGGCTGGAGTTTTGACCGGCATGTTTGTGGGACTTAGTGCCATGCTCTACATTCACTTCTACACAGCGCTGTTATGGACTTGGTACGTTGTGGCCGGCGCGGGCCTCACTTTTCTGACGGGCACGCTGGCCAGTTTTGCGAGCTTCTCCTCAGGCGCAAATCAGGAAGCACGATGAGCAACGTCAAGAATCTCGAACTTGTTCGCGGCCTGGGACCGTGGACGTCAGCTGCGATCGTCGTCGGCACGATGATCGGGACGGGCATTTTCCTCAAACCCGCCGAAATGGCCGCCGATGCCGGCTCGGTCCTCATTGTTTTCGCCGCATGGATCGTTGGCGGGATTCTTTCGCTCTTCGGCGCGCTCTCCTTCGCCGAACTCGGAGCGGCGATCCCCGAGGCAGGCGGTGAATATGCCTATTTGCGGCGGGGTTTCGGACCCGTTTGGGGATTCCTGTTCGGATGGATGCATTCCATCGTCGGGCGTCCCGCCTCGATGGCTTCGATTGCCGCCGGGCTGCTTCGATTTTGCGGATTTTTGGTCCCGACGGTCGCCGCGCCTATTTTTGCGTGGCATATTACCGTGCCGTCCTCGCGTGAGTCATACACATTCGTTTTCACTTGGGCGCAACCACTCGCCGTTGTCGCGCTCGTAGCGCTGACATTCGTCAACTATCTCGGTGTGCGCGTCGGAGGACGCGTGCAGGTCCTTCTCACAATCATCAAAGTTACCTCGGTCGCCGCAATTATCGTTCTTGCATTCGCGCTGGCACGGCCCGGCGGCGCGGGATTTCATCCCTTCTTGCCCACCAGGTACGGTGCGGCTACCCTCACAGGGTTTTTTGGAGCTCTCGCGGCGTCTCTGTGGGCCTACGACGGCTGGGAGGATCTGAACCTCGTGGGATCGGAAGTCGCGGATCCGCAGCGCAACATCCCCCGCGCCTTGATTCTAGGCGTTCTATTTTGCAGCGTGATCTTCACGCTGTTCAGCGCAGCCTCGCACTGGGTTCTGCCGTTTGCAGAGGTCGCGCAATCAGAGCATGTCGCCTCGGATGTCGTCGCAAGCGTGTCCGGCCGCGGCGCGGCCCTCTGGGTCACAGTCGCGATGGCTGTTTCCGCGCTCGGCACACTCAATGCATCCACCCTTTCCGGGGCGCGAGTGCCCTACGCCATGGCCCGCGACGGCATCTTTTTCCGCAAGACTGCGGCCATTCATCCGACATTTCGAACGCCGGGGGGCGCCCTTGTGTTCGAATGCGTCCTCGCCAGCGTTTTCGCGCTGACAGGATCGTTCGAAGAACTGACATCGTTATTTATCTTCGCCACGTGGATTTTCTACGGCCTTGCTGTTGTTTCCATGATGCGCCTGCGGCGCACGGAACCCAACCTGCCACGGGCTTACCGATCCTGGGGCTATCCGTGGGTGCCTGTGGTGTTTGTCGCGGGAGCTACAGCGCTGACGGTCACTCTGTGGCTTGCGCGGCCCCTGCGTTCCTCCATCGGCCTCGCGCTGATCGTGTCCGGCTTGTTTTTCTATCGCAGCTGGCAGAAAAAGCTTCCCGGCAGTCCGTGAGACGCCGTCAGGCTCCCGCGGCAGCGACACGTGCAAGAACCAATCCTGCGCCGGAGGGTGTGAGGCTTGCCTGTTGGCCTAAGTGAATAGCATCCGCGAGGATTGCCACGCCGGCAGCGAGCCTGGGCCCAGGGCGGGAGAAATATCCGGACGCTTCCACCAGAAACACGCGGCCATTCCGTACCGCAGGCAAGCCGTGCCAACCTTTCGGCAGGGTCAAGTCACGGAACTCTTTCGCGGCTTGTTCGAGGCCATAGCCGCACGGCATGATCACGATCACCTCGGGTTGCGCGGCGAGGATCGTCTCCCACTCGACGCGGAACGACGGTTCGCCGGCGCGGCCCAGCGCGTCCATCCCGCCAGCGCGCGTCACCATCTCCGGCACCCAGTGTCCCGCAACGTAGGGCGGATCGAGCCATTCGAGGCAAACAACGCGCGGGCGTGCAAGCCCGGCAACAGCTCGTTCCACTTGCGCAACATCGCGTTCGAATTTCGCGATAACGGCGGTTGCTTGCTCGGAGCGCCCTGTCGCTTGCGCAACGGCGCGAATGTCCGCGCACACATCAGCAAGCGAATGCGGATTGAGCGTGACGACCTGTGACTGGCGGGCCCCAAGTTGACGGGAAAGATGCGCGAGCGCCGCGCCCAGATCGTCCGGCGTGGCGGCGCACACGTGGCAAAGGTCCTGCGTGATGATCAGATCCGGCTCGATCTCGCCCAGGGCGGCCAAGTCCACACTATAGAGGCTTTCTCCGCGTTCGAGAAATTCGCGGACCTGGCGGTCAACGGCTGCGGCGCTCTCCGTGTGCGAAATGCGCGACACGATCACAACAGGTTTGCTGCGCGCCTCCGGCGGAAAATCGCATTCATGGCTGACTCCGGCGATCTGGTCGCCCAGTCCCAGTGCGAATAGGATCTCCGTCGCCGACGGCAGCAAGGAACAAATCTTCATGCCGTGCAATTTACCACGCCTGACGTCCCCGTGTTCATTCCTAGCCTGCATTTCAGGCAGGGACTCCTTCGGGCGAGCCTTCCAGCGTTATTCTTCATCGACACAGCGCTCAGTTGCGTTACACTCCAGCCGTTCGCAGGAAATTTCTTGCCCACAGCTCTGTTGAGAGGAAACCCCATGAGGAAACTCGATCGATACGTTCTCGCCCTGCTTGGAGCGTCCGCAATTGCTTGTGCAGGTTCGGCGATTGGTGCGCAGCAGACTCAAGGGCCCAAGTCCTACACCCTGAAACCCACGCCGAAAACCATAGCCTGGGGATACTACGATGCGAGCACGCCCCCGGCATTGCGCGTTCAATCCGGCGACACGGTCGAAGTCCAGACGCTCCCCGCAGGTAGAACCCCCGCGGTACTGGAGGCGGCTGGCTTGCCGCCCGAACAAGTCGAGCAGTCTTTTCGAGACATTCTTAAAGAAGTGACCAACAAGGGCCCCGGCGCCCATATCCTCACCGGTCCCATTTATGTGGAAGGCTCCCAGCCCGGTGACGTCCTCGAGATTCGAATTCTGTCCATTCGGCTCGCGGTTCCTTACGCGTACAATCGTTTCAGTCCCGGCTCGGGCTTCTTGCCCGACGATTTTCCCTATGCTCGTTCGAAGATTATTCCTCTGGACGAGAAGCGCGGAGTCGCGCGTTTCAGCGAAGGAATCGAGATTCCGTTGCGGCCCTTTTTCGGAAGCATTGGCGTGGCGCCCCCAGAGGTGACAGGCAGGATCAGCAGCGGACCCCCGTGGATTCACGGGGGCAATATGGACAATAAAGAGCTGGTGGCCGGTACGACGCTTTTTCTCCCCGTGCACACTCCAGGCGGGTTATTGCTGGTAGGCGACGGCCACGCCGGCCAAGGCAACGGCGAGGTTGACATCACCGCGATGGAAACCTCGCTGATCGGCACATTCCAACTGATCGTGCGCAAAGACCTGCATCTCCGCTGGCCGCGCGCCGAGACTCCGTCCCATTACATCACCATGGGATTTAACGAAGACCTGAACGAGGCCACGAAAATGGCAGTGCGCGAGATGATCGATTTTCTGGTGAGCGAAAAGCACCTCAGCCGGGACGACGCCTACATGCTTTCCAGCGTCGCTGCCGACCTCAGCATCACCCAGCTTGTGGACGGGAACAAAGGAGTCCACGCTTCGATTCCGAAAGCAATCTTTCATGATAAGTAGAATTTGTGGATGCCGGAGTTAGCCTGGATTTCTCGCAGCGGATGTGCATGAACCCTGCTCTTGCCCTATCTTGCCCGGGGAGCGCGGGTTGGTGGCGCCGGCGAGATGCCGGCGGTTTTACGCCGCAATCGAAATGCAAGAATCGCCAGCGGGACGCTGGCGCCACTAAAGCCCGCACTCCGCAGCAAAGTGTGGGCCACCAATCCACATTCTCGCATCGCGGTGAGAAATGCGGTTCATTGGTACAGCAGGTATTTCGCGCGCATCTTGCGGAAGGTTTCCAACTCCTCACTCCAGCTCGCAACGATCGCGGCGGGGGCGTCGCCCGCTTTCAGTTTTCCGATGGTCTCTGCATTTCCCACGAGGGCGACCATTTTCGTCACATCAAACTTGCTGGGATAGAGTCTGCCAAG
>WNFE01000581.1_pt1 | contig 25719 bp, 23 predicted proteins | sample 5400451 | NCBI WGS metagenome assembly WNFE01 (sample SAMN13153344, study PRJNA577476) | soil metagenome | isolation source: 200 cm saprolite under Douglas fir tree site 2 hole 2 | place: USA:California | collected 2015-04-18
TATTCGGCCAGTCCACCCTGATCGCGCCGCCCGAAGTCGTGGCCAAGTACGGGGCGCCCCCCGGGGGCGGGCGCATCAGCGCGCGGCAGGGTGGGGCCTACAAGGTGGAGAACGTGGTGCCGACGATCCCGACGAGCCGCAGCGCGGCGGCGGCGGCGGTGTCGAACACGACCCGCACCGACGCGCCCAGCCGCGTCGCGGCCCAGTCCGCGACCCGCGGCTACGTCGTGTTCGTGGACACCTCCCGCGTCATCATCGACCTCGCGGCAAGCGACGGGGTCAAGCTCGGCACCGGCGTGAGCGTCCGCCGCGACAAGGTCGCCATCGTCCACCCCATCACCGGCGAGCTGCTCGGCGAGCTCGACGAGGAGGTGGCCTCGGGGCGGGTGGTGGAGGTCCGCGACAAGTTCTCGGTGGTCGAGGTACAGAAGGCCGCCGCGGGGGTGCAGGTTCAGGTCAAGGACCGGGTGGTGCTCCGGTAGCCGGCGCCTCCGCCCCTCTTCGGTGAACGCGCCCACTCCGCTCGAAGCTCTATTAAAGGATCGCGTCGCGGTCGCGATCGGCGCCGAGCTCGGCGCCATCGAGGCCGCCATCGGGCGCCAGATCGAGTCGCCCGTCCCGCTGATCCACGAGATGGGCGAGTTCATCGCGGGGGCGGGAGGCAAGCGGCTGCGCCCGATCCTCCTCCTCATCGCGGCCCGCCTGGCCGGCTATCAGGGGCTGCGCGCCGTCCGGATGGGCTGCGTCGTCGAGCTGCTGCACACCGCCACCCTGATCCACGACGACGTGGTGGACCAGGCGCCGCTGCGTCGCGGGCGGCCGTCCGCCAACGCCCGCTGGGGAGACGATGCCTCGATCCTGGTGGGCGATCACCTCTACTCGAAGTCCTTCGCCCTGATGGTGGAGGACGGCGACCCCCGCGTCCTCGAGACGCTCGCCCGCGCGACCGTTTCCATGACCGAGGCCGAGGTGTTCCAGCTGGAGCGCAAGCGCAGCGGCACCACCGGTGAGGCCGACTACCTCCGGATCATCACCCAGAAGACCGCGTCGTTCATGTCCGCCTGCTGCCGCATCGGCGCGCTCCTGGGGCGGGCCAGCCCGGAGCAGGTGGAGGGCCTGACGCGCTACGGGCTCGACATCGGGATCGCCTTCCAGATCAGCGACGACTCGCTCGACTTCGTCGCGGACCAGGCGCGGCTCGGGAAGGCGGTCGGCGCCGACCTGAAGGAAGGCAAGCGCACGCTGCCCCTGATCGCCACCATCGAGCGGGCGGGGCCGACCGACCGAGACCGGATCCACACCATGCTCAAGCAGCCCGCGCTCACCCCCGAGGAGATCGAGGAGATCCGCCGGCTCGTGGTCAAGCACGCGGGCGTGGAGTACGCGCTCGAGCGGGCCCACGAGTACGCTCAGAGCGCGAAGGACGCGCTCCGGCCCTTCCCGAGCTCGGAGGACAAGGAGACGCTGGTCCTGGTCGCGGATTTCGTCGTCGATCGCGACCGCTAGGCCTTCTCCCGCTCCTCGGAGGTCCATGCCGGGCCTGATCACCCTCACCACCGACTTCGGGCTGCGCGACCCCTTCGTGGGGATCATGAAGGGGGTGCTGCTGTCCATCTGCCCGTCGGCCCGGCTGGTTGATCTCACCCACGAGGTCCCTCCCCAGGACATCCTCGCGGGGGGCCTCGCCCTGGAGGCGGCCACTCCGTTCTTCCCCCCGGGGACCGTGCACCTGGCCGTCGTCGACCCAGGCGTCGGGAGCGCGCGGCGGGCCATCGCGGTCCGCGCGGGCGGGTACTACCTCGTCGGGCCGGACAACGGCCTGTTCACCTTCGCGCTCGAGGGTGCCGGCTGGACGGCGGTGTCAGTCACCGCTCCGGAGTACCGTCTGGCCGAGGTCAGCCGAACCTTTCACGGCCGCGATGTCTTCGCGCCCGCCGCCGCCTATCTGGCCGCCGGCGTCCCGCTCGAGCGCCTCGGCCCGGCGGTGTCCGATCCGGAGCGCCTCCGCCGCCCCGGCTGCCGTCTGGAGGGGGGCGAGCTGGTGGGCGAAGTACTCGCCGCCGACCGCTTCGGCAACCTGATCACCTCGATCCCGGCCGCGCGGCTCGCGGAGATCCCCGGGCCCGGCGGGGTGGCGCTGGAGGTGGCGGGGCGTCGCCTGCGCGGGCCGGTGGGCGCCTACGCCGAGGGCGGGGATGGGGAGCCGGCGGTCATCGTCGGCTCGACGGGCCGGCTGGAGATCTTCGTGAGAGCCGGCAGCGCGCGGGACAATCTGGGCGCGGGCCGCGGCGCGATCGTTCGCGTGAGGCGGGCCGAGTGAGGCGGCCCCTCACGAGCTGGCGGCCGGCTTGCTCCCAGTGGTCGGCTTGCTCCCAGTGGTCGGCTTGCTCGTCGGGGAAGCGGAGCTGCTGCCGCTCTCCGTGCTAGACTTACTTTCCGATGATGTCGCCGGCTTGGACTCGGCGCTTGCGCCATCCCCCTTCGATGCCGATTCCTTCGACGCCGATTCTTTTGACGTCGACTCCTTTGACGTCGACTCCTTCGAGGTCGACTCCTTCGCCTTCTTGCGGGACTCGGACGGGTAGTCGGTGACGTACCAGCCTTCACCCTTCAGGATGAACGGCGTCGCCGACAGCAGCCGGTGGATCGGCCCTCCGCAGCGATCGCAGGTCGCGAGCGCCGGTTCCGTGATGCGCTGCTTCACCTCGAAGACACGAGGGCAGCGCGGGCATTCGTATTCGTACGTTGGCATGAAACAAAGGAATACATGGCGAGCATGAGCGTGTCAAGGCGCGCGTCCGGGCTCGTGCTCCTGTGCGCGGCCGCGCTGCTTCCCGCGTGCGCGACGACGACGGCCGACGACGAGATCCGCAAGCTGGAAGGCCGCGCCTCCTACGAGGCAGGCGTCAGGAGCATCTCCGAGGGGCGGATCTCGCTCGGCCTGTCCTCCCTGCGGCAGGCCGTCGAGATCGAGCCCCGCAATCCGCTCTACCACAACGCGGTCGGCGCGGTGCTGCTCAATATCGGCCGCTACGCGGACGCGCAGGTCGAGTTCCAGAAGGCGGTGGAGCTGGATCCGACCTACGCCGACGCGTTCCACAACCTGGGCTCGGCCTACGCCGAGCAGGCCAAGTGGGAGGACGCGATCGGCGCCTACCGCCGAGCCCTGGCCCAGACCATCTACACCAGACCGGAGACCACCTACAACAACCTCGGCTACGCCTACTGGGCGCTCGACCGCCGCAAGGATGCCGAGGACGCGTTCCGGGCGGCGCTCCAGCTCGAGCCCAAGCTGGTGCCGTCGCATTTCTGGCTCGGGGTGCTGCTCCAGAAGGAGGGGCGGCAGGCGGAGGCCAAGGCCCACTTTCGGGCTGCCCGCGACCTCGAGCCGGCCTCCATGCTCGGTAAGCGGGCAGACGAGGTGCTGAAAGCGATGGGTGACGGAGGCTAAGTAGCTGTTTTAGTGGTTGGTTGTCCCTTTTCGCACCGAGGGATTTTCTCTTGACCCGTAAACCTCGTTCGCGGTAAAAAGGTCAAGCATTTTCCTAGTCGTTCTCCCAGGGAGGTGACAAGGGAAAACACTCGTCTCTCCAGCCGTACCGTCGTCGCACGTATCGCGGGAAGTAAGGAAGCACACGCTGCAGGAACGCACGTCATCCACCTGATTGAGGAGAGTCTCAATGAAAAGGACGAGTCTCGCTGTTCTGGTGGTCGCCTTGGCCCTGGTAGGGCTGCTCGCGCCCGTGGCATTCGCCCAGGCGCCCGCACCGAAGGTGAGCATCAACGGCCTCATCGACAACGTCACGGCGTATACCCACAACGCCATTAACGCCTCCGGCCTCACCAACGCGAAGGACAGCCAGTGGTATGGCCGTATCCGCGGTCGCCTCGACTTCATCGGTGAAGTCGGCAAGGCCAAGGGTGTCCTCGGTATCGAGCTCGACCATACCTACGGTCAGACGGGCTCGAACGACTCGTCGATCGCCATTTCGGGCCCCCAGGCGGGGGCCACTTCCGTCGCAACGCAGCCCGGCACCGACGGCGGCTTCGACCTCAACACCGACTCCCGCGGCATCATCGAGATCAAGTGGCTCTACGTCGAGTTCCCGGTGCCGCTGATTCCGGTTCCGACGACGGCGCGGCTCGGCGCTCAGCCCTTCGGCGCGGCCGCCAACTACAAGCTGGCCGTTTACGCTAACGGTGATTTCCCGGGCGTGAATGTTGTCAGCCAGGTCACCCCGAACGTAAAGATCGTTGGGACGTACGTCCAGATCCAGGAAAGCCTCGTCGGCATCCAGAGCAGGAGGAATCAGACGGGGCCACTGGGCTACGGAGGGACGGGCGCCCAGGGCGGCGTGGCCTCTTTCTTCTCGAGAGCGGACGTCCAGAACCGTGGCGATGACTTCGCGGTCATCGGGTCCCTCGAGATCACGCCGTTCAAGGGCCTGGACATCAAGCCGATGTACTCGCTCTTCTATGCCCAGGGCGGGACCGATGGCAACGCCCGTCAGGGCCGGGGCGGCCTCGTCGCCGGCGGGTCCAACGCAGTAACCGGTAACGCGTTCAACAATGCGGACGGTACCTTCCGCGGCGGCGTCAACGAGTACCGGCACACTGTTGGCGTTGACGGGCGTCTCCGAATGGGTCCGTTCTCCTTCGATCCGACCGTGCTCTACCAGTTTGGTAACCGGGCCGTGGTCGTCCCGAGCGCCTTCGCCGGGGTTATCACCAACCGGACGGCCGGCTCGAAGGCTCACGCTAACCTCGACGCGTGGCTAGTCGATCTCAGGGAAGGTTTCCAGTTGGGCCCGCTGCTCATAGAGGCGCTGCAGGTGTACAGTACTGGTAACAAGGCCCGGAACAGCACCCTCGGTACGGTGCGTTACTTCCAGCCTCTGGATACCGACACGAGCTACCTGGCGGACTGGGGGACTCAGGTCACCTCGCTGGGTGTCGACTACATTAACACGTGGAATTCGGCTGGTGCCCGGATGGCGTATCCAGGCGCAGCAATCGGCTGGGACAAGTATGGCCGTGGCCAGCTAGGTCTGAAGGCCACGTACGCGATCACCCCGGCACTCAGCATCATGGCGGGCGCCAACGGGCACTGGACGGCCGAGGGCATGGACAGGGACGGCACGGCCGTAGCCGGTGGCGGCATCATGCCGAACTTCGCGGGCCCGAAAGTACGGGGGACCAGCCACTTCGTGGGCACTGAGTACACGACCCTACTCTCGTGGCGGTTCGCCGACGGGCTCGTTTGGGACAATGCCTTCGGCTACCTGATGGCGGGCAAAGCGCTCGACGCCGTCACGGCCAACCTGTTTCCGGCCGCGCCTGGCTACCACCGCAGCGCGCTGGACACTTACATCCTGAGCTCGCGCGTGCGCTTCACGTTCTAAGCTGGGCGAGGCATCAGGACTTCGGGCCCGGGGGAAGGTTCCCGGGCCCGTTGTATTTACAAGGGTTCTTGCTGCGGTCCCGGAGTCGACGTATAGTTACCCCCATGCAGAGAGTCCCTCGCCGGTCTGCTCTTGGTGCTGGGGCTGACAGGCCCGGCTGGCCGTCGAGTACCGGCTGCAGGTGGCCAATATCTACCGGGACAGCTATGTCCGCTTCTTCGGTTCTCTCGGTACCGGCTTGGGTGAGTTGATCATGGAGCGGCTGGGCCGAGCGCTCGACACCGACGGAATCCCAGACGGGGCCCTCCTCTCCGACCGGACGTTTCGCTGTGGCTGGGATGCTATGGCTGCCTCGTTCCTCGATGGAGCCGCGCTCAGGAAATGATGCGCCGACGTCTTCGCGAGATCTTGCCCCTTCTGTTCCTGGCAATTCTGGTGGCCGGCAGCGCCTCGGCTCAGTCGCAGGCCGCCCCGCCGCCGGCGCGGTCGGGTCCGACCGGCTCGGCCCCCATGACCGCGCTGGTGGACCAGCTCATGGACCTCTTCCCGAAGCTCGAGGGGGAGGTGCTCGAGGTGCGGAACGGCATCCTGACCCTGGGCTCAGGAGTGAAGGCAGGGGCCCGGCCCGGGCTGGAGGTGGAGCTGTTCCGGGAGGGCCGTGAGATCAAGCACCCCCGTACTGGCGAGGTGCTAGGCCGCGCCGAGGACACGCTCGGAACGACCCGGCTCACGCAGGCTCAGGAAGAGTTCTCGGTGGCGCCGGCGCCTGCCGGCGTCGAGATAAAGCCGGGCGACCGGTTCCGGAGGGGTTGTCCCGCTCGCTGTTGAACTTGGCTGAGCGCGGCGGCAGGGCATCATACCCTCAGTGCACCGCAGTGCGGGGGATACCGACATAGCGGCCCCCCGCGGGAAGATCGATCCTGAGCCGATTGTGGCCCGCGCGTCCTGGCCGACGGCGACCACGATGACTCATGCGGCGCGGTCCGCGGCCGTCGCGGCCTCGAGCGCGGTCACGAGCGCGGTCACGAGCGTGCCGAGCTCGTGATGCCGCTTGATGCGCCGGAAGCGCTCGGCGGCGCGCAGCAGGCCGAGCGCGATCCACCGCCGCCGCATGTCCCCATCGCGCCAGCGCTTGATGTTCTCATCGTCGCGCACCCCCCGAGCCGCAGCGCAGCGCGGAGCCGTAGGTATGTCACCCGTCGCCGCCCTTCACTTCCCCTTCGCCCCCCGCGGGTCGATGGTGTCGGAGAGGCAAAAATCGTCCATCCACTTGTCCGCCACGCCCGAAGAATGCGACGATGCCCCGCCCGAGTCCAGGGCCATCAGTCTGGTCGATCATCGTCAGCGCTTGGGCGCGGCGGGGGAAGGCGGCGGGCTGGCGGGCTGGGGCGGCGTGAAGCTCAGCAGAACCGCTTCGTCGCCTTCCTTGTCGAAGGTCACGATCAACCCAGACTGGTAGAAGAAGATGTCCTGGTCGTTCTCGGTCGTCATGCCGTCGGGCACGCCGAACCCCTGTATCACGGTGGCTCTACCGAAGACCTTGGACGTGGGCTGCAGCCGCAGCACGCGCACCAGCGCGGGTTTGTAGCCCTGCGGGGTCAGCAGGCCGAAACTCACGGTCATCTTCTGGATACCGCCCGGGGCGCGCGTGTCCTCATAGACCCACTCGGTGGTGTCGTAGCCCTCCACCTTGGCGTGCGTCTCCTTGCTCGGCGCGCCGTAACGCGCCCGCACCTGCTCGATGGTGGTCACGCCGGGCTCGATACCGCCCCATTCCTCGGCCGAGGCCGACATGGCGAAGGCCAGCAGGCAGACCATCGTTGCGACCAACATGCAGGTACAGCGTCTGATCATGATGACATCTCCAGGTTCGCCGCGATGCGCTGGAGGCCGGTGCGACCTAACTCCCATACCTAACAATCAGGTCCGTCCTACTGCACCAATGCGCAGGGGCTCGTGTCGACACTCGGGCGGTGAACTTGGTGTACGCGCGGCGCATTAGGCGAGCGACAGGTATGCGGTCCTCTGGGGAGCCAGGCCAGACAACTAGCGCAGTAGCTCTTACCCGGTTGGCATTCAGGACCTTCTCCAGCGATTCGTGCAAGCCCGCCATGGCTCCAGCCTCTTGGCCGCGAGTCTATCAGAGTCGGCGGGCGTGGGTGACTGCGACCTTGCCCTTACTGCGCTCCGCTCTCGCCATGGCTTCACCGATCAGGAGACGAGATGCCTGCACCACACAACGAGCGGCAAGCCCTTGAGCGGGAGCGGGCCGAGCTGCTACGCCAAGGGCTACTGGAGCCAGATCCGGAATGCCGATGGGACCACGTACCCCACGGAGGAGACCTATTTCCGGCACGTACTGGGGCTTGCCTCGTGGCGGACGGCCTATAAGCGCCTCGCGCTCGGGCGGATGTTGACGACCTTCGAGGAGCCCGAGCGCTCGCTGCTCCGCTCGAGCCTCTTCCGGGTGGGCCTGGCCAAGGCTTTGTCCCGGCGGACAACGTGGCGGCCCTCGGTTCGTGGCCGCTGGCGCGTCCTGATGCGGTCGAGGAAGTGCCGGCACTCCAGAGCGAGCTGCGGGCGATGCCGGAGAAAGGCCCGATGCGCAGACTGCGGGAAACGGACCTACTCGTCAGAAATTTCATAAGGCTCAACACAAATTCTACGTTTGCATCCTTCGCTGTGATACTCCGCAATTAGCCGAGCCCTGACGTCAGCTAGTTCCCTTTCGATCCTGGCTGCGATTTCGGCAAGGTTTGCTTCAACCCTAATTTCGATCTCTTTCACTCGCTCTCGATACTGTTCCCGATACCCAAGAGGCAGTTTGTCCAGCCCAGGCATCTCCACCAGCAGAAGATCTTGGATGCGCTCCAGAACTCTCCTATGAGAGGCGAGAGCTTCGTGAGCCCGCTCGGCACGGGTCCTCGCGCCTAGCCCCAAATAGTCTTCGATCCTGGGCCGCAAATGGCGAGGGATCGGGCGGATTCGGCCCCACTCGCTCGCTGCCGGCGCCGTAACTCCGAACAGCCGCGCTACGCGAAGGAAGAGCGGCGGTACTTCGAGGCGGCGATGCTCGAGGTGCTGAGCAAGCCCGGAGCGCGGGATCCCGAGTTCGTCCTCAGCGCCGTCGCCGAGGCCGTGAGCGGCGTCAAGGCGGTCGATCGCGCCAAGCAGCAGGCGGCGAGCATCGGCACGGCGATGCACGCGGGGATCGAGTGGGCTCTCCGCACGCAGCTGGGAGAGGATGCCGGCCCCGAGCCCCGACTCCCGGATGCCGCGGCCTGGGCGCTCGAGAGCGGAAGGACTGGGCGAAGAGCGTGGCGCTCGAGCCCCTGGCCATCGAGCGGACGGTGTACTGCGAAGTCTGCGGATACGCCGGCACCCTCGATCTCTATGCCCGGGTCCGGGGCGTCCTGACCGTGCTCGACTGGAAGAGCGGGCGAGCGATCTATCCTGAGGCGTTTCTCCAGAATATTGCGTACCGGCATGCGGCCACGCGCCGGGGGATGCCCTCAGCACAAGGGCTGATCGTGCGGCTGCCGAAGTACCAGGACGACCCCGCCTGGGAGGCGATGCCGGTGCCGGAGACGCTCACGGTGGAGGACTTTCGCGCTGCGCTGCGCCTCTGGCGCTGGCAGCGGCGGATGGCCGGCCAGCCCGAAGGCGACCCGCCGGCGTCTCGAGCCTCCGGGATCCATCCGACAGAGACGGCCGGTGCGCCACGGGCTCCTCGGCGGGCGGGGTAGCCTCGGACGCGCTGGCACACCGCATGGCGCACACGCCCGACCCGAACGAGGCCATCCAGCGCTTCCTGGGCCAATGGTCGCCGCTGACCCGCGCGGAGGCCCTGCACCTGGCCCTCCAGAGCCTGCGCGACCGCGTGGAACCGGATCGGGTGCTGGCCTGCGAGCTCTCGCGTGGGAGGTGCACGCCAAGGGCTACTGGAACCAGGTCCGGAATGCCGATGGGACCACGTACCCCACGGAGGAGACCTATTTCCGGCACGTGCTGGGGCTTGCCTCGTGGCGAACGGTCTACAAGCGCCTCGCGATCGGACGGATGTTGACGACCTTCGAGGAGCCCGAGCGCTCGCTGCTCCGCTCGAGCCTCGCCCGGGTGGGCCTGGCCAAGGCCACGGTAGTGGCGCCGGCGATCGAGCGCCTCGAGGAGTGGCGGACCTGGCTGCCTGAAGCGCTGGCGGCACATGTTCATGGGCGACGCCATGGACGCGATCACGGATCCGAACGCGGGTGGTCGCAACGCCAAGGATGCGTACATGCTCACTTCGCGCATCCGCTTCACGTTCTAAGTCACAGCAACCGCAGGGGCTTCGGGCCCGGGGGGAAGCTCCCGGGCCCGTTGTTTATTCACAGTTTCTTGCCGCAGTCGGGCCGCCGACGTATAGTGAGCCGCATGCTTAGGCTTCTCGTTGGCCTGCTCCTGCTCCTGGGGCTCTCGGACCCGGCCGGGGCCGTCGAGTACCGGCTGCAGGTGGCCAATCTCCACCGCGACAGCTTCGTCCACTACTTCGACGGTCCGCTGGGCACGGGCTCGGGTGAGCTGGCATGGATCGGCTGGGCCAGGAGCTGGACACTGCCAAAATCCCGGACGGCGCCCTCCTCTCCGACCGGACGTTTCGCTACGGCTGGGAGGCCATCGCCGTCTCGTTCCGCGGGGTCAAGGTGATCGCCGACATCAAGCCGGCGGAGGGCTTGCGGCGGTGGGACGAGATGGTCTGGGAGGGCAATCCGGGTGAGCGCATCTGGGGTATCGCGCCGACCACGACCCGCACTCACGAAGTGATCCACATCGCGCTGCATGGGGTACCGCTCGGAGCCGGGGAGCCGCCAGGGCTCCGCTACTATCTGCCCTACCGGGTGACCGGTTCGCCCACGCCGCAGACCGCGGTGACCTACCCGCTCCAATTTCTGCGCTTCTATGAGGACCGGGGCCCCGCCTTGTGGGATCGCTACCTGTCCCGCTCGACGGGCCTTGGCCAGGGTATCGCAGCGGTGGTCGGGGAGAGTTCGAACCCCGCGTTCGCCGACTGGGTATATATTGTCGTCCAGCATCCGCCGGGTCCGACCATATTCAAAGCCGTCGTGGGCTGGGAGCGCCGCCGTGCTGCCGACCGGTCCAATCTCGAAGGAGTCGGGGTGAGGGAATGATGCGTCGACGTCTGCCCGAGATCCTCCCCCTGCTGCTCTTGGCGTTGCTCGTCGCGGGCAGCGCCTCGGCCCAGTCCCAGACCACGCCGCCGCCCGGCCCCGTCACGTCGGCCCCCATGACCGCGCTGGTGGAGCAGCTCCTGGATCTCTTCCCCAAGTTCGAGGGCGAGGTGCTCGAGGTCCGTCCCGGGGCTCTCACCCTCGGCGCGGGGGCCAAGGCCGGCGCCCGACCCGGGCTCGACGTGGAGCTCTATCGCGAGGGACGGGAGATCAAGCATCCGCGGACCGGCGAGGTGCTCGGTCGGGCCGAGGACTCGCTCGGGTTTACCCGGATCACCCAGGCGCAGGAAGGCTTCGCGGTGGCGTCGCCGCCGGCGGGCGTCGAGATCAAGCCGGGTGACCGGTTCCGGGTCTCCTCCGGCAAGGTCAGCATCGTGCTGCTGCCGCTCCTGGGAAGCCTGAGAGAGGCGCTGGTCGAGACCGCGACCCAGGAGCTCGTGGAGCGCCTGGCCGCCACCGGCCGGTTCAAGGTGACCATGGGCGACACGATCAACGTCTTCCTCGCCCAGCAGCGGCTGACCGCCGCCGACTTCCTGGCCGGTAAGGGCGTCCGCGAAGCCGCCGAGCGGTTCAAGGCGGACAATATCCTGGCGGTTCACTTCACGCGTGTCCAGGCCAAGCCCTTCATGGACGTGCGGTTCTTCGCGGCCCCCCGCGCGGACGCCGCGGTCACGACGTCGTTCTTCGTTCCCCCCTCGACCTTGCGGGCCGCCAATCCTGGCGCCCGGTTCTCGCAGGGCGGCCTCGCGAACCCGCCCCAGGCTAAGCCACGCACGCTCCTGCAGCGGCTCCTGGGCGGGGAGCTCGAGGCGGGGAGCTACTCGACCGGCGAGAGCTCGCTGCCGCTCCGGGAGGTGGCCAAGTTCAAGTTCCCGGTGCTGGCCATGGACATTGCGGTCGCTCCGAAGGACAAGATCCCGCGCATGGTGGTGAGCGACGGCGACCAGATCTACATGTACCGGATCGTGGATCAGAAGGTCGAGCCGGAGTGGAGCCGCTCGGTGCGCAACCTGGGGCGCGTGTTCTCCCTGCAGCTCGCGGACCTGGACGGCGACGGCAACCTGGAGGTCATCGGCAACCGGTACGTGCCGAAGGTCGGGCTCAACGCCTTCGTGATCTCCTCGCGGGACGGCAAGCCGTACACGATGATCGAGTACGTGTCCGACTTCCTGTTCGCGGTGGACCTCAAGGGCGAGGGCGTGAAGCAGACGCTGTGGACCCAGCGCTACAGCTCTGAGAACTTCTTCACGCCGGGACAGGCCGACCAGGTGATCCTGAAGAACGGCAAGCTCGTCACCGAGAAAGCGGTGCGCGTGCCCGGCTCCTTCCGGCCGATGGGCGCCGCCTTCTCCAACGTGATGGGCAAGGACACGCGGTCGCTCGCCCTCATCGACGAGTACAACCGGCTGCAGATCGTGAGCGAGGGCGAGGAGCTGTGGCGCTCCGCCACGTCGGTCGGCGGCGGCTACATGACGGTGGAGCTGGTCGGCGCTCTGATGTCCTCGCGGACGGAGCGCAGCAAGTTCTTCAAGATCGAGCCCACGCCGCTCGCGGTGGACCTCGACGGGGACGGGGTGGACGAGCTGATCGTGCCCCAGAACCTGGTGCGGGAGGGTCTGCTCGCGGTCGTGTTCAAGGGGCCGGCGGGCTTCCGGCTGCAGTCGATCAACTCGGGCTTCGAGGGCCGCATCACCTGTCTTGGGGCCTACAAGACCGAGGACGCCTCCCAGCCGACGATCATCGCCTCCGTCGTCCGGTACAACAACGTCCTCCTGAAGGCGGGCGGCGAGACGCAGATCATCATGACCGTACCCCAGGACTAGGTTCGCCCTGGCGATCCCGGAAGAGGGTCAACGGCGCGAGCCCCGGCTCGACGCCTCGCCGCCCCGCGGCATGCGGGACGTGCTTCCCGAGGAAGTCGCGCTGCGCGACTGGGCGATGGCCCAGATCCTGACCGTCTACCGGCGCCACGGCTTCGTCCGCATCGAGACGCCCGCGGTGGAGAGCCTCCGCCTGCTGCTCCGGAGCGACGGCGGCGAGAACGAGAAGCTGATCTACCGGATCCTGAAGCGCGGGGAGAAGCTCGCGGCGGCGGGCGGCGCGGAGGACCTGGCGGACCTGGGCCTGCGGTTCGACCTCACGGTGCCGCTCGTCCGCTACTACGCGCACAATCACGCGAAGCTGCCCCAGCCGCTCAAGGCCATCCAGATCGGCCCGGTGTGGCGGGCGGAGCGGCCGCAGCAGGGCCGCTACCGGCAGTTCACCCAGTGCGACATCGACATCCTGGGGGTGGCGTCCGAGGTCGCGGAGATCGAGCTGATCCTCGCCACCACCGAGGCGCTCGCCGCGCTGGGGCTCAAGGACCTGACGGTGCGGATCAACGACCGGCGACTCCTCGGTGGCCTGGTCGCCCACTGCGGGTTCGATCCGGCGCGGGCGGGCTCGGTGTTCATCGGCCTCGACAAGCTCGACAAGATCGGCCGGGACGGCGTCGCGGCCGATCTGCGGGAGGCCGGGCACGCCGCCGGCGCGGTCGATCGCATGCTGGATCTCCTGGCCTCGAGCGCCACGCCGGCCGCGCTGCGCTCACTCCTGGGGGAGCGGGTGGACGAGAGCGTGTGGCGTGCCCTGCAGCGCATCCTCGACACGGTCGAGACGCACGCGGCCGGCCGCTTCCGGCTCGTGTTCGACGCGGCGCTGGTGCGCGGGATGGGCTACTACACCGGGCCCATCTTCGAGGTGCAGCACGGTGGCGACACCTCGTCGATCGCGGGGGGCGGCCGCTACGATCGGATGGTCGGCAAGTTCATCGGGCGGGACGTTCCTGCCACCGGCTTCTCGATCGGGTTCGAGCGCGTGATCTCGATCCTGCTGGAGCGCGGGCCGGCGACCGAAGCGGACGGCGAGCGGGTGGTGCTGGTCTTCGACGAGACCGAGGAGGCCCTGGGGCCCGTGCTTGCCCTTGCCCGCGACCTGCGGGAGCAGGGCAAGCAGGTGCTGCTGGAGGCCCGGGCCAAGCGGCTCGGCAAGCAGCTCCAGGACCTCGAGGCCCGCGGGTACCGGAAGATCGGCGTGCTGGGTGCCGGTGGCGCGGTGGAGTGGCGCGAGCCGCGCGCGGGCGGGGCGGGGGAGACGAGCGCGTGATGGAGAGCATGGGCGGCTGGCGGCGGACCCATAGCTGCGGCGCGCTGCGGAGCGAGCAGGTCGGGCAGCCGGTCACCCTGATGGGGTGGGCGTATCGCCGCCGGGACCACGGCGGCCTCCTCTTCATCGACCTGCGCGACCGGGAAGGCCTGACCCAATGCGTCTTCAACCCCGGCGCCGGCGGCGGGACGCACGCCAAGGCGGAGGCGGTGCGGACCGAGTTCGTGCTGGCGGTGCGCGGGACCGTGGCCGCGCGGCCGCCCGGGACCGAGAACCCGAAGCTGGCCACCGGCGGCGTCGAGGTCCAGGTCTCCGAGGTGCGTATCCTCAACGAATCCCGGCCGCTGCCCTTCCAGCTCGACGACGACGCGGAGATCGACGAGACGCTTCGACTCAAGTACCGGTACCTCGACATGCGGCGGCCCCACGTCCTGCGGGCCTTCCAGATCCGCGACCAGATCTGCCGGGCCGCGCGGGACTACCTCCACGGCGAGGCGTTCCTCGAGGTGGAGACGCCGTTCCTGACGCGCTCGACCCCGGAGGGCGCGCGCGACTTCCTGGTGCCGAGCCGCCTGCAGCCCGGCAGCTTCTACGCGCTGCCCCAGTCCCCGCAGCTCTTCAAGCAGCTCCTGATGGTGGCGGGCTTCGAGCGCTACTTCCAGATCGTGCGCTGCTTCCGCGACGAGGATCTCCGAAAGGACCGCCAGCCCGAGTTCACCCAGATCGACATCGAGACGTCGTTCCTCGAACGCGACGACTTCCTGCCCATCATCGAAGGCCTGGTGGCCCAGATGTGGCGCACCGTGAAGGGGGTGGAGCTCGAGCGGCCCTTCGCGCGCATCCCCTACGACGAGGCGATGGCCCGCTACGGCTCGGACAAGCCCGATCTGCGCTTCGGGCTCACGCTCCAGGACTGCTCGGCCCTGTTTGCGGGCAGCGAGTTCCAGGCCTTCGCCCAGACGGTGGCCGTGGGGGGCGCGGTGAAGGGGCTCCGCGTGCCCGGCGCGGGAGGCATGAGCCGCAAGGAGCTCGACGATCTCACCGCCGAGGCCAAGCAGGCCGGCGCGAAGGGGCTGGTCTGGATCAAGGTGACCCCGGAGGGGCTCCAGTCCCCGGTGGCCAAGTTCATCCAGGACCTGAAGCCGCGGCTCCTCGAGACGCTGGGCGGCGCCGCGGGCGACCTGCTGCTGCTGGTGGCCGACACGCCCGCCGTCGCGGCCACCGTGCTCGGGCGCCTGCGCGTGGACCTGGCGCGCCGGTTCAACCTGATTCCGGCCGATCGCGACGTCTTCGCGTGGGTGATCGACTTCCCGCTCGTGGAGTGGAACGCCGACGAGAAGCGGTGGGACGCGGTCCACCATCCGTTCACCGCGCCCCGCGACGAGGACCTCCCGCTGCTTGAATCCGATCCGGGTCGCGCCCGCGCCAAGGCCTACGATCTCGTGCTGAATGGCCAGGAAGCGGCGGGCGGCTCCATCCGCATCCACCAGCCCGGCGTCCAGGAGCGCGTGTTCGGCCTGATCGGCATCTCCAAGGAGGAGGCTCGGGCACGCTTCGGCTTCCTCCTGGAGGCGCTCGAGTTCGGCGCGCCGCCCATGGGCGGGATCGCCTTCGGCCTGGACCGACTCGCCGCCAACATGGCCGGGCAGGAGTCCATCCGGGAGGTCATCGCCTTCCCCAAGACCCAGAAGGGGACCTGCCCGCTCACCGACGCGCCCGCTCCGGTGGACCCCAAGCAGCTCCGCGAGCTCGGGATCCGCCTCGTGGAAGGGCTCGGGCCCGCGTGATATGCTCCCGGGCAGAGGAATGAGCCTTCGTTGACTGAAGCCACCGGCGTCACCCGGCGGATCGTCCTGCCTCCGGACCTCAATCACCTCGCCCTTCTCGGCCGTCACGACGAGCACCTGCGCCAGCTCGAGGCCCAGTACGACGTCCGCATCACCGCGCGCGGCCACGACCTGACTCTCCGTGGAGAAGAGCGGCAAGTGGGGGAGGCCGAGCGGGTGGTGCAGGAGCTGGTGGCCATGCTGCGGGAGCGGCCCTCGCTCGGCGCCGCCGACATCCGCTCCGCCTTGCGCATCGCGGGGCACGAGCCGGGCGCGGACGTCAAGTCGGTGCTGGCCGAAGCCATCGCGGTGCCCTCGCGCCGCCGCTTCATCACCCCGAAGACCGCGAACCAGAAGCGCTACCTGGAGGCGGTGCGGGGGCACGACCTGGTCATCGCGATCGGCCCCGCCGGCACCGGGAAGTCGTACCTGGCGGTGGCGATGGCGATTTCCGCCTTGCTGAAGCGCGAGGTCGCGCGCATCGTGCTGACGCGGCCGGCGGTGGAGGCGGGGGAGCGCCTGGGCTTTCTCCCCGGCGACCTCGTGGAGAAGGTGCATCCGTATCTCCGCCCCCTCTACGACGCGCTCTACGACATGCTCGAGCCCGAGAAGGTGAGCGCGCTCTCCGAGAAGGGCGCCATCGAGATCGCGCCGCTCGCCTACATGCGCGGGCGCACGCTGAACGACGCCTTCATCATCCTGGACGAGGCCCAGAACACCACGTCCGAGCAGATGAAGATGTTCCTGACCCGGTTGGGCTTCAACTCCAAGATGGTGATCACCGGGGACATCACCCAGGTCGACCTGCCCGCCAGCCGTCCCTCCGGCCTGATCGAGGTGCAGACGGTGCTGCAGGGGATCGACGGCATCCGCTTCATCTACTTCGACGACCGGGACGTCGTGCGCCACGACCTCGTCTCCTCCATCGTGCGCGCCTACGATCGGGTCCGGAAGCCGTCGTCGCGCGGAACGGGCTGAGGTCCGGCCCGCCCTTGCCGGTCGCGGTCTCCAATCTCCAGCGGAGGTCCCGCGTCTCGCCGGAGCGCCTGCGGGCGGTGGCCCGCCGCACCCTCGCCGCCCTCGGCCGGGCCGACCGGGAGGTGCACGTCACGGTGGTGGACGACCGGCGCATCCGGGCCCTCAACACGCGCTACCTCGGCATCCGCCGTGCCACCGACGTGCTCGCCTTCGACCTGGCCGGCCCGGGGCCGGCCCGGCTCTGGGGCGAGGTGATCGTGTCCGCGGAGACGGCGGCGCGCCAGGCGCGGCGGCTCGGGGTGCCGCTGGCCGCCGAGCTGGACCTGCTGGTCGTGCACGGGCTCCTGCACCTGGCCGGCTACGACGATCACGAGCCGCGCCGCGCCCGCCGGATGCACGAGCGCGCGCGCGAGATCCTGTCCGGGCGGTCGCCGCGCTCGATCCCCGCGCGGCTCTGGGCCGGCCTCCTCGAGGGCTGATGCCGCCGGCGCATCGGGCGGGCTTCGTGGCCCTCGTCGGGCGGCCCAACGTGGGCAAGTCCACGCTCCTCAATCGCCTGGTCGGCGAGAAGATGGCCATCGTCTCGCCGCGCCCCCAGACGACCCGCACCCGCATCACCGGGATCCGCCACCTGCCCGGCGCCCAGATCGTCTTCGTGGACACGCCGGGACTCCACGCGGGGGCCGGGCGCCTCGGCCAGCTCATGTCGAAGACGGCCGAGCGCGCGGTGGAGGACGTCGACCTCGCCTGCTTCGTGGCGGAGGCGACCGAGGACCCGGCGCGCCTCGACCGCGACGCGCTCGACCGGCTCAAGGCCTGCCGCGCGCCGGTCTACTGCTGCCTCAACAAGACCGACCTGGTGACCCCGAAGGCGCGCCTGCTCCCGCTGATCGCGGCCTACCGGGTGGCCTATCCGTTCGCGGAGATCGTCCCTCTGTCGGCCGAGCGCGGCGAGCACTGTGACCGCCTGCTCGACCTGATCGTGGCGGTCCTGCCCGAGCGCCCGGCCTACTTCCCGCCGGACGCGCTCACGGATCAGCCGGAGACGTTCTGGGTGGCGGAGGCCATCCGGGAGAAGATCTTCCGGCTCACCCACCAGGAGGTGCCCTACGCCTGCGCGGTCCGGGTGGAGGAGCTGACCGAGCGCCACCGTCCCGAGTGCCTGTACATCCGCGCCATCATCTTCGTGGAGCGCGAGTCCCAGCGCGGGATCGTGATCGGCAAGGGCGCGACGATGCTCAAGCGCATCGGGGCATCGGCCCGGACCGATCTCGAGCGCTTTTTCGGCATCAAGGTCTACCTGGATCTGACCGTGCGCGTGCGCTCGGACTGGCGCAAGGACGAGAAGGCGCTCAGAGAGTTCGGCTTCCTCCTGACGTCCTGACATGGCGCTCCACAAGACCCGCGCGGTGGTGATCGGGCGGCGCGCTTTCGGGGAGAGCGACCGTCTCGTGGACTTCTACACCCGCGAGTACGGCAAGGTGCGGGGCATCGCGCGCTCGGCCCGCCGGCCCCGGTCGCGCTTCGGGAGCGCGCTCGAGCTGTTCACGCTCGGCGAGATGGTGTTCTTCGACAGCGGCCGGAGCGAGCTGGTCCAGGTGGACCACTTCGACATCGTGCGCCCCTTCGTGAAGGTGCGGGAGCATCTGGAGCGCCTCGGCCAGGGCGCGTGGGCGGTGGAGATGGTCGCGCGCCTCTCCGCCGACCGCGATCCCCACCCCGCCCTCTTCGCCCTCCTGGTCCGGGCGCTCGCCGCCCTGGAGCTGACCCGCCGCCCCGCACGGGTCTCGGTGTGCTTCGGCCTGCGGGCGGTGGATCTGCTCGGCCATCGCCCGCGGCTCGACCGCTGCGTGGCCTGCGGGCGGGCCGCCCCGTTCCCGGACGCGGCCCTCGACGTCACCGCGGGCGGGCTCGTCTGTGCGGGCTGCCGGCCGGGGGCCGACGCGATTCCGCTCTCGGGCGGGCTCCTGGGCACCCTGACGCGGCTCCGCGCGCTCTCCTGGGAGGAATCGCTCCGGCTCAACCTGGCCGCGGAGCTCGACGCGGAGCTGGCCGCGGTGCTGGAGGGCTTGGTGGCGCGCCTCATGGGCCGCTATCCGCTGTCCTCGCGCTTCCTCGCCCAGACGCGCCGCTCGCTCTCGATGGTTGCGGAGCCTGGCCCACCGTCGGCGACTTGAGTCGAAACGATAGCGCCGTGTCGTCGACTGTGTTGCGGGCGGCTATTCCAGGACCAGGGCCGAGCCCCAAGGAGACTTCCCGGGTCCGTAGGAGTTATCATGCTAGCTGCCTTGAGACCCAGCGCGCCCGCAAGACTCCTGCCAAGGCCGTTTGCCAAGGCTCCCGGCGGCGCGGGCGGCCCGTCATGACGACTCCTTCCCGGATGAGCCGGCTGACGATCGCGGTCGGCGCAGGCACGGGCGCCGACTCACGGCGCTCGCTGGGCCTCGCCGTCGTCTTCTTCCTCCACCGAGGGCCCTTCCGGGATCGACTCGCGTGCGGGCGCACGACCGTGCCCGGTATCGCGCCGTGCGCCGCCGCCTGATGGCCGTGGCCGACGAGACCTCGGGTCCTCTCGCGCGCCTCGGCGCCGACCCGAAGGATCCCGAAGCGGTCGTGCAGGCGGTGCGTTTTGAGCTTTACCGCGAGAACATCTACGGTGCGCTCGAGATGGTCGAGGCCGCCCATGCCGTGCACCCGCATGCCCTTTACGCGGAGCAGAGTGCGCGCATCCGTTCGTGGCTCACCCACCTTGCCAGCCGCGAGGCCTACATCAGCGCCCAGGACGAGCAGTACCGGCGCCTGCGCTGGCGTATGGGGCTCAAGCTGATCGAGAAACGTATTCGCATGCTTCTCGGCCGCAAGACGCGCAAGATGATGGAGCGACGGGGGCGGGATCCAGAGTTCCAGGCTCTGGAGCGCGAGGTGACCACGGTGCGGCCGCGCCGCGTGTTGGACGCGGGCAGCGGAGAGGGTGGCGTCGCCATGACGCTCGCGGCGCGCTATCCCGATATGGAGGTGGACGGGGTCGAAGTCTCCGCCACCAACGTCAAGATAGCCGGGCGGCTCAACCGCTTCCGCAACGCACGCTTCCGCCAGGGCCTGGCCGAGGAAGTGCACCTGGCCTTTGCGCCCGGGTCCATCGATCTGGCCTACTCCTTTGCCGTGCTCGAACACGTCCGCGACGTGGACGAGACCATCCGCTCGATCATGACCGTGCTGCGCCCAGGTGGTCGGTTCTGCTTCGTGGTGCCCATGCACGAGTTCCGCGCTCTCGGCCCGATCCCGGACTACGCCCCCGTGCATGGATACGCGGACCACTGCCGCGTCTTCAGCGAGGGCGAGCTCTATCAGCGCTTCGGACACGAGAAGGACTTCCGGCTCCAGAAGATCCCCGGGGCCTGGAAACACGGCGAGTTGCCCGACTGCTTCGAGCCAATCGAGTTCGGGTCGTTCTTCGTCTCCTACTCGAAGTAGCGTAGCCTCCGTGGCGCCTCTCTCCTTTGGCCGGGGCATCGTCAAGCGAGAGCCTCCGGCCGCTGTGCTATCCTGACCGCCATGGTCTCGATGGACACTCTCGTCTCGCTCTGCAAGCGCCGCGGGTTCGTCTTCCAGTCGAGCGAGATCTACGGCGGTATCGGCTCGTGCTGGGACTACGGTCCGCTGGGGGTCGAGCTCAAGAACAACATCAAGCGGGTCTGGTGGCGGGATTTCGTGCAGCGCCGACCGGACATGGTCGGTATCGACGCCTCGATCCTGATGCACCCCATGGTCTGGAGAGCGAGCGGCCACCTGGACCACTTCACCGACCCGATGGTGGACTGCCGCGAGTGCAAGCTGCGCTTCCGGGCCGATCAGGTGGACGCGTTGCCGTGGACTCACTACTGCCCGGCCACCAAGGGGAACAAGTTCACGATTCCCGCGGGTGAGCCGTGCGGTCATTGCGGCGCCCGGCGTACGTTATGCCCGGATTGCGGCAAGGGCGAGCTCACGCCTCCGCGCCAGTTCAACCTCATGTTCAAGACCTTCATGGGTCCCGTCGAAGACGACGCCGCGGTCACCTATCTTCGTCCCGAGACGGCCCAAGCCATGTTCGTCAATTTCGAGAACGTGCTGCAGTCCATGCGGCTCAAGCTGCCCTTCGGCATCGCCCAGGCCGGCCGGTCCTTCCGCAACGAGATCACGCCGGGCAACTTCATCTTCCGCACGCGCGAGTTCGAGCAGATGGAGATCGAGTACTTCGTCAACCCCCACGACCGCGTCGAGGGGAGACCGGCGGACGAGTACTGGCACGACCGCTGGATCGAGGACTGCCTGGCGTGGTTCCGGCGCTACGGGCTGCGTGACGAGAACCTCCGGCGGCGTGAGCACGATCGGGACGAGCTGTCCCACTACTCGAAACGTACCGTCGACATCGACTATCGCTTTCCGATCGGCTGGAGCGAGCTGATGGGAATCGCGAACCGCACCGACTTCGATCTCAAGCAACACGCGAAGGCGAGCGGCAAGTCGCTCACCTACTTCGACGAGGAGCGGAAGGAGCACGTGGTCCCGTACGTGGTCGAGCCCGCCGCCGGGGTGGATCGGGCTCTGCTCGCCTTCCTGGCCGACGCCTACCTCGAGGAGGAGGTGCGCGGCGAGAAGCGCGTGGTGCTGCGCTTCCACCCCGAGCTCGCGCCGGTCAAGGTGGCGGTGCTGCCGCTCCTGAAGAAACGCGAGGACATCGTGCGCACCGCGCAGGCCATCCGGGACGAGCTGTCCCGGTACTGGAGAGTGGTCTACGACGACACCGCGGCGATCGGACGCCTCTACCGCCGGCAGGACGAGGTGGGCACGCCCTACTGCGTGACGGTGGATGTGCAGACGGTGGGCGACACCGACAAGGGCGAGCGGGCCGACGACAAGGTGACGATCCGCGACCGCGACTCTATGGAGCAGATCCGGGTCGCCGCGTCCCGGCTGACGACGGTGTTCGGGGACCTGCTCGCGGGCAAGCGCTGGGCCGACGTGGCGGCCGGAGTCGCCGCCGGCTAGGACTGCGGAAGTGGGGCCGCGCTTGGCGGCGGCAGGGTGGGCGCCGGCGGGGCCGCGCCGGGGGGCGGCAGCGGGGGCGGCTCCACGCGCGGCGGGGAGACCCCCGGCGCGTAGCGCGCGGGCCCGCACGTCTCCTTCGGCTCCGTCCCCGCGATGAAGGCCATGGTCACCGGCCGCACGCAGCCCCCGCCGGTGTTGAGGTCCACCGGAACGAGCACCACCCGCTCGGGAATCGGGAAGTCCTCCGCGGTCGTCCCCGCCAGCGCCTCATGCATGAAGGAGGTCCAGATCGGCACCGCGACGCGCGAGCCCGTCTCGTCCTTGCCCAGGCTGCGCGGGCGGTCGTAGCCGACCCATACCCCGGTGACGAGCTGCGGGGTGTAGCCGATGAACCACGCGTTGGAGTAGTCGTTGGTGGTGCCGGTCTTGGCCGCGGCGGGACGGCCGAGCGCCCGCGCCGCCGCGCCGGTGCCGCGCTCGATCGTGCCCCGCAGCATGTGGGTCATGACGTAGGCCAGCTCGGGCGAGACCACCTGCTTGCTCAGCGGAGTGTTCTCCTCGAGCAGCTTCCGCTGGGAGTCGAGCACGTAGCGAATGGCGGTGGGCCGTATCCAGTTGCCCTGGTTGGCGAGCGCGCCGTACGCGGACGTGATCTCGAGCAGTGTGAGGTCGGACGTCCCGAGCGCGACCGAGAGGTTCTCCCCCATGGGGCTCTCGACCCCGAGCCGCCGGGCGATGTCCACCGTGCGGCGGATGCCGTTCTTCTCCAGCACCTTGACCGCGGCCACGTTGACCGACTCCTCCAGGGCCTGCTGGTAGGTGATGAGCCCGCGGAACTTGCGGTCGTAGTTCTCGGGCTTCCACGGCTTGCCGTTGCGGCCGGCCGGGAACTCGATCGGCGAGTCGTCCACCACGCTCGCCGGGGTCTGGCCGGACTCGAGCGCGGCCAGGTAGACGAAGGCCTTGAAGGCCGATCCGGGCTGCCGGCGCGCCTGCACCGCGCGGTTGAACTCGCTCTTGAAGAAGTCGTAGCCGCCCACCATCGCCTTGATGTAGCCGGTCTGCGGATCGATGGTGAGCAGCGCCCCCTCCGGGCGCTCGGGGGGCGCGGCGGTCTTGTCCTTGATCGCGGCGACCCGGCGCGACTCGAGCGCCTTGAGGCCCTCGCGCAGTGAGCGCTCGGCCTTGACCTGCATCACCGGCGACAGGGTGGTGTAGACCTGCATGCCGCCCTTGAAGACGAGGTCCGCGCCGTACTGGGCCTCGAGCTGCTGCTGGACGTACTCGAGGTAGTGCTGGCCGGTGGTGCGCCGGCGCTCGGGCGGGATGAGGCCGAGCGCGCTGTCGGACGCCTTCTTGGCCTGCGGGGCGGGGAGCGAGCCGACGTCCACCATGCGGGCGAGCACGGTGGCGCGCCGTCGCTTCGCCGCCTCGGGATGCTCGAAGGGCGAGTAGGTGGACGGCGCCTTGGGCAGGCCGGCGAGCAGCGTGGACTCGGCGAGGCTGAGCTCGGTCACCGACTTGCCGAAGAACGTGCGGGCGGCCGCCTCGACCCCGAAGGCCCCGTGGCCGAAGTAGATCTGGTTGAGGTACATCTCGATGATGCGGTCCTTCGGGTAGCGCCGCTCCAGCTCCAGCGCGAGCACCGCCTCCTTGAGCTTGCGCTCGAGGCTCTTGTCGGGGGTGAGGAAGAGCACCTTGGCGAGCTGCTGGGTGATGGTGCTGCCGCCTTCCACGATGCGCCCGCGCCGGAAGTTCTGGTAGACCGCGCGCGCGATGCCCATGGGATCCACCCCGTAGTGGGAGTAGAAGCGCGCGTCCTCGGTGGCGATGATCGCCTCGCGGAGCGCCTTGGGGATCTGGGCGAGGGGCACGAAGATGCGTCGCTCGACGTGGAACTCGGTGATGAGCTCGTCGTTGTCGTCGTAGACCTTGGTGCCCTCGCTCGCGTCGAACCGCTCGAGCTGCGAGACCGAGGGCAGGGAGCCCGGCAGGATGGTGAGAACCCAGACCGCGGAGGCGGCGACACCCAGGCCGGTCACGACGACCACCACCAGCACCGCCATGATCGCCCAGCGGATCCAGCGCCGGCGTCTGAGCGTGGCGCGTTTGGAGCGTCGGTCTTCCGCCATGGATTGCTATTATACAGGCGTGAATATTGCCCAGCCCACCGTGGATGAGCAGCTCGCCCGCATCCGCCGGGGCGCCGCCGAGATCGTCGTGGACGCCGAGCTGCGGGCCAAGCTCGAGCGCTCCCGCCGGACCGCCGAGCCGCTCAAGGTCAAGCTGGGCCTTGACCCGACCGCGCCCGACCTGCACCTGGGACACACGGTGGTGCTCCAGAAGCTGCGCGATTTCCAGGACCTGGGGCACCAGGTCATCATCATCATCGGCGACTTCACCGGGATGATCGGCGACCCCACCGGCCGCTCGGAGGCGCGCCGCCCGCTCACCTGGGACGAGATCCGCAGCAACGCGGAGACGTACAAGGCCCAGCTCGGGAAGGTGCTCGACATGAGCCGCACCCAGGTGCGGTTCAACTCGGAGTGGCTCGGCCCGCTCACCTTCGAGCACATCATCCGAGAGACCGCGCACCTGACGGTCGCGCGCATCCTGCAGCGGGAGGATTTTGCCACCCGCTACGCCGCGGGGCGGCCGATCAGCCTCCACGAGTTCCTCTATCCGCTCGCGCAAGGCTACGACTCGGTCGCGCTCGGGGCGGACGTCGAGCTGGGCGGCACCGATCAGACGTTCAACCTGCTGGTGGGCCGTGATCTCCAGCGCGCGCACGGCCAGGAGGCGCAGGTCGCGCTCACCGTGCCGATCCTCGAAGGCCTCGACGGCGTGCAGAAGATGTCGAAGAGCCTCGGCAACTACGTGGGGATCACCGAGCCGCCGGCCGACATGTACGGCAAGCTGATGTCGGTCTCGGACGCGTTGATGTTCCGCTACTTCGAGCTCGTCACTCGCGTGCCGGAGGACGAGATCGCCCGGCTGCGGAGCCTGCACCCCATGGAGGCCAAGAAGCGCCTGGCCCACACCGTGACCGCGATGTACCACGGCGAGGCCGGCGCCGCAGCGGGGGAGGCGGCGTTTGCCCGGGTCGTCCAGGGGAGGGAAGCCCCTGAGAACATTGAATTAATTCCCATGGCCACCCCTTCGGACGGTGAGCCGGCGTGGAAGGTGGTCGTGTGGGCCGGGCTGGCCCCGTCGAACTCCGAGGCGCGGCGCCTGATCCAGCAGGGAGCCGTGGAGGTCGACGGGAGTCGGGTGACCGAGCCGAATCAGAAGGTCCTGGTGTCGGGGGAGAGCCGGCTCCTGCAGGTCGGTAAGCGGAAGTTCAAGCGCTTCGTGCTTGAAAAGGAATGACTTGACAGTCTAAACGGCCATCCGTATTATCACTCCTTGTCCATCCTTCCGGCCGCATTGGAAGAGTGGGTGTTGAGAGAAGTCAGCCGGTCGTAAGCATTCCCGCTGGCCTCGATTCAACCTGAAGGGGTTCTCAACCCCGCCGCTCTTTGAAAATCGCATATGTTACTGGCTCACCGAGAAGTGTGAGCACCATCCGTAACTACTGAGTACCTTGCGCTCGACCGAAGCAACATCTTGGTTGGGCTTTTAGGGACCAGGGTTCAAGTTTGTCGATTCATTCATGGCGAGTTTGATCCTGGCTCAGAGCGAACGCTGGCGGCGTACTTAACACATGCAAGTCGAACGAGGATCATCGGGTTAGCAATAATTCGGTGGTCCTAGTGGCGCACGGGTGAGTAACACGTGGGTGACCTGCCCTTGAGCTCGGGATACCCCCTCGAAAGGGGGGCTAATACCGGATACGTTCCTCGGTCGAAAGACTGAGGAGGAAAGGTGGCGCAAGCTGCCGCTCTTGGAGGGGCTCGCGGCCTATCAGCTAGTTGGCGGGGTAACGGCCCACCAAGGCTATGACGGGTAGCTGGTCTGAGAGGACGACCAGCCACACGGGGACTGAGACACGGCCCCGACTCCTACGGGAGGCAGCAGTGGGGAATTTTCCGCAATGGGCGAAAGCCTGACGGAGTGACGCCGCGTGTGGGACGAAGGCCTTCGGGTCGTAAACCACTGTCAGTGGGAAAG
>WNFE01000582.1_pt1 | contig 25694 bp, 18 predicted proteins | sample 5400451 | NCBI WGS metagenome assembly WNFE01 (sample SAMN13153344, study PRJNA577476) | soil metagenome | isolation source: 200 cm saprolite under Douglas fir tree site 2 hole 2 | place: USA:California | collected 2015-04-18
ATCATGAGCACCAAGGGTTTTGGCAAATCCGACCCGCGCGTTCCGGGCGACAGCGAACAGGCGCGTGCTGCCAACCGCCGGGTCGAGATCGGCATAGTGGATTCGAAACTTATCACGAACGGCCCTCTCGTCGTGCCGAAGTGAATTAGGCGGTAATCGATCGCCGAGGAAGGGCAACGACGAGGCGAGTTGCGGTCTGATGTCGATTGCGCGAAATTGGCCACGTTGATCGTCAGCACGCTCGAAGGCAGCCTCATGGTGAGTCGTCTGCAGCGAAAGGAAGAGGCTCTTGACTCTGCCTGCCATCACTTGGAGGAATACCTCGAATCGAGGGTGCGCGCGCAGAATCGCCAAGTGATTGAGTCGAAAAATGTTCTGGATGAGGGACAGATATGGAGTTCGTGATCACTGCCGTCGATTCCGACAGCTTTTCGTCAGTTGACGATTATTACGACACTAATCGAATCCTTGGCCATTTTTGTGACATCAAAACTCAAGAGAAGAGATGCCGTAGTTCATGAGTGCCGTGCCTACAACCGAGATAATGACACCGGTCGAGCGTCTTGGTGCTCTGCTGCGGGCGTCGCAGGCAATTTCCAGCACTGGCGATCGGAACCATCGTGTGGAGGGTTTCTCGCGGGAACTGCACTCCGTTGTTCCCTTCGACTATTTGTTCGTCGGCAATTGTGCGGAGAATGCGCGTGAAGCGAAGTGCGCGCTGGAGGCGAATGGAAGAAGATTTGAACCTGCGGAAGTCGGGATGCCCTTGCAGGAGAGTACTGCCCGATGGGCACACGAAAAGCAGCAGGTGCTGACAATTGCAGATTGGGCCCAGGAACAACGCTTTCCAAAGATGCAGGAGTTCCTCGCTGGACTCGGCATTGCCTCCACTTGTGCCCTGCCCCTGAGCAGACCGGATCGCCGGATTGGAGTTCTCGAATTCGGCAGCTCTCGTCCGAATGCATATACCCAGGACGACGTAGCATTTCTATCGGTCGTGGCGGACCAGATCGCTCTCGCGATCGACGCCGCCGTCAACTTCATGTCATCAGAGATTGCCGAAAGCAGACTGAAACTCCTGCTTGAATTAACGAACAGTGTTGTATCCAGTCTCGAGTTTCGCGATGTATTACAAGCCCTTCCCGCAAGCGTTCGTCGGGTCATGCAATGCGATGGCGTGGGCCTGATGTTGCTCGATGGGACGGGTAAGAACTTGCGGATATTTGCCAATGACTTTTCGGAGGGTTCCGTCTTAAAGGAGTATGACGATACCAAGCTCTTCCCCATCGAGGGATCGCTGATCGGCAAGGCATTTCAGACCGGAACCTCGGTTGTAGGAAACCCTGCGGAACTACCGCCCGAGTTCTTCGAAAATGCTGAACAACAACAGGCTGTAGTTCGCGAAATCAAGTCAATCTGTTTCGTGCCGCTTATCAGCCGGGGTCGTCGTGCCTTGGGGGTTCTGGGTTTGGGGAAGGGCCAGGAAGATGGTTTTCGTAAAGGGGACCTTGAATTCCTGATGCAGGTGGCGAACCAGGTTGCAATCGCGGTCGAAAACGCCATGGCGTATAAGGAAATCGCCGACCTCAAAGACAAGCTCGCACAAGAAAAGCTGTATTTGGAAGATGAGATTCGAGGCGAATCGGACTTTGAGGGAATTGTAGGCCAGAGCTCAGCACTTCGGCACGTTTTGAATCTCGTGGAAACCGTGGCGCCCAGCGATTCCACGGTTCTCCTGTTGGGTGAGACCGGAACAGGCAAGGAATTAATTGCCCGCGCCATCCACGATCGCAGCCGACGCAAGGACCGCACTCTGGTACGCCTGAATTGCGCCGCCATCCCGACCGGCTTGCTGGAGAGTGAACTCTTTGGACACGAGAAGGGGGCCTTTACCGGGGCGATTTCGCAGAAGATTGGAAGGCTTGAGCTCGCCGATCAGGGCACGCTGTTTCTCGACGAGGTTGGAGATATTCCCATCGAGATCCAGCCCAAGCTGCTCCGCGCATTGCAGGAACGGGAGTTTGAACGTCTGGGAAACACTCGGACCAAAAAGGTCGATGTGCGTCTGGTGGCTGCTACCAACCGCGACCTGGAAAAAATGATCGAAGACCGGGAATTCCGCAGTGATTTGTATTATCGCCTCAACGTATTCCCCATCCGCATCCCACCCTTGCGCGAACGTCCGGAAGACATTCCCCTTCTGGTGCGCTATTTCGCGCAGAAATACGGCCGCCTGATGAACAAGGACATCCAGACTATTCCCGCCCCGGCAATGAAGAAACTCGCCGCTTGGACTTGGCCGGGAAACATTCGCGAACTGGAAAACATTATCGAACGCTCCGTCATTTTGACTCGGGGCTCGGCGCTCCATGTTCCGTTGGAGGAGCTAACCCATGGTGCCAGGGTGGTTCCCCTCAATGGAACCCGAGAGGCCGGCGAACGCGATGACATCGTGCGAATTCTGAAGGCAACAAATGGACGAGTGGCCGGTGCATCTGGCGCCGCACAACGTTTAGGAATACCGCGAACCACTCTGATCTCCCGAATGAAAAAACTCGGTATCGACCCGCGACGAGTGTTGTAACTCCGCACTCTGGACAGTCGCCGCGCCCCTCGTCCCCGCCTACCCTTGCGTCTTAGGTTTCGCTCCCGTCCTCAGTCCTTTACTGATCCGATGAGAAGACGGCTAGGTGTCGTGACAGTCGACACTGTTGAAACAGGTGTCGAAGCCCTCGACAAGCCCGCCGACGAGCGTCTGGTGCAGTCCCCGCAACCTGCATTTATTCAACCACTTCCAGTAGAAGAAGCAGGAGTCACGACTTTGGCGTCTGACATGCCTGTGTCTCAATGGAATGCAACCGGTCTACACTCTGATTCTCTTGATTGCCGTCCTTCCACTTGGAGGCTGTTTGTCCAGGACGCGTCCAGTCGCTATTCGAGCGACCCCGGCGAAGCTTCAAACGGCTACTAGTATCGATCTAGTTGAGCGAATCAACGCCGAGGCCACTCAGATCCAGACGTTAAATGCCGCAGTCGGCATCACTGCTTCCGTCGGCGGCAGCAAGCGGGGCAAGATTACGGAGTATCAGGAGATCCATGGCTACATCCTGGTCCGCAAGCCGTCCTCACTGCGGATGATCGGACTTTTCCCCATCCTGCAGAATCACATGTTCGATATGGTGAGCAGCGGCCAGGAGTTCAAACTGTGGGTTCCGCCAAAGAACCAGTTCATTGCAGGTAACAACGACACAGCAAGACCATCTACGCAGCCCCTGGCGAATCTGCGGCCGCAGGTGATCTACGATGCCCTCATGGTCCAAGCTGTAGACCTTGAGAACGACCTTGCCGTGCTGGAAGAGGGCGAGCACATGGGGATCGATCGTGAGACGCAGAAACCGGTGCTGCAGCCCTACTATGCACTCGACATCATCAAACAGAACGGCCAGGGGTGGTACCTGGCCCGCAAGACTGTGTTTGACAGAACTGACTTGCAGCCGCACCAGCAGGTTATGTACGACGAACACGGGTCTATCGCCACCGAGGTGCTGTACGACGAATATAGGGAATTCAATGGAGTGCTTTTCCCGACGAACATACGGATCTGGCGGCCGCAGGAGGAATACTCCATCAAGCTTGAAGTCACGAAGCTGACCATCAACGGACCCGTCATGGATGATCAATTTGTACTGGAACCACCTTCCAGTGCAGGTATAGCGTCTCGATAGGCGAGGAGTCCGCTATTCAAGTGCTCAACAAACCAGACGCCTCGAAGATGCGGCTATTTCGGGATCGCGTCGAACGACGACGAGCGTCAGCCGGATTCCAAGAACAAGTTGAAGGAAGCCGTTCAATCACTCGAACCAATGTTAAGGCGATCATGCCAGCCTCTTCACTTGATCCACTGACGATTCCCGAGGACCAGAGGAAAACACAGGTATCGCGTTAGCGTCAAAGTTGTTTTCTGTCGGGCTCGGGGTCGGAGCCATCGCGGAGAGTTCGATAGTAACGCGTGAGTTCTGTAGGCTTCGCAGGGCCTATTGATGACCTTAAGGATATGATCGATGATGGCACCATCGTGCAGACGCAACTGCCAATTAGGAGCGAGGCGGTCGAGTAGTGCGGTCGATTCCGGTTCGGTGAGTAACTTGGGGTTGTTCATTGGCTCGCTTTCCAAAGCCAACTGGTCTCTTGTTAAATCGGGAGTGTTGTTCAAATAGAGAATTCTAATATCTACTACCCATCGGCAGCGAGGGGTCATTTCGCATTGCCAGCGACTGTCCCAACCGCTTCATGACCTGACTTCTTGGCGGGGCGTGCGATGCGCCTGGGTGCCCTGCGAGGTGGAGGAGGGCTGTGGCCAAAGCACATCGCAATGCGCGCCCCAAATTCAAGGGCTCCGCAATCCGCCCCATAACAAGATCGCGAGCGCCGCGGTCATAAGCACGAGATCTATCCGCGCCTTGTCCAGGCTGAAATCCACGGCGGCAACAAAGAACAGCGCGAGCAAAGGAATCCGCGTCACTCTGGTAATTATTGCTATCAACTCAAGTCTCCGGTCGAAGGATAGTTCAATTCCAACCGTGTCTCACTGCTGCCAACCGCCTCCCAGGTTTTGATAGATCTGGACCAGAGCTACAAGCTCGTTCGCCTGAGCCTGAGCCAGTCCCAGTTCGGCATTAAAGTAATTTGTTTCATTGGTAAGCACTTCGAGGTAACTGGCAGCTCCACCTCGATAGCGCATCTCAGAAAGTTGCGCCGCGTCTTGGGCCGAGAACGCCAGTTGCTGCTGGTATTCCCGGAACTCCCGGTCCTTGTGATACTCAACCAGCGCGTCTGAGACCCCGCGAAAAGCCTGCTGGATCGTCTGCCGATAAGTCAGCACGATTTCCTGTTGCCGCGCCTCACTGAACTTGACGCCGGACCGAATCCTGCCGCCGGTGAAAATGGGCTGTACCAGTGACCCTCCAAAACTCCACAGCCCTGCCGGGCCGCTGAACAAGCTGGTAAGTGCCGAGCTCTGATACCCAGCGGTGGCCGTCAGGCTAATTTGCGGGAAGTATGCTGCCTTCGCTACTCCAATTTGAGCGTTGGCCGCGATCAACTGTGCTTCTGCCTCGCGAATGTCGGGCCGCCGCTCCAACAGGCTTGAGGGAAGCCCCGCGGGGACATCAGGCGCATGCGGTTGTTCGGTCAACTTCATTCCCCGCGCAATGGGGCCAGGATTATTTCCCAGAAGAGTGCTGAGGAAGTTTTCCTGCTGCTCGATCTGCCGCTCCAGATCGGGAATGGTTTCAGCCGCGGTGGACACCAACTGCTCCGCTTGCCGCACGTCGAGCATTGAAGTAGCCCCACCGTTCGCCAACTTTTGGGTGAGTTGCAACGAGTCCTGGCGCGATTTCAGCGTCCGCCGCGAAATTTCGAGCTGCAGGTCGAGCGAACGAAGCTGAAAGTAGGCTGTGGCAACATCACGCACCAGTGTGCTCTTGACCGCTTCACGTGCCCACTCTGTTGCCAACAGATTTGCGCGGGCTGCTTCGGTGGCGCGGCGGTACTTCCCCCAGAAATCGAGTTCCCAGGCCAGCGAGACGTCGACCTGGTTCGCGCTCGTTTCGTATTGAGGGAAAAACTTTGTGCGCGGATTGCGTTCATTCACAGCCGAAGCTCCGCCGCTGATCGTCGGCAACTGGTCGGCACGCGTGATGCCGAACTGCGCCTGCGCTTCCAGGATTCGCGTTGCTGCAATGCGAACATCGTAGTTCTGCTGAAGAGCGGCGTGGATCAAGTCCTGAAGCTGCTTGTCTTGAAACACCTCCCACCATTTCTGGTCCCCGAGCGATTCCGCCGCGGCGGGCTGCGCTGCGTCTTGCGGCGTAGCTCCACGGTACATACCAGGAACGTCGGTACTCGGCCGCTTGTAGTTCGGTCCCACAGCGCAGCCCGCGCTTAGGAGCAAAGTTAGCGAGAGGCCCAGCAACGAGACCGTCAGTTTTGTCACCTTAGTCTCCTTCCGACGGGCTTAGCTGCGGAACATTCACGTGGCCGGGTGCTTCGCCGCTGCGACGGCTTGCCAGCCGCTCGACCAAAACGAATAGTGCAGGAACGACGAGGATGTCGACGGAGCTCGCCAGCAGCATGCCGCCGATTACGACCGTGCCCATGATTTGGCGCGCCACCGAGCCCGCGCCGGACGCTGTCCACAGCGGCACACATCCAAGAATGAATGCAAACGAGGTCATCAGAACGGGACGCAGGCGAAGCCTCGCCGCTTCGAGCGCCGCGTCCACCAGAGGTGTCCCGTTCTCGTACCGCTCCTTGGCAAACTCGACAATCAAAATCGCGTTCTTGGCGGCCAGACCGATCAGCATCACCAAGCCGATCTGGGAATAAACATCGTTCTCGAGTTGCACCATGTAAGCCGGATAGAAAGCGGTGAGCACCGCCCGGCGCAGCCACAAGACTAGAAAAGCCCCGAATACCGCCCCCGACGTGCCCAGGAGCACGCTGAACGGAAGCGACCAGCTCTCGTAGAGCGCCGCCAGGACTAGGAAAACAAATAGTAGCGAGAACCCGAAGATGACTGTAGCCGAGACTCCCTGCCGTGCCTTCTGCTCCTGAAAGGACATACCCATGTAGTCATAGCCCATTTCGCCTGGCATGGTTTGCTTGAAGACGTCTTCCAGTGCCGCCGTAGCCTGGTCGGAACTGTAGCCGGGCGCCGCGCTGCCGTTGATTTGCGCCGACCGGTACTCGTTGTAGCGCATCGTAAATTCGGGACCGGCACGCGACTCGAACTTCGTCAGCGCGGTAAGCGGAACCATTTCCCCCTTGTTGTTGCGCACGTAGAACTGCCCTAAGTTCGCAAGATCCGATCGGTAAGGAGCTTCCGCTTCCACGTACACTTGCCAGGTGCGGCCGAACTCGTTGAAGTAATTGACGAACACCCCGCCCATGAAGGCCTGAATGGCCTGGTAAACATCGCTGATGGCTACACCTTGCTTCAGCACCTTTTCCCGATCTACTTGCACGAACTGTTGCGGCACACTCGGCAGAAAGGTGGTACTGACCGCGCCAATCTCGGGACGCTTGCGGGCCGCCGCCAGGAACTTGTCCAGATTGCTTGCCAGGAACTGCACGTCCCGCCCTGCACGGTCTTCCAGCACGAACTGAAACCCGCCGGAAGTGCCGACTCCAGGAATTGCCGGCGGCGAGAAACTGAAAACGGTCCCTTCCGGAAGCTTGCTCAACTGCTGGTTCAGGCGCGCCTTGATCTCCTGATATTGTTCCGCCCTGGTTGTGCGGTCGCTCCAGGGCTTCAGCGTGACAAAATAGAACGCGTTGTAACTGGTGCGCACAAAGCTGAGCAAACTGAAGCCGGCAACGCTCGTGGTGTACTGGACGCCGGGCGTACTGGCGAGGATAGCCTCAACCTGTCTCGATGCTGCCGCCGTTCGCTCCAGAGAAGCCGCGTTGGGGAGTTGCATGTTGACGAAGAGGTAGCCTTGGTCTTCATCGGGCAGGAAGCTCGTGGGCAGATGTTTGCCGAAGAAAACCGCGCCGATGCCGAAGGCCGCAATCACCACGAAAGCCAGCGCACCCTTCCGAATGAACCCACCGCACAGACGGACATAGAGATTTGTCCCGCTCCCGAAAATTCGATTGAACCAGTCAAAGAACCTTCGGAGAAGCCCACGGCTCTCCTTCTTTGGCCGCAGCAGGAGCGAGGCCAGTGCCGGACTCAGCGTGAGGGCGTTGAAGGCCGAGAGAACCACCGAGATCGCGATGGTCAAAGCAAACTGCTGATAAAGCCTTCCGGTGATGCCCGGGATGAGGGCGGTAGGCACAAAGACCGACGAGAGAACCAGAGCAATACCGATCACGGGACTGGAGAGCTCTTCCATGGCTTTTCTCGCCGCGTCCTTGGGTGCAAGACCTTCCTCGATGTGGCGTTGTACACCTTCGACCACCACAATAGCGTCATCCACCACCAGGCCGATGGCCAGCACCAACCCGAACATCGAAAGCGTATTGATCGAGAAACCGACCAGCGGGAAGACAACAAACGTGCCCACAAGCGAAACCGGCACAGCCAGCAATGGGATGAGCGTCGCGCGCCAGTCCTGCAGGAAGAGGTAGATCACAAGGATCACCAGCACGATGGCGATCACAAGGGTTACGACGATCTCCTTCAAGCCTTCTGTCACGGCGGCCGTCTGGTCAAGCGATATAACGTAATCCATGTCGCCGGGGAAGCGCTGCTTCATCTCTGCCATCAGCTTGCGGACGCCTGCCGCCGTTTGCACCGCATTGGAGCCGGGCAACTGGTAAATGGCGATAATCGCGGCCGGTTGGCCATTCAAGCGGCTGACAATGCTGTAATCCTGCGCCCCCAGTTCGACCCGGGCGACGTCTTTCACTCGGACGATTCCGCCGTCCGGAGCTTCACGAACGATGACGTCTTCAAATTGCTGCGGCGACGTGAGACGACCTTGAGCGAGAACGGAATAGGTGAATTGCTGGTTCACGGGAGCTGGTTCGCCGCCAACCTGACCAGCCGGATTCACCTTGTTCTGCGTCTGGATGGCGTTGACGATGTCAGTAACGGTGATGCCCAGTTTCGCCAGTTGGTCAGGCTTTACCCACAGCCTCATGGCATACTGTCCTGCACCGAAAACCTGCGTCTGCCCCACACCGTACAGGCGCGCAATCGGATCATTGAGGTTGATGTAGGCATAGTTGGCCAGGAACTTCGTATCGTGGCTACCATGCGGCGAAGACAGAGAAACCAGCATCAGCGGAGCGGTCACTGACTTTCTGATCGTGACCCCATAGCTGTTGACTTCAGACGGAAGTTGAGCGGTGGCCAGTTGCTCACGCGACTGTGCGAGGATGAGATCGGTGTTGGGATCCGTCTTCACGTCGAAGTCTACGACCATCGTGGTCTGTGAGTTGGCGGTGGCGTTTAGGGAGTACATGTAGTTCACGTTGTCCACGCCATTCATTTGCTGTTCGATGGGAGTGGCTACCGATTGCTCCAGGGTCTGCGCGTCCGCACCAACGTAGTTGGCCTGCAGCTGAATTTCCGGTGGAACAATGTTTGGAAATTGCGCGACCGGCAGGCTCGTGATCGTGACCGCGCCCACGATCACCATAAGGATCGCAATCACCATCGCTACGATCGGACGGTTGATGAAGAACTTCGACATAGCTCAGTTGCCTTCTCCGGAAAGTTGTGCGGGCTTAGGCGTAACCAGAGTTCCTTCCTTGAGCTTTTGCAGTCCTTCGACCACAACTTGCTCCCCCGGCTTGAGGCCTTCGTCAATAACCCACAACGTCCCGACCGTCTCGCCTGGCTTCACGGCGCGCATGTTGACTTTGTGATCGCTGTCGACCACGGCCACCTGATAGCTTCCCTGCGATTGCCCAACGGCGCTTTGAGGTATCAGCAGAGCGCCTTTCTTCATGTTGGTTTCGACATGCACGCGTCCATACTGGCCAGGACGCAGCATATTGCCGGGATTGGGAAAGGCAGCGACGATGCGAATCGTGCCCGTACTTGGATCCACTTGACGGTCGGCCAGCAGGATTTTGCCCTTTCGAGAGTAGGTACTGCCGTCAGTGAGGATCAGGTCAAGCGAGTTTCCGAAAAAACTGACGGCGTGCTCGGTAGAAACGGCGCCGCTCTGTTTTTGTGCCAGGACATACGCCTGTTCGCTAATCGGAAAGTAAGCTTTGATGGGGTCCACTTGCGAAACTGAAGTCAATACAGAATTGGGTCCCACCAGGTTTCCGATCTGCACTTGTGCGATTCCCGCAATTCCATCCACCAATGATGTGATTTTTGTCCACTCAAGGTTGAGTTCCGCCTGCTCTATGGCCGCCTGGTCCGACTCGACGGCGGCTTGGGCCCCTAGTCTGGCCTGAATCTCGTTATCTAATTGACTTTGAGCGATGGCCCTGGCCTCCGCGAGCGGTGTGTCCCGCTTCACATCAAGAGTGCTCTTGCCAAGTTGGGCTTGCGCCTGCGCAAGATCGCCCTTGGCGCGGTCGAGGGCTGCCTGGAAGGGCCGCGGATCTATTTCGAACAGTACCTGGCCTCTGCGGACGAGCGAACCTTCTTTGTAGTTTTGCTTGGTTATGTAACCTGAGACCTGGGGTCGGATCTCGGCGTTCACGTAGCCGTCTAAGGTGGCCACCCAGTCGCTGTACACCGGCACATCCTGCTGGATGACGGGCGCAACTCTCACTTGGGGAGTCGGCGGCGGAGCTGCGTGGACGTTGCCTCTGCCGCAGGCCGCGGCCATCAGCGACAACAGCAGTACGGCAGTAAAACCCAGCTTACTGTATTGAAGATTTAAAATAGCGCTGACTGTTGTGCCCATTTCCATCCTCATCCTGAAAGTTGTGTTTCGGTTCGTGCCAAAGTTGCGAAACGTGGAGCAAGTCTTCAAGTGGAGAGCTGCAACGCTCATCCAATACCGGCTTTTCTGGGTTAGCAGTTAGCGGTTGCTGGAGGTGAAATTCGATCACACTTCCGATCCGCCGCAGAGCGCGGCTGCGCGCGGCGAGCACATCCCGCCGCGCGCAGCCGAGGAGAAGAGAACAATCTTGGACGGAGTAGCCTTCAAGAACCGTCATTACGTAGACAAAGCGCTCGAACGGTTCGAGTCCAAGAACTGCTGCAATCTCCATCTGCCGCTCGGCCGGGAGCGTTTTGCCATTGCTGTTCAGCGAAACAGGGCTCGAATGTGCACTTCCTTCGACCGGCCATGGGTTCATTACCCTCACCGCATTTTTAATGACCACCCGCCGAGCCCATGAACGCGCCCATTCCTTGAAGACCGGGTTGCCATTTACCGCGTCCTCCAGGCCGGAGACAAAACACTGCTCAGCCTTCTCGTGATCCGCGGTTAGCAGAAACGAGAGTAGGTAGAGGCCATTCATGTCTTCGTCAAAGATTCGTTGAAAATCGCCGCTGCTCGCGTATGGCATAGGGTTCTTGATGTTCTTTGTCTCCGGCATGTTCACCTCCGTTATGATTCCTGGTGTTTCTTCCGCACAAGTTGTTTCAACACGTGCCTCGTGAGAACGCCACAGCAGGAAAACTTCGCCCCTTCCTTCATCAGATCGAAGATCGCGGCTTCTCCCTCGCGGCTGATGACGGTAAGGTTCCTCAGGTCGATGACTAATTTGCGTCTGTCCAGGTCATGGCTTGCGTTTCTCCAGGTCGTGCCAAGCTCGGCAATCCAGGGTCCGACGAGGGTTCCTTCCACGACTAGCGTGCGCTGCGACCGCGTATCGACGATGGAAATCTTGAACACGTTGCTGTTGTGCCAAATCTAGATATCGCAACACGCTTGCCAAAGCCACATTCCCTGGCGCCCCCGTAAACTGTTGAATCTATTGGCGACGGGTAAGGCGGCGACGTGGTGTGTCGAGGAATGTCGAAATCAAAATCGACAATTGTCGAGGGAGAGAGACAAGTCGTTCTTAGGCTGAAGCTTTCTCGCCGTCGCGCAGGAGCTGCATAGATGGACCACTGATGGCGAGAGCGCGGGCGGAACGGCACAGTTCATCTACGCCGCAGAGAATAACCAAGGTCAGGGGAAAGCCCGGTTCGAGGCAAGCCTGAGGATCTCCGGCAAGCGGTCGAACACGCTCAAATCCCCAAGAGCTACAGGCGCACTCGTGAGCTCATGCGGAGCTGTACAGTACGGATTGGCGTTCTCTGGTTGGGACTATTGCACTGTTCAAGCCTATGTGGATCGGTGCACACCGCGCCGGGAATGCGTTGATGGCCTCGCGCAACACTCCGGCAGGGATCCTCGAGATCGCTGCCTAACATGCATTACCTTCATCATTCCGGCAAGCTTGCCACGCGCCCGTGCGACCTGCGATTTCACCGTCCCTTCGGGGACGCCCAAAACACGCGCAGCTTCCTTGGTCGTTAAGCCTTCGATATGTCGTAGCTGAAATGCTCTGCGAAGCGTTGGCGAGAGTTGCTTGACGCCATTGACCAGTCGATCGCGCAATTCCGCCGCCGACCGGACTTCTTCCGGACCCGGCTTCGAATCACGTAACCTCTCCGAAAGTGTGAGACCGTCTTCCCCCTGCTGTTCGTCGAGGGACAAGTAGCCACCGCGGCGGCGGCGTAATCGCATCCGCGCAGCGTTGGTGACGATTGTCGTCAACCAGGTTGAAAGTTGCGCTTGCCCTCTGAACTGGCCTAAATGCTTGTAAGCCGAGAGGAGTGCATCCTGGACCGCATCTTCCGCATCAGTTGCGTTCCCCAAGAAATGAAAGGCCCTTCTGTAAAACATGGGAAGGTAGCGCAACACGACATTGTCGAGTTCCTGAACACGCTCGCCAAAGAAACCTGGGCGAACTGCTAGCTCACCTTCAATGACCGTCTCCATCGCTGACATAAGCTGCCCCCTTTCCAAGCAACCCGGAGCGGCCAGTAAGCCTGCAACCGCACCTTTTTTTTCTGCGTGCTACGTTTGCCGCAAACTAGGCGAAGGCAACCAATCGACCAAAGCGATAATCCAGGCAACGTCGTAAATCGCTGACTTTAATAATGAGAAAAGACCAGGCGCAGGAGGGTGTCGAGAAATGTCGAGGCAATCTCGACACTTGTCGGCGATTCTTGAACAGGCGGTACATCTAGCAGCGGCAACTCAAGGAACGCGCACGAACCCAGATGAGGCAGGGTGTCGCTTCGAACAAAATGTCGAATGCTCGTCACCTGTCGAATCATGTGTCGAGGCCCTCGACAATCCATGTGCTGAGGCGCTTGCTTCCGTTGCGTAACCTTCGTTCGCTCAAGCATTTGACGATAGTGCAGAACAGACCGCAACTTCGGCATCCCAAATGCTTGTGTTGAATGCGAAAAACGATTCACGCGCTGTGAACATCGCGGCTGGAATCGTCGGTACACATTCAGGCATGGAGGAATCGGACGATGCGACAAACTGCAATTATGCTTGCAAGTTTTGTCATGCTGTTAGCTCTCACTGCGACAGGTCAGGAAAGCCGCTCGGAAATCAGTGTTCAAGGCACCGGGTTTTTCACGCAGGACACAAACGGCCAGGGGCTCTCGCGGACAACAACAGATACGGGCGGATTCCAAGTGGGATACCGCTATCACATCAACCGCTGGCTTGCCGCCGAAGGAAATTATGGCTTCAACCAAAATACTCAGAGATATTTTGGGAGTTTCGGAGAATCCAGAGTGCAAGCCAACGTGCACGCGGTCACCGGCGATTTGGTGGTGAAGCTTCCACTGCGCATCAGAAGGATCAGTCCTTACGCCCTCGCTGGGGGCGGCGGTCTGATCTTCGATCCTACGGGCAATTCCGGCGGATCTGTGCCCGGGGCCGGCACTCAGGGAAAAGGTGCTTTCCTCTACGGAGCCGGTGCTGATTATGCCCTGACACGACGCTTCTCCATACGCGCTGAGTACAGGGGCTTTGTGTACAAGAATCCGGACTTCGGACTCGCCGCCTTGCACACTGACAGCTGGACGCACACGGCGCAACCATCGGCTGGAATTGTTTTCCGATTCTAGTTGTGACGCTCCTGGCGGGCAGAGCTTTTCTGCCCGCCATCGCGCTTCGGTAGTCTGTCGAGCCGTCTTGCCGTTCTCCGCGGCACTGGGGGCCTCGAAGTCCTGGGACATGGTTCACGACATCTCAGCCGTCGCCGACTGTCCGGATAACCGCAGCTGGTGACACTGCTTTACAAGAGTTTCTGAAACATTACGTTCTTTTACAACAACTCGTGCTGCTGGAGGATTGAAGTCCTCATCTCTTGTATTAAATGACACTTTCAGCGCTTGCTCATTGAAAAGCGCTTCAAGCAAACGCCACGGAGAGACAGAGGAATGTGCGAATGCTGGAAAACACTGTTGAGGTGGTGGGCGGTTTATGTCTGATCGCTCTGCCTTTAATGATCAGTTTCTGTATTGTTGGCTCGATTGTTGCGGCCCTGCGAGCGGTCAGCGGGACGTTGCGTACGAGGAAGGAGCAAATCACTATGGCTCAAGGCGAGCGCAAGAACTGGAGAGAGTTGTGCAAGTCCGCGCTGGGCGCAAAAGATCCCGATGAGTTGCTGAAGATCCTTCAGGAACTCAACCAGGCGCTAAAAAGCGAAGAGCAAGTCCGTCGTGATTTCAGGGAAGCCATGAGAACGATGAGCCCCCGGTGAAATCCGAGGCTAACAACCGTCGAGAGGGCAACGATACGGGCACAGATTTCCAACAGAGCGATGAAGCGGATCAAGCCGGACGTTCCAGTCCTAATGTTTGCCGGCATTGACCGTCAAACGCCGTTCCTGCTTCGCTTTCTCGATGCTTATCTTCGGAATCCGAGAGGCCCGAGTCCGTCCTTCGCGACTTGAACGGATAGTTGCATCAGCTGCTATCCCCCTCTTCGTTAATTAGTACCGAGAAACGCATCGGTAGTGATCGATTGCTGTCGATAAGTCGACTTCCCAGTACCAATCCGCAGGTTTTCAGCGGTGAGACAGCTGGCTCATCTCCTTCACCGTGATTTCGTACTTGACGCTGTCCGGATCGAATGGATCCACTCGTCCCTCTGCCGTTTCCGCCTGCGGATACATGAAATACACCAGCGGTTGTTTGGCGGAGCCTGGCAGCGCTACGTCGTGAGCGTAGTTATACGCCATCCAATTCATCTCCCATGAGCCGAACAAGCGCTGGCGCGCCTTTGACACCATCTCGTCGCTCAGTGGACGATTTCCAGGAGGCTCTTCCAGAACTACTTTACGTACGTCTGCTGGATCCACCGGAAACCAGCCGTGGTCGCGAAGGTATACCTCCGAGCGGCAATGCTGTCCCTTGGTGGCTTTGTCTGTCGCAACTCCAAGGCTTTTGTAGCCCAAGTCCGATTTGGCAATCCGCAAACCATAAACATGCCGCGCCGGCAGGCCTACGGAGCGTGCCAAGCCGACGTAGAGGGCATTCAAGTCGGCACATTTTCCGCCCATATCACCCGACTCCAGCATGACCCGAATGTCGCCGCGCCCGCAGCCGCGGACCTTCGGATCGCAAAAGGTGTTGTCCACCACCCAGTCGTAAATAGCGCGGGCCTTCTCCATCTCGGTGGTCGCGCCGGCGGTCGCTTTGAGCGCGGTCTCTTTCACAATGCCATCCGTGGGCACATAGCGACTAGGCTGAAGAAAATAATCGAGTTCGGCTTTTGAAACGTGCGGCGCTTTGGCGGGCGCCGAGAGATCGACGGCGTAGTTCTTCAAGGAAACATGGCTGGTCAGCGTCAGCACGGGCTTCGCATTAGCGGGGTAAGTCGCCGACACGATGCCAAGTGCGCTCGGCTTGTCCGTGCTCAACTTGGCCGTTCCACCCTCAGCCCTGAACTTGTTCGCCCGCGTCCTCTGAAATGGCGTATCACGAATCAGCGCCGCCGGCAGCCAGATATGAGTTACTCCACTCGGCTTCAGCACTTCTACTCTCGTGATGACCTCGAAGTTCCGCCATCCGCCGCCGGTCTGTAATACGTCGGCAAAGACTGGCATTGATCTTGTTACTGCCAAACCAGCGCAGATTGCGCCGGTTGATTGGAGAAAGTTTCGCCGATTCATAAGCCCCCTTCTGAAAAAGTTGTCGTACTGACTGATTTTGGTTGGGAACCGCCGCCGGAGGTTCAGGAGAAACGAATTCAAGTGAAGCCGCGCATGGATGCTGTCTGTGCCGGAGAGAATACACCCACACTTGCCCTGCTACAAATCGAAGTCTTAGGGAATATTCTTCCCATTTAGTTCACGCGCAATCCAAAGGACGCTCCGCTTCTCCGCAATCAGGAGACGATAGCTGCTCCGAACCTGCTGCACCTGATTGGTGGACCCGCTCAGTGCTCGGGCTGGAAGATGAGTGGAGAGCATTCGAGCGTTACAAGGCCATACGGCATCGGGAGCGGTAATATGTATAAACAAAGCCAACAACCCGCGCCAGCGGAATGCTTCCGGCCCTTCCGGGGACTGGCGAGCGGCCAAACTGAGTGCTGACTAGGGAAACATTGACCATGAACGATTCGCGCTCCAGCGAAAACCCCGACTGGAAGAACCACGGCTTGCGTATCATTTGCAGCGGCGGTCTGTACACCCGTAGAGGTAGGCAGGTTCAGCGCACGAGGACGGGCAGCGGATCCGGGCATTTGGGACTGATCCACCCAGGAGGACAAGCATGAGCGACCCGAAAGAAACCATCGACCGGAGAACATTCTTCACTAAATCCGCGGCCCTACTTGCCGGAAGTGCAACGTTCGCGAAGACAGCTGTTTCTTACGCCAAGATTCTGGGCGCCAACGATCGTATTTCGGTGTGCCACATCGGCAATGGGAGTCGGGGCAGGGAGTTGGGCTGGATCGTGGCACAGCTGAAGGTTAGCCAAAACGTCGAAATTACTACGGTATGTGATCTGTGGCGACTGAACCGTGAGAAGGCGGTCGCGGTGAATGCAAAATATTATGGCCGCGCACCGCGCGCGTATCAGTATTTGGAGGACGTGCTTGCTTTGAAAGACGTCGACGCGGTAATTATTTCCACCCCCGAACACTCCCACTCACCCATCCTGAAAATGGCGGTAGAAGCCGGCAAGGACGCCTACGTTGAAAAGCCGATGGGCAATGTGCTGGCAGAGGCAAAAGCGGCCCGCGACGCGGCCATGATATCGAGACGGATTGTACAAGTAGGTACGCAGCATCGCAGCGAACCTTATCCCAAAGCGGCTCGCGAATTGCTTCAGACCGGCGTTCTCGGAGAAGTGAGCAAGGTCGAAATTGTTTGGAATTACCACGGTCCGCGGTGGCGTGGGCGCGAGGAAACAAAGCTGGTCCGAGAAGAGGATACGGATTGGCGGAAATGGCTGCTCACGAAGCCCAACCGCCCGTTTGATCCCCAAGTCTATTGCGAATTTCGCTTGTACAAGGAATTTTCAAGCGGCATTCCCGATCAATGGATGAGCCACGCGACCGACCTCGTGCATTGGTTCATGAACGACACCTTTCCTCGCTCGGTGGTGGCCCATGGCGGCATTTTTGCGTGGCGCGATGGCCGGGAAAATGCCGATACGTTTCACGCCTTGCTGGAATATCCGAAGGGTTTTCTCGTGAGCTACTCAACCAGCTTCGGCAATGACTCCCCCAGCTTCACCCGTTACATGGGGAAAAAAGCAACCCTGATGAACATTGGCGGTGAAGGCAGTCCGCGATACCAATTGGTCGAAGAGAAAGGGAATCATGAGGACAACCCCAACATCGACCAGACGAGAGCCGCGAAATACGTTCTTCTCTCGGGCGAAACAAAGCTTCCGCCCATGGGCATTGATGACCTTTCGCTGGGACACATGGCCAATTGGTTCGAATGTATGCGCTCGCGGCAGCAGCCACATTGCACGGTCCAGGATGGATTGGCTCACTCGGTGGCCTGCATGATGGCAGCGGAGGCTTACTCTTCGGGTAAGAAACAGTATTGGGATGCCGCCACTGAGACGATCCTGGATCGGGCCCCTGTGAGCCAAGCGGCTTCTGGGTGACTGAAAGCTGCTCTGCAAGATACTGGAGGGTCCGTTCGATCAGTCGGCGTAGGGCTCACCCGGTGCGTCGAATTGCATCGAGTAGTGGCCTCGATATCCGCTGGACTTCAGGATGTCGAACGCTCATTTCAGGTCAATATTCAAGAGCTTGTCGTGATCGTCGGTTTCCACATCTTTGACAGGGCAAATGTCAAGTAGGCGTACTGAAACATTGCTTGGAGTGCCCAGCAGTTGACCTTGTATCAATTGATGAATGTGACGAGCTTTTCTGCGACAACACGGTTTTGGGCACTGCGGATAAGCACCCAGTGTCGAGCTCGCCGTTACGCTCGAGAACGCGTCTGAACCACCGCAATTCAACCCGAGTACATCTTCGAAGCAGACAGGCCTTCATGATTCCAAAATCGGGGGCCCGGAAATTTCGCACCCGAGGCCGATGTTCTGGTTCGATTTAGCTGCTTGCTATCTGCATCTTTTCCGGCGCGCGGATAAGAACGAGAACAAGCACAGTGGCCAGCAGAGGCACGGTCCCGGCAACTACGAAGGCCGGAAAGTAGGAGAACTTGTCAACGATGTATCCAATGAAGAGCGTGAAGACCGTGCTGACGAGACCGGCGCCCAGGCCGCTCAGTCCCGTGACGGTGGCGACGACGTCCTGGGGGAAAAGGTCGCTCGGGAACGTCAGCCCCATAGTGGACCAACTCGCATAGCCCCAGGTCGCAAAACTAATGAGCAGCAGTGCGACATAGGCATTGTGCGTCAAGGCTGCGGGAATTCCAGCGATGATGGGTAACGAACTCAGCACGCAGACCCATTTTCGCGACCGAATCACGGGCACGCCGCGCTTGATAAAGAAACCGGTCGCGAAGCCGCCGGCAAAGTTACCGAGATCGGCGGCAAGGAATGGAATCCAGGCGAAGGCACCGATCTGCTGGAGGCTGAAACCACGAGCGTCGCTTAAGTAGGAGGGCAACCAGAAAACGTAAAACCACCAGATGGGATCGGTGAGAGAACGGCCCAGTACGATGCCCCACACGTTGCGCTCCTTCAGTAGACTCAGCCACCGATACACACCTTTGCGTGCAGAGGCGGCCGGAGTGGCGCGACGGTCCTTGATAAACTCGCGCTCTGAGGCGCTCAATCGTGGATGAGAGTCGAGCGGGTGATAAAAGTACATCCACACGAGGAGCCAGAAAAATCCCAGCGAGCCGGCCACGAGGAATGCGTACCGCCATCCGGCCGCATAGGCGATGAAGGCCACGAAAGGCGGAGCGATTACCGCGCCCACGCTCGAGCCGCTGTCGAAAATAGCCACCGCCAAGCCGCGCTCCTCTGCCGGGAACCACTCGGCAACGGTCTTGCTGGCTCCAGGCCAGTTGAAACCTTCGCCCATTCCGAGCATGAAGCGAAAGATGGCGAGTGAGAACATTGAGCGCGCCAGCGCAGGTAGCATGCTGGAAAGGGACCACCAAATCATAGCCAGGGTCAAACCCAGCCGGGTACCGATGAGGTCGATGATCACGCCGCCGATCAGCCACATACACGCGTAGGCAATCTGGAAGGCGGAAACGACATAAGAGTAGTCCGCGTGCGTCATGTGCAATTCTTTCATGACCACGGGCGCCAGCACGGAGAGGGTCTGGCGGTCAATGTAGTTAATGACGGTTGAACAGAACAGAGTCCAAACAATCCACCAGCGCAGGCGCGTGTTAGGCTTCATGGGCTTGAGGGCAGCCTCACGATGGCAGCTCAGCGGCTGAGGCCGGGTCCAGATAGACCGTGGCGTTGGAATGATCACGCATGATGGTAGCCGGACAGCGAGTCGATATCTCTTCCGTCAGCGTCCGCCAGACAATGTGCGCCTTGCGCTCTCCGGGAACGGAAGCGATGAGGCAAGGCACGCGAAGAAGTGCCGGAATCGTCAGCGTGATCGCGCGCTTGGGAACCTCCGACACACTCGCGAACCAGCCTTCGTTCACCTGTTGCTGGCGGCATTGCTCATCAAGCGAAACGATCTTGATGTCAAGCGGGTCGTTGAAGTCCGCCTCCGTCGGATCATTGAAAGCGAGATGCCCGTTCTCACCGATTCCCAGCAGGCACAACTGGGGATGATATTGGCGAAGCAGCTCCGCGTATTTTCGGCAAGTCTCGCCGGCGTCCGCCGCGGTACCATCGATGCCGTAAAAGTTACGCATCTTCACCTTGTTGGTTAGGCGATCCTTAAGGTAACGCCGGAACGACGCGCGATGCTGGTCGGAGATCCCGAGGTACTCGTCCATGTGGAAGCCGACGAGTTTGTCCCAAGGCAAGCCCGGGATCGAGGTCAAAGCATTGAGCGTGGCCATCTGAGAAGCGCCGGTGGCAAAGATCACGCCGACGGGCTCACTGCTCGCTATCAGCTCACGAAGTCGCTGGGCCGCTGCTGCCGCTGCTGCCTGTCCCATTGCCTCGGTGCTTCTGTACGCTTCGATAACAAGGTTCCCAACTCGGATAGAGTGGGTGGAACCGGCTTGAGTCATAGTAAATTTTCCTTGTCGGGTTGGAGTTTGCGGGCACAGCTTCGATGATCCTCGTTGCCACCAATTTCGGACGAATCCGATTCTTGATGCCCTCAAGGTTCATGGTACGAGATGTCTACCTCATTTCTGTTAAGAAGGCAGAAGTTATGAAAGATGCCGAGTGGGAAGACCTTGCCTGCGTGCGACTTCTGCGCAGTATTCGACCATTGAACGTCCAACGCCGTGCCGACGAATGTCCGGCTCGACAAAAAGGGCGTCCAGTTCGGTTTCTCCATCCCCTCGAGACTCTATTGCAGAAAAGCCTACTGTTGCGCCGCTCAACTCTGACACGAATACCCGTCCGGCCGCGATCTGTTCCAGCGGGATTTCGATCGAACCTTCACACCTTCTCAGTGAGGTTTTGCCGCAGGGTTAGGCTTTCCAGTTCCCCTTCCCAGCGAGCCAGGACTAGGGTTGCAACTCCGTTGCCGATCATGTTGACCAGAGCGCGAAACATACTTAGAAAACGGTCGATGCCTAGAATCAACGCCATGCCTGCTACGGGAATGGTCGGGATCACTGAGAGCGTCGCCACGAGTGCAATAAATGCCGCGCCCTGCACGCCACTCGCCCCTTTCGAAGTCAGAAGCGCAACCGCCAGGATCGTCAACTGCTGCGCCAGGGTGAGTTGTGTGTTTGTGGCTTGCGCCACGAAGAGCGCAGCCATGGTCATATAGAGGGCGGTGCCGTCGGTGTTGAAGGTGTAACCGGTTGGGATAACCAGTCCCACCAGCGACTTCGAACAACCCAGTTTTTCCAGCTTCGACATCAAAGTGGGAATCGCGGTTTCCGACGAACTCGTGGCTAAGACCAGCAGAATCTCCTCCCTGATGTGGAACAGGAAACGGAAGATGCTGAAGCCCGCCGCCCAGGCAATTGCGCCCAGTACGATGACCACAAACAACACGGAGGTGAGCCAGAACGCCCCGATTAATCGGGCCAAGGGCCCCAGGGAGGCAAGGCCGAACTTGCCGACCGTGTAGGCCATGGCACCAAAGGCTCCAATCGGCGCGAACTTCATCAGAATATTGACGACGCCGAACACCGCATGGGTCAAGGCATCGACCAGGTCAACCAGTGGCTTCGACCGCGGTCCCACCGCCGCTAGAGCGAAGCCAAACAGGATTGCGATGAGGACTACCTGCAGGATGTCCCCTTTGGCAAAGGCATCGAATACCGTGGTCGGGATGATGTGCATCAGGAAATCGGTCACGGTCTGAGCTTTGGCCTGTCCGGCATAGTCCGCGACCGCTCTGGCATCCAGGGTGGCCACATTGACGTTGAATCCGCTGCCCGGGTGCACGACGTTGCCCACCAAGAGGCCAATCAGCAAGGCCAGCGTGGAAACAACCTCGAAATACAATAAGGCCATGCCACCGACGCGGCCCACTTTCCTTAAATTTCCCATACCACTGATCCCGGTGACGACGGTACAGAAGATGATCAGCGTGATGATCATCGTTATAAGCCGGATGAAGGCGTCTCCCAGTGGCTTCATGGCAACAGCCCGCTCGGGCCGCAGGTAACCGAGCACCACGGCGGCGACCATGGCCATCAGTACCTGCACCCAGAGCGCACGGTAGAAAGGAAGCTTGGGTGAGCCCTGCCCCGTACGTGCTCGGCCTGCCTGCGCTTCCGGAATAGCGGCCATGGTTAAGTCCTTGTTTGCGTGAGTTCTTCACTCGGTAAATCGTGGGTTGCACTGCTCGCGTTTTCGACGGGTGCCGAAGCAGGCTGAGGAGCCTAGTGACTATCCGTTGCCCGCTCAGGCTCAAGCGTTCGTACCAGCCACGGGATAATCACTTGTTTGAAAATGACGGGATCCGGCCATACCTTCACCTGCCGCCCGAGATGGCCGCCCTGGGGATTGATCCAGGCTGTTTTCGGAACGTCCCCTTTATTGAGAAGCAGGTAGATGTCGGAGATCGGGACTTGGGTGTCGAGCACCCCGGCCAGGACGAGCATGGGTGCCATCGGCTTTCCCAGCAGGCCCTGTTTGACCAGCGACATCTTCGGCAGAACCTCCGCCATTTCGTCCACAGTTTTCACGTTGTCGAAAATTGCCATGAGCGCCGGCACTTGGTCGAACAGATATTCATGGTTGCCCAAAAGCGAGTTCATCAAGAAGTCTCGTTGGAAGAAGGTATCTACAGGAGGCGACTGAGCGCTGGCACCTTTCAGGCGGGAGCGCTCGACGATGGCCATTTTCGTTGCCCAGTAAGCGCCCCAACTGACGCCGTGTATGGCAATACGGGTGCTATCTACTTCTGGCCTGGTCTGGAGATAGTCGAGCGCCCGGGACAAGCTGCGCTCCGCGGTTTCACTTACTTTGATCGGAGACTGCCCGGTGCCAGGGCCGTCCACGGCGAGGTAGCCAATACCATAGGGAAGAATCGCTGCGAAGCTCTCGGTCAGATCCTCCTTCCGGCTGTCCAATCCGTTTACAGCGATCACGAGCGGCACCGGTCCTTTCGCATCCTTCGGCAGGCGCATGTAGCCGATGATTTCCTTCCCCTCGAACGGAATGTGAATGATTTCGAGGGGCGGGTCCCAGAAGCGGGCGTGAGCCAGAAAAGCCTCGATCGCTTTCTGGTAAGAACGCTGCTTTCCGGGCGATGCGGGGATCGGCCAGCGTCCGAAGGAGTAAAGCCGCCAGGCGCGCACATAGTCTGCATTCGCTTTCACCGGGTCGGTTTTCTCGAGCGACTTCGCCTCGGTGATATAGCGATCTGCAACCGCCATGAAGGCCGACGCCCACTCATCCTTGTCTCTGGTGTGGATCGAGGCGAAAGCTTCGCACACGTCCGTTGGATCCAACCCGATGAGCGGATACATTCCATTCTCCGCGCGATGAATGGCCTCGGCTTTGATCTCATCGAGGGTCCGATCCCGCCTCTGCTGGGAGAAAGCCGGGATACTCATGGCGAGGATGAGCGCGAACAAGGTGGATAGCTGGACTCGATCGTGACGTCTCGAAGAGGTTGACACAGATTTTCGCTTCGTGGTTTGCATGAGTTTTGTCTTGGATTTCAGTCGGTGATGGCGGATCGCTTTCGATGTTGAGAGAAGCGGGCACGAAACATGAACCCTTGAAAACTGGGCGGGATTGAGGTCCGGCCCCGTCGCGGAACTGCTCAAACAGCCTAGAAAGTGAGCTTCAAGCCGAACTGGACAGCGCGGCTGCCTCCGGAACCGATAACCGGGTTCGCGGCCGACACATCTGGAGTGGCACAGGAACAGCCGAAGAAGTTCCCACCGCCTGAAGGATCGTTATGCGCCCAGCCATTTTGTCCGCCAAACGGATTGGCGAAGTTAGGATGGTTGAAAATGTTGAAGAATTCCGCCCGAAACTGCGCGCCAAACCTTTCGCCGAACTTCCAATTCTTGGCCAGTGAGAAATCCACGTTGCGGAAACCGGTGTCACGGAAAATGTTACGGCCCATGGTGCCGAAGGTGCCAGGGGCGGGCGGGGTCAACACACTACTACCGGAAGCGAAGCACCCGAAGCTGGCTAGCTGATCGCGAGCCCCATGAGCGTCCGCGGCGGCCAGGCAGCCTGCATCGCCGCCCGTCACATGGCCCTGGGCGTCAACCGGGAACGTCGAGGGATCGATGAACGGAATGCCGGTGCGCGTGGACTTGAAGTCTCCCGTTTTGCCGGTGAAATCCCAGCGATCGTTGAGCTCGCCGGTCAGGCTGGAGTCGGTTCCGGCATCCATCACTCCCCAGGGCTGCGCGCCATAGAGACTGACAATGGAGTTGATCTGCCAACCTTCAAGCAACTGGGCGAAGCTCTTCCTCCCGGGAACCAGGTAGGTGAGCGAGAGTGTGAAGCGATTCCGCATATCGAAGTCGCTGCTGGCGTATTCGCGCCCCGGGTGCGTGCTGTCGGTTGGCAGTCCCAATCCCGCGCCGAAGTCCCAATTAGCTCCGACTTGATCGAGGGCATGGGCGTAGGTGTAGCCGGCCACCATGCTCAGACCGTGGTAGTTGCGACCGTTCAAAGTGATCTGCAGGCCGTTGTAGTTAGAACGGTAGATATTGCCCATCTGAAAAATCTGCCCGAGATAGGGGAACTGATTGAAGAACGGTCGTCCGTTCTGTTCGCAGTGGCCGCAGTCGATTTCGGCTTGGGAATTTGGGTCAACCTGGTTGATGTCCCGAATCCCAGCCAGCTTTGAGCCGTGGTTGCCGACATAGGCTACCTCGAGAGAAAGATTCGGAGTAAACGCGTGCTGCATGTTCAGCGTCCAGTTCCAGACGTAGGGAGTTCTCAACTTGGGATCCACACCCAGAATGCTGCACGGATTGTTGAAACAATTGAGTGGCGTGGTGGGAAAGACCGTTCCCTGGACACCGGTCACAGCGGGGTCCCAGTTTATCCCACCATTGGCGGGATCGGCCCCGGCAAAGTTCTCTGTACCTACTGCAATGGAGCCGCCGGCGGTGCCAGTGCCTGCGTCAATGATGGCTCCGGTCGGAACCGTGGCCAGACCCAAGGAATTGTTCAAGGCGAGATACGATTCCCAGTTGAGGGTTTCGTACGTCAGGCCGCCGCCGCCTCTAACCACCGTACGACCGTTGCCGCCGATGTCCCAGGCGAAGCCGAAGCGTGGAGCAAAATCCTTGTGGTCGCCGTTGTAGGGAGCGCTGAGGCCGTTGCCGACTTGAACCAGTCCTCGGGCGGGATCGAAGTTGCCAAGAAGGTTGTGATCTTCCTTGATGATGGTATTCACCTCGTAACGCAAACCGAGGTTTAACGTAAGGGTTCTGGTGATACGCCAGTCATCCTGGACAAAGCCGGCAAAACCCCAGTTATGGATGTGCCGAGTGGGATCGCCAATCAGGATGCTGGCATGCGACGAGAGGCCTGCGAAGAAGTCCTCAATGCCGTTGTCCAAGGTTCCGCCGCCCAAGCCAAACTTGATTCTGCCCCGCGCGCCTCCGTACCCCGCGCCGGTGAAGCCATCGCGATGGAGTTCTCCGCCAAACTTGATGGCGTGGTTGCCTCGGATGTACGAGATATGATCGACGAATTGCAGACGAGTGTCAGGCCCCTGCACCTTGGGCCAGTTAAAGCCCCCCAGTTCCTGCGGGAAGACGTAGAACGGAGCAATGTTGATGCGGGGAAGTCCGCCATAGAGTGGGTTGGTTACGCCGGTGTCGAGTCCATATTGCGACGCGGGAATGTTGTGGTCACTGGTAAAAGTGGGCTGGTAGAGCCGGTTGTACCCGAAGCGGGCTTCGTTTACCCATCGAGTGCCTGGGATCCAGGTCCAGTTTTCGCCGAACACCTGAGCGCGGGTGTGAATCCGGGTAAGCCATTGCGGCTGCACCTGGATTGCATCCGCCACCGTGCCTGAGTTGTTGCCGAAGAAATACATCGTGCTGAAGGTGTGGCGCTCACTGAAGCGGTAGTCGACTTTGGCGACCGCATTGTCGGCACTCACGGTGTTGGGCAGCCCGTAGTTAATTGCTGTCGGACCTGCAGGATTCGTGCCGTCGTTGTTGGGAAATCCTTTGCCGTTACAGCTGACAGTATTGGGCGCAGCGAAGGTGCATCCCGCAAT
>WNFE01001249.1_pt1 | contig 25686 bp, 16 predicted proteins | sample 5400451 | NCBI WGS metagenome assembly WNFE01 (sample SAMN13153344, study PRJNA577476) | soil metagenome | isolation source: 200 cm saprolite under Douglas fir tree site 2 hole 2 | place: USA:California | collected 2015-04-18
TGCACGGCAAGTCCGAAGTGCCCCTGCTCGGGATCGCCCGGACGCTCCAGAACATATTCGCCCGGTCCAATCAGCTTGATGACCGCAAGCGACAGGTCGGCGAAGTGATCGGGATCGGCGGCTTTGCGGTGCAGAAGAAAATCGTTGAGCGCCTTGGAATCGGCTTGTGCGGGCAGTGTCACGCCCTGCGCCGCCGCCAGCCGCACGATGCCGTCCCAATGCGCGGGAGTCTTCACGATGCGGCGCAACGAAGAAACTTTTTCCAGCAACCGCGCCACCACGCCATTGGCGGCGATCATGAAGTCTTCAATCAACTCGGTGGCCCGATTCTTCTCTTGCTTCACGACATCGACCACCTGCTGGTTGAGCACCAGAGGATGAACTTCACTGGTGTCAATATTCAGCGCGCCATGCTCGTAGCGTAATTTCCTGAGTGCCTGGGCAACTTCGTCCTGCAGCTTGAGCTGTGCCTGCAATTCCAAAGACGCGGCGACTTTTGGCGGAGCCGCTGCCGTTCCTTCGAGCCATGCTCCGACTGCATTGTAAGTGAGTTGTGCCTTGTTACGAACGATCGCCCGATACACATTGCTGGAGCTCAGCGCACCGCTGGCATTGACCATGAATTCGGTCACTACCGCAGGCCTGTCAGAGTTTTCGAGCAGCGACGACGCGCCGGTCGAGAGTTCGATCGGCAACATCGGGAAAATGCTTACGCCCGTATAGACAGAGGTGGTCTCCCGTTGCGCGTGTTGATCGATGGGGGAGTCTTTACCAACAAAGGCGTCCACGTCGGCGATGCCGATCATTACTTTGACGTCGCCATTCGGCAATCGCTCGGCGACCTCGATCTGGTCGAGGTCTTTGGATGTGTCGTTGTCAATCGAGGACCACAACAAGCCGCGCAGGTCCCGTACCTTATCGGAAGGCGCAAGTTGCGGCGGATGCGCGCCGATGTCCGCCAGTTGTTGCCGGGTCTCGGGCGGAAAATCCGGCTCGAAACCGTGCGCCAACATTACTTGCCGCGCAATTGCCTGAAGATTGAGAGAAGAAGGCCGAGACTCGTTCATTACGCTCCGCTTTCAAGGGATATGAGTGAAAAGGCTAACATGAATTGCGGGGCAAAGGTTTTGAGCGCTGTGGCGATCCCCCTGTGGCTTCCCGCTGTGACCTCCGTATCCCCTGTGGTTAAGCCTTTGACTTTGAACTCGCGAGCTCGTGATATTCTAATAGCAGCAGCTGCGTCTTCCTCCGATTGGATCGATTCCCGCAGTTCCCTAAACATCATGATTTCAGTCAGCAATGTGTCCATGCGCTACGGCGCCAAAGTTTTATTTGACGAAGTTTCCACCGGATTTATTCCGGGGAAGCGCTACGGCCTTACTGGCCCCAACGGCGCAGGCAAGTCCACCTTCATGAAGCTTCTGACCGGCGAACTTGATCCGCAGAAGGGAACCGTCGTCCGTCCGCGGAAGCTCGGCGTTCTGAGCCAGGATCAATTCGCCTTCGACAAGTATCGCGTGATCGACGCGGTCATCATGGGCAACCGGCGTTTGTGGGCCGCTCTTGAAGAACGCGAAATCATCTATGCCAAGCATGAGATGACCGATGCGGATGGCATGAAACTCGGCGAACTCGAAGGCATCGTCGGCGAGGAGGACGGCTACACCGCCGAAACGGACGCCGCGATTTTGCTCCAGGGCCTCGACATTCCCGACGAGCAGCACGAAAGAAAAATGTCGGAGTTGCCGGGCGGACAAAAAGTGCGCGTGCTGCTGGCGCAGGCTCTATTCGGGCATCCGCAGGCGCTGTTGCTTGATGAGCCCACGAACAATCTGGACCTGGATTCCATTCACTGGCTGAAGAATGTTCTCAATCAATATGAGGGTGTGCTGATCGTGATCTCACACGACCGTCATTTCCTCAACGGCATTTGCACTCACATTGCCGACATCGATTACGAGACCATCATCACTTACACCGGCACTTATGACGACATGGTGGTCGCGAAGACGCAGATTCGCTCGCAGATCGAATCGCAAAATGCTCAGCGCGAGAAGAAGATTGACCAGTTGAACGAGTTTATCGCGCGCTTCGCCGCCGGAACCCGTTCCAGCCAGGTACAGTCGCGGCGCAAGGAAGTCGAGCGCCTGCAGGTCACCGAGTTGGCGAGGTCCAACATCCAGCGCCCTTACTTGAAGTTTGAGCAGAAGCGGCCTTCCGGCAAACACATTCTGGAAATCGAAGGTCTTAGCAAGTCGTACGGCGATGCCAAAGTGATTTCCGGCTTCACGGCGAGTGTGATCCGCGGAGAAAAAATTGCGCTGATGGGCCGGAACGGCTCCGGCAAGACCACTCTGGTGAACGCGCTGCTCGCAAACTCGCCCACGGTTTCGGAGTCGGACCTGGGAAAAACGAGCGGCTACGATGGGCCCTTTGTGGACGGCGGAAAAGTTATCTGGGGTCACGAAGCTGCCGTGGGATTTTTTGCCCAGGATCACAAGGCGCTAATCGAGCCCGGCATCAAGGTCCTGGAGTGGCTCCATCAGTGGGATCCTGCCGCTTCGACCGAAGAGATTCGCGGCATACTGGGCCAGATGCTCTTTCCGCGCGATGATGCCGACAAGCGTACCGACATCCTCTCCGGCGGAGAAGCGGCGCGGTTGCTCTTTTGCAAACTGATGCTGCAGAAACCGAACCTGCTGGTACTCGACGAGCCGACCAACCATCTGGATCTCGAATCGATCAACGCGCTCAACATTTCGCTGCAGCGCTTTCCGGGAACGGTGTTGCTGGTCACGCATGATGAGGATCTGATTGATGAAGTCGCAACCAGAATCTGGCACTTCGAAGGCACCCACGAAATCACCGATTTCAAAGGCGCATATGGCGAGTACCAGGCCGTTCTCGCTTAACCGGTGATCCCAAAATAGATTTGTCATCCTGAGCGGAGCGAAGGACCTGCTTTTTCTGGCAGCATTACGAAATCGCTACTTACTCTTCGCGCCCTCATGAACGATCGACAGAAGAGGACCTTTCTTAGCCTTTTTCTTTGAGCTCGATTTCTTGCGGGACTTAGAAGAATCCCCGACAATGTCAGCTACGGTAGTGCTCTCCAGTATTTTAGCCGCGGCATCTCGCACCTCCAAAAACACACCGTATAGCGCGCGATGGTCGGGATCGGTGATGATCAAGCTGCGGAGTTGATCCGCATCCCCGAAAGGCGCCAGTGGACCGTCAACCAGACGAATGATCTCGCTGAGTTTGATCTCCGCCGGCGCGCGCCGCAACCGATAACCGCCCTTCGCGCCGCGAACGCTTTCCACGATGCGCGCGTTCTTGAGTTCCAGCAGAATCAACTCCAGAAACTTCTCCGGCAGGTCGCTATCCAGGGCGATGTCCCGGATCTTGACGGTTTCATTTCCGTATCGGCGGCCAAGGGTCATTATCGCCTGCAGCGCGTAAAGCCCTTTTTGCGAGATCTTCAATCTTGTATCCTTTCGAACTGCTTGGACGTACTCTAGTGCCCTCGCGCCCGCTTTGCAACTGATCTTGTCATTGAGATCCTGACTTCCATAAGCCGCCTTACTTCCACCGAATCACCACGGCTTCAGCGCAAGCATAGAGGTAATCGGCAACAAGATTCACCTGCAAAGGTCCATATTCGGCCGACACCGCGTCGCGTATCTCGCCCACCGTGCGCTTGCCATTCACGAAGTTGACGATCTCGTAAGCATAAAGCTCGGACTGGTCACGCACGTTCAGCATTGGGGTCGCTTCGCTGTTGATCAGCTTGATTTTCGCGTAGCGCTCTTTGCCAAGGCGGGCCAGCAGAACGTTGTCGTTCTGATAAGTCAGCGGACCGAATTCCCCAACACGGACGGGCACGCGTTTCGCGTCGGGAGCGCCGGCCCAGGGCGCAGTGGGCACTGTTCCTTTTGCTCCGCGTAGCTTCGCCCGCTCGTCGAGCCACTTCTGGAAATTTCTTGCTTGATCCGCGAGGGCCTTCGCTCCTTCTGTATCCGCCTCGGCAGGTCCGCTAGTGAATTCGACTATGGAGTGCAGCGTCGCACTTTCGCGGCGCAGCGTTTGATTTACGAGGTTGCGCGCTTCGTACCAGGCGACGCCCGCCTCGAGTTGAGGATCATCCACCAACTGCTGCGCCGCTCCGAAGACTTGGGCGAGGCGAGCCTCGGCCTGTGCAGTTAAGAACGGAAGTAATGTTGGAAGCTGTTGCGCAGAGATGCTCGCATAGACATATCCCGAGGCGGCTCCCAGCAGCGCCACGCGGCGCAGCTTCGTGGCATCGATCTGATCGAGGGTGTCGTGGTCGGTGTGGATGTATATGTCTGGCCAGTCGCGAAGGTAAAGTGACGGGACCGCGATGGTGGAAGAGTCGTAGTCGTCGTGATCGCTGCCGCTCGAGTATGGCGTTACGTCTGCGATCAATTCATTGCGCGTGCCTTGCCCGCCTGCGCGGGTTTCGACAACGCCCGTGTCAGCCGGCATCTCGCCCGCGGCATATTCGCTGGCGGCGGTGCGAATCGCATCGAGAAACACGGCGCCTACGTCGGTCACAAAACTCGGCAGCGACCACGGGGTGCCAGTGACGTGGAACACCGATTTGTTTTTGAAAGGGTCGCCGCCAACCATATCCATGTGGATGTTGGCACGCAACCGTTGTTTGATCTCCGGATGGCTGGCGAGAAACGCCATGGTGCCCTCGACCTCCGGTCCCCAGACAAAGCGCAGGGTGCGTTTGGGCCGCGGCAACTGCCCCGAATCGATTAAATGCGCCAGCACGCGCGCGGTTTCAAGGATGGTGACGCATCCGCTTCCGTCGTCGTTCGCTCCTGGACGTTCGTGATCGAGATGGCAGCTGTAGACAATTTCTGCCGCAGCGGAGTCGGTGCCGGGAATTGTGCCGGTCACAACCGTCCAGTGGCCGGGGCCGACAGTTGCTTTCGCGTGGGCATTCAGTATGACGGGTTCGCTGCCTCGCGAGCGAGACCGCAGCGCCTCCGCGGTCTGGTGAGACACCATGAATGCGAAGCCGGACGGTTGACGCGCATCCAAATGACCCCACCGAACCACAGTCGTATCCAGGCCAGACCATGCCGTGGTCTGGTTCGGCATGTCGCTGACGATGCCCACGGCACCATGCTGCGCGATTGCGAATTCCTGCACTCGCGCCAGAACGCCATCGGCGAGTACGATCTTGCCGCGCACGTCCTTCCCGGAGTAATCGCCTTCGCTCGCGCCGTTGCCGACGTCGACCAGTTCCCTTTCCACGTCGGCACTGTGACTGTAGTCTGCGAGGTGAATTGGATCTGTCTTCCAATCTCCGAGAAGAAGATGTTGAGGACGGACTTCCCACAGCCGAGCCTCTTCGACCGTCCATGCCAGGTAGGAACGCATCAATCCGTAACGCTTGGTGCCATCGATTGCAAACTGCTCGCTATGAGCATCGGCGAGGCCGTACTCGCGCGCGCGTTGCAAAATAAATTGCGCTGCCTGATCAAATTCTGGAGTGGCCGGGACACGATGCAAGCCGGTAAGGTAGCGCAGGTTCTCGTAAGGAGCAGCACCGCTTGACAGCACCGCTTGATTCGTCTCGCAACGCCGTCCACTCGTGAAGTCCTAGGAACGGTTGTTGACCAAAAGCAGAGAGGGTAGTCAATGCGATAAGGAAGCAGATCAGGCTGCGCATAAGCTAACGAGGATAGCACTGACTTTGTGTCACGCAAATTTGCAGCACAAAACTCAAACCTATGCACAAATTGAGGGGAGAATGCGGCTCGGAAACAAAGGTCGCTACCGCGTCGAAGCCATCTTCATCGCAGGCTCGCCAATCTCGTCGTGCGATTCGCCTTCGAGACAAATGCGATGCCACAGCTCAAGATTGAGCAGCCGCCAGATGCGATCATAGTTGTCGCGATGCTTCGCGCGATGTTCGTTAAAGAGCTTCTCGACCGCCTCGCACCGGAAGTATCCCGCCTCGCACCGGAAGTATCCGCGATTCAGGCTGCGCGGCTCAAGCAGCATCTCGCGAATCGATTCCAGCCGCGGCCCGGCTAGCCACCCGCTCCACGGCGTCGGAAATCCCAGCTTCGTCCGGTACAGAATCGAGTGCGGAAGCAGATCTTCCACCGCCTTTTTCAGAATCCGTTTACCTGCCAATCCCTGGATCTGCACTTCGCGCGGAATTCGAGTCGCGAATTCCACCAGCACATGGTCGAGAAACGGCACCCGGCTTTCGATGGATGCGGCCATGCTCATGTTGTCCTGCTTCATTAGCAGTTCCACCAGGTAAGTCTTGATGTCGGTGTAGAGCAGGCGCTGCAGCATTTCGCCCGACGAGTGATCCCAGTAAGCGAGGACATTCTTATAGGCCGTGCTGGGCGAGGCTTCCCGCGCGAAGTCGCTGGTCAGCAATCCGTTCTGGTCCGCCTCGCCGAAGGCCGAAAAGAAATTATCGAAGTAAAAAGAAGCCCAGGAATTCCCATCCTTGGCCAGAAAAGTATGTTCCAGTTTCCGGCGCAGGGTTGCTCCCAGCAGGGAAGAGGTCGCGACGTTGTTGCGCAATCCCCGCCGCAGAACGCCCGGAACCACGCTGCGGTAGGCGCGATCGATGGCCGCATTTTTCAAAGTGAAGGCATAGCGTGTATAGCCCGCCAAAGTTTCATCCGCTCCCTCGCCGGTCAGCACCACCGTGACTCGATCGCGGGCGAGCCGGGCGACAAAATAAAGCGAGACGCTCGACGGCCACACAAGCGGCTCATCTTCGTGCCAGATCAAATGCGGCAGCGCCCCAAAGAAATCGTCCTCGCTGACCAACACTTCGTGATGCCGCGACCGAATGTGATCCGATACCGTGCGCGCAAAGGGCAGTTCGCTGTAAGTCTGTTCGGTGTAGCCAACGGAAAACGTCTCGATTGGCTCGCGCCGTATCTTGGTCATCAGCGCCGCCACGGCGCTCGAATCCACGCCGCCGCTCAGAAATACGCCCAGCGGCACGTCGCTCATCAGGTGGCTGTTGACTGCGCCTTCCAGTAACTCGCGGTAGCTCTGGACGTAGTAACTCTGATCTCGCGATTCGTGCGGGTTTGATGCATCCAAGTCCCAGTACTGCCGGATTTCCGCTTTGCCTTCCGGGCCAATCGTCATCGTGTGGCCGGGCAGCAGCTTGCGGATTCCGGCGTAGAAACTTTCCTCGCCCGACAAATATCCAAACGCCAAATACTCCGGCAGCGCCGCCCGATTAAAGTCCGGGCGAATTCCGCCATGCGCCAGCACCGCTTTGATTTCCGATCCGAACAGCAGCCGCTCCGGCGTCAATTTGTAGTAGAGCGGCTTGACGCCCAGCCGGTCACGCGCTATGAAAAGCGTTTTCGTGTTGCGATTCCAGATGGCAAAGGCGAACATGCCGCGCAGGTGCTGCACACAGTCCGCGCCGTACTCTTCGTAGAGGTGGATGACGGTCTCGGTATCGCTGTGGAAAGCGGCTGATGCCCGCCCGCAACATCGACAATGCTGAGGCGCCGCATGCCGATCCCGACAACGCCATCCGTATAAAAGCCCTCGTCGTCGGGTCCGCGATGGCTGATCACGCGGCACATTTCGCGTAGAGCTCCGGCGTTCGCCCTGGCGTCGCGGCCGAATTCAAGAATCCCAGCGATCCCGCACATTTAGCGTTTCTCCGCGTAGGGCGACGAAACAGGATTCGAGCCCGCCGCTGCGGAACCCGAGCCGCCAGTCAACGCCTCGCCCGTCAGCTCTTTGAACAAAGGCGTAACCGAAAACTCCCCCGGCGTTGCATTCATCACCGCATCCTGTTTGCGCCACTCGAAAAATGCCGACGGCCCCGCCGCCTTAAGCAGAGGCTTTCCCTGCCACGCGACGTGCGTCCCACCGATCACGACCAGATGCGCGAGCTTCTCCTTCTCGATGCGGCAATATAGCACTCGTGCGTCCGAAGACCACGGACCGAAACTCCATGCCTCGTCTCCGAGCGCAAAGAAGAATCCTTGGCTTTCGTCATGGTAATCGAGTTCGTAGACCTGCACCGCGGCCTGCGCCATGCTGGCCAATCGTGGTTCGACGAGCAGTTCACGCTCTTGCAGAATTGCGTCAGAGCGTGGCACCAGCGCAGTCGCCGTCTCTGCCGGCAGCAACACCCGAGCATGGCATCGCACCAACGGCGCAGGCTGCAACGCACCGTAAGCAGGCGACAGCAAAGTTTTGCTAACTTCCGTCGCCGTTTGCCAGGCCGTTTCTTCCGGCACGATCAGGCTCAATGCCGATTCCCCAGAGGTAGCGTCGACTCTAGATATTTCCACCCGTCCCACGCCGAGGGCTTGAAGTTCGAGATCGGGCGCGAAGTGCCACCGTATCTCCAATTCATGTTCCGCGCGACCGAGCGCCACATCGCGCACCAAACACAAGCCGCCTGCGATTTTAAGCACGTGCCGCCGATGCACAACCGGATCCGCCAGCCGCGAATATCCGTTGTGACTGCCCACAAAGTAAGTGAAGGTCTTCCCCGCGCTCCAGTCTTCCGCTTGCGTGGTCGGAATGTGAGTCCAGGAGAAAGGTTCATCCGCAACCGCCTGGTCCGCTCCATCCACGCGCATTGTGTTGTGCGCACCCGTCCCGCGAAACGTATTCCGGTCCGCCGGATCTTTCGAAATGTAGACGCCGCTCCCAGCGTCCACCAGCCAGCGCCGTCCATCCATGGTGAGCCGCAGGCTGAGTGCGTCGGCATGTCCATGCCCCGAGCGCCCCACGCCCTGCGGACCGGCATCCACCACCATCGCCTGCGCGTATGGCTGCGAATCTGCCAGCACGTAAAGCCCGCTGTCGGGAAAGGCGAGCGAGCGAGCAGCGGGGCGCGCCTGTGCCTGCGAGAGCTTTTCGACCGCTTGATTTCCAAATAACCAGATCGCCTCCTCTGTCAGCCGCGCCGCGAAAAACTCCCGGGAGTACATCACCGCACCCAGCGCCAGCGGGTCTGTCATCTGCTCCGTCCCATTCCGCCGCGGATTCCACAACCGCCCGCCATCATCGTCTCCGAAGCCTTCCGCCGGTCCGGCCTGGGCGAGCGCCGCGACTACATCCAGCATTCGTCCCAGCACCGCGTCATAGGCCGGTGGAATTTCCATTCCATTCCGAGCCGCGAGCAACCGTGCATACAGAAAGAAATCGAGCGCATAAACGTGGTAGTACAGCGATTGCTCGAAGTAAACGCCATCGGGACGCACCTGCCGCCCCGCCTCGCGCAGCACAATCTCCCATCCGGATTCCTTCCAGCGCGCCGCCCCTGGCATTTGCGGATACAACGTGCTCAGAAAGAACAGCGCAACCGCTTCTCCCAGTAAGTGCGTGTTGGGAGAAAAATAAGTAGATAGATAGCGCTCAATATAGCGCCCATGAAACGCGAGGGCCGGCGCCATCTCCGCGCGAAAATCCGCGCACTCGGCCGCTCCCGCCAGCAACTGGTCCACCCATATCCACGACAAACTGCGGAAGGCAACCTCCAGAGTGCTTCCCCAGTTGATCCCCAACGGATACGGATTGGCCTTGATCCAACTGCGCCACTGTGCCATCAGTTCGCGTGTGTACTTCTCGTACCCGCTGAGCAGCCGGGCCTTGGCTAGCGTCACCAGGTGCTGGTGCCGGTTCAATTCCCATGTGACCTTGTGGTCGCCCACCACTGCGAAATCGAGAAACGGAATCTTGAACCACGGATCGAGCGGCGCACGCTTGCCGTGCACCGGATCGAGATGCCAGTCGATGTCTTTGAAACTGTCACCGCCGAAATTGCCACTGCCGCTGTCAAGAGTGAAGTCAAGGTTTTCGTATCCGAGCAGGCGAAAACGATGGCCGCAAATCTCATCCGCCTCGCGCAGAATTTCGGCCGCTTCGTCGGGCAGATGTTTGCGCAACAACTCCGCGCGCTCTGAAATTTCGTTGTCGGAAAAAAGGAATTGCCCCGGTCGCGCTGCCGAATCTGCATTCAGCCGCACCGCCCCGTTACGCATGCCCAACCGATGCATCAGCATGTCGCTTTGCTTGTGGAATTCCTGCCCCATGCGCACCCGTACCTCTTCCCAGTCCATCCGGGAAAGACGCGCCAGCTTTTGCCATCCAGAAGCCACAATTTCCTTATCTTAATCTTACATGCTGAAAAGGCTGGCCTCGACGAACCGGTTACCGTCGGTACCTATTGCCAGTTTCTGATTCTTACCCGGGCTCACCAGCCGCGGTACGATTAAGCTTGCGGGCAGGTTGACCACATGACGGTTCTACCCTGTGGAATAAGTTGTCCACTTTTTGCCCAGCCGCCCGACCGGACTCTGGCAGGCCTTGAGGATACTATGTAAAGTATTGATAATAAGTATGTTGCTGTCTGCGATGAAGGCGGTCCGGCGCCCCGATGGAGACTGGTTTGCTATCGCTAAACAGGGGGTTGGTATAGTTCATAGGGCCACGCTGTAGCCCCAGATACTCGATTGCCAGGAGAATTCGCTTGGGTCTGTCCGTTAGCATTTTTGGGTTGGGATACGTCGGCTCCGTCTCGGCCGCCTGCTTCGCCTCCATGGGTCACAAAGTCATCGGCGTCGACGTCAGCCGCGCCAAAGTTGAGATGATGGACTCGGGCCGCACTCCGATCATCGAAGCTCGTATGAGTGAAATGGTTGCCGAAGCCAACCGTGCCGGCCTTCTGCGCGCGACCACCGACGCCACCGCAGCCGTGCTGAATTCCGAAGTCTCGTTCGTCTGCGTCGGAACGCCCAGCTTGAAAAATGGCAAGCTCGACCTCAGCCACATCGAGAGCGTTGCCCGGGAAATCGGCGCCGCCATCCACCAGAAAAAATCACCGCACGTTTTCGTTCTGCGCAGCACCGTGCTCGCAGGGACCACCGAAACAGTCGTGCTCCCCATCCTCGAAAAAGAAAGTAGCAAGAAGTGTGGCCAGGATTTCACCGTTTGCTACAACCCTGAGTTCATGCGCGAAGGCAGCGCGGTTGCCGACTTCCTGAATCCGCCCTACACCATTCTCGGAGCGAGCGATACACAGCACCTGGCGCCGTTGCGCGAACTTTACAAGAACACTCCCGGCACTCTGTACGAGACGACCATTCCCGTCGCCGAAATGGTGAAGTATTTTTCCAACTGCTATCACGCGCTGAAAGTCGGCTTCGCCAATGAAATGGGAACCATGTGCAAGCATCTCGGCGTTGACGCGCACGCGGTCACCAAGATCTTCACCTCCGACACCAAGCTGAATATTTCTCCCGCATATCTTTCTCCGGGCTTCGCCTTTGGCGGTTCCTGCCTTCCGAAGGATCTGCGAGCCATTACCTACAAGGCCAAAGAACTCGATCTCAAACTTCCGTTGCTCGAATCCCTCATGCCGAGCAATGCCGAGCACGTCGATCGTGCCGTGGAAATGGTGATGAGCACGGGCAAAAAGAAAATTGCGCAGCTCGGCCTAAGCTTCAAAGCCGGAACCGACGATCTGCGCGAGAGCCCGCAGGTGCAGTTGATCAAGCGCCTCATGGGCGAGGGTCTGGACGTCAAAGTTTGGGACGAAGACGTTACCCTCGGCCGCCTCGCCGGTTCCAATCGCCAGTACATCGAAGAAGTCATCCCGCACATTGGATCCGTGCTTTCTGCCGACCTTGAGAGTGTACTGAGCAGCGCCGAGGTAGTGATTCTCGGCAACAAGTCGGCGAGCAGAGATCAGCTCGCCAAATATCTTCGACCCGAACAAATCGTGATTGACCTCATCCATCTGGATAAGACACGGCGTCCAGAAGGCATCCGCACCTATGAAGGAATTTGCTGGTGACAATTTGCGAGAGATTTCCCGTAGAGACGCGGCTTGCCGCGTCTCCCTAGACGGGGCAAGCACCGTCCCTGCAGACGATTTGCCGTTAACGATGAAATCGGAAAAAGAATGAACTTCTATCCCATCGACATCAAATCCGCCGACTGGAAACGCCTCGACTGTTTCGCCGACCGCACCGTCTTCCAGACGCGCGAGTGGCTACAATTCGTCGCCGAGTCGCAGAACGCCGTGCCCGTGCTGGCCGAGCTACGCGAAAATAGCGACGTCCTCGGATACTTCACCGGTCTCACCTTCTCGAAGTTCGGCATGAAAGTTCTGGGCAGTTCTTTTCCCGGATGGACGACTCCTTACATCGGCTTCAATCTCAGTCCCGGCGTCCCGCGCCGCGCCGCGCTCGAAGCCCTGGAACAGTTCGCCTGGAATGATCTCAAGTGCCTGCATCTGGAAATTTCCGATCCAAACTTCACTTCCAAAGACGGCGAGTCCGCTGGATTCAAAGCCGAATACTACGCGTCCTACCGCACCGACCTCACCCGCTCGGAGGAAGATTTGTTCAACGGCATGGAGAGCGCCTGCCGTCGCTGCATTCGCAAGGCGGACAAGAGCGGCCTCAAAATCGAAGAGGCACACGACCTCGCCTTCGCCGACGAATATTACGAGCAACTTAAAGATGTTTTTGCAAAACAATCCCTCGTCCCTACCTATTCCGTGGAGCGCGTCCGCGCCTTGGTCCGCAACGTGGAACCGGTTGGCAATGTCTTACTGCTTCGCGCACGCGATCCGGAAGGGAAGTGCATCGCTACCGGAATCTATCCCGGCTTCAATCAGATTGCTGAGTTTTGGGGTAACGCCAGCTTCCGTTCCCATCAAAGCCTGCGCCCCAACGAAGCGTGCCACTGGTACGCCATGCGTTACTGGAAAAAGCGCGGCGCCACGATCTTTGACTGGGGCGGCGAAGGCACTTACAAGGAAAAATATGGATGCACGCCGTATCGCGTGCCCTGGTTCACCAAGTCTCGTTATCAGATCGTAGGTGCGTTGCGCAACGAAGCTCGCAACATGTTTGCGCGCAAGCAAAAATTTCTCGGATGGCTGCAAGGCAACCGTTCCACCGCCGAACGCAGCCCGGCCGAGGAGTAAGAGGAAGACTAAACAAGAAGCCGCAGAAATCGGAATCCCGCCTTGACAACGAACGTCAAGGGTGGGGTATTGGAAGAAGTTGGGCATGGTAGTCTGGTCCATGACTGGCGTGGCGAGGGCCCGTGCAGGGAAAAGTGTGGATGTCTGCCGTACCGTGATCACTCTCGGAGGGATGTAGATGATCAAGAGGGGATTGAAGCATTTATCCCGCGTCAGCGATGTTCTTTTCCGCACGTTGCGGGTGGAACGGGACATTACCATTTTTCCCGATGATGTCTTCCTGACCTCGTATCCGCGGTCGGGGAACACCTGGACTCGATTCCTCGTCGGCAATCTCGTGTACCAGCAAGAGGCGGTGACCTTCCTCAACGTGGAGCGGCTGGTGCCCGATATGTACAAGCATTCCGATCGCACGCTGCGGAATTTGCCGCGTCCCCGAATTCTGAAAAGCCACGAGTGCTTTGACCCTCGCTACAAACGGATCATTTACATCGTGCGCGACCCGCGAGACGTGGCCGTTTCCAATTATCACTGGGAGATGAAGCAACGCTCCATGGGGGACACGTATCCGATCGAGAAATTTGTGCCCCGGTGGGTGGACGCGGTCTATTGGGGAAGGCTGGGATCGTGGGGAGACCATGTGACTAGCTGGCTAAGCACACGCGGGGAGCGCCCAGGATTCCTTCTGTTGCGGTATGAAGATATGATCGCGGATGCGAAACCACAGCTGGCCAAGGTGGCTGGGCTGTTCGGTTTTGAGCCAGTCACGGAGAGGCTGGCGCGGGCGGAGGAGCTTAGCTCAGCGGACCGCATGCGCAAGCTGGAAAAAGAACAAGGAAGCAAGTGGGTACAAACCCGGGGCACGCGGCAGGACAAGCCCTTTGTGCGCAAGGCCGCGTCCGGTGGATGGCGTACGAACCTCCCGGCAGAGTCGGTGTCGCTGATTGAAAAAGAATGGGGGCACATTATGAAGACTCTCGGATATGCGTTGAGTACGGAGGCAGTCAGCGAAGCGGCATCCTATGTAGGACAGCACTTGTAGGAAGCACTGACGCGATCGAGCTTCTCGGATCAGCTTCCTGGATCAGAAATTGCGCGGCAAGCCGTCACCATCTGCTCGCGTGATATGGAACGCCCCGCTATTCTCCGCGAACGGGTGAAGAGCCGCTGCATACTTTTTTGAAGCGGCGAAAATGAAGTTGGATGGGCCTTTGAAGAAGCCGCACCGTTCCAGCGCGTGACCCCATGCGACGTGGCTTTGGTGGGAAACGATGAGGTCAACACTCTGAGCCTCGAGTTCGTGGGTCGCCGCCTGAATCACGGTGATGGCATCCTCCGGAGAAGCCCAACAGTCGACGATTGAGCCCACATTCATCGAGCCATACTTCGAGTCTTTGCGCCGCTCTGCGACCACGGCCCAACCGATATCGATTTCGTTGCGCCTGATGCGCAGGCGGGTGAAGTGCTGGTCCGCTGCGGGGTAGAGCCTGCTGAGGGTTGCCGAATCGCGGACCGCAGCCATGCGATATTGTTCGCGCACTCGCAACCAGAGCGGGTCGGCCCAACCTGAGAATTCGGGAACGCGAGTCACATTCACGCCCGCTGATCGCGGCCACCTTGTCCGTTTCGCATTCTGAGCGGCGCGAAACGCCACCCACCCCAGGCCCGTGGCTGCACCAACGTCCATGAGAATGCGGCGCAGAGGCGACGTGCGGAGAGCTTGCATCTCTTTCAGGAAGCGGGAAGGATGAACGACCTTGAAGAAGAATGGAAGCAGCGCGAGACTCCAGCCCAGCGCCTTGAGTATTTTGGCAATCGGGCGATCATAACCACCCATCCCGAGCGTATAGAGCAATGGTTGGCGCGAAAGGGCATCTCGCGCCAGCAAGCCCCCAACTGAGGGAAAGGAGCGGTTAACAATCCCTTCGGACAGCGAGTGATGGTAGCAGGCGATCGCGATATCACCCTTGCCAGGGACAAAGACTCGCTCATGTTTCAGCCCGTAAGCGCCGCGGATGACACCCGCTTCGACCGCGACGAAATACTCGTTGTAGAGAGGGTGATCGCCTAGCTTCGGAAGCCACTGGGGTGCGCTCGTTTTGTAGAAGACGAGGTCGGGGTCCGCCGTTGCCTGCAGGCGCCGGTTGAACTCCTGCACAGCGGGTTCGTGTTCGGGAAGATAAGGCTGGATGACGATGGCCATGAATGAAGGTGTAAGCGTCGCCCGTATTAAACATATTTGTCATCCTGAGTGAAGCGAAGGACCGAGGCATTCCAGCGCCACAAGCAAATGCACAGGTCCCTCGCTTCCCTCAGGATGACAACTGAAGACTATCAGCTCGCCGTCGACTGTAACTTCTCGACCAGCGCCGCGACCGCGCCGATGTTCTTCATCTGCTCGATATCTTCGGGCTCGAGCTGCACACGGAACTTTTCTTCGATGGCGAGAACCAGATTCAGATGCTGCATGGAATCCCAATTCTCAATCGTCTCTGGCGAAGACTCCGCCGTGATCTTGTCCCCTGGAATTCCGAAGATGTCGCTGGCGACGTTACGCACCTGTTCAAACGTACTGTCTGTCAATTCTTTCCTCCCGGTGTGGTTTCCGCCGTCCTCAGCTTAATCCAATCGGGGCAGCGTAGCGTGGCACTCTTCAGATCGAGCGCCCACAGCGAGCCCGCACCATTGGTCTCCTGCCGCTCGAAGCCATGCTGCGGGTAGAAATCTCGCGCCGGAGCGTTTTTCTTGGTCGGCAGAAACCAGCCCATCAGCCGCTTGCGGCCGCGCTGGGCAGCCCTTTCGGCCAGATGAGCGAGAAGAGCAGTTTCGACTGTCCTTCCGATGACGCGGCAGCTGAGTAGAAAAGTATCCACTTCGCATTGCTCGCCTTCGTCGTGCGTGATCGCGACTCCGACCAGCCCGTGATCGCCGAAACGGTCGCGGACCTTGATCGAAAATATATGCCACTCCGGCTGTTTGGCCATCTCCGCGAGTTGCGGCTCGGTGTAGCGCCGGGTGGTCAGGTTGAACTGGTTGGTTTTCTGCGTCAGTTGCGCGACCCGCGCCAGCGTCAGGTCAGACACTGGTTCCAGTTCGGCTTCCTGCTCGAGGAAGCGAAAGAAATCTTCCTTCGATTGAAAATTCTGCTCGGCGCCTGCACGCTGTTTCTGTGCAGCATACATCTCGGTGCGCTGCTGGTCTTCGGACGAAAGAGTCAGCCGCTCCAAGGCTGCACAATTTCTGAGGGCGGAAGCATACTCCAGTGGATTCTTCGGCAGATCGATAACCGTAACCTCCGGAAGCGCGGCGCGAACCTGCTCGCGCTCAAAAGGATTGTCGTCGAGGAAGGCGAGCGCATCGATGCCGACATTCAGTTCCTGCGCGATCTCGCGAAGATTCTGAGCCTTATCGGTCCAGTTAATGCGCAGCGCCGCGAAATGATTCGCGCGCACCAGCATTCCCGGATGCTTCTCCAGCGCTTCCATGGCATCGTCGAGATTATTCTTGCTGCACACGGCGAGCAGAATCCCTTTGCGCGACAGATCGAGCAGGGCGCGATGCAAGGCCTGATACGCCGCGCCCGGATATTCAGCGCCAACTTCTATGCCGGACATGCCATCTTCGCCAATCACCCCGCCCCAAAGCGTGTTGTCGAGGTCGACGACCAGTACTTTGGAGGTGCGGCCGCTGAGCGGCACGATAAAACGCATCCACTCGCGGGCCATATGAAGAAGATGTCCAGCTGCGATGGGAAGCCGCGCCATTAGCCACTTGCGCTCGTCGTGCCAATGCTCGCTGCCATGACGCGTCACCAGCGCGTCGTAGTCGAGCACATACACGCCGTGGAATCCTGCAGCGATGCGCCGCAGTTCACGATTGATCTGCCGGATGAGTCCAGACTGGCCAGCCTCGGACTGGTCGTCGAGGACCCCGAGACTTGGAGACGACGGGCCCTCCAGGGAGTGAATAATCAGCGCCGCCTGGCTGTGTTTTCGAAACGCGCCGATCCACTGCTCATAGCCGCGGACCACGCGCTCGGCGGCTTGTTGCGCCGCTTCCGGCGCCAGATCGGCAAAGTCACGCCACAGCTCGGGCGCGGCCTGGTCGCTGCGCACCGCGAGCACGACCGCGTCCGGCGCGAAGCGGTACAGCGAACTCTGACTGTCGAGCATGTCCTGCACGTAGGTATTGAAGTCGCCGACATGGACTTCCAGATCGATGCCGTAGGCGAATGCTTCCGCGCGCAGCAGCGGCACGATGGGCTCGACGGTGAAGGAACGCAGAATTGCCAGTTTGAATTTTGCCAGCGCCAGTCCTTCCCGCGTCTTCTCGCGTAGCTCGTCGAGCTGTGAAATCACAAAGCTCGCCGTACCCGACGCGGGATCGCGCCGCCAAAGTTCCGACAGCCGCCGCGCGGCAAGATCGAAAGCGCCTTGGGCGATCAGCCGGTCGACTTCTGCGCGCAGGTTCGGCGGATTGTGCTCAACAGCCTTCGGATTGGAGATCGAATTGGACATCGAACTAGAGTCGAATCAGCGCTCCAGATACTCGATCAGCAAACGATTCTTAGTGTAGATCCAGGCGATATGCCGGCCGCCGAATGCGACTGCCGGCATCGGTTGCCTCGTGACGATCGCTCCCAGCGCGCGCGTGTCGGCGAGTGCGTGCTCCAGATTTTCCACGACATAACAAACGTGGTGCAGGCCGCCTCCCTTGACACCGAAGGAGTGGACGGGCGATTGTTCATCAGCCGGTTCCACCAGTTCCCAGAGCGGATCGCCCGAACGCCGGCTCTTCAGGAACGTGACGCGAACACTCTGGTTGGGATCATGAAAAACCTGCTCGTCCCAATCCGCCTGCAGAATGCTGGCGAAGCCTTGCACGGAATCCGGAATCGAAGCCACAACGAAGCCCACATGGTGAAACGTGCCTTCGGGCTGCCAGGTTAGGGAAATCGCATTCATCGTCAGGAACCATTCGTCAGGTTTGTCATCCCGAGCGAAGCGAGGGATCTGCATATTGCCGCGAACTGCAGATCCCTCGCTTCGCTCGGGATGACAAATCAAATAGGGCGTCTATTGCGCGCGACTTTGAATCCGCCTTTTGCCACGAGCGCCTAGGCATCGGATTCTGCATCCGACTCAGCGATGCCCATGCGTCCCGTGTTGGCGAAGCGGGCGAGCGGAGTGTGCGACTTCAACCACAGTTTGAAGTCGAAATACAACGGATGCAGAAAATTCATGAAACGCACAGCTGGCGACAATCGCCGCTCTGCGGGCGGCGTTTCGAGCGGGTACCCGGTATCGGCGAGGAGGTTGCCGATGCTCGACTCGATGTCGCGAACCTGTGGTGGAGTGAACATGCGTTTCCATCGGCCAATGGTGTTCGCTTCAGTCTCCTTGCCGTCGCCGCGAAACGAAGAATTCGGATTGTGCACCGATCCCAGCGCGACCTGCTGGATGCGGTCGTAGTCCAGATCGTGTTCGATGAACTTGCCAACGTGTGCCAATGTCTCGCGCGGATTCTGCACCAGATCCTCGTAATGAACTTCCATGTAATCGCCGCCCAGCGCCTGACCGGAGCGCCGGCCCTTGCTCACAATCCATCGCCAGAAGATGGCGGGCGCCAGGAAGGCGCGGCTGCGGTCCCATGGTAGTGGACGAATCCAGCCGATGCGATGCAGGGACGCGGCGACGTCGCGGCCGTCGCGAATAATGTGGACCACGAGTGAATCGGGAATCAGTTTCTTGATCAACGGAAGATAGAGCAAGTGCAGGGGCGTAGACTCCGCCCAGCGCCGGACGCCTTGTTTGCGCGCGATGGCTTCCATCACGATGCGCAGGAAGTCGCCTGCATTCCGGCACTCTTCCATCACGCGCTCTTCGATTTCCTTGGGATCGAGTCCGGTACGCTGAAACAGTTTGCTGGTGAAATAGGCGTCGAGCAGTTGGCGGCGGTTGCCGCGACGGGCGAGGTTGCCGAAGCGCACGCCGAGCAGGTTGAAGGCATTACTCTCCGCATGATAGACGGCGAACCCTCCGGCGGAAAGCAGCGTGTGGTAGAGGAACTTGGTTCCCGAGCGTCCGCAGCCCAGCACAAACACCGGAGCCAGAGAACGAGCGCCTCGTGCGCCCGGGGCCGTACCCTGACCTGCTGGCCGATTTTCGACGAGGGCGTTGGCGTTTTCCATGGCGTCTTCAGTAACTCTGGTCGCAACTCTGGTTGCCGGATTCACGACGTTCTTCCCCCCGAACTTCAGGACCGGACCGACTCGGCCACCGGCACCGGTTCTTCTTCGACTTCGAGCGCAGACATGTTGGCGAGCCGGCCGACGGGCGTATGCAACTTCAGCCACAGCTTGCTGCCGAGAAAGGCGGGATACATTCCGCGCATCCACGACTGTCGCAAGCCCCGTCGGCGCTCGGCGGTGGGCAGCGACAGTTCGTAGCCATTTTCCTCTAGGCACTCGCCCACGGTCGCTTCGATGGCGGCGACATCGGCGTGAGCCAGGCGTTCTTTCCAGCGGCCGAGCGGGTTGATTTTTTCCTTCGCGCCTTCTTCGCGAAACGAAGAGTTCGTTTCCGACAGGCGGCCCAGGCCGGCGCGCTGAATCCGATCGTAGTCCAGATCGTGATCGAGGAAGCCGCCGAGTTTGCCGAGTGTTTCGTGCGGCTTGGTGATCAGATCTTCGTAGCGGATCTCAATGTAGTCGGCAGGGAACTTGCGGCCGTGGGCGCGGCCTTTGTGGACCATCCACTCCCAATATAGCGACGTCGCCACCAGGCTCGCGGTTTGATTGCGGTCCCAGGGCAGAGGAGTGAAGCCACCCATTTTCTTGAGCGAGAGTGCAATGTCGCGCCCGTCGCGGATGATATGCACAAACAGCGCGTTGGGAATGTCGTGCTTCACGCGCTCGACGTGCAGCACATTGTCCGGATCGTACACCGCCCAGCGCTGTACGTGCTGGCTCCGGGCCATCGAATCCATGACGACGCGGATGAAGTCTCCTCCAGTGCGGCATTCGTTCAGGATGGGCGCCGACAACTGCAAGGCATCGAGGCCGCTGCGCCGGAAACCCTTGCTGCGGAGCCAAGTCGCGAAAATCTGTTCGCGATTCGCGCGGCTCCGCATGGAGCCGAAGCGGGGAATCAGAATTTTGTAAAGCGGGAGATACCCTCGGTGGATGGCAAACCCGCCGGAGGACAACAGCATGTCGTAGAGCAGATTCGTCCCGGAGCGGTGACAGCCCATCACGAAGACAGGAGAATGCTTGCGATCGCTTAGGCTGCGTGTGGGCACTGTAAAAATCTTATCATGCAGCGGAGGGTGGTCCGCTGGGAATCCTTGTCAAACTAGGGGGTTCCGGAAGTAACCAGCTTTTTTGATCACGTAGAGGGTTAGGCGAGGGCTGCTGCTGAAGAGTGCTCATCTATCTGAGGGGGTGAGAACATAACGGGACGGAATATGCACCCCCCTCCCCTGTTTTGGGGCGTCGGTCAAGCGCGGCTTAAGTCCTCCACACTTGTAATCTTGCCTAGCGCAGCTTGCACGTCTTCCTTCGCCTGCATCGGTGGGACCTACGCGTCTGAACTCGAACTTCCAGCCCGAGAAGCCGCTGGGAAGCTTCCGGCGGCGTTACTGATGACGAGCCTGGTCGTGTATTTCCCCCGCCGGACATCTCGCCGTGTTGCCGCTGCCCGGCGGGACTCAACCAAAACATGAACATGTGCGTTTGACAAGGCAAATTCTGCGTAACTATCCTTTCCGTATTCCCACTTGGGAGGTCGACCATATGCGTAGCTTCGCAATACTCCTTCTGCTCCTGATAATCGTCCCCGTTTCAGGATTTGCCCAGACCCTTCCCACTTTCGAGCACGTTTTTGTCGTCCTTGAAGAGAACCATAGCTATTCGAGCGTGATCGGCAACCCTTCGATGCCCTACCTGAACAGCTTGGCCAACACGTACGGCCTCGCCACGCAGTACTACGCCAACACGCATCCCTCGAACGGCAATTATTTCATGCTGACGACGGGGCAGATCAACCCCACGATGCAGAGCGGCATTGTAACGGCCGATAACGTTGTACGCCACCTGCTAACCGCGGGCAAAACCTGGGAAGCATACGAGGAGAGCCTGCCGCATGCGGGATACGTCCAGCCGGATGTGGGTCTCTATGTGCGTCACCACTGTCCGCTCTCATATTTTTCCGATGTCATCAACAGCAAAGTCCAGATATTGAATCTGGTGCCATTCACGCAATTCGCAACCGATCTGGCGAGCGGCAATTTCCCCGATTATTCGTTCATCACTCCGAATTTGTGCGACGACGCGCATAATTGTTCGCTCGTGACCGCTGACGCTTGGTTGAAGAAGAATATCGAGCCTCTCATCCAGAGCAGTGCCTTCCAGGACGGCGGATTGCTGATCATCACTTTCGACGAGTCCTACGAAAGCGACACAACTCACGGAGGTGGGCGAGTGGCGTGGGTTGCGGTCAGCCCTCAGTTCTCGAAGACGGGATATAAGTCTACGACGCTCTACCAGCACCAGAACACGCTTCGACTGATGATGCAGGGACTTGGACTGACCACCTATCCAGGCAAAGCGGCGTCGGCTGCCAACATGGCGGAGTTCTTCAAGTAGAGTATTGATCCGCAGCGCGATCACTGCTCCGGCCTCCTAGCAGACGCAGTTATCTGATCAGCATCCTGTCGTTCGGTCTCTGTCATGGAGAAGTTATCTGGCGAGTGCCTCGTCGGGATCACCAAGAGGTGACGCCCGCAACCGCGATTCTTTACCAACAATCCGCTCCGGCTACCTCGGAACCGGAATTGCTGACGCACCCTGCCAATATTCGACGGTCACATGAGAGAAAGTCAGGTAACGGAGCTAGAAGACCAGCGGTGGAACGAATTCAGGAGCTTGTGGCTGCGCGAAGTTTTTGCATCACACGCAGGCCTAAGATCGGATCTGAACGGCCCCGCAACTAGATTCTGTGAAGCCGCCACAGACCCAATCAATGAGGCGGAGGCGTACAACCTCAGGAATCAAATTGATGTGGTCTACGCCTTCGGCATTGTTAGATTGGACGACGAGACCGGCTATATGAATCGGATATTTGCAGTTTTTGTCTCCCTAAGGAGACGATGCCATCGTCAGACAGGCCGGCACACTAGCGTGCGTGCGTTTCCGGGCAAATGGGATACGCAGACCGTTCACGCCTTAGAGATGGGTGCAGCCGCCTGCGCTTGCGCCCTGCCCGCTCGCGCGCGCTCTCGCCCACGCGCGCCCCGGCCCGCTGACCGACGCCCAAAAGCAGGGGGAGGGTGCATATATTCCATCCCGTTATGTTCTCACCCCCTCATCTGCCTGAGGGGGATAGCGATAGACGGCGGGAAAAATCCGGACACCCTCGTTACCAGTCGGTTCACAGGGCCGTGCCAGCCTCCTAGACCCAGGACAGGTCGCGTTTCACGAACCATCCTTCCGCAGGCTTCCGTCCATCGACTTGCGAGAATTCATGGATATAATGGAATAGATTATTCTTTTGTTGAAAAAGTAGGAGTCAATAGCCTGATGAAGCCGGCAAGGAATCGAGGATCAAACAGCAGTGACGGCGCGAAAAAATTCACCGGTGTTTGTGATTGGCTGCCATCGGTCTGGCACCGCTCTGCTTTACGATAGCCTGCTCTCCGCCGGCGGATTTCCCCTTTATCACGGTTCTCCCTACGTGCATACAACGCTCCTTCTGATATGTGGGGACCCGTCGGTTCGTAGGAATCGTGAGAAGCTGATGCAACTCTGGCTGCGGAGCAAGGGATTCCGGCGAACTGGCCTCGACGCCGAGGACCTTCGGTTCAAGATTCTACAAGAATGCAAAAGTGGCGGCGACTTTTTGCTAATTACCATGGGAGAACTCGCTCGCCGTGCAGGCGTCCAACGCTGGGCCCTTTACGATTGTGACAACATCATGTATATGCCCACCATCAAGCGAGAGGTTCCCGACGCTCTGTTTGTCCACGTCGTTCGTGATGGTCGGGACGCCGCGCTGTCGATGAAGAAACAACATGAAGTTCCTCCTCGGTTGTGGGCTCGGGAACGAGCCCTTTTCGCGTGGGCGCTGCTTTGGCAATGGACGGTCCGGAAAGGAAGACGCTACGGGCAGAAGTTTCCCGCCGACTACATCGAAGTACGCTACGAAGATCTCGTTTGCAATCCCGAGAAAACCTTGAGCACGCTCGGAGAGTTTCTCGACCACGACCTCGATTATGGCCGCATTCGGAAGACCGCCGTCGGGCGGGTGGCTTCTCCCAATACGGTCTGGAAAGAGGAATCCGGCGCAGAGACTTTCAGTCCCGTCAACCGGTGGGCAACCAAACTTTCTCAACCGGAGATTGCCGCGCTGGAGGCATTGATCGGGGACTGTCTGGAGGAATTCGGTTACCCGCTAACGAATGAGCGGCGGAGTTCCGCTTCCCTGGATGCGACGCTTAGCCTCATGCGCATCCTTTACCCGCCATATTTCGAGACTAAACTGTTCCTGCAGTCCAAGACCGTTGTAGGCCGGCTCAGCAAGGGGACAAGGTTGGAACTCACTGATCCTGTCTGAGAACTCTTCGATGTGGTCTCCGACCCGAGCGAGTGGGTCAACATCGCATTGAAAGACCAAGCAATTGTGGCAAGGTTTATTCAGCCAATCCGGGCATGCCTTGAAGAGCTCGGCCAGACTCTCGGTGCAGGCAGATCACCCAAGCTACTGGTATAAACGAATGATTAGCGATTGCGGACGGTTGGCGGACAATTGGACGGGACATGCGCCCTCCCACTAATCGAAGGGTCATCTGCACCGTCGGTCCGGCTTCGCTTAAGCCCAGGATTATCCGACGTCTTCAGGCACTCGGCGTAAGCCTATTTCGCATCAACCTTTCTCACACGCCGCTTGAAGAAGTCGGTCCAGCGGTCGCCTTCCTGCAAGAGCACTCCACCGTACCGATATGCCTCGACAGCGAAGGGGCGCAGGTCAGGACCGGCACGTTCGCAGCCGCACTAACCGACTTAAGAAAAGACAGTGTCATCCAGGTTCATCGTTATCCAATTAGCGGCGATGCGCAGAAGTTCAATTTCACTCCTCCAGTTACTCTAGAGTTGTTAAAACTCGGCGACCTCATCACCATTGACTTCCATAAGGCCGTTGTCCAAGTCATGGAGATTCAAAGCGACCGAGCTGTTCTGCGTGTCCGCAAAGGCGGGAGTGTCGGCAGCAATAAGGCTTGCAACGTGCATCGTGGCATCGACCTGCCTGCAATCACGGTCAAGGACCGCAAGGCAATTGAGATTGGGCGAGAAATGGGCGTCGAGCATTTCGCGCTCTCCTTCGCAAATCGGCCGGAGGATGTCCAGGAGATGCGAGAGCTGATCGGTCCAGCGGCGACGCTTATTTCGAAGATTGAATCCCGCAGCGGTATTGCGAATCTTGAGGGGATCGCCCTGATCTCCGACGCTATCTTAGTAGATCGCGGGGACTTGTCACGGCAGGTGCCGCTGGAACAGATCCCCGCACAGCAGAAGGATATAATCGGGCGCGTAAAGGCCATCGGTCGACCGGTCTTCGTTGCCACCAATTTGCTGGAGTCGATGGTCCACTCGCCAGTGCCTACGCTGGCGGAAATCAACGACATTTACAACACGCTGGACGACGGTGCCGACGGCCTTGTTCTTGCAGCGGAAACCGCGGTGGGCAAGTTTCCCGTCGGATGTGTCGTCATGGTTAGGAGAGTTATCGCCGAGTTCGAACGTAGCGTGTCCGTATAGAGTGCAAATTGGAGCGGCGCAGCTTTGAGGCCGAACGGAATGGATATCGTCCAAATTGGTGATACTGCGAGCTATGGCGCCCAAAAATGTTTCGCCTATACGCGGTTCCTTGATCCGTGCTCGTTGAAACGAACCTTCAGGTGTCGCGGCTCTTTTGTATCCCCAGTCAGCACGGACTGCAGTTGCAGCTCAAGTTCCCATATCGTGAGCGGAAAATTCCCGCGCTTCAATTCGCCTGGCTTCTGCGTGGAAGTTACCGCCTCCGTATGCGGAGAAAGCGTTCTTGTAGCTGGCGCAGGCAATCTGCGCTGCCGGGGCTGATATATTCTCGGGCAGCCCAAACGAAAAAGAAAAGTGCGCAGTGGCCCCAACCTCTGGCGAATATCTTCGCCTGGGCCAACAATCTCGTGGCGCAAGAACTCCTCATCGGTCGAGCCGCGTGTTGGGTGGAAACCCGGGTCGCAAGAGTCACCTAAGGCTTATCACGATCTTATGCGGCCGGCGGTCGAACTTTCATCTTCAGGACTTGCCACTCGTTCAGTCTCACCCGACCAACTTCGGCAACAAATCGCCGAACTCTATTCCACCCCAGCAATGGCGGCTTCGACCGAGTCAATGTCCGCCCCCAAGTCCCGCCCATCGGAAGCAGCGCCTGCTCCCGGGGAGACCTTGGGGCAGCCCGGTCCTTTTTCGTGGCAGAGCCTCGGATCTTTGCTGACGCCGTTTTTGAGGTCGCGGATGCCAGCCGCTTCGGGCGACCCGACTATGAAATTTCCTTTGGGAAAGGATCCGCGCCCGCTGATGATCAAGTTCCTATCGAATTTATACGGGTCGAAGCAAGCTTGCACCACGGCTTCACCGCCTAGCGCCTGATTCTTGCCTG
>WNFE01000585.1_pt1 | contig 25655 bp, 24 predicted proteins | sample 5400451 | NCBI WGS metagenome assembly WNFE01 (sample SAMN13153344, study PRJNA577476) | soil metagenome | isolation source: 200 cm saprolite under Douglas fir tree site 2 hole 2 | place: USA:California | collected 2015-04-18
CGTGCCGATGGCCCAAGCGGGCCCGATGTTCGCCAATCGGCCGCTCGGACAGCTCTCTCCCAGGGACACCGCTCGCGCGACGATCGGCGGAGCAGCGGTGTGGATCGACTACAGCCGTCCCTCGCGCCGGGGCCGTGACATTTTCGGGGCCCTGGAGCCTTGGAACAAAGTGTGGCGCACCGGCGCAAACGCTGCCACGCAGCTCAGCACGCCGGTGGACCTCGTCATCGGCGGCGCCACGGTGCCAGCCGGCAAGTACACGCTCTGGACCCTGCCCACGCCAAGCGGCTGGAAGCTCATCATCAACAAGCAGACGGGACAGTGGGGCACCGAGTACCAACCGGAACAGGATCTGGTGCGCGTCGATGCGAAAGTCGAAACGCTCGCCATTCCGGTCGAGCAGTTCACCATCGCTCTCGAGCCGGCAGCCGCACCGACGGCGATCACCTTCACCTGGGACCGAGTGCGGTACTCCGTCCCGGTCACGAAGAAATAAGTGCATCTCGATTTCGCGGTCGTCGCCGACTATGCGCTGGTCGATCAGTCGGGCAAGATGTCGGTGCTCGGCATCTTCCAGCACATCTGGGTGCCGCAGTTTCCGGCGATGCATCCACGGCTGCACCTGGTGCTCCGGCTGAAGGGGAAACGCACGGAAGTCGGCGAGCATCAGGTGCAGATCAAGCTGCTCGATGCAGACGACGCGGAGCTGCTGGGCGGCTCGGGCACGGTCAACTTTGCCGAGCCGCCCGCCGGCGTCACGGAGATCGAGGCGGCGGCGGTGCTCGTGTTCGACGTGCCGTTCCCGCACGCCGGCCAGTATCGGTTCGAGATCACTGTGGACGGCGAGCGCAAAGCCAACGTCCCGATCACGGTGTCGCAGATGCCCACGGCGCCCGCCCAACCTCCCTCAACGCCCCAGGCTCCCGGTTCCTAGTACCCTGCCGCTCGGCGCCTACGTGCGGCTGCCGGTGCTGCTCCTTGCCGCCGCACTGGCGCTGGGGTTCAACCTCGGCGGATATCCGCTCTTCGATCCCGACGAGGGACGCAACGCCGAGGTCGCGCGCGAGATGGCGGCGACGAACGACTACGTGCTGCCGCATTTCGACGGGCTGCCTTACCTCGACAAGCCGATCGTGTACTTCGCGTCGGCCGCCGTGGTGATGGAGGTACTGGGACCAACCGAGACCGCCGCCCGTCTGCCGGCGTACCTATTCACGCTGGCGACGCTGATCGTAGTGGTATGGTTCGTCAAACGACGTTGGGGCATGGATGCGGGATGGCTCGCGGCGCTGGCGCTCGCCACGATGCCGCTGGTGCTCGCATACGCGCGCACGACGATCATGGACAGCGCGCTCGCGTTCTGCACCACCGTCGCGATCCTCGCGTTCTGGGATGAGCGACCCGTGCTGGCGTGGGCGGCGATCGGGCTCGGAGCGATTACCAAGGGGCCGATCGCGATCCTGGTGCCGCTGGTCACGCTGATCCCCTACTCGCTAATTACCGGCAGAACCGTGCGGAGGCTGTTCCCGCTCGCCGGACTCGCCACGTTCGCCGCGGTCGCGCTCCCTTGGTTTCTTGCGGTGGCGCATCGCGTCCCCGAATTCCCGCATTACGTCTTCGTGCGCGAGACCTTCGAGCGCGTAACCACGAAGACCTTCCACCGGACCGCGCCGTTCTGGTACTATCTGCCGATCGTTCCCGTCGCCGCGTTCCCCTGGATCGTGCCCGCGCTCGCCGGTCTGAAAAACTGGCGCTGGGCCTGGCTGGCCCGGCGCGTGAATCCGCTGGCGCAGGAGTCGATTCTTCTGGCGTGCTGGGTTCTTGGACCCTTGCTGTTCTTCACGTTGAATCAGTCGAAGCTTCCCCAGTACATCTTGCCGCTGATGCCACCTTTCGCACTCGCCGCGGCACGAGGGCTCGGCGCCGGACTCGTGGTCGGGAGGCGTACGTATGCCGCGATCGCCGCGCTGCTCGGGCTCGCCCTGGTATCCCTGACCATCTGGCTGCCCGCGCCCATCAGCCTGACCCCGGGCGAGCGGGCCGCGATCCCTCAGACTGCGCTGGCGCTGGGCATCGCGCTGCTGATCTCGGCGGTATTGGTCTGGTACGCCGGCCGAGGCGAGCGCCCGCGCCCGGCACTCACGGTGATGGGGTACGCGCTCACCGTGCTCGCGATGCCGATCGTCTCCGGCCGGCTGCTCGCCGCGGTCGGCGAGGATCGCTCGTCCGCGACCATTGCTCGAGTGATTCAGAATGCTGGGCCGATGGGTGCACCCATGGAGGTCGTAGGGGTGGCCGCGTTCCCGACGTCCTTGCCGTTCTATCTGCGGCATCAGGTTCTCCTCGCGACGGCCACCGCGCGCGAGCTGACGAGCAACTTCGTACTCGATTACCAGGAACAGTTCCGCCGTGACAGCACGTCACCGCTCCGGCCGGCCGACTACTGGCGCGGTCGCGCGCGCGACTGCCGCACACCGGCCGTGTTCGTCGCGCGTGCCACCGACGCGCGCGTCCGTGCGCAGCTCGATTCCGTGCTCCCGCTGCTCGCCGTGGAGGGCAAATACGCGGCCTATGGACCATGTGCGGCATCTTCGGCGCGATAGGGGGGCCGGGGGGGCCGGGGGGGCCGGGGGGGCCGGGGGGGGCGCGCGGCGAAGCACCGCTGCGCCATCCCGACGCGCTCGCGAGGATGGCCGCCGCATTGCGCCACCGCGGGCCCGACGGCGAATGCATCGTCGGTCACGAGCGTGCACGCATCGGCGCGCGCCGGCTCGCGATCATGGATCTCACGACCGGCGATCAGCCGTTCCAGAGCCCCGACGGCAAGATCTGGATGGTATGCAACGGCGAGATCTACAATGCGCCGGAGCTGCGGCGCGAGGCGTCCAGATGGGGTTATCCCTTCCGCTCCCACGGTGACATTGAAACGATCGTTCCCTTCTACGAGCGGTTCGGCGCGGATGCGGTCGCGCGGCTCGAGGGGATGTTCGGCCTCGCGATCTGGGATGAGACGCGGCGACGGCTCGTGCTCGCGCGCGATCGCGCGGGCGAGAAACCGCTGTTCTGGACTGAAGTGGATGGCGAACTGCGATTCGCATCCGAGATCCAGGCGCTGCTCGAGTTCCCGGACCAGCCTCGCCGGCTGAATCGCAAGGCGCTGTCGCTGTACCATGCGCTGGGCTACGTCCCGGCGCCTTACACGATGTTCGACGGCATCCACAAGCTGCCACCCGCATCACTGCTCATCGCGGAAGGCGAGCGCACCGAGGTTCGCCCGTTCTGGAGCGCCGCGGCGGCGGCCAGCAGCCGGTCGACACTCGGCGACGCCGCGACAGTACGTGACACGCTGCTGCGTGCCGTGAAGCGCGAGCTGATGTCCGACGTACCGCTCGGCATCTTCACGAGCGGGGGCCTCGATTCGTCGCTTCTCGTCGCCGCCGCTGCCCGCGGCATCCCGGGCGAGCGCATTCACACCTACGCGGTGCGGTTCACGGAGAGCGGGTACGACGAGAGCCCGTATGCGGAAGCGGTGACGCATGCGATCGCCAGCGTCCATCACGTCGTCACGGCCGACGATAAATCGCTCGGTCGCGCGCTCGAGGTGGTGTCGCGCGCACTCGCCGAGCCGCTCGGGGACCCCGCGGTGCTTCCCACGTTCCTGCTGGCGAAAGCCGCCCGCGAGGACGTAAAGGTCATTTTGTCCGGGGAAGGAGCCGACGAGCTGTTCGGCGGCTATCCCACCTACCTCGGCCACAAATTCGCGGAGCGCTGGCAGCGGGTCCCGGGCCCGCTGCGGCGCGGCGCGCGCTGGGCGGCGGATCGCTGGCCGTCGTCGACCGGCAAGATGACGCTCGAGTACATGGTCAAGCAGTTCCTCGCCGCCAGCGAAAAACCTTGGCTCGATCGCCACCTCACCTGGCTCGGCGCGATGGCGATCGAAGACGGCGTCATTGCAGAGCTGGCCTGCAAACTGGACCGCTTCCCGCACGACGATCCGCTGAATCGCGTCATGTGGTTCGATTTCTTGACCTATCTGCCGGACGATCTGCTGGTCAAGGTCGATCGCGCCACGATGCTGGCTTCGGTGGAGGCGCGGGCGCCGTTCCTCGATCGCGAAGTGATGGAGCTCGTGCTTCCCGCCCCTTCACGTCTCAAGGTGCGGGGCCTCACCACCAAGGCGATATTGAAGCAAGCGGCGCGCGGGCTGGTGCCGGACGCGGTCATTCATCGCCGCAAACGCGGTCTCTCCGTGCCGGTGGCCCGCTGGCTGAACACGGGACTCGCTCCCCTGGCCGACCGCCTGCTCGACACGCCGCTCCTGACGGAGCACCGAACCGGTCGCCGGAATCATGCGCGGAGATTGTGGCCGCAGCTCATGCTCGCGTTGTGGAGTGAACGGTGGGGGGTGGAGATCACGTGAACAGAGCCGAAGCCCTTTCTCTCATGCAGGAGCACACCCAATCGCCGTCGCTGCGCCAGCACATGCTCGCGGTCGAGGCCGCGATGCGCGCGTATGCCGCCAAATACGGCGAGGATCCCGAGGCGTGGGGGCTCGTCGGCCTATTGCACGACTTCGACTACGAGAAGTTCCCCAATCAGGAGCACTCACCCAGCGACGGCCATCCGGCGTGGGGCGTCAATCTGCTGCGCTCCAAAGGCGTCGCCGAACCACTGCTGCGGGCGGTGTTGGGACACGCGACCTATTCCGGGGTGCCCCGTGATACGCGGATGGCGAAGACGCTCTTCGCGGTGGACGAGCTGTGCGGCTTCCTCGTCGCGTGCGCGCTGGTACGGCCTTCGAAGAGCTTCGCGGATCTCGAAGTCTCGTCGGTCAGGAAAAAGCTCAAGGACAAGGCGTTTGCTCGCGGCGTGAACCGCGATGAGGTGCGCCAGGGCGCCGAAGAGCTCGGCGTACCGCTCGACGAGCACATCGCATTCTGCATTCAGGCGCTCCGCCCGGTGGAGCCTTCGTTGGGCCTTGGGGGAGTCGGGGGGGGAGGGTGAATCCGTTTTCGCGGGCGTTGGATAGGGCGACGGGAGCACGGCCCATCCCCGGCAACATCGTCCGCCACATCTCGATCAGCACTGATGCGCTTCAGACGATGCTCGAAATGATCGCCGGTGCACAGCGCACGATCCATTTCGAGAACTACATCATTCACGATGACGACACCGGGAGGCGCTTCGCCACGGCGTGGGCCGAGCGCGCGCGCGCCGGCGTGCGCGTGCGCGTGCTCTACGACGCGTTCGGTAGCTACAGCACCGGTGGCCGGTACTGGCGTGAGCTGCGCAGCTATGGCGTGGACGTCCGCCCGTTTCGCCCGATCTTGACGAGCGGTCTGATCGCAGCGTTCAGCCGCGACCACCGCAAACTCCTCGTCGTCGACGGCGAGCGGGCGATGACCGGTGGGCTGTGCATCGGCAACGAATGGGCCGGTAATCCCACGAACGGAGCGCCGTGTTGGCGCGATACGATGTTGATGGTGTGCGGCCCGGCGGTTGTGGCCCTCGAGGCGGCGTTCGCCCGAATGTGGGCCCGTGCCGGCCGCGCCTTGCCCGAAGACGAAACCACAGCGACGCCCGAAGAATGTGGGCCGACGGGCGTACGCGTGGTGGAAGGCTTCCCCGGACAGTCGCGCATCTATCGCGCGGTCCAGCTGTTGGCGGCCGCGGTGACGGAACGGCTGTGGATCACCGACGCCTACCTCGTCGCGCCGCCGCCGCTGCACGCGAGCTTCGTGGATGCAGCCCGCAGCGGCGTGGACGTTCGCTTCCTGCTTCCCGGCACCTCCGACATCCCCATCGTCCGCATCTTCACGCGCTCGGGGTATCGCGAGCTGCTCCACGCGGGCGCCCGCATCTTCGAGTATCGCGGCCCGATGCTGCACGCCAAGACGCTCGTGGGCGATCACGAGTGGGGGCGCGTGGGATCGAGCAACCTCAACGTCTCGAGCCTGCTGGGCAATTACGAGCTCGACCTCGTCGCCGAGCATGATGGCTTGACCGCGACGCTCGCGACGCAGTTTTTGCACGACATGGCGCAGAGCCGCGAGATCGTGCTGATGGCGCGCCGCCGGCTGCCGCTGCCGCCGCGGCTCGTCGCTGCCGCCGCGGTGCACCCTTCCCACGCGGTCGCCCCGTCGCACGCTCCGGCTCCGCCATACAAGCGCACGCTGCGCGAACGCCAGGCCGTCGCCGCTGTCGCCCTCATTCAAGTCGCCGGTGGGGCACGTCGCATGGTAGCTGGTACTGCGGCGGTGGCCTTCCTCCTCGTGGGCGTGTCGCTCATCCTCTTTCCGCTGGTTGCGAGCACGGTTCTGGCGGCGGGCGCGTTGGTGACCTCCTTCTGGCTCGCCGGCTGGGCGCTCGCCCGGCGGCGGCGCCGCCGTGAGAGCGATGTTCGCTGAGCGCGAGGGGGGAGCCGGTGGGGCTGGGGGGGCTCAACCTCCGACCGGCGCTGCGCGTATGGGAAGCAGCGAAGAGGACAAGGGCTTAGTTGCTAAGAGTTTAGCGGGTGATCGCGACGCATTCGGCGTACTCGTGGAGCGATATGCACAGCAGGCACGGCGGGTCGCCCGGGCGGTGTTGGGCGATCCCGACGATGCCGATGATGCTGCGCAGGACGGTTTTCTGTCTGCCCTGGTGAAGCTCGCGCAGTACGATACACGCCGCCCCTTCGGCCCCTGGTTGATGCGGATCGTCGCCAACGCTGCCACGGACCGGCGGCGGCGCCGTAACGTACGACAGGCCGAGCCGCTCGACCCGGCGTTGGTGGGCGGAGGTCCGCGACCCGACGCGGTGGCGATTCGCAACGAGTTGGGTGCGCGTTTGCAAACCGCGCTGGGCGAGCTGTCGGAGCGCCGGCGGACGGCAGTCGTCTTGTTCGATGTCGAAGGTTACTCGCACGCCGAAATCGCCGGGATTCTGGGAATCCCGGAAGGAACCGTGCGATCGGAAGTGTTTCACGCGCGTCGCCGTCTACGCACGCTGCTGGCAGACTGGAAGGAGCAGGCACGATGAAAGACACACAGCCGTTCGATCATCGCCCGGATCCCGAGCTGGGCGCGGCGTTGCGCGCCGCGCTCGAGCCGAAGGACGATCAGAAAGCGTTCGTCGCGCGGGTCATGGCGCAGTACGAGCGGGCGTTGGACCGTTCTACGGTCCCGACGCTCGACGTGCTGGCGTCGTGGTTCCGGCCGGGCATGGCTGCAGCGGTCGCCGCCCTGATCGTCGGATTCCTGTTCGGACGCACCGTGCTGACGCCGGCGCCGGCATCGATCGACGCCGCGATGGCACCGCTCGAGGGACAAGGCCTTGCGGCCCTCGTCACCGCGCAGGATCCACCGGACGCCAGCATCGTGTTTGCGTCATTGGTTGATCAACGCTAAGAACGAGAAATGAGGAACCATGCTGAATAGATCGAAACTCGCCGCCGTCGGCCTCCTGGCCGCGGTGTTCGTGGCGGGCGGACTTGCCGGATGGGGCGGCCGCGAGGCGGTCGCACACGACGGGCGAGGTCCGGGTGGGGGGCGCGGACCCGATGCCATGGTCGCCTATCTGAGCCGGGAGCTGGATCTCAGCACCGCGCAGCGGGACTCCGTGCGGGCGATCTTCGCGCGTCACCGCCCCGAGACCGATTCCCTCTGGGCCCGGGTCCGGCCGCGGTTCGATTCCATCAAGGCCCGCATGCGGGCCGAGATCGATGCTCAGCTCACGCCGGAGCAGCGGACTCGTCACCAGCAACTGATCGATCAAGCTGAGCATCACCGTAGGGAGCGGGAAGACTCCACCAAAGGAAAAGCGGGGGGGCGGAACTGATGCGCTGGCCTACGGGGATCCTCCTCATCACGATCGCAACGCCCGCGACGGCGCAGCAGGAAGTGACGCTGCAGGAAGCCGTGCGGCGCTCGTTGGACGTGCAGCCGGCGATGGTTCAGGCGCGAGGGGATCAGCGCAATGCGGGCGCGTCGACACGGTCGGCATTCGGTGCGTTTCTTCCGACCTTCTCGACCGGCGCCTCGGCGGCGCGCAGCAACGTCAGCCGCATCGACCCGACGACCGGTCAGCCGGTCCCGCCGGAGTACTCATACACCGGCAGTCTCAACGCCAGTCTCGAGCTGTTTGACGGATTCCGGCGGTTCGCCAACCTGCGGGCGGCGAACGCCACTGGCGATGCCGCGGCAGCCGGGGCAGTGAACCAGCGCTTCCAGGTCACGCTCGCGACGAAACAGATCTTCTATAACGCGTTGGCGTCGGAAGATCTGGTCCGCGTTGCCGAATCGCAGGTGCGTCGGGCGCAACAGCAGCTGCAGATCTCCGTCGAAAAGCTCCATGCCGGCTCGGCGACGCGCTCGGACTCGCTCCGCTCCACGGTCGACTACGGCAACGCGCGCATTGTGTTGCTCCAGGCGCAGGCAAATCTCGCGACAGCCGAGGCGAATCTCGGCCGCCAGATCGGCGTCGACGCGCTCGTGCGCGCCATCCCGGACACGGTGCTGCCCGCCGTGCCCGACACCGCGGACCTGCGGCGCGCCGCGCTCGAGAATGCGCCGGCAGTCGCACAAGCAGAATCGCAGGCGAGCGCAGCGCGCGCCCAGGTATGGAGCGCGCGCTCGCAGTACTGGCCGTCGCTGACGGTGAGCTACAGCAACAATCGCCAGGGCGCCGGATCGCCGAGCTTCCCGCTGTTCAACAACTATCCCGAAACGTTCTCGTGGCGGTTCGGGGTGTCGTGGACGCTGTTCAACGGATTCTCGCGCGAAGCCAACCAGGTCTCGGCCTCCGTCAATCGGGACATCGCCGAGGCGCGGGCCGCTGATACGCGCCGGCAGGTCAACGCGCTCATCACGCAGGAGCTCGCGGCGCTGTCGACGGCCGTGGAGCAAATCCACATCGCACGCGACAATCTCGCCGCGGCAACCGAGGATCTGCGGGTCCAGAACGAGCGCTATCGCGTCGGCGCCGCGACGATCCTCGATCTGCTGACGTCGCAGGCCGCATTGACGCAGGCGCAAGTCAACGTCGTCCAGACACGGTTCAACTACCTCATCGCCCGCGCGCAGGTCGAAGCGGTGCTGGGACGGACGCTATGACATCGACCGACGCCATGCTGTTCCGTACCGGCGACACGCCGACGCCCGACACCGTCATCCTGACGCATCACCTGACGCGCGAGTACGTGATGGGCGCGGAGGTCGTGCACGCGCTGCGCGGGGTGGACATCCAGATCAAGAAGAACGAGTTCGTCGCGTGCATGGGACCGTCGGGATCGGGCAAGTCGACGCTCATGAATCTGATCGGCTGCCTCGACACGCCGACGAACGGCGAATACTGGCTCAACGGGCAGAAGGTGAGCGACCTCAGCGACGACGAGCTGGCGCGGATCCGCAACAAGGAAATCGGATTCGTGTTCCAGACATTCAATCTGCTGCCGCGCGCCGATGCGCTCCACAACGTCGAGCTGCCGCTCATTTACGCCGGCATGGGATCCAAAGAGCGGCGCGAGCGCGCCGCGCGCTCGCTTCAACAGGTGGGGCTGGGTGACCGTATGGATCACCGGCCCAACGAGCTATCGGGCGGACAGCGGCAGCGCGTCGCTGTCGCGCGGGCGCTGGTGAACGAACCGAGCATCCTGCTCGCCGACGAGCCGACCGGAAACCTCGACTCGGCGACGGGCAGCGAGATCATGGCGTTGTTTCACGAGCTCCACGACTCGGGCCAGACCATCGTGCTGGTGACGCACGAACACGACATTGCGGCGCACGCGCACCGCCAGATTCACCTGCTCGACGGCAAGATTGCGCGCGATGAGAGGACGGAAGGTCAGACGTGAACACAAAACTTTGGGGAAGCGCCGCGGCGGCATTGCTGCTCGCCGGCCTGGCTGGTTGTTCCAAAAAGCAGACCACGCAGTCGTACGAGGCCGTGCCGGTGGAACGCCGCAACCTGGTGGTGTCGGCATCGGCATCCGGGGCCATCGAGCCCGTGCTGACCGTCGACGTGAAGTCCAAGGCGTCGGGCGAGATCATCGGGATGAACGTGCAGACGGGCGACGACGTGAAACAAAGTCAGCTCCTCGCGTCGATCGATCCACGCATCCCGCGCAACAATCTCGCGCAGGCGGAGGCGAACCTGCAGGTCGCGCAAGCGCAGCTCAGCAACGCGAAGGCACAGCTCGCGCGCTCGGACACGCTGTTCAAGGCGCAGGCGATCACGCAGACGGAGTACGACACCGGCAAGCTGGACTACGCGAATGCCAACGCGGCGGTGATCCGCGCGCGGTCGGATCTCGAGAACGCGCGCGACCGCATGAACGACACGAAGCTGCGGGCACCACTGGCGGGCACCATCATCACGAAGAACGTCGAGCTTGGGACGGTGATCTCGTCGCCGACGACCGACGTGGGCGGCGGCACCGTGCTGTTCAAGATGGCGAACCTCGACACGGTGCAGATCCGCGCGCTCGTCGATGAGACGGATATCGGCAAGGTGTCGTCGGGTCTACTCACCACGATCACCGTGGACGCCTATCCGAATCGCCCGTTCGAGGGGAGTGTCTTGAAGGTCGAGCCGCAGGCTACCGTCCAGCAGAACGTGACGATGTTCAACGTGCTGGTGCGGATTCCGAATCCGAATCACCTGCTCAAGCCGGGCATGAACACCGAGGTCGAGATTCACGTCGGGCGCCGGGACAACGTGATCGCGGTGCCGAACGCGGCGCTGCGGACGCAGCGCGACGTCGCGTCGGCGGCGCAGGTGCTGGGGCTCGATCCGAACGCCGTCCAACAGCAGCTCGCGGCCGCGCGTCAGCAGCCGCCAACGCCGTCCAACCGCGACAGTGCGTCGCTGGGTGGCGGGACGGCGCGGCGTGACACCACGGCCACCGGTGGCAATACGATGACGACCCCCGATGGCCGGACCATCCAGCTGCCGCCGGGTGTGACCGAAGCACAAGTCCGGTCCGCATTCCAGAAGCGGATGTCGGGCCAGGAGCTGACACCAGCCGAGCAGACCGCGATGGCAGCCATGCGCCAGATGATGATGCGCGCAGGGGGGGGCGGCGGCGGCGGGGGTGCCGGCGGCACCGGCTTCCGCCGCAACACCGGCGAGCCGTCGAGCTACATCGTCTTCACGCTCAAGAACGGGAAGCCGACGCCGGTGCAGATCCGGACCGGCCTCACCGATCTCGACTACATCGAGGTCGTGAGCGGCCTGACCGAGCAGGACACGGTGCTGGTCCTGCCGAGCGCGTCATTGCTCAACGCGCAGCGCGACATGCAGCAGCGCATGCGCCAGGTGACCGGCGGCGGCTTGCCCGGTGTCCAGCAGCAGCAGCCGACGACGCCGGCGCGGCCCCAGACTACGCCGACCAGGCCCTAGCATGCTGCTCGGCGAAATCTTCCAGGTCGCGCTGCAGGCGATCCGCGCCAACAAGCTGCGGTCGTTCCTGACGATGCTGGGCATCATCATCGGCGTCGGCGCGGTCATCACGATGGTGGCGCTCGGCAGCGGAGCGCAGAAGGCCGTCCAGGCGCGTCTCCAGGCGCTCGGCCCGACCCTCCTCTCCATCTATCCGGGGCAATCGTTCCGCGGCGGCATTGCCATCATGTTCGATCAGCGCGTGAGCGTCACGGTCGACGACGCGAACGCGCTCGCGCGCGACGCGCGCCACGTCAAGGGCGTCGTCCCGGAGCTGACGCGCAACCTGCAGATCAAATTCGGCGGCCAGAACGGGAACGTGAGTATCGTCGGCACCACGCCCAACTATCCCATCGTGAAGAACTACACCTTCACAGCGGGGCGGATGTTCACGGCCGGAGAAGACGAAGGACGTCGCCGCTACGCGGTGCTCGGCTCGGCGATTCCCGACATGTTCAACCGGAATCCTGCCGCCATGATCGGCCAGGAAATCCAGATCCGCGGCATCCCGTTCGAGATCATCGGTGTCCTGTCCGCCAAGGGATCGGCGGGCGGTTTCGGAAACCCCGACGAGCAAATCCTGATCCCCCTGCAGACCGGGCGCTACCGGATCATGGGGACGGACCGTCTCCGATCCATCACGGTCGATGCGGCGAGTGTCCCGCAAATGACGCTCGCCATGATCGAGATCGAGCGCGTGTTGCGGCGCGAGCACAAGATCCGCCCCGGCGGAGAGAACGATTTTCAGATCCGTAATCAGTCGGACATTCTGGCGACGTTTCAGGACACCGCGAAGACCTTTACGTACTTGCTGGCGGGAATCGCCGCGGTGAGCCTCCTCGTGGGCGGCATCGGCATCATGAACATCATGCTCGTGTCCGTCACCGAACGGACACGCGAGATCGGCGTGCGCAAGGCGCTCGGCGCCACAAGCTTCAATATCCTGTTCCAGTTCCTCGTCGAGGCGCTCGTCTTGTGTCTCGCTGGAGGCATGATCGGGATTCTCTTCGGCACGCTCGGCGCGGTCGCCTTGTCCAAGCTCGCGCACTGGAACACGTCGATAAGCATCGTCGCCATCCTGATTGCCTTCATCTTCAGCGCGATCGTGGGGTTGTTCTTCGGTATCTGGCCGGCGCGGCGCGCTGCCGCACTGGATCCGATCGTAGCGCTACGGTACGAATAGATTGCGGATTGCGGAATTCGGATTGCGGATTGGCGTGACCGGCTGACGATTCGTAGTCGGCGGGTTCGTACTTGCCTAACCAATCCGCAATCCGCAATCGGCAATCCGTAATTATCTTCTCAGCATGCTCACCGTTCTTCTCATCGTTCTGCAGTCCGCGGGCACACAGCAATCAGTTTTCGACGGCCACCTCCGTCAGCTCGACGTGCGCGTGCCGCGGATCGAGGCCACGGTTCACATCGACGGCGTACTCGACGAGGATGTGTGGCGACAGGCGGCGCTGCTCACGGGCTTCAGTCAATACCGCCCCGTGGACAGCCGGCCGGCTGAGGATTCGACCCAGGTCCTCGTCTTCTACGCACCCGATGCGATCTACTTCGGCATCCGTGCCTTCGAGAACCACGGCAATGTGGTGCGCGCGACACTCGCCGACCGCGACAACATCGGAGCCGACGACAACATTCAAATCCTGCTCGACACGTTCAACGATCGGCGCCGGGCGCTGCTCTTTGCCGTCAACCCGCTGGGCGCGCAACAGGACGGCGTTCGCAGTGAGGGGATTGCCGGCGCCGCCGGCGGGGGGAACGCGGGCGGGCGCTTCGACGGGGTCGTCGATCTGAACCCCGATTACGTCTACGAGTCGCAGGGCCGAGTCACCCCGAGTGGCTTCGAGGTCGAGGTCCGCATTCCCTTCAAGAGCCTGCGCTACCAGAGCGCCGCGATTCAGGATTGGGGCATCCAGATCGTGCGGGTGACGCAGCATACCGCGTATGAGGACACGTGGACTCCAGCCGTGCGCGCCAACGCCAGCTTCCTCATTCAGTCCGGCACGCTGAAAGGGTTGACCGGGATGCGGCGGGGACTGGTGATGGACCTGAGTCCGGAGTTCACATCGCGCGTGGACGGCGCGCCTGCGGCATCCGCATATCGTTACGGTGTGGTCGACCCGCAGCTGGGTGCGAACCTGCGCTGGGGCGTCACGCAGAACCTCAGCATGACGGGCACCGTAAATCCCGATTTCTCGCAGGTCGAGGCCGACGTCGGTCAGGTGACCGTGAATGAGCGGTTCGCGGTGTTCTTTCCCGAAAAGCGGCCGTTCTTTCTCGAGGGACTGGAGCAATTCGATACCCCCAACGCGCTGATCTATACCCGACGAATCAGCGCTCCCGTCGGCGGAGCAAAGCTGACCGGAAAGGTCGGCGGAACGGGTGTCGCCTATATCGGCGCGGTCGATGACAACAACCTGTCCGCGACGGGGAATCACCCGATCGTCAACCTGCTCCGGCTGCGGCGCGATCTCGGCACCAGCTCGACCCTGGGACTCGCCTATACGGACCGCGTCGACGGCAACGCGTCGAATCGCGTGCTCGGCGTGGATGCGCGCATCATCTGGCTGAAGCGCTGGTTCACGTCCCTGCAGATCGCCGGATCGTGGACCCACGACACCGTGGGCTCGGGACTGCGCACCGGCATGTTGTGGGACGCCACATTCTACGATTTCACCGGGCGGTCCTACGGCAACCACGGTGAGTTCGTCGGCTTCAGCCGCGACTTCTCCGCTCAAAGCGGTTTCGTCAATCGCGTGAACGTCGTGCAGGGACGCATCTTCAATCGGTTCACGGGATATGGAAAGCCGGGGGCGCTGCTCGAGAACGCCACCACCTACATCCTGATTCAGCCGACCTGGCGATACCAGGACTTCCTCAATCTGAGGAGCACCCTCGAGGGCAACATCACGCAGCAGCTACAGTTGAACATTCGGGGCGGGTGGTTCGTCAGCGCGCTCTGGAGCAACTCTCATCAGGTATTCGACCCTCCGGACTACGCCGGTTACCAGGTCGACGTCGCCGGCACGCCGGTGCCGTTCGCCGTTCCGCATGGCCTGTACAATCTGTGGGGCGGGATCGCCGCGCTCAGCACGCCGAACCGCACCCTGAAGATGGATCTCAGTCTCGGGCGTGTGTCCGGTCCGATCTTCGCCGAAGCCTCCGAAGGCCGCGCGCTCAATCTCTTCTTCGCGCTGGCCTTCAAGCCGACATCGTCGCTGCGCTTCGAGGGGCAATGGCCACACCAGGTGATCACGCGCGCGGCAGACGGCAGCTGGTTCTCGACGGCCAACATTCCCCGGCTCAAAGTCGAGTATCAGCTCACGCGCGACATCTTCTTTCGATATGTCGGACAGTACTTCGCTCAGGTGCGTGATACGCTGCGCGACCCCCGGACCGGCGATCAGCTGATCGTCAACGGTACCCCACAGGGGCGCAGCACGAACACGGAGTTCCGCAACGATTTTCTGTTTTCCTACAAGCCGACGCCCGGTACAGTGCTCTTCTTCGGCTACGGCTCGTCGCTGAGCGAGCCCGATCCGTTCAGCTTCCGCCGCCTGTCGCGGACCGGCGACGGGTTCTTCCTGAAAGCGAGCTACCTGTTCCGGATGTGATCAGCCTGGGAGCTCAGCTCCAGGAAGAGCGCTTCGCGAAGCAGCGCCAATACGTGCTCGCGAATACGCGCGCCCGTTGGGGGTTCGTCGGCTTCGGCATCGCGCTCCTGATCGGCGTCAAGGTTGCCGGCATCGCGACGATCTCGCCGTGGTTCATTCTCGTCTTCGCCGCGCTCTTCGCGGGGGCGAACGCCGGCGTGCGCCGCCTGGTCGAGCGCGGCGCTTTCGAGCCGTGGTACGCGCAACTCAACCTCGTCGTCGGTTGCCTGCTGATCTCGGCGGTGCTGTTGGCGATGGGACCGAACGGTCATGTGCTGTATGGCGCGTACATCATCGCTCCGCTGCAGGCCGCGCTGTATCTCGAACGCCGTGAGGCGTGGGGCGCGCTCATCATCAATCTCGCCGCCTTTACGCTCGTCACCGCGCTGGCGCAGGTCGCCGGGCATGGATGGGCGTGGTCGCTCTACATCCAGGAGAGCCTCGTCCTGGTCTTCGTCTGCGTCGCCCTCGTGCCCATGCTGGTACAGATCGTCGATCGCCTGCGGACCGCGCGCGGCGTGCTGGGCGAGATCGAGCGGGGCGATCTCACGCGCCAGATGGAGAGCGGTGCGGCGGACGTCGCCACCGACGAGCTCGGGTTTCTCGGCGTCAGCGTGAACCGCACGACCGCCGCCATTGCGGACATCATTCGCGAGATCGGGCGCCAGGGCGGCGCGCTTGCGGCGATGGCGGGCGAGCTCACCACGTCGGCGCGCGAGCTCCAGACCGCCTCGCAGTCGATCTCGAGCACGACACATCAGCTCTCGGAGGGAACCGAGCGCCAGCGCCAGCTCATCAGCTACGGGCGCCAGGATTCCGAGGCCGCCTCCGGCCTGGCGACGACGCTCCACGCGCGCGCCCAGGAGGCCGAGCGGCAGATCACCGAGATCGCTCTGCAGGCGCACAAACGCGGCGAGGAAGTGGCGCGCGCGAGCACCCTGCTCATGAACCTGATGGTCCACATGGACCATGCCTCCGAGGTGGCGGCCGTGCTCGACCGCGAATCCAAGGAGATCGGCAAGCTGGTCGACGGCATCACGCGCATCGCGAGCCAGACCGATCTGCTGGCGCTCAACGCCGCGATCGAGGCCGCGCGCGCCGGACAGCATGGCCTCGGCTTCCGCGTCGTGGCCGGCGAAGTGCGCAAGCTGGCCGAGCAGAGCGGCCGTTCGGCAGAGGAAGTCCGAACCAAGGTGCGCGCGACGCAGGACCAGATCAATCGCGTCGTGGATGCCATGCAGAAGGGCCGTGAGGCGGCGAAGGGCGTAGGCAGCGTGGCGAGCACCGTGCAAGGCGCGCTCGATGCCATCTTCGCCGATCTCAACTCCACGGTCCAGTTTGCGACGACGTTCGCCGCCGAGACCGAGAATCAGACCAAGCGGATGCACGAGGTGTTACGGCGCATGGAAGAGGTCGCGGCCATCGCGGATGGCGCCGCCACCGGCGCTCGTCAGACGTCGGCAGCAACCGCGCAGCAAATCGCGTCCCTCGGCGAGCTCACGACGACGTCGCAGCATCTCTCCGATGCGGCGGCGACGTTGTCGCAGACGATTCGTCGCTTCCGGGTAAAGGGCAACGGCGGCTAGAACAACGCGCGTTGCTAGACCCCCACCGCGCGACGTAGGCGACGAGCTTGAGCGTTGGCGGCGCGACGAATCTCGGCCGTATCCGCCGACTTCAGCACACCATCCCGAACGACGATGCGCCCGTCCACGATCACATGACGGACATCGGCGGCACGCGCGCTGTACACGATGCGCGAGATGAGGTCGGCGTCTTCGGGCTGCGCGTGCGGACCGTCGAGATCGAGCACGATCAGGTCGGCGCATTTTCCCACTTCTATCGAGCCAACCTCAGTCTCGAGTCCCAAAGCCCGAGCCCCTCCCAACGTCGCCAGCTCCAGCGCCTGAGTGGCCGGCAACGCATCCGGTCCGAGCCGTGGCTTCTGAATGAGGGCCGCCAGTCGCATCTCGGCAAAAGCGTCGAGCCGGTTGTTGCACGGCGCCCCGTCCGCGCCGATCCCGACGCGGCAGCCCGCCGCCAGCATTTCGGGAATGGGGGCGATGCCGCTGCCGAGCTTGAGGTTCGAGCTGGGACAATGGACCACGTTCGTCCGCTGCCGCGCGAGCACGGCGATGTCGTCCTTATCGACCCAAACGCAATGCGCCAGCGCGGCACGCGGTCCCGAGATGCCGACCGAATCGAGATAGGCGATCTCGTCGTGGCCCGTCTCGCGCCGCACCGTGTCCAGCTCGAGCGGCGTTTCCGCCGCATGCGTGTGAATCGTGGCCCCGGTCCGCTCCGCCAGGTCGCTCACGGCCCTGAGCAGCGGACCCGTGCAGCTCGGCGCGAAGCGCGGCGCGAAGCAGTAGCGCAGCCGTCCGGCGGCGGCGCCATGCCACTTGGCACAGAGGTCCGCACTCTCCGAGAGCGCCTTGTCCGTCGACTCGCGCAGCGCCGCGGGGTTCGCGGACGCGTCCATCAAGCACTTCCCCGCCGTCGCGCGGATGCCGATCGACTCGAGTGCCTCGAACGCGGCGCTCGTGTGCCGCACCGTTTCCATGTCGAGGATCGCCGTCGTGCCGCCCAGCAGCAGCTCCGCCGCGCCGAGCATCGCGGAGGCGTGAATCGACGCCTCGGTATGCGCAGCTTCGAGCGGCCAGATGCGCTGCGCGAGCCACGCTTCGAGCGAGAGATCGTCGGCGAGCCCGCGGAACAGAGTTTGACAGAGGTGGATGTGAGCTTGGACGAGACCGGGAAGTATGACAAGCCCAGAGCAATCGATCGCCGTTGCTTTTGACCGTCCGGCCGTCCGACCGTCCGACCGTCCCACGCTTTTGATTCGCCCGTCCTCTACGAGCACATCGGCATCGAGAACGCGACGCGTCGCGTCCATAGTCACCAGGCGGCCGCCGCGAAGCAGCAGCGCTTTGCTCAAGGAAGCTTTAGCAAATCGGCGGGATCGAACGGGACTGCGCCGTACTGCGCTTGCCAATGCAGGTGCGGGCCGTTGACGCGGCCGGTCGCGCCGACGCGCCCGATGATCTGGCCGCGCTCGACCGTATCACCCACCGCGACGAGCGCGCGGCTCAGGTGAAAATAGACGGTCATCAGACCCTCACCGTGATGCACGTAAACCGATTTGCCGCCGTAGAAGAAATCCCCGACCAGCGCCACGATGCCGCGGTTCGAGGCCCGCACCGCCGCCCCTTTGCGGCCCGCGAGATCGAGCCCCGAATGCCGGCTGCGCCACACGCCGTTCACCTGACGTCCGGAGCCGAAGGGGCTCGTTACGCGCGCCCTACGTGGACGAATGAACGGCCCCTTCCACAGCTTGGGCACGTCGTGTGCACGTCTGGCGGCGTCGCGCGACAACCCGCGCTCCCGGTCGATACGCAGCTGCAACGCGCTGTCGGGAGGCGGCGTGAATCGTTCGCCAGCCTGCACCGTCTCCGCTACTGCCCGCAACTCCTCCACCGGTACGTAGGCCGTTTTTCCCACGACTGCGCCGTCCCAGCGGATCGACAGCGTCTCGAGTTTGGTGCTGTCCGTGGCGCCGAGCGGCACGGCGGCCAGTGCTTTACCATCCGTGAAGTGCAGCGGCTCGCCCGCGACTTCGCCCGTGATCGCGCCGGTCGCGGAGACCACGATGAGTGAGCCTTGGCGCGGCGTCGCCGGCTGCCAGCTGATGTCCTGCAGGAACAGCATGGCGGCCAACAAGAGCAATGACGTCACGTCGCAATCCGCGGATACTTTGCGGTGCTGTCCGAAGCCGGCGGCAGATCGAAATAGGCCTCGACCTCGTCGAGCAGCTCTTCATCGCCGTAGACCCCCGCGAGAATTCGCTCGGCAGTGCCGGGCTCCACGAGCACGTAGCCGAATGGATAGTCCACGCCGGTCAACAAGATCATCCGGCGCTGCCGGTTGGGAAGCGCAACGTAAATCGTGTCTGAATTGGTGGGCACCAGCGTGATGTTGTGCCGCGACAGCGTCGGTGCGATGCCTTCGGTCGTGTAATTGAGCTCGTCGAGCGCTTCAGCCTGGTCGGCGGCCGACAGCGTGTCCGCGCCCGCCAGCCAGAAGACCACCACCGTCGGCCCCGTGATGAGGCGCGGCTTGCTGAGCGACGTGTCCGCCGAATCGCGCGGCGTCATGTCGGTGAAGCCGAGCGTGTCGGAATCGGATGTGCGAGTTGTAACGGCCGCGTTTTGCGGCCGGCAGGAAACGACGAGTGTGATTGCGACCAGTGTTGCCGCGCGCATGGCACACAATATACTTAGCCCATGACGGCTCCCTCGCATCCGCAGACTCCGCCACCTCCTCCGCCACCTCCCCCGCCTCCGATGGCGGCAGTCAAGCGCCATCACTGGATCGTGCGGCTCACGCACTGGATGACGTTCGTGCTGCTGGCCGGGATGATCATGAGCGGGTTGCAGATCTACGGCGCCTACGCGCGCTTCGGCGAGCGCGACGGTCCGTTCTACGCACCGAATCCCTTTCAGGACCACGGATTTCCCCAGTGGAGCCGGCTCGGGGGCTGGCTCGCCGGCGGATTGAATTGGCACTTCACCTTGATGTGGCCGCTCATCGTGGGCGGCCTGCTCTATTTCTCGTACCTCGCTGCAAGCGGCGAATGGCGGTCCCTCCTGTTCCGGCCGCGCGACATTCGCGGCGCGATCGAGATGCAGAAGTACTACCTGCGGCTGCGGAAGGATCACCCGCCGCAAGGGAAGCACAATCCGCTTCAGAAGGCCGCGTACACATTCATCATCCTGCTCGGCGTGTTGTCGGTCCTCACGGGATTCGCGATCTACAAACCGACGCAGCTCTCGTGGCTCACCGCGCTGTTCGGCGGCTTCCAGGCGGCGCGGTACTGGCACTTCTGGGCGGTGTGGATTTTTACCGGCTTTCTCGTCGTCCACGTGCTGCTCGTGTTCATCGTGGATCCCGCGTCGCTGCGCGCGATGATCACCGGCTGGTATCGTGGCCGGTTCCCCAGTCATGATTGATCGGCGCGCGTTGCTGCGACTCGCCGCCGGCGCGGGTACGGCCTCGCTCGTCGCGGCGTGCGGATGGGACGGCGGCAATGCCGTTCGCCCGCTGCTGCTCGACATCAGCCGCTTCAACGACTGGATGGGTGAGAAGATTTTCTTCTCGACGCACCGGCTCGCGCGCGAGTATCCCATAGCCGATCGGACCGCGCGGCTGCCGAGCTACTTCATCTCACCGACGATGCCGATGTTGGAGAATCCTAGCGCCTGGCGTTTGCAAGTCGGCGGACTCGTGCGCGAGCCGCAGTCGCTCTCCCTCGATCAGTTGCAAGCCATGCCGCGGACCAGCTATACGGTGAAGCACCACTGCGTGGAGGGGTGGAGCGCGATCGCCACGTGGCACGGCGTGCCGGTGTCGGCGGTCGCCGAGCGCTGCGGTATGCTGCCGCAGGCGCGCTACGTGCGCTTCGACTCGTTCGACTCCGGCTACTCGAACGGCTGGGATCTCGCGAGCGCCATGCATCCGCAGACGATCCTCGCGTACGGGCTGAACGACAATCCGTTGCCGCCCACGCACGGCGCGCCGCTGCGGCTCTACTCGCCTACCAAGCTCGGGTACAAGATGACGAAGTATCTCGTATCGGTGACATTCACCGCTGAGCGCCCGGGCGGGTATTGGGAGGATCAGGGCTATCCGTGGTTTGGGGGAGTGTGATTGAATTAGCAGAAGCTGGCGGGCGCGTAGGATATTAAATGACTACTCTTTCTTCAGCGCGCCGCAGCCTAAGCGCGATCCGTTAGGCGGCGCCGCTGATGCCGTACGAAATCGCCTTCACGAAGCGAGTAGAAATCGCCCATCCCGAGGAGTACTTCAATACGTGCTGCCACGGCGGCGATATCGTGGCCGACCAACTGCTGCCTTCAGTTCAGCAACGTTATTCCTCAATTCAGCATAACCAAGAAGACTGGGGATGGTTCATCTGGTTCACGAGAGGCGAGGTTGGTCTTGCGATCGACATCTTTTGCGATGATCCTGCGATTGGTGCTTTTCGCATTCATCTGAGCTCGAGAAAACCGCGGTTCCTGTTTCTCGATTCGGTAGTCGATACGCCCGAACTGGAGGAACTGAAGACGCAGGTTGTTGCCGATCTGACCCGTTGGATCGGAGCGTCCCCGCGAGTCCAGGCAGTTGATAATGACTTCAGGCCCGAAAGTGGCGCCGCCTAACAAGCGGCTGGAGCTGTCGCGGCGCGCCCAGTTGGCTTGCCAGCCGTGACCTCTTAGCTTAGGGCCACCGCGGCCAGGCTGCGGGCGTCTCGGCACATGTCACCTTTAACCCTTTACGTCGGTGCGGGCGTCCTCGCCCTCCTCGCCCTTATCGCCCTGCGCGGCAAGCGCTGGGCCTACCTCGCATTCGTGCTGCTCGGGCTCCTCTATTTTCCGGCGCAAACCCACTTCCGCGTGCACGCCCCGAAGTGCGAGCAGCTCCTTCCCACGTTGCAGCTGCTCGTCCCCTTGCTGCACAACTACGCGTACATCGCACTATTCGCGGGCTTCTACTGGATGTCGTGGGTACAGTTCGGAAGGTCAGACGCGCGCGGCATCTGGGCGCTCGTCGCGACGCTGCTCGTGGCAGCCCTCGTCGAGATCGCCGAAGGCATGACGGGCGGAGGGCGTGGACAGGTACATTGCCGCGTCCGGGATCTCGTCCCGGATGCCGCAGGAGCCGTGGGCGCGGCGCTGCTGCTCGCAATCTGGTCCCGGCTCCGCCGGAAACCGGCGTACGTCAGACTCGTCAGGCGTCACCCGGCGGCCGCTCCACACCCGGCTGCTCCAACGCCCCGTGCTGTCGTTCCACCTCGCGGTGTCGTTCCGCCCCCGCCCCCCCGGGGTCTACCGGGGCTGTACGTACCTCCGCCTCCCCCCCCGGACTTTTCACCGGGCCCGAGCCCTGTTACGCCAGCGGCGGACACCGCTCCGACGCATGAGGTAGCGCCGAACAAGGCGATCGCTGCACGTCAAGCGGTCGTTCAACACCTCCAGGCGATCCTGGGACGTCTGCGAGCAATGTCACAACGCCTGTGGGCGATCATACTTCGACGTCGCCGCACAGTCGTCGTTGGCGGCATCGTCCTGGCGCTTGTGGGCGCCGGGGCGTTCGTAATTCTGAGCCTCCCGGCGCCAGCGCCTGTAGTGACCGAGCAACCGGCGCCGCCCCCAGAGCCCCCACCGCCCCCAGCGCGGCCCCTCCAGTCGGAAGCCGAGGGGTACTACGAGCCGAGCTACAAGTTCACGGTCTCCGATCGGCGCTTCACCCGCCTGACGCTGCGTCCGCAGCCTTTTGTCACGTTCTCGCGGACCGGGACACGGGATGAAGTGGGGTGTGCAGATGCACGGATTACCCCGGCTGCGGTACACCTGCGCTGTGAGTTCGAGCGCGTCGGCATCGCCGTCACGATCGAGGGCCAGTTCCCGTCACGCTCGGTCACGAGCCGCCTCGACGCACAGGTTCTGAACGCCTGGATCACAATCACCAATACGCGCGGTGAGACGCTGTTCCGCGCGCGCGAGTCGTTCTATTGGCACGCGCCCGACTGAGGATGCTCGGGCGGGTCGGTGGCCAAACCTCTGGCTTCTAGCCGGCTCTCACACCATTCGACAGGGAGCGCAGTCATGAGACTCACGAAGAATCTCGGCATGCTCCTCCTCGGCATCTGGCTCATCGTACAAGGCCTCGAGGCGCTGGTAGGGCTCAGCTTCAGAGGACTCGGCACTCTAGAGGCCATCCTTGCTCTTGTGGCCGGGATCCTCATCATGGTAGGCCGGTAGCTCGCGGTCGTGAAGCTCTCCCTAATGCTCCTTCGCTCGCTGGCCACCGCGATCCTGCTGGGCCTGGTTGTCGTGAAGCCAGGCTTCGCGCAGCGTCCGGCGGTTCCCATTGATTCCACAAAGACTGCCACGATTCGACACCTCCTGCAGGTGACCAAGACCGCCGAAGCCATCGTCACGGGAATGGAGGCGGCGGTACCCGCGCAGCGACGTGCCTACCCCGATGTGCCCGCCGAGGTCTGGGATGCGTTCCTCGCGCGGGCTCGTCAGAAACTCCCCCAAATCGTGGACTCCCTTGTACCGGTTTACGCCACGCGGTTCAGCCAGGCTGAACTCAACGAGTTGATCAAGTTCTTCTCGAGCCCTGTCGGTCATCACCTGAGCGACGCACAACCAGAGATGCTGCGGGAAAGCCTCGAGATTGGCGGGCGTTGGGGGGAGGTAATCGGGAGGGAGATTCAGGACAGCCTAGCCCGGTCTGGCGGCCCGTCCGCCGATTTTGCGTTGCAATCCCAGATGAAGTCGGATCTCCGTAACCTGATCACTGCAGAGGAGGCTTTCTTCGCCGACTCCGTCAAGTACACCACGACGATCGGAGTCGGAGGCGTCGATTATCACCTCTCGCCCGACAACAAGATTCTGGAAATGCGTCTCACTCCGGATGGGTGGGTGGCGACGATAGGTAATGCAAAGACAAAAACTATTTGCGCCATCTTTGTTGGTTCAACGCCGATCGCGCCCGCCGTGGAAGAAGGACGGCCGGCGTGTCAGGTCCGGCCCATGTGAAGCAGGATCGCCTTCGACCACATCCATGGCATGCTGATGAGCGCGATCGCATTCCAGGCCAACATAAAGAAGCGCATCTCCCTGTTCGTGTAGGGCCGGCTCCGCCACATCAGCGTGGCATCGACGGCGAACCACATTGCGGTCACCAACAGGAAGGCAGCCAGCGCTTTCGCTTCAAAGAACCTCACGATCAGCCCCGCTTCAAACAACAACAGCACGACGATCAACAGCTTTGCCGGGACCCGGCCAATGACTGTGGCCGTGGTACGCCGCCCGGTCGCGCGATCAGGCTCCAGATCCATCACCTGGCCAAATACCAACGAATGCATGGCAAACAGCGCGCCGAACACCATCGTGGCCCACGGGAGAATGGGGACGTGGTTCAGCCAACTGCTCAGCAGAAACACGAAGAGATACCCCGCCTGGTTCAGAATCTCGAGCGGTGGCCGCGTCTTAAAATTGAATCGCGGCCAGTTATAGAGCGCCGCCGCCACAATCATGCCGGCGAAAACCAGCAGCATCTTTGCGCCGGCGAGAAGACTGAACGCGACCACGAACGGCGCCTGGACCAGCGCAATTTGGAGCGGCAGTCCGCGCAATTGCTGCGGCGTGCCGCGCGCACCAAATAAGAACGTGCCTTTGCGGGGGTTGACTCGGTCGGCTTCGTAGTCGACCATGTCGTTCCAGCCGTAGATCAGCAGGCCCATCGGAAAGCTGACGTACAGCACGCCGAGCCAAAAAGCGGCGGAGTGAAACACATCGCGTTGGCCGAGCGGCAGCATGTAGAACGCAATCGCCGTGAGCCACAGACCAGGACGAGACGCTTGTAGGAGGAAATTCAGTTCAGAGCGAAGTGCGGTCACCCGAGGCGCGCCAGCGCGTCGTGCATTTCCGTGGCCGTGCCGTAGCGATCCGCAGGGTTCTTGGCCATCGCCTTCACGATCACCGCCGCCAGTGCGGGCGGTACTTCGCTGTTGAGTTTGCGCGGATCGGGCGGCTCCTCCTCCAGATGCTTGGCGACCAACGCCCACGTTGTTTCCGCCTCGAACGGCACCCGGCCCGTCAGACACTCGAACAGCACGACGCCCGCGGCGTAGAGATCGCTGCGCGGATCGAGCTCGGCGCCGGAGATCTGCTCGGGCGACATATAGTCGGGTGTTCCGATCGACGTCCCCGCCTCGGTGAGGCCCTTGCCCTGCGGCGGATTGGCGAGGCGCGCGATCCCGAAGTCCATCACTTTTAAAAAGCCGCTCGGCTCGACGACGATGTTCTGCGGCTTGATGTCGCGATGGATCACCCCTTCGGCATGCGCGACCTCGAGCGCCCGGCAGAGCTGTTTGCCCACTGTCAGCGTGACGGCGACGGGCAGCTTGCCGCGGGACACGATCAGCTGCTTGAGCGACGTGCCCTCGACGTACTCCATCGTCAGGTAGTACATCCCGTTCTGCTCGCCGAGGTCGTAGGTGCGCACGACGTTGCGATGCGCGATCCGCCGCGCCAGGCGGATCTCCTGCTTGAACCGCTCGAGCGCGGCGGACCCGCCGGCCATGGCTTCCGGCTTGAGGGTCTTGATGGCGACCGGCTCCTGCAATTCGCGGTCGAACGCCCGGTACACGACGCCCATTCCGCCCGCGCCGAGAATCTCTTTGATGTCGTACCGGCCCGCGAACGTCGACCCCGGCCGAATGCCGGTTTGCATTTGCTTTGTGACGATCTGCTCCGTCGCGGCGCTGCCCGAGGCCGCCATCATGTACTCGACGAGGGCGGCCTTGGCCTTGAGGTCCTCCACCAGGCTCTTGAACGCCTGCGACAGAATGCCGATTTCGTCGCGCGATTTGACCGCGATGTCTACGCTGTAATCGCCGTCCTGGACCCGACGCGTCGCGACCGCGAGCCGGCGCACCGGCCCAGCGATCTGGCGCGCCTGCACGAACGCAAAAATCAGCGCCAGCACCACGCCCAGCCCGAC
>WNFE01001116.1_pt1 | contig 25636 bp, 20 predicted proteins | sample 5400451 | NCBI WGS metagenome assembly WNFE01 (sample SAMN13153344, study PRJNA577476) | soil metagenome | isolation source: 200 cm saprolite under Douglas fir tree site 2 hole 2 | place: USA:California | collected 2015-04-18
CTTCTAATTGAGAGATTTTCGAAAGCCAAAGTAGCCGAAATCCATGAAGAGGGTTTTTTCACAGCTTCCCCCGACGTGTGGGCCACCCGATTCATCTCCTCACTTGGCGCCCGGGCCATCCGCCAATCGTACTTGTTGACATTCTGATACTAAGTTAACTAATGAGATAAATCAGGTATGAGGGCGGGTGCCCCATCCTTTCGCGACGTTGCGAAAGGGTGGGAGGTTTACTTCTTGCTGATCAAATCCTCGCCTCTGCTTCAGGCCCGGTTCGCATGGAAATGGTAGGGGAGTGGAAATGGACTGACCCAAGCCGAAATGAGGCTATTGAAACTGCTGCTTGGACTGACTTCAGAATCGACCACCCTGAAGAATCGATCGACTGACGCCGAATTATCGGCCGCCCGTTGCTTACGGCTTAACGGAGACCTTCACCTGACCATTCGTCCAGCAGCACTGGAATCCGCCGCCACCGTCCCCTGACCAATCGTTGGCCACCACGTGCAAGACGTACTCTCCGGGCTCGCTGAACGTGGCGGTCGTCGTCGCCTTGCCGCTAAAGGCCTGGGTGGTCTTCCACTTGCCGTCTGCTTTTTCGATAGCGGGCTTGCTATTGGCGAACTTCACGGCGCCCGGTCCCCGGAACTTGCTCCACGTCACAGTCACTGGAGGAGAATCGGGGACCTTGCCACCCTGAAATGATTTGGCATCGTCGGCGGCCCACAGGTTCAGCGTGAGTGGATTCCGCAACGCCGTCTCGAGCGCGATACTGATCCCACGCGGCCCCTGTACAGACGGGCCTCCCTCTTCAAAGCTGATGAGGGGCGGTGTATTGCCAATGCCCACGTCGGAGAAGGGCGAGATTTGCCACCGGGCATCCAAGTGTGCAGGGACTGCCGTTGTCTGGCCGTTGGTGACGAGCGTCCAGGTGAGCTTGTCGGTCCCGAAATTCTGCGGTACCGTTACGGTGAAGAGGCCCCACTGCCTTCGAGGTAGAAAATGCGTCGGCTGGCCTTGGTCGGGCCCACCCGGCTCAATCTGGTTATTCGGGCCAATCGGGATGTCTAGCTCTTCCTTCAAATTCCGATTGAAATACCCAAAAAGAATACTGATACTGCCGTCCGGATTCTTGAACCAACCCTCATAGGCGGCCGACACGTTCTGACCCGACTCGTGCAAAGGCTCCATGGGCAACTGTCCGGATTGCCCGTTCACAGGCAGCGCCGCCCACAGGAGCGCCCAGCTTGCGAGCAGGATCGCAAGATACAGAGTTGTCACCGACGACCGCAGCGCGCGCATCCGAGTAATCTCCTTGTCACAATGAGTTGTGTTCTGCAATCCCGACACCAAGTAAAGAATGAGGAGCCGCAGCTCTGAAAAAGCTGCGGCTCCTGCCTGCCAGCCTGCGGAGTTCCGAATTAGTGGCTGTGCATCGCTTCCGACATAGCCTGGCCCGGTTTGTGCTTGGCGAGCCATTCTTTATAGTCATCTTCGGTGATGTAGGTGACGTTCACCCAAGCGTGTGCCATCTCGTCGATCGTGCGCTCGCCCCAGCCGACCCACTGGTTGGGGTCGGGATTATACGGGTTGGCGGCGGTGTTGTCGTGCCAGGCGGTAACACGGATTATGGTTCCCTTGGGGAGCACGGGCGCCGCGTCCTCCGCGTAAATGTAATTATTCATCCAGTTGAAGGCGAAACGGTCGACGTAGCTTAACATCTGGGTTGTGCCGTCCGGCAAGATAGCTTCCATGGACATGGCCTTGCCGCGCAGATGCATGTGCGGTTGGAAATTCTCAAACCTGGCGGGCTGCTTCAGCACGTGGAAAGCCTGAGTCTCGGTGATCGTGTTGGGAGGAATATCCAGAACCCTGCCAAGCTGGTTGGCGTGGAATTCCAACAGGCGTGTCCGGTACTTTGGCGTCTCGCCCTTGGGATAGAGATAGATGCCGATCATGACATTGTCGCGAACTTGTTCGCCGATGGAGTGATAGTGCACATCCCACCGAATCCTTGCTCCCGGCAGCAGCAATTTGCCGGTGTTGGAAGGGTAGACGTCGAATTGTTTCCCGATCGCCCATTCCATCAAGAGCCCTCCGTCGCTGCGTCTGGCCTGGGCCAGCGGCCCGATGCCGTCGTCGTCCGCGGCGCTGCTGACGCCCGGTTCATCCTGCAGGAGCTGGGCGAGGGCATGATGAGTGACACGGCGCCCCGCGGTGCTCCCTGGCCGCATTTCGACCGCGCGCACCCATCGCGGCTCGGTCACTGGGAGTGCTTCGCTCAGCGGCTTCCACCAGGCGTCCTGTGCTACGGCCGGCACGGTGTAGGGCGTCGACTGGACGACGATGTCCGGCTGGCCGAACTGTTCGGCCAACTGCCATCCTTCGTCGCTAGGCCACATTTTGGCGGGCGGCATGTCTTTCGCATTCCCTGGTGACATGCCCGAATCGACCCACCGGACGATCGTGGCAATTTCCTCATCCGTCAACGACGTGTCGTTCTTGAAACGCTGGATTCCAACCGTTCTGTCGAGGTGCCACGGCGGCATATTTCGTGTGACCACGCGGTCCTTGATTTTATCCGCCCATGGGCGCGTCTCTTCATAGGTTACCAGAGACATTGGCGCCACGGTTCCTGGATGGTGACACTCCTGACACTTGGCCTGAAAAATCGGGGCGACGTCCTTGGCGAACGTCACCGGCTTTTTAGCGGATTCTGCGGCGATCGAAAGGCATGGGAGGATCAGGAAAGCACCGAGGCCCAGCACGACTGCTCCAATCCTCTGCCTCATCGCACCCTGGAATTTGGAATTGATCATGACCTGCTCCTCTCTCTGGTTGGTATACTCCTGCCGATTTAGGCCAGTCTAACCCGGAATTTCGTTTTTAGCTCCCTAGTGCCTCCACTCTACACCCCTTCGGGGGCTCCATCGTAATATTTTTTCCTTGGCTGGGTCCAGGAGCACGCGACGGGGTCCTAGTCATCCCCAACGCGAATCCCGAAACTGCTTACTGCGGCCTTCCCATCCGGTTTTGTTACACACTGCTCCGTTCCTCGTGGTTCTGGCTCGATTTCCATTCCATGCGGCACGGTGCGGCCAGTGCCCCGCTCGCAGACGTTGCAACACCTGCTGTGGTGCAAACGCAACTGTGGCATTCAGAAAAACGGATAACGCTGGGAATCTACGGACACGTTGTAGGAAATGCGCAACGAGATGCCGTTCAGGGGCGGTCCGCACGTATCGAAACAGTATACCATGAATTATGTCTAATTGTTGTTAACTCGAATGGTAAGGCATTCAGAATGAAATGCTTTGGTAGGGGCGGTGGGGATCGAACCCACGACCTTCGGCTTAAAAGGCCGCTGCTCTACCACTGAGCTACGCCCCTAAATTTTTTAATCGAAATAGCTTACCACGGAATGAGTTGCAGACCTTCCAGTGAAGGGCCGGATTCAGGGCCGGTTGCTGCAAACTTTTCCACTTCGGAAGCAAGCTCCCACGCCGGCGCTAGTTGGAAGGCGCCGATTGCGGATGGCTCGAACGAGGACCGCGTGATCGCCCTCGGTCTAATCGGCGTAATCAGCAGCGATTCTATCGGTGCGCCTTGCCGTTTCGTAACGTCCGGCGGACACGATTGTGGTACGGTTCTGGCCACCATGGAGGACGCTCGATGTCAGCAATGGATCTGCTTTTTGGCCGTCCGCTGAGTTCTTCGGAAGAAAGAGGTCAGAGGTTGGGACCCGTAGCCGGGATCCCGGTCTTCGGGTTAGACGCTCTCAGCTCCGCCGCGTATGGCCCGGAAGCCGCCCTGGCCTTGCTAATTGTGCTCGGTACAGTTGGAATTGCCTACATCGTTTCGATAACGATCAGCATTATTATCCTGCTTGTGATCGTTTACTTTTCGTATCGGCAAACGATCGAATCCTACCCCAATGGGGGTGGTTCCTACACCGTAGCCGGACAGAACCTGGGACCATTCGCCGGGTTGCTTGCAGCGGCAGCGCTCATGATCGATTACGTTTTGACGGCAGCAGTGGGAATTTCAGCGGGCGTTGGCGCGCTTGTCTCGGCTGCCCCATCTCTCGAGCCCCACACACTGCCACTCTGCCTCGTCATCCTGCTGCTCATTACGCTCGTGAATTTACGTGGCGTCCGCGAAACGGGAGCTCTTTTCATGATTCCGACGTACCTCTTCGTGGGGACGCTCCTGATCACGCTCGTGATTGGAATCACAAAAGCGCTCGCCTCGGGAGGACATCCCACACCGGTGGTCCCTCCTCCGCCATTTGCTGTGGCAACCGTCGGGCTAAGCGCCTGGCTGCTGCTCAAATCGTTTGCCAGTGGATGTACCGCGATGACGGGAGTGGAAGCGGTCAGCAATGGAGTGACTGCCTTCCGCGATCCTGTTGTGAAAACCGCCAAGCGCACGCTGACGGCGATCATTGCCATTCTGATCTTGCTGCTCGCCGGCATTGCCTTTCTGTGCCGTGCCTATCAAGTCGGCGCCACAAATCCAGGTCCCGGATACCAGAGTGTGCTTTCGCAGCTCACGGCGGCGGTCGCCGGCAGAAGCACTTTTTATTTTGTTACGATTGCTTCGATCCTGCTCGTGCTCTCCCTATCCGCCAACACCGCTTTTGCGGATTTCCCTCGCCTCTGCCGGCTTGTCGCCGAGGACGGCTACCTTCCGACTCCGCTGGCCGTCCGCGGGAGGCGGCTCGTATATACAACAGGTATTATCACACTTGGAATCCTCTGCGCGGTGCTTCTAACGCTATTCGGAGGGGTAACGGACCGCCTTATACCTCTATACGCCGTTGGGGCCTTCCTGGCGTTTACGTTGTCGCAGGCGGGCATGGTCGCGCATTGGAGGCGCAAGGGAGGCCCGGGAGCTCGACTGGGAATGTGGGTAAACGGGCTGGGGGCCGTTGTGACCGCAGGCACGGTGGCAATCGTGACCATCACCAAATTCACGGATGGAGCGTGGATCACGGCACTTCTGATCCCAACCATCATGGTCTCGATGTATTCGATTCGGCGTCACTACGATACAGTGGCGCAGGAACTTGAAAACCCCGCCCCACTGACTCTCGATCGTTTGCATCCTCCCATCGTGGTGGTGCCCATGCTTTCCTTGAACAAAGTGATCCGCGGAGGGCTGCAATTCGCCTTGAATCTTTCTTCCGAGGTGAATGTGGTGCATGTGGAATGCCCGGTCAATAAAGACGAGCTCCTAAGACAATGGAGCGAGGTTGTGGCGGAGCCGCTGAAACGATCCGGGCTGCCTGTCCCCCGTTTGACTTTTCTCGACTCACCCTATCGCTTCATCATCAACCCGATTGTCGAATACGTCCTGAATCTTGAGAAACAGCATCCGGACCGGGAGATCGCGGTCATCATTCCGGAGTTGGTGGAAAAACATTGGTATCAATACTTCCTCCACAATCAGCGCGCATCCTGGCTGAAGGCTGCGCTCTTGCGAAGGGGAACGCAAAGGATCGCCATCATTGACGTACCGTGGCATTTGAGTTCATGACGCTACGCGGAACTCTTCTGAGCCCGGATATCTCACGAGTGCGTGATGGATCTGCTCTGCGATTTCAGCTTGCTGCGTCGAATTGCGCTGCCGCGTGAGTAGCACAGGCTTCAGCCTGTGTACTGTCGATTAGCGTCAACTCAAACCACACAGGCTGAAGCCTGTGCTACAGGATCCGCGATGCGACTGCTTGCTGTGAAAGTGCCCGGAGCTTCCACAGAGTTCTTATGCGAAATGGGGATGAGACGGCCGCATTCAAATTCAATCCGAGAATCTGTTAGGCCAACGCCCTCGCGCGCGGCCGCTTGCGTTTCCACTCGTAGTCCTTTCGAAGCAGCGCCATGTGCTTCTTGATCTGAGCCTCGATTTCCGCGAAGGCTGCCTTGACGCAGGCGCGCACGTCGGCGGCCTGGCCGGTAGCGTGCAGCGTGCCCGTGGGAAGCGAAAGATTCAGAGAAAATAGGTACTCCGGTTTTCGGGGGCGTTTCTCGATATTGCCGTGCAGTTGCACCAGGTCAGGTGCATACCGTTTCAGCAGCTTTCCCATCTTCACGGCATGCCGCCGTGTTTCTTCTTCGACCGGTTCACGCCATTCCTCAAGCTTGTGGCTGATTAAGAGTTTCATGGGAGTGCCTTTCCGGCGAATCTACGGAAGGAGGGTGCGGCTCGCGGTGTGATCCGCAGACGCATTGACAAATTCAGAATAACAATTCTCTCGGGAGGTTGCAAACACAGAGAACAATCGGTAGTGACTCATTTCCCGAGCGCTTCAATGCGTCGATGCAATGGTTTCGGTAGCGCCGGCGTCCCGCCGGCTCTTTGCTCTTTCCTCGACCTCGCACACAGCCGGCAAGATGAAAGGCCTTGAAACTTCTAACTGCGTCACTACCGAAGAATCGTTACGCAGAAAATGCTTTTGGATGGAACGATCGAAGGTCAATTTACTTCTTAAAGAGATCCTCGAAGGCCTGGCGGGCGTCGCGCGGACGGGAAACGTGCTCGGCGGAAGCGGACGGTCCCGCAACGGGAGCCGACGGCGCCGTATCTTTTTCAATCGTCGTGCGAAATTCGTAGAACCTGCAATCGTTCCGCTGATCCTTGCGGGGGATGCGTTCCAGAACAGGCTGCATGCATTCAAATCGCGCGGCCGTATCAAAATAGGCGCATTGCTTGCAGCTATGCAACTCGAAAGCGCACTTCGGGCACTTGCCTTTCGGATCGAAACCCGGCTGCAGAACGGTGCCGCAATTCGAGCATCGCGCGCGCGTGATTGTGCCCACCATGCGCGGCGTTCGCGGTCCAATCTGTTCTTGCCGGGGATGGCCTTCGGGCGGCCGTTTCTCTTTTTTCTGGGGCTTGTCCGTACTCATATAGCCCCGCTGCTTATACTTCCGCTCCAAGGGAACCTCCGGGGGGATGAAACATCATACTCTGAATCCAATGGTGCAACTCAGAAATGTGCCAAACCTGTGAATTAGTATGTCAAATCGAAACGGGAGATCTTTACTCCCGTAGTAGAACGACTCCCTCTCTTGACTTCGCCGTGAACGCACCCGAAAAAAAACGTGTGTGTACTTGTCAGGACTCGCGGGCCCAAAACCGAGCCAGACCTTCCGCGGGGAGATCGGGTTGCAAAAACCTTCGCGGCGCACCCATGTCGGAGAGGATCGCTTCGGCGGCAAGATAGCCGCTGCGCACCGCGCCTTCCATTGTCGACGGCCAGCCCGTAAAAGTCCAGTCCCCCGCGAGAAATAGTCCCGCGAGCGGACTTCTTTGTGGAGGGCGCCACCGATCGGAGCCAGGCGCAGGCGAAAATGTTGCGGAAGTTTCCTTGACGACTGTTCCCTTTACCAGTTTGGCGTCGCGGATGGCGGGAAGCACTTCCCGTAGTTCGTTCAGGCAAAGCTCGATGATCTCCTGGCGCGAGCGCGGCACCAAACTGTACGACGCGCTGATTACCAGTTGGAGGTATTGTCCGTCCTGCGCCGCGCCGCCATAGAGTTGCGTTTTGTTGAAGACCCATTGCGTCGTGGTGTCCAGCAGCGTCAGGAAAGGTTCGTTCATCACTTTTCTGTCGAACCAGAGATGGAGGCCCGTAATCGGCGAGGCCCGCAAATTACGCAGATTCAAAAACACGGGTTCGCGTTCCACCACGTCTGCAGGAAGCAACGCGGGCAGAATGTCCTGCGGCACGGCGGCAACGTAATAGTCCGCCGATTCCACCGAGCCGTCTTCTCTTTCGACGCCAGTCACTTGATTGCCCGTTACTTGAAATCCGCGCACGCCCGCGCGCAGCAGGACTTCCCCTCCCCGCCGCCCGATCGCTTCCTTGCACCCATCGTAGAGCTCTCCGAGCGGCACGTTCGGAATCCCGACGCGATATCCTCGGCGCGTTGCGAGAAAGGCTTTCCAGAACACGTCAATGCCGTAGCGCGCGTCGATTCGGTCCAACTCTTCATCGAGCGCGCTGACCAGAATCACTTCCCAGAAACGTCGAATCGCGCGTTGGGTCTGCCGGTGCTGCTGAAGCCACGCGAGCATCGTGATGCCGCCGGCATCGTTTGAAACGTCCGCCGGGCGCCCGCCGCTGCGCGCGATGGTGAGTAGCGCTCGCGCGATCGCGCCTTTGTCGGTCCAACCGAGGAGCGGAAACCGCGCAAACGAAAGCGCCATATGCAGGGGTGGAGGCAGCGGGAAAGATTCCATGGCGCCTCGGCGGCCATCCGGCGCGGCAAACAGTAATCGGTCAAAGAAACGAATCTTGTCCGTCGCGCCCACCCGGCGATAGAAATCCTCGAGGTTGGTGCAACACCCCAGCGTCACGTGCTGGCAGTTGTCCACGTGCTCGCCTCCGGGCAACACGTAGGACGCAGCCCGCCCACCCAGATGGGGCCGCTTTTCGAGCAAACGTACGCGGTGGCCGGCTTCAGCCAGCGCGACGGCCGAGGAGAGTCCCGCCAGGCCGCCGCCGATCACGATCACGTTTTTCAAGGACATTATCCCGAGTAAGCCGCCCGAAGCGGGCGCGGGCGATGAAAATCAGCTTTTCCGCTTTACTGAGACGGGCGCGCTCGCCAAAAACCGCAAAGTCGACCGATTCCATGCGGGCGAGCAGCGCGCTGTAAGTGTGCACCAGGAGCCAAAGGGCGCCGCGGCTGTCAGCATCAACAAGATCGAGCAGATCAGAGCATTCTTCGTAGATCCGCCAGGCGCGACCGGCTTCGAAGCGGAGAACCTCGCGGACGCCGAGCGTGGCTTCGTTGCGCGACAAATCCTCCGGAGAGACGCCATACCGCGCGAGGTCCTCATCGGGGATGTAAACGCGGCTGAGCGCGGCGTCTTCATGGACATCACGAATGATGTTAGTGAGCTGAAACGCCAGACCAAGTTTCTCTGCAAGGTCGAGTGCGCGGGGATCGCAATAGCCAAAAACGTGCGTGCAGGTAAGACCGACAGTTCCGGCGACACGGTAGCAATATTCGCGCAGGCGGTCGAAGGTCGGGTAGGACTTGACGGTGAGGTCCATTTCCGCGCCGGAGATCAAGTCATGCAAATACCGCGCAGGCATGTTGTAGCGCCGCATGGTATCGACAAGGGCGGGCAGGACTTCCCTTTCACCATAAAGAGGTTTTTCGAGGGGTTTAGCGGCCGTGCCATCGAAAAACTGAGAACGGCCGGTGACCGCTTCATCAAAAGCCGCGCGCCACTTGGCGAGACCTTGTTGCGCGGCCTGCAAATCTTCCCCTAAATCGGCTACGTCATCGACCAGGCGCATGAATGCGTAAAGGGCCGCGAGGCTGTCGCGCTTCGGCTTGGGGAGGAGATAGAACGCGTAATAGAAATTGCTGCGGGCGGCGCGAGCGATCTGGTGGCATTGCGAGTAAGACCCTGCGACCCCGCTGTTAGCCGCGTCCTCGATCTTCCCGATGTCTGGCTGAACACAACCCCCCTCAACAATCGCCATCCGTCCAGGTTCCGGAGAAACGGAAGGCAGAGGCGCTTGATCGCGAGCGAAGATCCGCTGCACAATCGCGCGCGACAGCAATTGCAATTGCTTCGACTTCGGAATCGACGGCCGGCGCTGCAGCGTGTCGTAACCAATGGCTTCGATCGAGTCCAGGACGGCGAGCCCGCCGCGGCTGAACATTTCGATGTCCACGCGCAGCGCCGAATCGACACGCTCGGCCAGCGGCATACCCTGTTCGAACAATTCCCGCGTCCGCGCGATGAGTTCCTTCATCAACGAAACATACCGCGCATCGAAGCGGCGCGCAACGATGTCCTCTTCCGTGAGGCCGTGCGCCGCCAGCGCTTCGAGTGGAATGTAGATGCGGTCCTTGTCCAGGTCGCGGCCAACGTCCTGCCAGAAATTCGCGAGTTGCAGCGCGGTGCAGGTCGCATCGGAAAGCTTTTGGCGCTCGGCATCGCGGTAACCGCAAAGGTAGAGCACCAGGCGCCCCACTGGATTTGCCGAATAGCGGCAGTAGCCAAGCACGCCGTTCCAGGTGGGGTAACGATGCACCGCCTGGTCCTGGCGAAACGCCACAAGCAAATCAGAAAAAGGTTCGATGGGGATGTCGCACGCGCGGATGGTCTGCCGCAGCGCAACGAAAACCGGATGCGACGGTTTGCCCGCGTAACAGTCCCGCAGTTCCTGGTCCCAACCCTCCAGCAGCTCCAGGGCGCGCGCGGGGTCGGCGATCTCATCTCCAAGGTCGTCCGCCCAGCGGCAGTACGCATACAGATTGTAAAAATGCTGATGGAGTCGCCTGGGAAGCAGCCACGAGGCCACGTTGAAATTTTCGTAGTGGTGTGTGGCGAGCCTGCGCGTGTAGCGATCGGCCTCGGCAACCGAACAGCCCGGCGGGGGCATGTCGCGGGCAATTTCGAGTTCAACGGGAATCTGCATGGCGTCGGGCCGGCCGCGGGAACCCCTGGCGCGGCCTGGAAATCTCCCTGCGGAGAAAAACAGCTATGGAATCACCGCGACTTTCATTTCGCCGTTGCGATGTTTCATGTGCTCAAACATCTTTGGCAGTTCGGTGAGAGGAATCTCTGCGTTTACATAATCGCTCGAGCGGATTTCACGGCGCGCAATGGCTTCGAGGGCCTCCCGGATGAAACGCGGCGTATGGTGGAACGTGGATTTGATCGTGATCTCGGAATAATGGAGAGCGTTCGGGTCCACCTGGACCAGCGTGCCGCGAGAGCAGCCGCCGAACAGGTTCACGGTACCGCCGCGACGCACCATCTGCAGGGCCCATTCCCACGTCTTAGGAGTGCCGACCGCCTCGATGACCGAATCGGCCCCCCGTCCGCCTTCGGTTACGTCCCGCACAGCCTTCGCGGGATCGGCCAGGTCCGTGGCGATAAACGCGGCGCGCGCGCCGGATTGCTCCGCGGCGCGAATCTGATTCGGGCGTTTGCCGAGTGCGATCACATTCACGCCACGCCCGGCAAGGATGCGAATGAATTTCAATCCGATCGGGCCGCAACCGATTACAACCGTCGTGTCGCCGGGTTGGACCCCGGTCTCGTGAATGCCCCGCAAAACGCACGCCAGTGGCTCGACCATCGCCGCATCTTGAAACGAAACGTGCTCGGGAATCACCAGCAGGTTCTGGCGGACGATGCGCCCGGGAATGCGGATGTACTCCGCATACGCTCCATTGTTGAACAGCAGGTCTTCGCAAAGATTCGTTTGTCCCTTGCGGCAGAACAAGCAGACGTTGCATGGCGCGGAGTTCGACGGAACCACGCGCGCGCCGACTTTCAAGCCTCCATTCACATCGGAGCCCAGCGTTTCGACAATGCCGGCAAGCTCGTGCCCGAAAACGGCCGGCGGCGTGATCATTCGCGCGTGGTATCCCCGCTTCCAGACTTTCAGGTCCGTGCCGCAGGTTAACGCCACTTTCACGCGAATCAGCGCTTCGTCCGGCGCGAGCGTGGGAATGTCCACGTTCTCGATTTTCAAATTCTCGCTTCCGTACAGGACTGCCGCGGTCATGTGACCGTTGGGCCGCTTAATGTTCTCGCTTCTTATCAAGGCTGTATCACCACTTTCAAGGAATCGCTTATAGGATGTGCAGCTAATTCGAGGGCCTGATTCATGGCCTCCAGGGAAAATCGATGAGAAATCAGTTCGCGTACCGGCAATTGGCGCGAAAATATCAGCCTCGCCGCCTTTTCCTGACGGTCCACCGCGGCGCTGTAACTGCCCAGAATTTCTTTTTCCTCGACGCCCACCGCCGCCGCCGGGAATTCGATCCGCATCTCCGGATCATTCTGCGCAAATAGCAGGATGCGCCCGCCCGGCCTCGCGGTCTCCAAGGCATCGGTGAGCGCGGCCGGCAGCGGCACCGCCACCAGGACCGCGTCGGCTCCACGGCCCTCCGTGCGCGATCGAATTTCATCCCCGATCCTCCCGGCGCGAGGATCGATTGCCAAATCGGCGCCCAGCGATAAACTTTTCGCGCGGCGTTCCGGCATCGGATCGCTGCCGATGACAAAGGCGCCGGCCAGTTTCGAAAGCATCATCAGAAGCAGCCCGATCGGCCCCTGTCCCATGATTAACACGGTTTCCCCAGCGGCAACGCGGGCCTTTTCGACGGCCTTTATGCACGTATTGACGGGCTCGATAAACGTGGCTTCTTCAAAACTGATTTCGTCGGGAATCGCCAGCATGCCACGCTCGGCCACCCACGGCATGGCCTTCACGTACTGGGAAAATCCTCCTCCGTTCGGATCAAAACCCGCGGTCAATCCAACCTTCTTGTAAACGGCGCATTGTGAATGCAGGCGCCGGTCGCAAAAAAAGCATTCTCCGCAGGGAATGTGATGGAAACTCATGACCCGGTCGCCGAGCTTCCACTGCGCGACTCCCGCGCCCACGGCGACGACGTTGCCGGAAACTTCGTGCCCAAAAATCTGCGGAGCCGCGACAAACCCGTGCTCGATCTTCTTGATGTCCGTTCCACAAATCCCGCATGCGGCAACACGGATCAGGACTTCGCCCGCAGCGACCCGCGGCACCGGAACGTCTTCCACAACCACGCGTCCCTTGCCCCGGTACACAGCCGCGCGCATCGTGGCGGGAACGGGATGCGCCGCGAAGGATGTTTCGAGCATGGCGCCGGTACGGCTCATTGAGCGGCCACCAGCCCCGGTTCGACCGGAATCAGCCTATCGCCGAGCGTTCCCGTGTAAGCATCCAGAAAATCCGCGAGGTGGCGGGCCGCCAGGCGGCAATCGCGTGCGAATGCGAGCAGCTCAGGCAACCCGGATGGGTGCCGCAGGACTTGCGCGACGATGCCGCCGATGCGAATCCGTCCGTACGCATCGCGCACGCGCTCAAAATCGTAAGGAATATCGAAATCCGCGGTGTCGCTGATGGCTCGAACGGCCACCGCCGGCACTCCATGCCGGGCCGCTTCCGCCAGAATTGTGTAACTTTCCATTTCCACAGCTTCCGCCTGCGTGCCGAGCCGCAACTTTTCTTCCGCACGCGCTACCACCGTCCGCGACGTCGCGAACCGTTCCACTTGCCTCGCGCCGCAATCGACTGCCGTCGTCAGCAGCTCCGGATGGCTCGCGACGGCTACAGGTTCGCCCGCTTCACTGACGAGGCGTGCGGCCAGGATGTCACCAGGACGGTACTCTCTTCGAAGAGCGCCTGCCAGTCCCGTCGAGATACAAATATCGGGCCGGTCAGGCAGCGCTCGACGCGCCGCCTCAAGCGCTTGCGTCTGCCCCATGCCCGTCAGGACCGCGCGGACGCGCGCACCGCCGAATTGCGCTTCGAAGCGCGGCCTATCGCCCGGCAGTCGCAGGAACTTCCGGCGATTCCGCCACGGCGCGAATTCCGCTTCGACCGCGAACATGACCAGAATATTCATCGATCTCGCTGTTCTCCTACGCCGCATGCGCGCGCGCCACTGCATGCGCGCCTCGCGCGGACACATACCCGTTTGCTTCGTACCACCGAACCGCGCGCTCGAGCGCTCCTTCAATCGGTCCAGGGGAAAAGCCCAGCTCACTTGTGGCTTTTGATGCGTCCACAAACATCTTATGCCGCGCCATGCGCACGCCTTCCAGCGGAATCTGCGGCTCACGCCCCAGCGCCCCGGAAACTGCCGTGTCCACCCACGCGGCAACATAGGCCAGAGCGTGCGGGAATTTCCATCGCGGCGCTCGCAGCCCGCTGATCGCCGCGAGCACGTCGAGCACCTCTTTAAGCGTTAGATTGCGGCCGCCAAGAATGTACCGCTGGCCCACGCGACCCCGCTCGGCCGCGAGCAAATGTCCCGCCGCGCAATCTTCCACAGGAACAAAGTTCAAACCGGTATCCACGTAGCCCGGCATGCGCCCGTTCAGAAAATCGACAATGATTTTTCCTGTCGGCGTTGGTTTCCAGTCGCCTGGCCCAACCGGTGTCGTGGGATTGACGATCACGACCGGCAAACCCTCCTCAGCCGCGCGCATCGCACACTGTTCCGCTTCGAATTTCGAGCGCTTGTAATGGCCGATCATTTCCTCGACGGACGATTGCGTCGTTTCATCCGGCAATGCGCCTTCGCGCGGAACGGCAATCGTCGCGACCGTGCTGGTGTACACGAACCTTTCCACGCCCGCGCGCTTCGCTGCTTCGAGCAAATTTCGCGTCCCAGTCACATTGGATTCGTGGATTTCTCGCGGGTTACGAGCCCACAGGCGGTAGTCCGCAGCCACGTGAAATACGCGCGTGACGCCTGCCAGAGCTCGCTCGAGCGACGCCACGTCCCGCAAGTCGCCGATGAAGCGTTCCGTCTCGAATCCTTCGAGGGCTCGCGTACCGCTCGAAGGGCGCGCCAGGACGCGCACTTGTTCGCCGCGCCCGGCAAGCTGCCGGGCTACATGGCTTCCAAGGAAGCCTGTCGCCCCGGTGACCAGCGTTTTCATAGCACTCGCAGTCTTCCGTCGGAAGAAACCAAATCCGCATTCTGCGGTGGCGGAGGCATCAGTGTGCCGCCCCCTGTGTGCCCGTTCCCAGGCCCATTGCCTGCGCCGCTGCCCGGGTGGCCACCCATCCGTCCGGAAAATTGCCATTTCAACATTTTCCAGGTATCGCCCAACTGGCGCTTGGCGCCGAGTACTGGAGTGGTCTCAAACCCAACGTGCATCATGCAATCTGCGCAACGCGGGTCATTGCCCGGACCGTATTTTCCCCATTGCGTCGTTTCGACCATTTCTCGATACGATTTGTAGTGATTGTCCGTAATGACGTAGCAGGGGCCTTTCCACCCGCGCGGGTTGAACGTAGGAGTTCCCCAGGCCGTGCACTCCAGCTCGCGTTCTCCCCTCAAAAATTCCAGATAAATCGGAGAAACCATCAGGTTGTGTTTGTCGAGCAACGTAACAGCTTCGCGGAATTTTTCGCGAATGTCCGCGCGCGACATGAAAATATCCTGCGTCTGCACCGCGGAGTAGCCGTATGCCGGCGAGAGCATGTATCCGTCGACCCCCAGCGTATCCAGGTACGCGTAGAGATCGGCGATCTCGTTGAGGTCCGTCTCCTTGTAGATCGTCGTGTTCGAGCAGACCATGAAACCAGCGGCCTTCGCGGCCTTGATTCCCTCGATGGCCTCGCGGAACACGCCGTCCTTCTCCACGCACAGGTCGTGCGTTCGTTCCAGCCCGTCCAGATGCACGTTAAAGAAGAAGCTGGAAGTGGGTTTGAACTCGTGCAAGCGTTTGCGGATAAACATACCGTTGGTGCACAAAATGATGTGCCGCCCGCGCGCCAGAATCTCCCGCGCCAGCCGCCCAATCTCCGGGTAAATCATCGGCTCGCCGCCGCAGATGGAAACCACCGGGGCGCCGCATTCATCCGAGGCTGCCACGCATTGCTCCACGGTCATTATCTCGTTGATCGTGGATTTGTATTCGCGGATCCGGCCGCATCCCGTACACGTCAGATTGCAGGCGTGCAAAGGCTCCAGCATCATCACCATCGGAAACTTTTCCGCGCCGCGCAGGCGCTGGCTGGCGACGTATTTCGCAAGATTTGCGGTCATCTTCAACGGGTATCTCATCCATTCTCCTGGGTTGTCAATTTACGGCCGAACTCCTGGGGCCGCACCCGCAACGCACAAAACGGGGTGGTCCTCCGTGTCGTGTTGCGGTATCTCGCCAGCGCGTACAAAGGAAAATAATTCCGGTACAAATGATACTTCAAGTAAAACACGCACGGAAATCCCGTGCCGGTGAATTGATTCTCGGCCCACGAGCCGTCGGACTGCTGGTGTTCCACCAGGTGCGTCACGGCGCGCGCGACAGCAGGATCGTCCACATCGCTGGCTGCAAGCAATCCGATCAAACCCCACGCCGTCTGGGATGCCGTGCTGACGCCCTGGCCTTTGAGCGCCGGGTCATAGTATGACGCGATCGATTCCCCGAACCCGCCGTCGGAATTCTGCACCTTCCGGAGCCATTCGACAGCCCGCTGGCAGTATCCGCGAGCAGTGAGTGCCACTGTTTCGAGCGCGCGAAGCACGCCGCTGGTTCCATAGACGTAATTCACGCCCCACCGCCCGAACCACGCCCCTTCTTCCGTTTGGTCTTTCAATAGGAACTTGACGGCCCGTTCGATCGCGGGATGACTTGCGGGCCAGCCGTGCCAGCCCAAACACTCGACGACGCGCGCGGTAACGTCCGCGGTCGAGGGGTCAATCATGGCGTTGTGGTCGGCAAAAGGGATCTGGCACAAGAATTGGCGGTCGTTATTGTGGTCGAACGCGCCCCAGCCGCCGTCGTCATTTTGCATCGCCAGCAGCCAGGTGAGGCCGCGCCGCGTGGCAGCTTCCATGCGCGACTTGTCCGGATAATCCACCCGCTGCAGCGCCATAAGCACAAACGCAGTATCGTCGACATCAGGATAGAAATCATTGCGAAACTCGAACGCCCACCCCCCGGGCATGACCCCGGGAGTCTTCACCATCCAGTCACCTGGACCGACAATTTGCTTTTCGAGGAGCCAACCCGCAGCTTCGATCAGCGCGGGATGATCGGGCGGCAAGCCCGCTTCTTCGAGGGCGACCATGGCGATCGCAGTGTCCCACACGGGCGAAACGCATGGCTGTACGCGGATCGTGTCGCCTTCCTCAATCTCAAACCGCGCAAACTCACGAATTTCCCGCGCGGTCAGCGGATCTTCAGGCGAGCGGTCCAGTGCCAAGAGGGCAAAAATAGCGTTCATCATGGCGGGATAAATCGCGGCCAACCCTTCGCTACGCTCGAGGTGTTCGAGCAGCCATTCCTGGGCCTGGCGCAGCGCCCGTTTCCGCAACGGTTTCCAAGGGATGCGCTCATACATCTTAAAGCCGCGATCCAGCGCCAAAAAGAAATTTCGCCAACTGAGAAGCTGCTTATCCCAATCAAACGCGAGGGCCTTTCGGGAAGGGTCCTTATACAGCTCGTCGACGGAAACACCGCCAGGCACAGCAAAGCGGGGCTTGCGCGCATAGAGGATGGTCAGCGGGATCACGATTCCGCGCGTCCACGAGGACATCTCATAGATGTTAATTGCGAACCAGTTCGGAAGAAGCAGCAGCTCCGGAGGAACCGCGGGAACCATGTCCCAGCCGACCGCACCCACTAGCGCAAGATACAAACGGCTATAAGAATTCGCCCCTTCGAGACCGCCGAGCTCGTGAATGCGCCGGCAAGCGCGCTGCAGATGCCCGGAATCCGGCGAATCACCCGCCAGCCGCAACGCGACATACGCCTTTACCGTCGCGTTCAGCTCTGACGGGCCGCCGTAGTAAATGTTCCAGCCGCCGTCTTCCAGTTGCCGGCGCCGGACGTAGTTCGCGAGCTTCGCGATGCGATCGGGAAGCGCCTTACCGATTACGTTCAAGTAGAAAATGTAGTCCGATTCGAGGGTGGTGTCCGCTTCCAGTTCGCCGAGCCAGTAGCCTGCCGACGCCTGAAGTGAAAGAAGGTAATTCACGCCGCGGTCGATGGCCTCGTGCAGACTCTCGGCAACCGCCGGAAAGAGTTCGGCGGACCGATGGTCCGATGGAGGCTCAAATTGTAGGCGTGTTCCCAGAGCCATCTCTATGTCCAAACCTCATAAAGCGTTTGATGCATACCCTCAGTACACCGATAGCTCGCCGAATACACCTAACCGCCAACTTTTGGCACTAATGGTGATTTGGCTTGGGACCCCCTGCACTTGCCCGGATAGACCGTTCCATCCGCCCCCAAGCACGAGACCCTAACAACTCCAACCTGTATTATGTGTAGTATTTAAGCGCGGGTCAACTAGGATTGCACTTTGCGTTAGACGAGATGATAGCCTCCGGCGTTTCAAATATACTAGCAAGCTAGACCTTGCCCTTTGCGGACTTTTTTTCAAGCCTTGCGACGCGCTCCGCCAGGTCGGGGAGTCGCCCAGACCAGGCGAATTGGTCCTTAAATTTTTGGAGAGGCCGCGCGGGGGTCCCCCAAACAATCTGTCCGCTGCGAATCGTTTTGCCCGGTAGGATGCCGGCCTGCCCGCCAACCACCGCGCCATCTTCAATCAGGCAATGGTCGCCCAGTCCCACCTGGCCCCCAAATGCCACATCCCTGCCAATAACTGCCGATCCTGATATGCCTGTTTGCGCAGCAATCACGGTGTTTTCGCCGACATGCACATTGTGCGCGATATGCACCAGGTTGTCGATCTTTACCCCTGCTGAGACTTCCGTGCGATCGAGCGAACCACGGTCAATCGTCGTATTCGCGCCGATCTCCACGTCGTTCCCGATCCTGACTTGACCGACCTGGGGAAATTTCCAGCGCTTCCCTCCTTCTGCCACATAGCCGAACCCATCCGAACCGATCACCGCGCCTGCATGTAGGATCACCCCATCGCCAAGCCATGCTCCCGCATACAACGTTACGCGCGGATACAGTCGGCATTGCGCTCCCACTCGCGCATCGCGTCCTAGGAAACAGAAAGCGCCGATTTCCGTGCCTTCCCCGACCTTCACGTTTTCTTCGATCACGGCGTAGGGGCCCACGGCAACACCCCGGGCAAGTTTCGCAGTTGGTGAAATGACTGCGGTCGGGTGAACACCTGTCGTAATCGGAGCGGCTGGCACCAGCCATGCCGCGGCTTTAGCAAACGCCAGCTTCGGATTTTCCGCGCGCAAGAGCGTCTTCCCATTGACCGCAAGCCCCGGCGCGATTACGACGCAGCGTGCCTGAGAGGCGGTGGCGCGGTCCAAATGGCGCGCCTTCTCCACGTAAATCAGGTCGGTGGCGCTGGCGGAGTCTGGCGCTGCCACGCCCGATAGTTGCACCGTGCCGTCGCCTTCCAGCGTGCAGGCCAGGTATTTTGCGAGTTCGTTTGCGGTGCGTGTCATGATCTGTGTCTCCTCGTCATTATTTCGGCGGGCTCCAAGTTGAGCTCACACCCGTACCGATCGGAGCGTCAATCGCGATAAATCGGCGGCTCTCCCGGCGGCCGTGTTTTCCAGCGTCGATGCAGCCAGAGCCATTGGTCGGGATAGCGCCGGACATAGTTCTCTACCGCCCGGGTGAAACGCTGCGTATTTTCGCGGATATCCCTCGCGTCATCACCGGAGCGGACCAATTCAATGGCGGGCCCGAAGCAGAGCCTGTATTTCCGCAGGGAGGCATCCCAGTGAAGAAACCCTGGAACCACGGCAGCATCCGTGTGGAGCGCAAATCGAGCCAATCCCGCCGTCGTGCAGGCCGGGATGCCGAAAAAATCGACGAACACGCCTTCCGTGTGCAAGGTGTTGTGATCGGCCAGGACGCCGACCGTGCCACCCGCAGCCAGCACCTTCAGCACTGCTCGAGCCGACTGGTTCTTCTCGATGGGGGAGTTCCCACTGAGGCAGCGGTAACGGGTGATCAGGGCGTCCACGCGGGCGTTGTCAATGGCACGCACCAGAAAATGGAGCGGGTAGCCGAATAATCCCTGGGCGAAAGGGGCGAGCTCCCAGGCGCTCATGTGCCCGGTCAGGAATAGGACCCCTTTGCCGCGTGCCTGCGCCGTCGCGAAATTCTCGAACCCATCCAGCAGGACGAGGCGTTCGATATTCTTTTTCGTATGGCGTGGAAAGTGGGCGAACTCCGCGCCCATCCAGCCAAGTTGCCGCACCATGCCGCGTAACGCCGTCCGGCGCTGCTTCTTGCTCCATTCCGGAAATGCCAGCCGCAAATTCTCCATCGCCGCGCGGCGCAATCCCGGCCGCAGCCACAGAAGGAACGCCGCAATACGCGCGCCGGAAAATCTTGCGACCGGCCGCGGCATCGCTCCAATCGTCTTGAGCAGCATCCACGCTGCTGCATACTCCAGGCGTTCTCGCACCCGGGGATTATAAGGGAAGCAGGGGCCTCGCGCCTCGCTGCTGAAAACTCTCTCCCTCAATGCTAGACTCAGCCCCTTGGATTCTGCTGCCCCAATTCGCGCGCGCGCCGTTGAAGAAGCCAACATCCAGATTCCGCTTTGGAGTGTGCCGCTCGTTCTCGTTGTGCTCTACGTATGTCTGTTCAGCGGGTTGGGCGCCCTGGGATTGATAGGTCCGGACGAGCCGCGCTACGCCGCAATCGCCCGAGCGATGGCGGAATCCCACGATTGGGTCACGCCGCGTCTGTGGGGCGCCCCCTGGTTTGAAAAGCCGGTCCTCTATTATTGGGCAGCTGGGATCGCCATGCGCATTTTTGGCGCGGGTGAATTTGCCGCGCGGCTGCCGTCGGCGATGGCCGCCTTGCTTGCGGTCCTGGCCGTCGCCTGGACCGCGCTGCGTTCCTACGGCATTGGCGCTGCCTGGTATACCCTGTTGATGCTGCCCACGTCGGTCGCAATGATCGGTTTCGCGCGTGCCGCGACCCCGGACATGCTATTCGCCGGACTGCTGACCGCGGCGATGGCCGTCGCCAGTGATATGCTTCAAAAGCAGCGCCCTGGGACCGCCTTGCGGATCGCGTTTGGATTTTTCCTCGGCGCCGCGGTGCTTGCAAAGGGTCCCGCGGCCGTGATTCTGGCCGGCGGTTCAACGCTGCTGTGGGCGACTTTGTCCCGCCAGTGGCGCGCTCCATTTCGATTTCTACATCCTCTTGTTCTGGCTGCGTTTTGCGCGACCGCGCTGCCATGGTATGCCCTCTGCGCGGTGCGCAATCCTGGCTTTCTCCGCGATTTCTTCTGGCACCATAATTTCGAGCGATACCTCACCCCAGTTTTCCAGCATCCCCAGCCGTTCTGGTTCTTCGGTCCGATCTTGTTGTTGGCGATCCTGCCCTGGATTCTATTTTCCGTTATAACGATCAGCAATGCGGTGTGCAGCGTTCGGAATCGAGCGTACATCCAGTCCCCCGGGATGTTTTTCGCCTGCTGGACGGCATTCCCGGTCCTCTTTTTTAGTTTATCTCAATCGAAGCTGCCAGGGTACGTCTTGCCCGCCGTTCCCCCTTTGTTCATCCTGCTGGGCTACGGGGTAACCCGCTCAATGCAGGGTGACGCGAAGCCTGCACTTCGGGCGCTGGGGTGGACGGGAGTTTTCTTTTTGCCGCTCGCGATCCCTCTATCGGTCGAAATTACAGGCGGTACGCTGGACATATTTCGCCCCGAATACGTTCTGGCCGGGCTCGTCGCTTTCGGCTGCGGCCTCGCCACGGTACTATTTGCAATGATGAAGCGCCCAAGGGCGGCATTCGTGCTGGTCGTGCTCCTGATAACGTCGACCGTCGAGATTGCCAATTTTAAAATTCTGCCGCGATTGGACAGGCAAATCTCCTCTCGCTCGCTGGCGTCGGAACTTTTGAATGCCAGTCCTTCGAGCGGGGATGTCGCCACATACGACATTCCGAGAGCCTGGCATTATGGGTTGAACTTCTACCTGCAGCGCGATTTGCCCGAGTGGACGCCAGGCTCAAGTGAACCGCGATGGGTGGCCGGAAGCATTGCGAGCGATCCTGGGTTTCAGCTTCATTATGACGTCCAGCTCGATGAAATCGCCGAGGCAAACGGGTTTCGAGTTTGCTTGTACCGCAGGAAGTAAGGCTGCGCGCCGCGCTAGGGATGAGCCGAGCCTTCGCCCACCGCCGGCGGCAGATTCACCAGGAAGAAACTCACGATGCGGTTTTCGTAGGTGTGTTTTTCTTCGTCCAGCATCCCCCCGTAATTCCCATGAGGCAGAACGACGAGTTCGTGCGGCGTCGGCGAAGCGCTGAATAATTCGCTCGTCTTCGCCGCGAGCGCGGGATCGTCGGGCGATTCGAGATAGAGTTGAGCGACTCCCGTAAGCCTGCCGAGATTTACCCGCAACGGCGGCACCTTCCGATATTGATAATTGACCCAGCCAAATCCCCACCTGGCCATGCGTGCGACCATCGGCATCGAGCCAAGCCCCGAGCGGCTAATGAGCAGCCCTACCATCTCTTCCGGACGATCGTAGATTGATTCCACTACAACGGCGCGCACCCTCCGGTCCCCGGTCGCTTCGGAGAGCGCCGCGTAGGCGCCAAGGTTTACGCCCCAGAGGCCGAACCGGTCGGGATCGACATCGCCGCGGTTCGCGACCGCATTCATCGCGGCACGCACTTCGGCAACCTCACGAAAACCCAGTGTGGTGCGTCCGCCGCTTGAACCTTGGGCTGAAAAATCAAACAGGAATACATTGTACTGGTGGTCCTGCAAGGCCGAGGCCAGCGTAAGCAATTCTTCGCGGCTCGACTGATACGCTGGACATAGAATCACGGTGGGGGCTGATTTCAAACCCGGGAAGAACCAGCCGTCGCGCGCGCTTTCCCCGGCCACAGCATAGGGAAGAGGTTCCGGATGACCCGGAAAATTCCTCAGATTGAGATCGGAATGGCTCTGCGCCGGCGACACCATGCGGTACACCAGGTACCCGGAGATCGCGGCCGTCGCAAGTATCGTGAAAAAAACCAGCGCCAGAACACCGATCACGAGCTTGGAGTACCACTTGGTGGGATAGCGGAATTCGGAAATGAAACCCATGCGCTCTGATTCGTGGCCATGCACCGTGGCGCCGCCCTGCCGTCCGAAACGCTGGAGGCGGGTTGCGCGACGCTCGGCTGGCGCATGTTAGCACAGATGGCCGCGTGTCACGGAAGCTCGTTGAATCGAATGTTTCCGAAACGCATCACGCGTCCGGCAGTATGATAAAAAGGTTTGCTTATTTCCCGGACATCGGGGGCGGCAACATATCCCATGCAGATCGTGGACCTGCGGCAACTGACTTCCCGGCAGCTTGACCCGCTGCTGGCCGAAGAAGCCCAGCAGTGGCGCAAGGAACTGCTCTGGGATTACCGCGCCTCGATTGACCTGATCAAAAAATTCGTGGATGCCCGATCGCTAACCGGCTCGGCCGTCATCCAGGACGGCCAGCCGGTCGGATATGCGTTCTACGTGCTGGAAGAACGCAAGGGGCTGGTCGGCGGACTCTTCGTTTCCCCGCGTTACGCTCAGCAGGAATTGAGCCAGCAACTCCTTGCGGACACGCTGACTACACTGGGCGGCATACCAAAGCTTGACCGCATCGAGGCGCAACTCATTCCGTTCGGCTACACCCTCGATCCCGTCCTTTCCGAGTACGGCTTTCAGCTCTATATGCGCCAGTTCATGCTCGCGTCGCTCCCACAGTCCAACGACGGGCCGGCTTTCGACGTCCTCCCCGGGCTCATTCGAGACGGCCCGGGCGCGGGGCTGATCCTCGAGCGGTGGGACCACCGCTACTTCGAACCTTGCGCGCGGTTGATCCAGCTCGCCTACGCGAATCACGTTGACGGCGAAATTAATGACCAATATCGCAGCGAATCGGGCGCGCTGCGTTTTCTGAAGAACATCATCGTCCTGCCCGGCTGCGGACAGTTTCAGCCCGATGCGTCATTTGTTCTTCGCGCGCCGCACGCGGCCCATCTCGCGGGAGTCGTCCTGAATTCCTGTGTCTCTGCGGGAGTCGGCCACACCACGCAGATCTGCGCCGTGCCCGGATACCAGGGACGCGGGCTCGGCCGCAAATTGATGGAGGCTTCCCTACAGGCGCTTCGGTTCCGGCGTTACACCACGGTGTCGCTCACGGTAACGTCGGGAAACGAACGCGCGGTGCGCCTGTACGAGCGGCTCGGATTCACCACAATCAAGAAATTTGCCGCGGGAGTCTGGACCGGGTACTCCAGGTGAAAATCCGTTCTGGATTTGTCACAACGGAAATCAGCATGAACTCCGATTTCGTCCTATCTTGCGCAGGGAGCGCGAGTTGGTGGCGCCGGCGTCTCGCCGGCGGTTTTACGCCGCGATAGAAGTGTAAAAATCGCCCTGGGCAGGCCGGGGTGCCACCAAACCCGGCACTTTGTGGCGAAGCGCGTGACCACCGATCCACTCACTCGGATGGTGGTGAGAGATGCGGGTTTGTACATCTTTTCTTCGACCTTTCCGAGTACCGGTGGCCTGGCGGAAACCGCCCCGCTCCGAATGCTTGCTGAGCGATGCATGCCTTTGGCATACTTGTGTTCATGCGTGGCCGTGCGATCCCTCTCCTTGTTCTCCTGGCGGTGCTGGTGAACGCGGCAGCCGCGCGTGCGGATGAAATTCGCCTGAAGGATGGCACAAAAATCAACGGCACGATCGTCGGATTTGAAAACGATTCCTTCAGAGTCGAAACATCGTACGGATTTGCCCTCATCCGAAAGGACAAGGTCGCGGACATCAATATTTCCGCGGCGAAAAACGAACCCGAGCCAAAGGCGAAACCGAGCACTCCGCCTCCGCCGCTCCCCGCAGCCAAGCCCGCGCCATTGCCTGCGGTTGCAAAGGAGTCTCCTCCGGCAACGAATACCCCCGCCGCAGTAAATGTCTCGGCAAGCGAGCGGCCAACTGTGGCGGCAAACGCATCTCCTGCGTCCGCGAAAAATGAGCCAGTACCTGTAAAGACAAGCGCCCCACCGCCAGCCTCTCCGGCTCCGCCCGAACCGCCTGTGATTCGCGACGAGATTCACGGCAACCTGTACTTGAATTACACCTATGGTTTTCAGATTTATAAGCCGCCAAGCTGGGACATGATTCCCGAAGCTCGCAAGGCGCTGCCCGACGCGGTTGCCGCGCTGGGAACATTTGATCAAACGACGCTGCTGGTCATTGCACGCACGCGTGCCAAAGATTCGCTCGATGGGTACGCCGCCGCGACGGGGAAGGCACTGAGCGGGGTTTACGAAAATTACCGGCTGATTTCCACGCGCCACACAACAATCGCCGGATTGCCCGCGGTCGAGCAGCGCTCCCGCGGGACTGCCGACGGCCGCGATTGGTCCGTCGTAATGCTGACCATCGTGCGTGGAACCGATGCCTTCACTCTTCTGGGCATGACCTGGGCAGACTCAGACATTATCCAGGTCCAGGAAAACGTAATCTCAAAAGCAGTGAACAGCCTCACGTTCGTCGCGCAGTAACAAACCTGGCCGACGCCCAATTACAAGTTGTCCCACAAATTTCATTCGCAGGCCTCGCCTTTACAGGCTCCGCCGAAAGTCCAAGGGTTTGTGGGTCGTGCCTTTAGGCACGACATAAAAACTTCGTTTCCTTCAGGGGTTTTAACCCCTGAAGCTGCAGGGGCTGAAGCCCGCGTCTAGCCGCCCTTCATTGTCGGAGCTAAAGCTCCGACCCACAAACCAAGCAGGTAATTTATCGAAAGAAACTTGCCACGCGAAGCAAGAACACCATCGCAGAGAAGGTTTTGCCCGATTCACGAATCACGAAGCACAAATCACGAATCACCAGTCACTATTCACAAGTCACCAGTCACCAAACTCACACCACTTCCACACTCACGGCATGCAGCCCCGTCGCTCCATCGGGCCATTCTCCCGAACGTGAGGACGTCTGGAGCTTGCCGTTGGCATCGGTGGCGCGCACCTGAATGTCGTGCTTCCCGCGCGGCGGATTCACCCAGACGTAGCGCCAGAACGCCCAGACTTGCGATGGCATGGGATTGCTGAAAATTTGGCATTGGGTCCAGGTGTCTCCGCCGTCAGTCGAAATCTCAACTTTGGCAACGCCAACTTCATTGGTGATGGCCCAGCCGGTGAT
>WNFE01000621.1_pt1 | contig 25623 bp, 25 predicted proteins | sample 5400451 | NCBI WGS metagenome assembly WNFE01 (sample SAMN13153344, study PRJNA577476) | soil metagenome | isolation source: 200 cm saprolite under Douglas fir tree site 2 hole 2 | place: USA:California | collected 2015-04-18
CCGACCCTGGCCTACGCCCTGGCCCACGTCCCCGGCCCAACTCTGGCCCACGCCCCGGCCCACGCCCTGGCCCCTGGCCCTGGCCCGCCTATCGTCACGGGGCCCGCGGCAGGCCGTCGCCGTCCTCGTCATCCGCCCTGACTTGGCAGCCGCGTTCCAGGTAGAGCGCGGCGACCGCGAGGAGGACCGCGGCGGCCAGAGTGCTGGCCGCGGCGAAAGCGTCATTGCGGGGGACGGCCTTATCCAGCGAGCCCGAGACATAGATCAGGAAACCGGCGGCCAGGCCCCCGATCAGGGCGGCGGCCAGGGAACTCGCCTTGGCCAGCGCCGCCATCCGCGCGACGGCGATCGGCATGATGGGCTTGCTGCCACGGCGGCCGCGGATCCTGGCCCGCAGGTTACGGCCGCTCCAGCCTTCCGCGATCGCGAGCAGCAGCAGCGCGGGCACCCCCGTCCACGGCAGCGGCGGCAGATCCGAGTACACGACCCGGAGAAGCAGCCAGGACCCGGCCGCACAGACTGCGCCGACGACAGCGAGGCTCCAGACACGGGTAGGGGTCACTCATGCACCGCCCCGCCACAGCGCGCCACCGCGATCGTCATACCGGAGGCTGCAGAACGGAATCGTCCAGCCGGTGCACTCCCGCCATGCCGACCGCCTTGAGCAGGGCTGCCACGCGGCCGTGTCCCGGGATGACGCCGTCCGGGTCGACGTCGAGCCAGGGCGCAAGAACGAAGGCGCGCTGGTGGGCGTGCGGATGGGGCAGGGTGAGTTCGGGGTCATCGCTCACCTCGTCACCGTAGACGATGAAATCGACATCCAGCGTGCGCGGCCCCCAAACCTCCTCCCGGATCCGCCCGAACGCCATTTCGGCCGCATGACAGCGCTCGAGGATCACCGGGGCCGGCAGCCAGCTCTCGGCGAGGACCACGGCGTTCAGGTAATCGGGCTGGACGGGGCCGCCGACCGGCGCGGTCTCGTAGACCGGCGACACCGCGACGAAGACGAGACCGGACGTGTCGAAGAGCGCATCGAGCGCGCCTTGGAGGTTGTGCAGCCTGTCACCCAGGTTGCTGCCGAGGGCGAGTACCACCCGCGCCGCCGCCGCGGCCGCCGGGGACCCGGTCATCCGCGAACGCGCCGGATCGTCACGGTCACGTCATCGAACGGATGGGACAGCGGCGCGTGCGGCTTGTGCACGGTGATCTCCACCTCCTGAACCGAGGGCTCGGACAGGCACGCGGCCGCCAGGCGCTCGGCCAGCGTCTCGATCAGCCGCACCGGCGGGCCGCCGGCCAGAGCCACTAGCCGGTCGGCCAGGCCGGAGTAGTCCACGGTATGGCCCAGCTCATCGCTGGCCGCCGCCGACGCGGTGTCCAGGCCGACCGTAGCGTCGATGATGAACTCCTGGCCATCGCGGCGCTCATCGTCGCGGACGCCGTGATGGGCGAAGACCCGCAGGCCACGCACGGATATGCGGTCCAGGCCGACCGGGATTTGCTGCCCGCCCGCCCGGGTTTCGGGCGGGTTCACCGGGTCGTCCTGGGCGTCCCGATAGCGGAACTGGGCACCGGGGCTTCCCGCTGCCCACCCGGCGATGCGGCCCGGCGCCATGCCTCGGCCACCCGAACCGCATCGGCGTTGGCGGGCACCTGGTGTACCCGTGCGCACCAGGCCCCGCCCGCGGCGGCCAGCGCGGTCACCGCGACCGTGGCGTCATCAGAGCCAGAGAATGGCCGCACCGTCCCGTCCGGGGCGGCCAGCAGCCGGCCCAGGAAGCGTTTCCGGGACGCGCCGACCAGCACCGGAAACGCCGGGCCGGCACCGTCCAGCCGGGAAACCCGGTCCAGGGCGGTGAGCAGCGACCAGTTGTGCTCCGGCAGCTTGGCGAAGCCCAGCCCGGGATCGAGCACGATGAGCGCCGGGTCCACGCCCTCGGCGATGACCGCATCGACCCGCTGCCGCAACTCCCGGCACACCTCGGTGACCACGTCGGCATAGACCGCCCTGCGATCCATGTCGTGGCTCTGCCCACGCCAGTGCATCACCACGTAGGGCACCCCGGCCGCGGCGACCAGGCGGGGCATATGGGGATCGGCGAGCCCCCCGCTCACGTCATTCACCAGCCGCGCGCCGGCCTGCAGCGCGAACTCCGCCACCTCGGCCCGCATCGTGTCCACGCTCACCGGGATCCCGGCCTGGGCGAGCCCCGCGATGACCGGGCCTACCCGCCGCAGTTCCTCGTCGGCGGCGATCCGCTGCGCCCCCGGCCTGGTCGATTCGCCACCCACATCGACGATGTCCGCCCCCTGGGCGGCAAGCTCGAGGCCGCGGGAGATAGCCGCGTCCGTGCCGAACCAGGCGCCGCCGTCCGAGAAGGAGTCCGGGGTGACGTTGACCACCCCCATGACCAGGCACCGGTCCTGGTCCGGCAACCCCGCCGGACTGGACGGCCGCGGCTGGGCGGGGTGGCCGCGGCCCTCCGCGCCTCCCGTGGGGGCTCCCGCGTGGCTCCTCATGAGCGCCACCCTACGCGCGCGGCGCATCCGGTCAGCGCAGCGCGGCCCGGCGCTTCCTGGCCGCGGCGCGCATCCGCCGACGGAGCCTGCCGAGCCCCATCTTGCTGGCGAGCCTGCGCAACCCGATGCGGGGCCAGACCAGGAACGCCTCGGCTTCCAGCGCGGCCAGGCCGACCCTCGGCGCGTCCTTGGTACCGGGGAAGACGAAGAATCTCGGCACCCAGACCGGGCAGAATTTCGCGTTGAACTTGTACAGCGACTCGATCTGGAACCACCGGGACATGAACAGCAAAATCCCCCGCCAGGCGCGCAGCACCGGCCCCGCGCCGATCCGCTCGCCGCGTTCCAGCGCCGCCCGGAAGACCGCGAAGTTCAGCGAGATGCGCTTGATGCCCAGTTCCTCGGCGGCCTTGATGCTCTCGACGATCAGGAAATCGTTCACCCCGGGCTGCGCGGTCCGGTCGCGGCGCATCAGGTCGAGCGACAGGCCATCGGATCCCCACGGCACGAAATGCAGGACCGCGCGGAGCACGCCGTTCTCGGTGGCGGTCGCGATGACGCACCGCTCGTCACCGCAGGCACCCACCCGGCCCAGCGCCATGGAGAAGCCGCGCTCGGTCTGGCCGCCGCGCCAGGATTCAGCCTTGCGGACGAACTGCGCTATCTGCGCGGCGGGAAAGTCCCCGGCCCGGCGCACCTCGGCGGTGTAGCCGTTCCGCTCCACCCGGGACACCATCTGCCGGACGTTCCGCATGGAGCGGCCCTTGAGCGAGAAATCGGATACCTCCACGACGGCCTCGTCGCCCAGTTCGAGCGCGGTGAGGCCGCCCTCGCGGCACCAGATCTCGGCGCCGAGTTCCCCGCACCCCATCACCGCGGGCACCCAGGCATGCCGGGCCGCTTCGTCCAGGAACGCGTGGATCGCGCCGGGCCATGCCTCCGGGTCGCCGATAGGATCACCGCCCGCGAGCATCACCCCGGAGACCACCCGGTAGCCAATGCAGGACTTGCCGGTGGACGACCAGATGACGCTCTTGTCGTTGCGGAGCGTGAAATAACCGAGGGAGTCCCGGTCGCCGTGCCTGCCGAGCAGGTCCCGGATCTTCGTTGCGTCCTGCTCACCCAGCCGCGCCGTCTGCTTGGCCGGGCGCAGGAACAGGTAGCCGGCCACCGCCAGGGTGAACAGGCCGAGGGCGCTGGTCAGCAGATTGAACAGGTCGCTGCGGTTGTCCGGGAGAAACTGGACCGGTCCCGAGATGCCGACCAGGCCGTAGATCACATGCTGGGTGCGCTGCACGAAGGAGTAATCGTGGGCCAGTCCCCGGGCGAGCAGCATGTAGGTGAGACCGATGGCCACATCGGCCACCACGAGCCCGGCGAAGACCGCGAGCGCCCGCCACCGGGTGCGCGGATCCCCCACCGCGTAGAACTCGTCACGGAAGTACAGCAGGGCAGCGAGCACGCCCGCCGCCGCCACGGCCGGTACAACATGCGGCAAGCGCGCCAGGTGAACCACAATGCTGAACGCGAGCAGCAGAGTGGCCGCCTCCCAGGCACGGCGCTTCCGCCTGCGCAGGCCATGGGAGAGCATCAGCAGCATCAGCCCGATGAGCACATCCACGGTGCGCGTGAGGTTGGTCAGCGTTCCGGGCACGTAAGAATTGATCTTGTGCAGATGGGTGCGCTGGTAGAAGCTGGGCATCACCACCTGGGCGATGTCGGCCAGCCCGATGAGCAGGCAGAGCCAGGCTGCCGTCACCGGCACCCACCGCCGTCGATGCCTGCGGTCGGGCGGCCGGGTCACCGGCCTCTGGTCAGTGGAGGCGTCGTCGCCGGGCAGTGCGGCAACGAGGCCCGCTGTCCTGTTCTCGCTTGTCTCGGACATATCGGTTAAGCCCCGGATCACGGATCATCAGCGTAGTCATCGCTGACATCTGGCGCGGCCAATTGCCCCAAGGGAGGGGTACCCCCCTCAACGCAAGCTACCCTCCGGCGCGCCGGCCGAACAGCAGACTCATTGCTTCCGCCCGGGTGCGGTCACTGTCCCGGATGATGCCACGGACCGCCGAGGTCACCGTTTTGGCGCCCGGTTTGCGGACGCCGCGCATGGACATGCACAGGTGCTCGGCCTCAATCACGACCAGCACCCCGCGTGGCTCCAGAACGCTCATCAGTGCATCGGCGATCTGGCTGGTCATGCGCTCCTGGACCTGCGGCCGCCGGGCATACACGTCCACCAGCCTGGCCAGCTTGGACAGCCCGGTTATCTGGCCTTTCACATTCGGGATGTACCCGACATGCGCGGACCCGAAGAACGGGGTGAGATGGTGCTCGCAGGTGCTGTAGACCTCTATGTCGCGGACCAGGACGAGTTCGTCATGATCCGCGTCGAACACGGTGGTGAGCACGTCCTCGGGACGCTGCCCGAGGCCGGAGAACTGCTCGGCATAGGCGCGGGCCACTCGCGCCGGGGTATCCCTCAGCCCGTCCCGGGCGGGATCCTCGCCGATGGCGAGCAGGATCTCCCGTACCGCGCGCTCGATGCGCGCGGTGTCGAACTCGCTGGTCAATGGCCCTCGCCGCCGGTGTCATCGTCCTCGATACGGGGGGGCATACCCAGGGGCTGGTCCAGCGGCTGGCTGCCCTGCGACCAGGGAGTGGCCTGCCCGTTACCGGCCGCGGGATGGTCGTTCACGTCCGCAGCAGCGGTCAGCGCGAGCTCTTTGGGGGTCATGATCGGCGGACGGTCCGACGGCAGCCGCTTCCCGTACCCGGTGTAGGAGCCACGAGACGGACGCGTCTGTATGGGCGCGAAGATCGCCAGGACCTCTTTCCGGCTCAGGGTCTCCTTGTCCATCAGCTTGAGCACGAGATCGTCGAGGACCTCGCGGTACTGGACCAGGATCTCCCAGGCCTCGTCGTGCGCCGACTCGATGAGACGCCGCACCTCCTCGTCGATCGTGGACGCGATCTCCTCGGAGTAGTCCCTGGTGTGCGACATGTCGCGGCCGAGGAACGGCTCGCCGTCCCCGGTACCGAACTTGCGCGCGCCCAGCCGCTCACTCATCCCGTACTCAGTGATCATGCCGCGGGCGATCGAACTCGCCTTCTCTATGTCGTTGGCGGCACCTGTGGTCGGCTCGTGGAAGACCAGTTCCTCCGCAGTCCGGCCGCCCAGCAGCATCGCCAGCTGGTCCATCATCTCCGACCGGGTAATCAGGAACTTGTCCTCGGCGGGCGCCGAGGCGGTGTAGCCGAGCGCCCGGCCCCGGGGGATGATGGTGATCTTGTGCACCGGGTCGGCATTGGGCAGCGCGTGACCGACCAGCGCGTGACCGCCCTCGTGGTAGGCGATGAGCTTGCGCTCCCGCTCGGAAAGCAGCACGCTCTTGCGCTCGGGGCCGGCCATCACCCGGTCGATGGACTCCTCAAGCGCCGCCATGCTGATCAGCGTGCCGTTGGCCCGGGCCGTCAGCAGCGCACCCTCGTTGATGACGTTCGCCAGGTCCGCGCCGGTAAAGCCGGCGGTCCGGCGCGCGATGATGTCAAGATCCACATCGGGCGCGAACGGCTTGCCACGGGCGTGCACCCGCAGAATGCCCCTGCGCCCGGCCAGGTCGGGCTGGGCGACCACTATCTGCCGGTCGAACCGGCCTGGGCGGAGCAGAGCCGGGTCGAGGATGTCGGGCCGGTTCGTCGCCGCGATCACGATGACCCCGCCCTTGACATCGAACCCGTCCAGCTCGACCAGCAGCTGGTTCAGCGTCTGCTCGCGCTCGTCGTGACCGCCGCCGAAACCGGCGCCGCGGTGCCTGCCGACCGCGTCGATCTCATCGACGAAGACGATGGCCGGCGCGTTGGCCTTGGCCTGTTCGAACAGGTCACGAACCCGGGAGGCGCCCACCCCGACGAACATTTCAACAAAGTCGGAACCGGAGATCGAGTAGAAGGGAACCCCGGCCTCCCCGGCCACGGCGCGGGCCAGCAGAGTCTTGCCGGTGCCCGGCGGGCCGTAGAGCAGCACGCCCTTCGGGATCTTGGCGCCGATCGCCTGGAACTTGCCGGGGCTCTGCAGGAAGTCCTTGATCTCCTGGAGTTCCTCGATCGCCTCATCGGCCCCCGCCACGTCCGCGAAGGTCGTCTTCGGCGTGTCCTTGGTGATCAGCTTCGCCTTCGACTTGCCGAAGTTCATCACCCGCGACCCGCCGCCCTGCATCTGGTTCAGCATGAACACGAAGAACAAGATGATCAGCAGGTACGGGACAATGGTGAAGAGCAGGCTCCACACCGAGCTTCCCTTGGGCACCTGGACGTTGTAGCCCTGCGCAGGAAGATGAGTCTGGAGCTCCTGGGCGAGTTGCTGCCCTTGGTTCCCCACCCAGGAGGCCTGGTATTTCTGGCCCTTGACGGTGGTGATCTGGATCGTCTGATCCTTGTCGATCAGCAACGCGGACCTGACCTGGCCCGATTCGATCAGCGAGACGACCTTCGACGTGTCCGCCTGCGTGTACGAGGTGCCCGAGCTGGCATATTCGTAGACAACGAAGAAGACAAGCAGCATCACAAGGACCGCTACGAACGGCCCGCGGAAATAGCGCTTCACATCCATCGGTGAACGACCCCGCCAGCGTCTAGCGGGTTCCTCCTGACCAGCGTCACGCCCCGCCGACCCCCGGCGGGACTGCCTTGCGTCCCAATGACCATGCCCGGCTTCCTTGTCATTCCCGGCGCTGCCGCGGGGATATCCGACGGTACACCGCGCCCGGACGAGCCGGCACACGGAAGGCACCGCAAGGCCTCAGCAACCCTTTCCCACACCCAACGCTTCTCATCGCTCATCGTGTTCCCCTGGCGGCGGCGCCGCGGGCCCGCTGGCGGTGGCATCCGGGCCGGGCGAGTCTCCGGACCGTCCGTAGACGTGCGGAGCGAGGGTCCCGATGAACGGAAGATTGCGGTAGCGCTCCGCATAGTCGAGCCCGTAGCCCACGACAAACTCGTCGGCGATATCGAACCCCGTGTAGGCGACCTCCACATCCATCCGCGCCGCGGCCGGCTTGCGCAGCATCACGCAGATCTGCACCGAGGCCGGCCCGCGCGACCGCAAGTTGCCCACCAGCCAGGACAGGGTCAGGCCGGAGTCGACGATGTCCTCCACCACGAGCACGTGCTTGCCCGAGATGTCCGCATCGAGATCCTTCAGGATGCGGACCACTCCGGACGACCTGGTCCCCGAGCCGTAGGACGACACGGCCATCCAGTCCATCTCCACCGGGAGGCGCATCGCCCGCGCCAGGTCCGCCATCACCATGACCGCGCCCTTGAGCACGCCGACGAGCAGGAGTTCGCGGCCGGCGTAATCCGCGTCGATCTGCGCGGCCAGCTCCGCTACCCGCGCCTGCAGTCGGTCGGCGGGGATCAGTACGTCCTTGAGGTCAGTCCCCACGTCAATCGCGTCCACCCGCGCCCTCCGCGTCCTCGGGTCCCGGCGGCCCTGCCGTGGCTGACGTGGCTGCCTCCAGCAGCAGCCTCCCATATTGCCGCCGCCCACGGACGCCGCCTGGCAGGTCTGCCCAGCGCTGTCCCCGCCAGCTGGTCACCAGCGCGTCAAGCGCGTCAATGTGCCGCGCGGTGAGCGCGCCGGCCGGGCAGCCGGCCGCGATCGCCGACGCGCGGAGGACACGGCTGCGGATGGCGACCGGCAGCGGCGCGAGCGCGCCAGCGTCCAGCCCCGGGCCGGTGTCAGCGAGCCGCTGCGCTTCGGCCCGGGCGAGCGCATCCAGGGCGTCGCAGTCGGCGCGGAGCTGGCGGGCGCTCCGGGCCAGCGCATCGGCGACGCCCGGCCCGAGCTCCTGCTCGAGCACGGGAAGCACATGGTGGCGCACACGGGTCCGGCTATAGGCCGGATCCGTGTTGTGCGGGTCATCCCAGGGCTCGAAGCCCAGCGCCTGGCAGGCTTCCCGCATGGTGACCCGGCTGACGCCCAGCACGGGACGGCGGTAGCAGCCGCGCCGGGCGGGCATGCCGGCCAGCGAGCGGGCGCCCGAGCCACGGGCCAGGCCCAGCAGCACCGTCTCCGCCTGATCGTCGCGAGTATGGCCGAGCAGCACAGCGGCCGCCCCGGTGCCGCGGGCCACCTCGTCAAGCGCGGCATAGCGGGCGGCGCGGGCAGCGGCCTCGGGGCCCGGGCTGGTATTGCCCACCTGGCCGCCGGACACGCCGCTCGCCCGTGCGCCGTTGACCGGCCATCCGCGGACCGTCACCCGCACGTTCCGCACTGGGTCGAGGCCCATCCCGGTGAGTATCCCCGCGACGGCGGCAGCACGCTCCGCGGAGCCCGCCTGCAGACCGTGATCGACCGTCACCCCGCCCGCGCGCAGCCCCAGCCGGGGCGCCTCATGCGCGAGCGCCGCAGCGAGGGCGAGCGAATCGGCGCCACCTGAGCAGGCCGCGAGAACCAGGTCGCCCGCATCCAGGTCAGCCAGGCCGCGGCGGACGCAGCTGCGCGTCTCCGCCACCGCAGGGTGCGGGCCCATGTCCGGTCAGCCGCCTGCCGCCAGGGCGCCGGCCTCCCCGATCCGGTCCAGCCACCGCCGGGGGGCGTTGAACTCATCCTTGGTCGGCAGGGTCTCCGGTGAGGTCCAGACCTTGTTGAAGGTGGCCATCCCGGCCTCCTCCACCACGGTCCGCACGAACCGCGAGCCCTGCGCGTACTGCTTCATCTTCAGGTCGATGCCGAGAATCCGCCGGACGGTCCGCTCTACCCGGCCGGCTGCCACCCGCCGCTCGTTGAACCGCGCCCTGATCTCCTCGACGGAGGGCACCACGCGCGGTCCCACCGCATCCATCACGTAGTCGCCGTGTCCCTCCACGAGCGTCATCACGCTGGTCAGCCGGTCGAGGATCTCGCGTTGCCGCGGGCTCTGGATGGCCTCGATGAGGCTGTCACCCTCACCGTCGCGCACCGCGCCAGCCACCGCGTCCGCCGCCGACCGCAGCCGCTCCAAGATCGTGGCCGGATCGAGGTCGGAGGCGAGCAGGAACTCGGTCATCTGCTCCTGCACGTACCCGCGCAGCCAGCTCACGGCGGTGAACTGGGTCCGGTGGGTCTCCTCGTGCAGGCACACCCAGCGCCGGAAGTCATGCGGGTTAACCTGGAGCTCGCGTTCCACCATGAGGATGTTCGGCGCGACCAGGGTCAGCCGGCCCGCGGGAGCGACGCCGTCAGGGGCGTTCGGGTCGGGGGGCAGGAAGAGCTCGTACTGCCCCAGCACCCGGCCGGCCAGGTAGGCGAGGATCAGCCCGGCCTGCATGCCCGTGACCCGCGATCCGACCGCCCCCATCATCGAGCCGGCCGGCGGGGCACCGCCCTTCTCCCGCAGGTGCGCGGCGAGCGGGTCGAGCACGACGCGGAAACCGTCCACGTTCGCGCGGATCCACCCGGGTCGGTCCACGACCGCCACCCATCCGCCGTCCTGCGCGCTGAACATGCCGGTGACCTCACGGACCGGCTCGGCGACGGCCGCCGCGAGCTCGCGGAGTTCCGCGACCACGGCCCGTGCCTCGGAAAGGCTCACCTGTGGCCCCGGCCGCGCCCACCTGACCCCGGTGGAGATAGCCACGTCCCAGTCGATCATCTGCGCGCTGCTCACCCCTCCACCGTACGTGGCCGGCAACACAGACCGGGTCCGGCGGGCCGAGAGGCCCCGCGCGCCGCACCGGCCGGGTGGGCCGGATGAGGCCGACCTTCGATGACGGATGAGGTTGAAGGCAGCGGGTGTGGTGAGTGGTGCGGACGTTACGTTCGGAAAGAGGTTTGATCGTGGGTCTGGTGGTCTGGTCCGCTAACGGCAGCCGCAGCCAGCCAGGAGCGTGGCCATCGCGTCGATTTCGGCGGCCGCCTGCGTCAGGCTGCCCGGGGGGACCTGGTCGGCCATGAAGGCGAAGGCGAGGACCTGGCCCTGCCGGTCATAGGCGAGGCCCGCCATGGTGGCCACGGTGTCCAGGTTGCCGGTCTTGGCCCGCACGGCGCCCAGGGCTGGCCCCGTGAAGTGCCCGAACACGCTCTGGTCCGGAGCCAGCGTGCCGGAGAAGCCGGCCACGGGCATCCCGGTGACGGCCGGCCTGAGCTGGGCGTGGCCCGCCCCGGCGGCCACGGCGACGAGGCTGGTCAGCGCGCTGGGGGTGACCCGGTCGTCCGGGGACAGGCCGCTCCCGTCGACCAGCAGGATGCCGGAGACGTCCAGTCCCCGCAGCACGCGGGTGACAGCCGCCGCCGCACCGCTGAACGACGCCGCCGCACCGGCGTGCAGCGCGACCTGCCTCGCGAGATCCTCGGCGATCACGTTGTTGCTCTCCCGCAACATCCAGCCGACGACGGCGGACAGTGGTGGCGATGTGACAGCGGCGATCGTGGCGGCGCCCGCGGGCGCCGTCCCCTGGGCCACCGGGCCGGTCACGATGATCCCGTCAGCTTTGAGGAAGGACCCGAAGGCCGTGGCCGCGACCGCGGCCGGGTCGAATGACCGCGGCCGGAAATTGCCCGGGTTGTCGGCGTCTTCGGGGCGGCCCGAGGGGGTCAGCCTGCCCTGGTCCACTTCGAGCGACGTGATCGGTGTCACATTGCCGGTGCTGACATAGCCGGTGGGCCAGCCGGGGGCCAGCAGTGGGCCGCTGAACAGCGAGGTGTCGTAGCTGAGCCGGACCCGCGTCAGGCCCTGGGCACGCAGCGACCGGGCCGTGGCGGCGGCCAGGGACGCAAGCGTGGCCGGCTGCGGGTAGTCCGACGCCGGCGGCGGTCCCGCCGTGAGCGTGGGGTCACCGCCGCCCACCAGGACGACCGATCCGGCCGCGGCGCCCGCCACGACCCGGGTGGTGAACCGGGCGCCGGGACCGAGCGCGGCCAGCCCGGCCACCCCGGTGGCCAGCTTGGCGGTCGAGGCTGGTTCCGCCGGGGAACTCCCGCCGCTGGAGAAGAGCACGGCACCAGACACGGGATCGGTGACCACCGCGGCGACGTGCGAGCCGAGCGCTCGCGAGGCGAGGATAGGGGCCAGCGCGGCAGACAGGCCGTGGCTGGTCGGCAGCGGCCCAGCCGACTGTGCCGGGCGCAGGACCTGGCCCCCCGCCACGAGAGGCGCCGCGGCGACCCGCGGGATGTTCCACAGGGCGAGCCGCCCGGGCAGCAGCCGCGCCACCGCCACCCCCGCCCCCAGGGCGCACACGTTGACCATGGCCAGCGAGACCAGAGCGGTTATCCGGAGGCGGTTCGCCAACACCGCTCCTCTCACGAGATGCTTAAATCCAGTCGGGAGTCAATCATCTTCGCGCCCAGGGAGCGACATCGTGGAGTTCGAGGTCGTCATCGAGATCCCCAAGGGGCAGCGCAACAAGTATGAGATGGACCATGACACAGGGCGGATCCGGCTTGACCGGATGCTGTTCACGTCCACCAGGTACCCGTCTGACTACGGGTTCATCGAGGACACGCTGGCCGACGACGGCGATCCGCTCGACGCCCTGGTGATGCTGGAGGAACCGACGTTCCCTGGCTGCCTGATCCGGTGCCGCGCGATCGGCATGTTCCGCATGCGGGATGAGAACGGCCTGGACGACAAGGTGCTCTGCGTGGCCTCGACGGACCCGCGGATGAGTCATTTCAGCGACGTCGACGACGTGCCGGAATTCGACCGCCTGGAGATCCAGCACTTCTTCGAGGTCTATAAGGCCCTGGAGCCCGGCAAGGAAGTCGTGATCGGCGGCTGGGTGGGCCGCGCGGAAGCGGAGGCTGAGATCATCGCGTGCCGGCAGCGCGCGGTGCGGGCTGCCATCCGCGACATCGAGTAGCCCGCCGACCCACCTCGCTCGCAGGTCACTCAATGCGCGACACTGTGCAGAGGACATGCGCGAGGAGGCACCGGTGGATCACGCGGACGACGTGCTGAGCCGGGCGCCGTTGTTCGAGGATCTCGATGAGGACGGCGCGGACGCACTGCGGTCCATGGTGGCCGACGTCGAGCTTTCCCGTGGCGACCGGCTTTTCGATGAAGGTGACGCCGGGGACCGGCTGTACGTGGTGCTCGAAGGCAAGATCAAGCTCACCCGGGCGGCGCCGGACGGCCGGGAGAACCTGCTCAGTGTGCTCGGGCCGGGTGAGATGTTCGGCGAGCTGTCCCTCTTCGACCCCCGGCCGCGCACGGCGAGCGCGGTCGCCATCACCGACGCGCGGCTCGCCGCCCTCGCCCACGCCGACCTCCTGAACTGGCTCACCGGCCGCCCCGATGTGGCGCTGCACCTGCTGCGGGCGCTCGCGCGGCGGCTGCGCCGGGCCAACGATGTCATGGCCGACCTGGTCTTCACCGACGTGCCGGGCCGGGTGGCCAAGGCCCTGCTTGACCTGGCGGACAGGTTCGGCGAGCAGCAGGAGGACGGGCTCCAGGTTCACCACGACCTGACCCAGGAAGAACTCGCGCAACTGGTCGGGGCGTCACGCGAGACCGTGAACAAGGCCCTGGCGGACTTCGCGACGCGCGGCTGGCTCCAGCTATCGGCCAAGTCCGTGCTGCTGATCGACCCTGACCGGCTGGCCAAGCGCGCCCGGTGACATCCCGGCTGGTGACATCCGGCCGGTGACACCACCGCCGCGCGGGCGACGTGCCGCCAAAGAAGACTCCTTCGACCGGCGATTAGTGCTGGTTCGCGCCGAAAGTAAGAAAAGTCCCTGCTGCTGACCATGAAGTGGTCGCCATTTCGTCAAGGATGTCCCTGCTTTAGAGCGGACGTCACTGGCCTTGAAATCGCGCACCTAATATCGCTACATATGGCGAAGCGTCGGAGGAGGGTCCGTCACACGGGTAAGTAGCCGTGGAGTTCGCGATGAGCGGCACGCTGCTACTCGTGGGCGCGCGGCCATCGGATACGGACCCGATTCGCCACCCACCCGTCATTCGCCACCCAGCCGTCAGCAGCCCAGCCGTCAGCAGCCCAGCCGTCAGCAGCCCGGGCGACACCGGGCCAGCCGGCCAGCGGCCGGCGCACCGGCCGGTCGTGACCGCCTCTACGAAATCGACCTGCTGCGAATCACCGCGGCGCTAGCCGTCGTCTTCTACCACTACACATTCTCCGGCTACGCCGGTCATCTCACCTCTATTGCGTTCCCGGCCCTCAGCACCGTCACGCGCTATGGCTATCTGGGCGTCGACATGTTCTTCACCATCAGCGGTTTCGTCGTGCTGCTCAGCGCGTGGGGACGGCGGCCGCACGAGTTCGTCATTTCCCGGATCGTCCGCCTCTACCCGGCGTACTGGGTGGCGGTTACCATCACCGCGATCGTCGCGATCACGCTCAGCCACGGATTGTTCAAGGTCACGCCGACGCAGTATGTCGCGAACCTGACGATGATCAACTCGCTGCCCCACATCGCGAACGTCGATGTCGTCTACTGGACGCTGTGGGCAGAGATCCGCTTTTACGTGCTCGTGTTCGTGCTCGCGTGGATCGGCATCACCCGAACGCGGGTCGTCACGGTGTTGTGGCTGTGGCTCGCCGCGACGGCGGTGATAGAGGCGCACGTCCTGCCGGCCAGCGTGGCCGGCACTCTCGACGTGCTCGTGCAGTCGCAGTGGTCGCACTACTTCATCGCCGGCATGGCGCTATGCCTGATCTACCGCACCGGCTTCTCCTGGCCGCTCGGCGCCGTATTGGTGATCGCGTACGGCAACGCGGTGTATCAGGCGATCAAGTTCGGGCACCTCGTCTCCGGCCGCTACCACCAGGTCCTGCACCCCCAGGTGATCGCCGCCCTCATCACGGTCATTTTCATCCTGGCCACACTCATTGCACTGCGGGTCACCCGGCGGTTCGGGCGGCCGTGGTTCGCCGTGGCGGGAGCGCTGACGTACCCGCTGTACCTGGTGCACGCGTACAACGGGTTCGTGCTGTTCAACCTGTTCGGCGGCAAGGTGAACCGGTGGGTGCTGCTGGTGGCGATGGTCACTGGCATGTGCGGCGCGGCTTACACGATCCACCGGCTTGTGGAGGTCAGGCTGGCGCCGCGGCTCAAGCGTGCGCTCGTACGGCTCGCCGCCGCCGCTGGCCTGGCCGGGCCAGGTAGCCGGCCACCGGCTCAGTTAGTTACTCATCCCGGGCGGCAGGGCGCCCTCGTCGGCCAGGTAGGCCAGTTGCGCCCGGACTGACCACTCGGCGAACGGCCAGAGCCCGCGGTCTACGTCCACATACACCCGGGCGACTATCTCCGCCGGGGTGCGGTCCCCGGCGGCGAGCGCGGCCGAAACCTCGGCCAGCCGCTCCCGGCGGTGGGCGATGTAGAAGTCGAGCGCGCCCGCCGGGTCGGTGAGCAGCGGCCCGTGGCCCGGCAGCAGCACCCGCAGCCGCGCCTCGTCGGCGAGTGCCCGCAGCCGGTCCAGGGAGCCCAGGTAGTCGGCCAGGCTGCCGTCCTGCGCGATCACCGTCGTCCCCCGGCCCAGCACGGTGTCCCCGGTGAGCAGGGCACCGTCGGCGGGCACCAGCAGGCAGACCGAGTCGGCGGTATGCCCCGGGGTGGCCACCACCCGGACCTCGCAGCCCGCCGCGGCCAGCACGTCCCCCGGGCCCAGGCCCGTCTCACCGAGCCGGAACGCCGGGTCCGCGGCCAGCACCGGGGCCCCGGTCAGTGAAGCCAGTCTCGCCGCTCCCGCGGAATGATCGCTGTGCCCGTGGGTGAGCAGGATCTGGGCGGTCTGCTGCCCGGCGCCGGCCAGTAGGTCAACGACCCGGCGCAGGTGATCCTCGTCGTCCGGTCCCGGGTCCACGACCAGCGCGGACGGCGATCCGGGCTCGGCGATGAGCCACGTATTGGTTCCGTTAAGCGTCATCGGGCCTGGGTTGGGGGCCAGCACGCAGCGTGCCCGGGACGTCCCGGAACCGTCGATCGGGGGCGGGTCGTCGGCGGGCGTCACAGCGGATACTCCAGGTCCGCGGGCATGGTCAGCCATACCGCGCCCTCGGCCATGACGACCTCCGGGACTACCGCGGTGATCCGGCGCCGCTCACCAAGGGCACCGTGAACGCCGCGGCACGCGGCGAGTTCGGCGAGGGTCACCGCGGTCGGCGGCATGAGCTGGATCTCGCCGCGGCGCGCGGCGGCGATCGCCTCGCCCGGCTGCACCCAGGCGACCCGGTCCGCCTCGCCGCCGACGTCCCTGGTGCGCTGGCCGGCCGGCAGGGCGGCGGCGAAGAACCGCGTGTCGTAGCGGCGCTGCTCGGTGAGCGGGGTGACCCACCGCGCCCACGGCGTGAGCAGGTCGGCGCGGAGCACCAGACGGCGACGGCCGAGCAGGTCGGCGAGGGACAGTGACCGGTCAAGCAGCGCGTGGCGGTCCGCCTCCCAGTCCTCGCCGCGGGTGTCGGCGACGACCTGATCCGGGGAGGGCCCGGCCAGCAGCACACCGGATTCCTCGAAGGTCTCCCGGACCGCCGCGCAGACGAGGGCGCGGGCGAGATCCGGCGGGGCGGCCAGTACCGCACCCCATTCCGCCGCGCCTGGCCCGGCCCAGGCGACCTCGCCGCTGGTGTCCCTCGGGTCGACCGAGCCGCCGGGGAACACGTAGGCGCCCGGCCCGAACGCCATCGAGGGGGCGCGGCGCAGCATGTACACCTCGATGGAGTCTTTGTCGCCCCGGCCGGCGTCAGCCTGGCCCAGACCGGCCCGGCCGGCGTCAGCCTGGCCCAGACCAGCACTGCGCAGCAGCATCACGGTGGCCGCGTCGCGCGGCGGGGCCGGCTCCTTACGCCCTTCGAGGACCTCGCGGGCCTGCTCGGCCACCCGTCCCCCGAGGCGCAGGACGGCGCGGCCGGGGGAACCACGGTCGGCAGGTGCGCTCAATCACTGACCTCCGCGATCAGCTCAACCTCGACGGGCGCGTCGAACGGGAGGACCGCCATCCCGACCGCGCTGCGGGCGTGCCTGCCCGCCTCGCCGAACACCTCAAGCAGCAGCTCACTGGCACCGTTCACGACCTGCGCCTGCTCGGTAAAGCTGGGCGCGCTGGCCACGAAGCCCGTCACCTTGACCACGCGCACAACGGAGGAGAGCCCGCCGGTCACCGATGCGACCGCGGCGAGCGCGTTCAGCGCGCAGACCCGGGCGAGTGCCGCGGCCTCCGCCGAGCTGACCTCCGCGCCGACCTTGCCTGCCATCAGCAGCACGCCGTCGACCAGCGGCAACTGCCCGGCCGTGTAGACGTGGGCGCCGGTCCGCACGGCCGGCACGTAGGCCGCCAGTGGAGCGGGCACCGCGGGCAGGGCCAAGCCCAGCGCGGCGAGCCTGGCCTCTGGCGAGCCGGCCGCCGGGCCGACCGTCATGACGTGCCCTTCGCCCGTTTCATGTAGGCGACGAGCTGCTCCTGGTTCGGCCCGGGCACCAGGGCCACCAGTTCCCATCCATCGTCGCCCCAGTTGTCGAGGATCTGCTTTGTCGCGTGCACCAGCAGCGGCACCGTTGCGTACTCCCACTTCTGCATGGCGCCAACCCTAGCGGTCGGTCAGGGCACTCCTTTGACAGACCGCTGCCGACCCGGATGAGCCCGCTGCCGATCCGGATGACCGAGCCGCGGCCGAGGCCGCGACCCGGATGACCGAGCCGCGGCCGAGAGGAGGCCCTAACCTCCCGGGGAACTGCGCGGCGGGCGCTTGCGGCCGTCCGGGCTGCCCGCCGTGTCGCCGGCCGTGTCGCCGGCCGTGTCGCCGCCTGAGGCGTCGGCGGACGTGGCGCCGGGCTTTGGCTCGTCCGCCAGATCCCCGGCCTCGTCGGGAACGGGCGGTATGACCGACTCGTCGAGCTCCGGGATGGGCGCCTTCGGGATCTCCGGCACCGGGACGTCGGCGATCGCGGGCGGTGGCACGGGCGCACTTCCGATCTCGGCCCCGGCTTCGGCCTGGGCCAGCTCTGCCTCACCGGTATCCGCGGGCGGCGGCCCCATGTCCTGCTGCGGCGGAGCCGGCGCGTACCTCTCGAAGAACCGCAGCAGCTCAACCGGCACCGGCATGACCAGGGTGCTGTTCTTCTCCGCGGCGACCTCAACCACGGTCTGCAGCAGCCTCAGCTGCAATGCCGCCGGATCGCGGGCCATCACGTTGGCCGCCATCGCCAGCCGCTTGGATGCCTGGTACTCGCCGTCGGCGGAGATGATCCTGGCCCGGCGTTCCCGCTCCGCCTCGGCCTGCCGTGACATCGAGCGCTTCATTTGCTCCGGCAGGTTGACGTCCTTGAGCTCGACCCGCTCGACCCGGATGCCCCACGGACCCTCGGTCGGCTCGTCGATGATGCGGCGCAGCTCCCGGTTGACGTTGTCCCGGTCGGCGAGGAGCTGGTCCATCTCGGACTGGCCGATGACCGAGCGGAGTGAGGTCTGGGCCTGCTGGGAGACCGCGAACATGTAGTTCTGCACGTTCACGACCGCCTTGATCGGGTCGACCACCCGGAAGTACACCACGGCGTCGACCCGGACACTGACGTTGTCCTTGGTGATCCCCTCCTGGGCGGGCACTCCCATCGCGATGATCTGCATGTTGACCTTCTGCATGCGATCACCGATGGGCCTGATGATCGTCAGCCCTGCCCCCCGAGGGGGATAAAGTATCTTGCCGAACCGGAACACGATCGCCTGTTCGTACTGCTGCACCACGCGCAGTGAACGGCCTACTACTACCAGTCCGGCCACAATCAGCACCACGAGGATGACCACGAGGGCCGCCACCATTGGTCAACACCCCTTCTCTGCCGGCGCACCCGGCTTTCCGCCCAGCCTAGTGACAAATGCCCCGCGCGCCAGTGCCCGCCCGGCGCCCGCGCGGCGTCCGCGCTCGCTCGGCAGGTGGGAAAGCTGGTACACGGGCAGCGATAACCTCCTTTAGGTGAGTGCGCGGGACACGGACTGGGAGGGCGTGCGGCTGCACGTCGTCACCGGCAAGGGCGGAACCGGCAAGACGACAGTCGCCGGGGCACTCGCCATCGCGCTCGCCTCGGGCGGCGGCAAGGTCCTGCTCATCGAGGTGGAGGGCCGCCAGGGAATCGCCCGCCTCTTCGATTGCCCGCCGTTGCCCTACCAGGAGCGCCGGATCGCGGTGGCGCCCGACACGGCCACGCTCCCCGGGGGTGATGTCTACGCCCTCGCCGCGGATCCCGAAACTGCCCTCATCGAGTACCTGCAGATGTTCTACAACCTGCGCCATGCGGGCACGGCGCTCACCCGGCTCGGCGTCGTGGATTTCGCCACCACGATCGCCCCCGGGCTGCGTGACGTGCTGCTCATCGGGAAGGCGGCGGAGGCCACCCGCCGGCGGTCCGGCGGCCGGCCGGTGTACGACGCGGTAGTCATGGACGCGCCTCCCACCGGCCGCATCGGCAAGTTCCTCAACGTGGCCGGGGAGGTGTCCGGGCTGGCCAAGGTAGGGCCGATCCACGGCCACGCCGATACGGTCCAGAGCGTCATCCGCTCGCCGCAGACGGCGGTCCACTTCGTCACGGTGCTGGAGGAAATGCCGGTTCAGGAGACTCTGGACGGCGTCGCCGAGCTGCGCGGGCTCGCCCAGGGCGGGTTTCAGCTCGGCGGCATCATGATCAATATGGTGCGGCCGGTCGAACTGGCCGGAGAGCAGCTGCGTGCCGCCGCGGACGGGACGCTGGACCAGCACGAGCTGCGCCTGGGCCTCAAGGCGGCGGGCATAGAGGACAGCGACGACAGCCTGGGCCTGGCCGCGAGCCTCGCCGCGGAGCTCACGGAGCACGCCCGCGAGGCTCAGTCACAGCAGGCGCAGCGGCACCGGCTGGAAGAGACGGGCCAGCCGCGCTACGAACTCCCGCTGATCGCCGATCTGATGGACCTGGGCGGGCTCTACCGGCTGGCGGCCGCGCTACGCGACCAGGGAGCCGCGTGATGGCACGAGATGCCGATGACCCGAGGCCGCCGGTGCTCGACGTGGACAGGCTGCTTGATGACCCCCGGACGCGGATCATCGTGTGCTGCGGGTCCGGCGGGGTCGGCAAGACCACCACCGCGGCCGCACTGGGCCTGCGGGCCGCGGAGCGGGGCAGGCACGTGGTCGTGCTGACCGTCGATCCGGCGCGGCGCCTGGCCCAGTCGATGGGCCTCACCTCGCTGGACAACACCCCGCGGCCGGTGCCCGGCGCGGTCGGTGACCCGCAGCTGGGCGGCAGCCTGCACGCGATGATGCTGGACATGAAGCGGACCTTCGACGAGATCGTCGAGGCGCATTCCGATCCGGACCGCGCCGCGCAGATCCTCGCCAACCCCTTCTACCAGTCCCTGTCGTCGAGCTTCGCCGGCACGCAGGAGTACATGGCCATGGAGAAGCTCGGCCAGCTGCGCCAGGCGGAGGAATGGGACCTGATCGTGGTCGATACCCCGCCCAGCCGGTCAGCGCTGGACTTTCTCGACGCACCACAGCGGCTGGGCAGGTTCCTCGACGGCCGGCTCATCCGGCTGCTCACCGTTCCCACCAGGGTCGGCGGCCGGACGTACATGCGCGTCGTGACGGCCGGATTCGGCGTGCTGACCGGCGTGATCACGAAGGTGATCGGTACCCAATTGCTGCGGGACGTCCAGACGTTCGTGGCCGCGTTCGACACGATGTTCGGCGGCTTCCGCCAGCGAGCCGACGAGACTTACCGGCTGCTGCAGGCCCCAGGGACCGCTTTCCTGGTCATCGCGACGCCGGAACCGGACGCCCTCCGTGAGGCGTCGTACTTTGTCGAGCGGCTGTCCCAGGACCAGATGCCACTCGCGGGCCTGGTCGTGAACCGGGTACACCGCTCGCCGGCAGCACAGCTTTCCGCCGCGCGCAGCCTGGCCGCCGCAGAAGCGTTGCAGTCCGCGCCCGTCCAGACACTTATCAGACCGAACGAAGGTCCCGCCGCCGGTGTCGGCCGCTACCCGCTGGCGGCGACGGCGCTCAGGCTGCACGCCGAGCGGATGCAGCTTGGCGAGCGCGAACGACGCCTGGAAGAACATTTCACCGCGGCTCACCCGGTGATTCCGGTAGCCGAGGTCCCGGCCCAGCCGGTGGATGTACACGATCTCGATGGGCTCCGCGCCATCGGGGCGGAGCTAGCCAAGGCGGCAGGCGCTGGCCCGGGAACTCTCGCCCGCGGGTAGCCGACGACCTGCACCAGCTAGCTGGCGACCAGTTCGTCCGTGGTCTGCTCGTACTGGTTGCGGGCATGTTCGAGCAGCTCGCGCCAGGACGACACGTCTGGCCGACGACGGAGTAGCGCCCGCCGCTCGCGCTCGGTCATGCCGCCCCAGACGCCAAACTCGATGCGGTTGTCGAGGGCGTCCGCGAGGCACTCTGTCCGCACCATGCAGCCGCGGCAGATCAGCTTGGCCCGGTTCTGCGCCGCACCCTGGACGAAAAGCTCGTCGGGGTCTGTTCCCTTGCACGCGGCGCGGGCGGTCCAGTCAGCGATCCACATGTGGTCCCACTCCTCCTGATCGTCACGCCCAGTTCGGGGTCGTCACGCCGGACGGCGTTCACTTGCGGTCCAGGGCTGACGGCTGGCGCCAGCCACTGTTGTCATAGTTGCGAAAAAGTAACTTACGGAAGTCCTGGCCTCAGCGCCAGACCCCATTGGGCCCATTTAACGAATAGCCCTGATGGGCCATAGACGGCCTGACAGGTAGTCACCCTCCGGTGACAGCCACCGGCGCTTGCCCCGGGGCGTACCCTAAGTCCGTGCTGACATCAGGTCCTCTCGGCAAGATCGGTGTGGCGGGCCGACTCGCCGCGCTGTCGGTCATCGGCGGTGCGCTGGTCGCGGCCCTGGTCCTGCCCGCGGTGGGCGTGGCCGGCATCGCCGTCCGCAACTCGACGAACAAGTTCAACACGCTGTCCACGCCCGAACTCGGCCAGCTGCCTGTCCGTTCGGCATTCCTCGACGATCATGGCAAACTCCTCGCATACTACTACCCGCGGGGCATTGACCGGGTTCCGGTGGCATTTGCGCAGATCGCCCCCGCGATGCGCGCGGCGGTTGTGGCGATCGAGGACTCCAGGTTCTACCAGCATGGAGCGCTCGACTTCAAGGGCACGGTCCGCGCGGTCATCAACAACCTGGAGCACAAGCCGATCCAGGGTGGCTCCACGCTGGCGCAGCAGTACGTGAAGAACGTGCTGATCCTGTCGTCTGCGGACCCGCAGAAGGCGCTGGCCAGCGCCACCCAGGACACGGCCGGTCGGAAGCTCCGTGAATTGCGGATGGCCGTCGAGGTCGAGCACCAGATGACCAAGGACCAGATCCTGGCCGGATACCTGAACGTGGCCCCCTTCGGGGGCGAGATCTACGGCGTCGAGGTCGCCTCGGCGTACTACTTCCATACTCACGCGGCCGACCTCACCCTGCCGCAGGCCGCGCTGCTGGCTGGGATGGTGGACAATCCATCCCTCTACAACCCGGTCTCGAATCCCGCTGGGGTCACGCACCGCCGCAACATCGTGCTGGCCCGGATGGCCCAGCTCGGCGTCATCACCAAGGCCCAGGAGCAGCAGGCCAAGGCCTTGCCGCTCGACCTGCACATCACGCCGCAGCAGACCGGCTGCACCAGCAACTCGGCCAGGTACGCCGTGTTCTTCTGCGACTACGCGCTCGCCAAGATGCAGCACGATGCCGCGTACAAGGAGGCCTGGGCCAGGCTGCAGGGCACGGGCGGGCTGACCATCTACACCACCGTGGACCGGCAGGACGAGGACGCGGCACGGCACGCGGTCAACTACGAGATGCCGGCCCCGCCCTCGTCTGTCAACCCGGGCAAGAACGCCGAATCCGAGGTCATGATCCAGCCGGGAACAGGCTACGTCAAAGCGATCGCGAACGACCGGCCCTACGGCACCGGCCCGGGCCAGACCACCGTGAACTACGCGGTCGGCCCGCAATACAACGGGTCCGCTGACGGCGTGCAGATCGGCTCGACCGGCAAGGTCTACACCATGGTGGCGGCCCTTGAGCAGGGCATCCCCTTCGGGTACAGCAAGACGGTGCCGGCCTCGGCCACAGTGGGCCCCTACTACGACTGCAGCGGCCGGTACGTCAATCCCTGGCCGGTGCACAACGATGAGAGCGAACCAGGCGGCACCTTCACGCTGTATACCGGGACGACGTTGTCCATCAATGTGTTCTTCGCCTATCTGGAGCAGAAGGTCGGCCTGTGCAGCACGGTGAAGGCCGCCGTGCAGATGGGCCTGACCTGGCCAGATGGCACTTCTCTGCTCAAGCCGTACCGCACCCCTACGAGCACCCAACAGAGCGCGGACGGCACGGCGTCATTCACGCTCGGCTCCGACGGTGTGGCGCCGATCGACGTGGCGGCCTCCGACGCGACGCTCCCGGCGCGGGGCATCTACTGTCACCCCATCCCGATCACCAGGATCGTGACCTCCACCGGCGCCGCCCTTCCGGTGGAATCGGCTGGCTGTCACCGGGCCCTGTCCACTGAGGTCGCCGATGCGGCCAACTACATCCTGCAGGGTGACTTGAACGGCCGTGGGACAGCCTCGGCGGACGCGATCCCGCGCCCGGCGGCGGCCAAGACCGGGACCGCGGACCAGTACCGGTCGGCGTTCTTCGTCGGCTACACCCCGGATCTCCTCGCCACCGTATGGGCGGGCAACCCGACAAACCCCGTGAATTTCCCGATGTCGGGCTACCCGGGCTCGTGCTGGCTGGGCGGCTGCTTGGGCTTCATGTACGGCTCGATGGCGCCCGGTCAAACCTGGCAGGTCAGCTTCCTGCACGCGAGTCTGAACCCTTCAGCGCCCAGTTTCGTACCGGTCGATCCAGCCAGCTCGCTGTGGTCGCTGGGTGACGGGCTGGTCGCGCCCAAGCCCCCCAAGCCCACCGAAAGCCCCACTCACGGTAACGGTAACGGTAACGGTGGGGGCGGAGGCGGCACCCCACCCACCATCAGGCCGACCCTCCTACCGACCCTCCCAACAGGCGGCTAGGGCACAAGCAGGCGAGCCAGCGCACCCCCAGCCCGGGCCGCTGGGGCGTGCCCTAGTTTCCGAGCTTGCGGCGGACCTCGGCGGCGACCCTGGCTCCGTCTGCGCGGCCCGCCACCCGTGGGGTGACCGCCTTCATCACCTGGCCCATCGCCGCCATGCCGCTCGCCCCGGTTTCCTCTACGGCGGTCGCGACCAGGGCGGCGAGTTCGTCATCATCAATCTGGGCCGGGAGGTATGCGTCGAGGATCACGCCCTCCGCCCGTTCTGCTGCTGCTTGTTCTTGCCGTCCGGCCGCCGCGAACGCCTCGGCCGCCTCCCGGCGTCTCTTGGCCTCCTTGGCGAGCACCTTCGTGACTTCGTCGTCGGTCAGCTCACGGGCTGCAGGGCCGGCCACCTCCTCCTTGGAGACCGAGGTCAGCGCCATGCGCAGGGTGCGCGTGCGGACCTCATCGCGTGCCTTCATCGCCGCGGTCAGGTCGCCGCGGAGCCGGTCCTTCAGGTCAGCCATGACTCCATCCTGCCGTGCCGGGGCGCGGCGTGCGCGACGTGGCTGGCGGCAGTGGCTACGGCCCGGCTGGTCAGCCTGGCATGGCACCATAGAGATATGCGATCAAGAGCCCTCCAAGCCCTCGGGACCGCAGCTGCGATAGGTGGTGGCACCCTCGTCTACGGCTCCGTCGTCGAGCGGAACTGGTTCGCCCTGCGCCGCTTCGAGGTGCCGGTGCTGGCCGCGGGCCTGGCGCCGCTGCGCGTCCTGCACATATCCGATGCGCACCTGACGCCCGGACGCCACCTGCTCATGTCGTGGATCAGGTCGCTGGACGCTCTTGAGCCCGACTTGGTCGTGAACACAGGGGACTCGATCGGCCACCTGCAGGCCGTTCAGCCATTCCTGGAAGCTCTTGGCCCGCTGCTGGACCGGCCCGGAGTCTTCGTCTACGGCTCGAACGACCTGTACAAGCCGAAGCCACGGAATCCGGTGCGGTACCTGTGGCACAGCAGTTCGCACGCGTTCAACCGCAACGTGCCCAACATGCCGTGGCCGGAACTCGGCGCGGGCATGGTCGCCGCCGGCTGGCTGGACGCGAACAACCGGCGCGGCCGGATCAAGGCAGGCGATCACGACGTCGAGGTGGCCGGGGTGCATGACTCGCACACCGGCCGGGACCGCTACGAGGACATCGCCGGGCCCGCCGACCCCGCTGCCGACGTGCGGCTGGGCGTCATGCACTCACCCGAGCCCCGGGTTATGGACCAGTTCGCGGCGGACGGCTACGACCTGCTGCTGGCTGGCCACACACATGGCGGGCAGCTGCGCCTGCCGCTGTACGGCGCGCTGGTGACCAACTGCGGCCTCGATCCACGGCTGGCCCGGGGCCTGCACCGGTACGCCGGCGGTGACCCTGGCACCGGCTGGCCGGGCACCTGGCTGAACGTGTCCGCGGGGCTCGGCACGTCGCCCTGGGCGCCGATCAGGTTCTGCTGCCGACCCGAGGCAAGCCTTCTCACCCTGGTTCCGCGGATCGGCTAGACTGCCGGGGGCTCTGGGGTTCATCCTCGGGGCTCCTGCCGCCCAGGCGGACGGCGGGGTGTGGCGCAGTTTGGCAGCGCGCTTCGTTCGGGACGAAGAGGCCGCCGGTTCAAATCCGGCCACCCCGACCCGCCGGTTCAAATCCGGCCACCCCGACCAGAAGGTCTTAGCAGGTCAGAAGGGATTTCGGAGCATCGCTCTGGAATCCCTTTTTGATCTTAAATAGGTCTTCGGGAGCCAAACGGGGAGCCATTGCCTCACGCGGACTTGGCTTGGTTCTGCTGGTCGAAGATGGTGTTCATGGTCTCGGCACCCCTGGTGCGGGACCGGCTACTTGACTGGGAGGTCCTGACATGACCAGTAAGTTCACCGAGCTTGTGATCGACTGTGCCGATCCCAACGGTCTCGCCCGGTTCTGGTGCTCGGTCCTTGACTACGAGGTGCAAGACGAAGATGACGGAATTGTCACAATTGGCTCCCCTATGGTGCCTGAAGGCAAGAACCACCTTGGCCCAGTGCCACCGACGTTGACATTCGCGCACGTGCCCGAGGGCAAGACC
>WNFE01000588.1_pt1 | contig 25589 bp, 23 predicted proteins | sample 5400451 | NCBI WGS metagenome assembly WNFE01 (sample SAMN13153344, study PRJNA577476) | soil metagenome | isolation source: 200 cm saprolite under Douglas fir tree site 2 hole 2 | place: USA:California | collected 2015-04-18
GGCGCGCGATGGTGTCGCAGGCAATGGTGGTGTAGGCGTGTCCGATGTGGGGACGGGCATTGACGTAGTAGATCGGGGTCGTGATGTAAAAGGTTTTGCTCATGATTTAGAATTCGAATTCCGTTTGTTTCGCCGGCATAAATCTTTACCATAGGGGACACAGAGGACACAGAGGATCACAGGGTAAATTCTCTGTGATCCTCCGTGTCCCCTGTGGTTCAAGCCTTTTGCTCGCGGCGAAGATACTCTTGAATTGCTTCCTGCATCACCGTCCGGAGCGGCACATGCTGCGCTTCGGCGAGCGTGCGGCAGTCTTCGTATTCCGGCGCGTAGTTGGAGAAGCTGCCATTCATGTTGGCGATTTTGATCCGCACCGGACCCCACGTCGTGTCGACCGTTTCCCAGCGCCGGGAGAGCGTTTGCCGCTGTTCCTGGCGACGGCGCACGCCGAGAGTTGTGGTCTCGGCAAAGATCGTGTTGGTCAAGCGATTCGCGTCTTCCAGTTTTGCAAGCACGGTGAGCAATGCGCCGGGGCGGCTCTTCTTCATTTGCACGGGGACGCTGAAGACATCCAGCGCTCCTTCAGCCAGCAGGAGCTCCATGGCGTAGGCGAGTACCTGCGGGCTGAGGTCATCGAGATTGGCTTCGAGCACGGCGATCGTGTCATTCGATGTATTTGCCCGACTTGTCGGCTCAGCTTCACCAATCGTTATGCGCAGCAGATTCGGGTGTTCGGGGAATTCTCTTGTGCCTGCGCCGTATCCGGACTTCTGGATCTTCATGGCTGGAAAGGACGCGAAGCGGCGGCTCAGCGTCCTCACGATTGCCGCACCTGTGGGCGTCACGAGTTCGACCTGTGGTCCAGCGGAATACACGGGTGCATCCTGAAGCAACTTCAGCGTCGCGGGCGCCGGTACGGGAAGGGTTCCGTGGGCGCACTTGACGGTTCCACCGCCTACGTTCAGGGGCGAGCAAACCCATTCTTCGACCGCAAGAGATTCCGCTCCCACGGCGGCGCAGACGATATCGACCATGGCATCGACGGCGCCGACTTCGTGAAAGTGGACTTGATCGATGGAGGTGATGTGAATCTGGGCTTCGGCCTGGCCTAGCGTTTCGAAGATGCGAATCGCGGTGGCCTTGGCGGTGCTGCTGATCGCTGTCTTTTCGATGATCCCGCGAATGTCAGCCAGGCTGCGGCCGTGTACGTGGCGATGATGCGAGTCTTCATGAGAATGCTCATGACCGTGGTCGTGCGAATGTTGGTGGGCATGATCGCGCCCCTGGTGGTCGCAGAAGACTTCGCGCGGCAGGTCTTTTTCGCCATTGGCGTAGACGTCCACTTTGGTCGCGGCAATTCCGCCTCGCTCTACCCGCGATATCTCCAGCCGGGCTCCGATATTGAGCGCTGTGACTGCGTCTTCCAGAAGTTTTGGAGACACTCCGGCATCTACCAGCGCGCCTAGGAACATGTCGCCGCTTATGCCGGAAAAACAGTCTAGGTAGGCTATGCGCATAAAGTCAAAAGCTTGAACCACAGGGGGCACAGAGGTTCACAGAGGTTCACAGGGGAAATCTGGAACATGTGCCCCTGCACCTCTGTGTGCTCCGTGGTTACGATTTTCGTCTCGGGCCGCGTCGATCTCTCATCATAGGGAACGCTCTCCGCTCCGTCAAACCCGCCGCCGGCTGCGAGTTTGTTAGAATCACTGTTCCTTCAATAGCTTAGCAATAGGTTAGCAATAGGTTAGAGGGCATCCTTGTATCGATATCTGGAACGCCGGCTGGTCGAGCATCTTCGCGAGTTTCTGTCTCGCACCTATGACTTGGACAGCGCGAACATCGTGGTCGAGCAGCCGCCGAAAATTGAACTTGGCGAGTATGCGCTGCCTCTCGCTTTTGAGCTCGCCCGGAAACTTCGCAAGGCGCCGCGCAAGATTGCGGAGGAGATTGTCGCCGGTGTGGGTGCGGTTCCTGGCTTTGAGAAATTCGAGGTGGCGGGCGCTGGGTATATCAACGTTCGAGTGAACCGCGCCGAGTTGGCTGCGGCGCTGGTTGCGGACGAGCAACACACGGCCTCGGTTCCAGCGGGCAAAGTGCTGGTCGAGCATTCGAGCATCAATCCCAACAAGGCGGCGCATATCGGGCACCTGCGGAACGCCATTCTGGGCGATACGTTCGTCCGGCTGCTGCGGTTTGCGGGCAGGGAAGTGGATGTCCAGAACTACATCGACAACACCGGAGCGCAGGTTGCCGACGTGGTGGTGGGGTTCCTGCATATCGAGAAGAAGTCCCGTGCTGAAATCGAGGCGCTCGCTGCCGCGGCCCGATTTGATTACGCATGCTGGGATCTCTATGCCCGTGTTTCGCAGTGGTATGAAGAGGATAAAGCGAACTTGCAGGCGCGCGCTGCTACGCTGCACTCGATTGAGGAAGGGAACAACGAGACGGCGTCGATTGCGGACTTGATTTCTGTTGCTGTGCTTAAGAGACACCTTGAGACCATGGATCGGCTGGATATTGAGTACGACTTCCTGCCGCGCGAGAGCGAGATACTTCATCTTCACTTTTGGGATGCCGCATTTGCCAAGCTTACGGAAGCTGGCGTGCTTACTTACGAGGACGCGGGCAAGAACTCGGGCTGTTGGGTTATGCGGCGGGCGGGGACGTCAAAATCTGGAACCGCAGAGATCGCTGAGAACGCAGAGAACATCGAGATCAAAGCGGAAGATTTGCGCGTAGACACCTTCGCTTCGTTCGGTGCGGGCTCTGAAGGCGCCAAGAGTGACGTTGCAGTTCGCCTCACTCATGTTCCCACCGGGGTGGTCGTGACTTCCGACTCAGAGAATTCACAACGCAAGAATCGCGAGCGCGCGATGACTCTCTTGCGCATCAAGATCCATGAGCTTCAGAAGGAGAAAATCACAGAGGAAGACCAGAAAGTTATCGTTCGCTCTAACGGAACAGTCGGGTACGTCGGCAAAGATATTGCCTATCACATGTGGAAGTTTGGGCTGCTGGGACGTGATTTTGGGTATCGGAAATTCTATCGATATCCGAATGCTCACGATTGCTGGATTTCAACCACGGACGGCGAGAAAGATCATCCTCACTTTGGCGATGTGGCGGAGATTTACAACGTCATCGATGCTCGCCAGGCCGAGGCGCAGAACACGGTGATCGAAGCTTTGCGAGGACTCGGCCACGGAGAAGCCGCCGATCGCTACACGCACTTCTCCTACGAGATGGTGGCGCTCACTCCGCGCTGCGCCGCGGAACTTGGCTACAAGCTGAGCGAGGAAGATCAGGCCAGGTCTTGGATCGAGGTTTCGGGCCGCAAGGGATTCGGCGTGAAGGCGGACGATCTTCTGGACGCTCTGATCGCCTCGGCTCGCAAAGAAGTGGATGGGCGTCATCTCGAGTTGAACGAAGCTGAGCGCGCCGGCATTGCCACGCAGATCGCCATCGGGGCGTTGCGCTACTTCATGCTGAAGTTCACGAAACCCTCGGTGATCGCCTTCGACTTCAAGGACGCGCTGAGTTTCGAGGGCGACACGGGGCCGTATGCGCAGTATGCGGTCGTTCGCGCTTCCAACATTTTCCGCAAAGGGGGATTGGATCCGGATGCGTTCTGCAGAGACGCGGCAAGCCGCGACTCTCACTCCTCGAGTGACGGTCCTGCCGCGGGAGACGAGGCAAGCCTCGTCTCTGCAGGAGGTTTTTCTAAGTACCTTAACGGCGAATCGGGTAACGACATCTGGGAGCTCTGGCTTTCGGCTGCGAAGACCACTTATGTTGTGAGCCAATGCATCGCGACCACCGAGCCTGCCTATCTTGCCAAGCATGTGTTTCAACTGGCGCAGCTTTTCAACACTTTCTATCACCGCTATCCAATCCTGAGCGAAGCGGATGAGGGGCGGAGGAATTTTCTGTTGGCAACCGCGGCCGTGGTTCGGCGCGAGCTGATTCGCGTTCTCGGCGCGATGGGGATCGGTGTTCCGCCGGTGATGTGAGCCTGTTGCTGTGGTCTGAGCAGGTTGGCAAACCAGGTTTCGGCAAACCAGGTTTCGCCAACCCGGTCTGATCGACCAAGCTGCCGACTCCGCTTGCATCTCCGGCGCTCTAGTGGGCATCTGTTTATATAGGGATCATTCACTTATGAAGAAGAATATCTTTGCAATGGCGTTGCTAACTCTGGTGCTGACCGCGTTGAGCATGGCCTCGAACCCGGGGACTGTTCCGCAGATTCCGCGAACTCTTTCGAATGCTCGGTTCGTGTACGTAGCGGCTTACGATGGCGATCAATTCGATCCTAACCTGTTGCCCGAGGACCGCGCTGCGATTGGCCGCGTCCAGGATGCAATCGAGAAATGGGGCAAGCTGATTGTGGTGTATCGGCCGCAGGAGGCTGACATTATCCTGATGGTGCAGTCTCGACCGTCGGAAGATGTGCTGGCTCTCTACGACGCGCACCGGGATGATGAGTCGAGCCCACCTTCGTCGACTTATCTATGGCGGGTTATGGGGCGTGGCGGGTTGCAGAAGGCCGAAGTTCCATTGGTTTCGCAGTTTGAGAAGGCTTGGGACAAGACGACGCATTGATGGTGAGGCGCGTCTATATGATTCTGCGTAGAAGAAGCCAATAGTATAAATTTTCTACGGTTCGTATCACGATTGCCTGGACCCCGGCTTTGTTCGTTTCCCACAGTCAATTTCCAAGGCATTGATATAGAATGATTTACAGGTTTTGTTCGCGGTTCCGAAATGGCATCCCCCGTGCACTGAGAGGAAGCAGGTCCAGGTTCACAGATTTACTCGGATCTCAAGAGACCTAAAGCACAGAGCAATACATTGGGCAAGGAGCCCCTCAACTTATGAATCGCGCATCGTTGACCCTAATGTTGGCGGCCACACTGACCGCATCTATCGGATGTACAACCAAGAATTACGTCCGTCAACAGACCACGCCGCTGATCAACAAGACCAATGAACTTGACGACCTGACGGCGAAGAATTCGAAGGACATTAAGGACGTCGATCAGCGCGCGCAAGCGGGAATCCAGGCCGTGCAGGCGCGCACCGCAGAGATAGACCAGAAGGCGATGACAGCTGGAAGCGAGGCCGATAAGGCGCAACTGTCGGCGAACGGCGCGTCGCAGCGGGTGGACACCCTGACCAACGCGGTCATCAATCTCGATAACTATCGCCCCGTGGTGGAGACGGCGGTGCATTTCGGGTTCGACAAGGACAATCTGACGAAGCAAGCCAAGGAAGCGATCGATCAGCTTGCCGCCAGCGTGGCCACGACCAAGGGATACATCATCACCATCGAGGGTGCGACCGACTCGGTGGGCAGCGCAGACTACAACTACGATCTGAGCCAGCGCCGCGCCAATGCCGTGATTCAGTATCTGGCGGCGGAGAAGAGCGTTCCGGCCTACAAGATTTATCTGATCGGGCTGGGTAAGGACAAGCCGGTGGAGACGAATAAAACTTCCGACGGCCGTGCCAAGAACCGCCGCGTGGATATCCGCCTGATGACCAATACTGGGGCGGGAACGACACCGGCGGAAGCGCCCAGCACCCCTGCTCCGACGGCGAGCGCGAATCCGCCGTCGTCTAAGTAAGGTTACAAGTTTACCCCTCCTCCCCGGAGGACATTGCCAAACCCAGGCCGTCCCGTTTGTGGGCGGCCTGATTTTTTGGGGCACTTGGGTGGACCTTCTGCTCATCGGCCCTTCGCCGCGAGCGGATCAATTAGCGTAGTGGCAATATTTCGCTACAACCCTCTTGAGGTATCGTCAAAAGGTGTGAGCGGGGGCTTTGGGATGACTCTACTCAGACGTGCAACTTCAGATTGACTCGCCGCTGTAAAAGGCGCCCGGGCCAAACTGGAGGCGCGGGCCGTGTGCCTGCAGAGCTTCAACTATTCCACACCTTTTAAGATTTGTAAGTCACGAAAGTTGCCCAGGGACGTGGCTTTTCGACCCTGCCCCCCCGTGCTGGTGTGAAAACTCTTTCATATTGACAGACCCAATCGGCGAGAGCAGAGTGATAACAGTTTGTACCCCCTTGTTTCGAACAGCCGCTTCCCAAATCCGCTGCAAGGAGAAGAGTCAGCATGAGGCATCCCAGTACTTTGTCGTTTGCTTTCGTAGTCGTGTTCCTCGCAACCTGCGTCTCGTGGGCGCAGGCTCCAAGAAAATTTACCATCCTCGTCCCTGATACAACTGTCGAACGAACTCAGGACCGGGGCCTCCGCGCTCATACCAATCACTTGATCCGTGTAGAGGCCAAGCCTTCCCGACCGGGTGGAGGCGGCCCTTCCGGCGAGACACCTGCATCCATTCGCCCGGTTTATAACCTGCCCTCAACGGGTGGATCGCAAACCATCGCCATCGTGGATGCCTTTGACTATCCCACTGCGGCCAACGATTTGGGTGTTTTCTCCAGCCAGCTCGGCCTGCCCGCCATGCCGGACTGCAACTCCAACGGCAATGTGGCGCCGTGCTTCAAGAAAGTCTTTGCCAGCGGTTCCCAGCCCAGGGCCAATTGCGGCTGGGGGCAAGAAGCTGCGCTCGACATTGAGTGGGCGCACGCCATGGCGCCAAACGCAAGAATCGTGTTGGTGGAAGCAGCCAGCAACAGCTTCACGGACCTGTTCACAGGCGTGGACGTAGCCACCGCCCAGGTCACAACCGGGGGCGGCAAAGGGGAAGTTTCAATGAGCTGGAGCGGCGGCGAATTCTCCACCGAATCCAGCAACGATAGTCACTTCCAGAACAATAACGTCGTGTACCTTGCCTCTAGCGGAGATACCGGTGGCGCGAATGGTTACCCGTCAGTATCGCCGTTCGTTGTCTCTGCCGGTGGGACCACCATTAACCGCAACGGTTCCGGTCAGTTCACCAGTGAAACTGCCTGGAGCGGAAGCGGCGGCGGCCCCAGCCAGTTTGAACCGAAACCCTCGTACCAGGTGGGCGTTTCTGGCACCGATTCCACGCAGCGCTCGGCGCCGGATTTCTCTTTCGACGCCAACCCGAACACCGGCGTTTCCGTCTATGACAGTACCCGCTGCCAGGGAGCCAGCGGCTGGCTGGTCTTCGGTGGTACCAGCGTGTCATCGCCTTCGTTGGCGGGAATCGTGAACCTGGCAGGGCACTTCGCCACCAGTTCCCAGAGCGAGCTGACCACCATCTACGCCAACCGCGCCAACACCGCGGATTTTCGCGACATCGTTTCCGGAACCGCCGGCTCCTTCAGCGCTGGAGTCGGATACGATTTCGTGACCGGAGTAGGCAGCGATCAGGGTCTGAACGGCAAGTAGTGGGACACTGTCCGTGTAGCGTGGACAATCCTTGTTCACGCTACACGGCACTTCTCTCCCGGGCGCAACCAGGCGATACACCAACAACCGACCACCCGGTTGTTAGTGAAATCGCGATTTTTCGTCAATAACCTTAAAACTGGTGGCCCGAACCAGTCACGACAGGTTTTAGGCAACCAGCGTTCAACGCTGTTGCAGTGACCAAACGTACCTTGATGTCTAGCTTGTCCATCTCCATGACAACCGCCTGATGCTGTACCGCGACGGGAGCGCTTTCCACAGTGTCGAGCGCGTCAGCTACAGTTTGAAAAGGAACGCCGGAGTCAGCAAGGAGATAAAGCGTGCGGTGCTCTCGCATGCTGTAAATCTCTGACAAGCGACCTCCCAGACTGTTCCAATCCGCCTGCTCTTGATTGAGAAAGAGTTTGCCTGCGTTGGTTATGTGCAGAACGATGAGTCGGTTATTGCGATCATCTTCGCAGCGGCTGGAGGCAAGTTCGATACCGAAGCCCGTTGGCGCGTGAAAGGAAGCGAACGTCATATACCCCGCTATAAGAATAGCCAGACTGGGTGCTGCAATTACCGCGAAAGCTGGGAGTTGAGAGAATCGCTTCGTTAGCGGAAACCTGCGGACAGCCCGAAAGTGTCGTCCTCTTTGCTCGACCTCCTCATTAAGTACTTCGCTCTCGAGCAAGTCGATGCGTCTGCGGAGGTGGTTATAGGAGCACGTTGCCGGAACAGCCACAAGTATCCCCGCGGCAGTTGTAACAAAGGCCGCGGCTACTTTCGTCATCGTCATTACCAAATAGGCATGCTTCTCCATGCCGGCGGCTCCGAATGCGCTCAGAATGCCCACGCATGTGCCGGCGAGTCCGAGGTACGGGGCAGTGGAGGCAATTGCTTTGAGGTTGCCCACCTTAATGCTCAAGTCGACGGCGAGCTTCCTTCTGCTGGCGCTATCAATCCCTCGCGCACGTCGAGCTAAGTAGCAGCGGCAGGAAACGTGGATGACGACAGCAAAGATGTAGGCGAGTATGAGCGCAAGCACGATGACATCGAAGCGCCCCAACCAGTTCATCGAGCGCCACAAGTATCGCGTACTCCACTCACACCCGCCTGCTTGCCACGGATAGCAGTCATCGAGGATTAGCGCCACGACACTCCTAGCTACTCCGCTCTCATGCTAATAGACACCGCGTTGAATGCGCAGGTTCCGTTTCTAGAAGTTGTTAACAGGCGATAGCGCTAACTGAGAAATTGCTGGTATGCGCTTCCGCTCGTCGGGCTGCTTCGATCTCGCTCTAAAGCGATACAATAAAGTGGTGTGTATTCGATTCCTGATTATTTTCCTGGCCCTGCTGGCGACTCTGGCGCTGGCACAGGATTCCTCGGACAAGGCTGCCTCGGACAAAGCCGCCGCTCGCAATCGCGAGGCCGAGGAAAGTTCCAGCCGGGATACAAGAATCGATATCAGCCCGCCCAAGGACGACGCCAAGAACCATCCCGGCAGCAAGGAGGCTGTCGCGGATCTCGACGTCCCCGAGAACATCGACGTTTCCGGTGTCCAGGAGTTCCATCCGTGGAACCCGATGAAGGCGCTGAAAGACATTGAGGTGGGAGACTTTTACTTCAAGCGGAAGAACTACAAAGCAGCGCGTGATCGCTACAAGGAAGCGCTTTATTACAAGGATGGCGACGCGGTTGCTAGTTTCCGTCTCGCGGCGTGTGAGGAAAAGCTTGGAGAGAAGGCCGAAGCCAGGAAGTACTACGAACAGTATCTGAAGATTCTGCCGGAGGGGCCGTTCGCAAAGGATGCGCACGCTTCGCTGGACCGGATGGCGAAAGCGCAATGAGCGTTGGGGCATGGAGTGGAGCGACAGACTCGTCTCGCCCGTCCCGCCGGAGCCGGGCGGGGACGCCCGGCGCTCACCAGCAAGAGCGCTCCTACTTCTCTACCCGCGAAAACTCTCCGGTGGAGGCGTTCACGGCCACCCGCAGCTTGGCGGTATCGCGGTCGGTTCCGTAGATTACGTGCCATAGGAGTTCGTTCAACTGGCGGTTCCACTCCAGCACATAAAAAACAGGTGTGCCGGGATCCTTTTCCAGAAGCTTGTCGCCGCCGTGCTGCTGGGCGACGGCAAAGGCCTTATCCGTATCCGTTTTGAGAAACTGGACGTTGAAAATCTGGGTGCTGGAATTGGTGGGGCTGTAGGTATCGTCGACGCCGTGAGAAATATCGCCGTTCTCCCAGGTATAGGACTTGGTCGTGCGCAGCGACGGCGAGGCGAATCCAGCGCGCCACTGCGCGGCCTTGCCGTCCCGGCCCTTGGAGTCCGCTTCAGGGTGTGACTCCACCCGATAGGGTTGAGCATCCGGCGCCCAGCCGCGGGCGGAGATGTAGCACTTGAAGAACGCGCTGCTACCGGTGATGGCCTGTGGAGCTTTCGGTTGGGGCTTCTCCGCGGTTGCCGGCTTACTCGGCTCCGAAGAGCACCCGGCCATCAGTCCCGCTGCTAAAATTGAGACGAATAGATTTTTCATCTTCATCAAGGATTTCCTGTTCAGGCTTTCTGTAGTAGTTTGGACGGTTCGATTCGCGAAGCGTCGTATCGCGAATCATTGTACTGAACCAACGCCATGGATTCCTATCTCGAACGTCTGCGGCAGGAACTCGAGGATGCAATAGGGGGCGCCAGCGCCAGCGGCATGACGCACGCTCCCGCCGGAAAGTGGAATGCCGCCCAGATACTGGAGCACCTTTTCCTCACTTACAAGCACACCAACGGCGGATTGGCAAAATGCCTGGAACGGGGTGCTCCGTTGGCTACGCGGGCTACGCCGAAGCAGCGCATGGCCACTCTGATGGTTGTCAATCTCGGGTACGTTCCGGGTGGGCGCAAAGCCCCGGAGCGAGCGACGCCGCGGGGAATGTCGCCGGAAGAAGTACAGCAAGCCATCGCGCCTGAGCTACAGAGGATGGCCTCGGGCCTGGAGGATTGCGAGCGCCGGTTCGGCGCCAGGACGAAAATTATGGACCACCCGTTCCTGGGACCCTTGACGGCCAAGCAATGGCGGAAATTTCACTGGGTCCACGGGCGGCATCACGCGCGGCAGATTCGGGAGCGGATGGGGAAAGCGTGAAAACGGATTCTGGCACCGTAACCGCGTGATGAGTCTTACGGTGGAGTGACGGGCGTCTCGCGAGCCTGCCGGGCGGGGACGCCCGGCGCTCCACCAGCCAGGCGTTACTTCTTGTCGTTGGTGTCGTCTTTGTCTTTATCTTTATCTTTATCTTTATCTTTGTCCTTCTCGACAATTCCGGCTTTGCGGGCCTGCTCCTGCATCTGATCGAGTTCCTGGCGAGCGGCATCAAGCGCTTTCTGCTTTGCTTCGACGTCGGATTTGTACTGCGTGTTGTCCTTCTCAAACTGGGCTGCGTCGCGCAAGCGGGTGCCTGCGTCCCCATAGTAGGCGGCGGCGCGCAGACGATATTCGCGCTGCTGGAGGTCGAGTTCGTGGTTTAGGGAATCGATCTTCTCCTTCTGCTGGTCGAGCTTCTTCTTCATCTCGTCCGCCGTCTTCCGGCGTTCGGCAGCGGCGGCAGCGGGATCTACGGCGGCTGCGGGCTTGGTTTGAGTGGAGCTCGCATTCGCGGCTGCCTGGCCGGCGTCGGCGTCGCTTGGGGGCGGCGGTCCGACCACGCTCAGATGTTCGGTGGTAGGGAGATTGTCATTATCGAAGTGGCGGCTGGCCGAACTCGGCTCGGCCTTGGTTTTGCTCTTGCGAGCCGCGCGCGCGTAATCCCCGAGAGACTGAGCGGCCGCGCCGCTAACCCCTAACAGGAGCAGAGTGCCGATTGCCATGTGCTTCATGTGCTTCATGTGAACCATCCTTCCGCAAGCCGCGATTCCGGTCGCGGCCTGCAATCGCTAAGGTCAAGAACTTGTGGTTGCAGCCCGGGCGCCTCCCAGGAAACTGCCAATGGTGCGGTCGAGCTGTGCGGCTTCGCGGGCGATGCCGTCGGCCAACTGGCCCGCCAGTTCGGGGTCCCGGCTGCAGGCCAGTTGCCGCGCGTATCCCGCGATCGTCGCCAGGGAATCGCGAAGTCCGAGCGCTAGTTCCGAGGAAATTTCCTGATGTATCTTTTGATCGTGCCGGATGCGCTCAATATCGGTCTTGTCGGTGAGCACGAGAGTCGTGCCCATGAGACTCGCGTCTTCGGCCAGAACCGGAGAGGCGGTTATGTCGAGGACATGGCTTTCTCCGTCCGGTGCGAAGTAATTCAGCACCAGGCCTCGAACCGCCGACTTCCCCGCCAGAGCGGGAGCAAGAGCTTGCTCGACGGTCGCTTCCGGAGCCGAACTACTGTTGTTTTCCAGGCGCAGGGTGGCGGTGCGGAAAAGATCAGCGGCATGTAGTCCGGCCGGCGAGGCGAATCCGAGCAGCTTGCGCGCCGCCGAGTTTGCTTGCCGCACCAGGCCGCTGGTATTAAAAAACAAAACGCCGCAGGAAAGGTTGGAGAGTACGGTGGAGCTCAGCGTGTCGGAGGCTTTCGCCTTTCTGCGCTCGGAGAGTTGCTGGGTGGCGAGCTCATGTTTTTGCTGTTTCAGTTGCTGAATGACGGCGTGGTAGGCGTGCACGGGCAGTCCCTCCGCCGCCAAGGGAGCGTAATTCAGCGATTCGGGTTCGGCTACGAGATCCTCCCGCAGCCGCCGAATCACGAATAGGCCCAACCCGAAAGCCGCGATGGCAACGAACAGAAGCAGGCCCATGCGCAGCACCACGGGATTTGTCAGCAGGCTCACAGCGCCCTCCAATACCAGTGCAGGAGCTGGTTGCCAAAGAGGAACGACAAAAGCGCCATGGTGCCGAGAAACACGCCAAACGGCATCTCGTAATAGCGGAGCACCATGCGTGCCGATTGCCAGGCGCGGCGGCGGGCTGCATCTGAGGAAATACGCGACGAAATGCCCGAAGAAGTGCGCGAAGCAGTGCTGCGCGCCTGAAGGCGGCGAAGGCGCTTCATCCATACCGCGAGAACCGTACTCAGACCAAAAAGCGAACCCGCCAGCGACGCTGCAAAAATGGTTAGGACCGTGAGCTTGGTTCCGAGGAACGCGCCGATCAACGCCATCAACTTGACGTCGCCGAATCCCATGCCTTCGACACCGCGGGCTCTCAGATAAATGGCGGCTGCGCCGTACAGAAACGAGGCGCCGACCGCCGCTCCCAGCAGAGAGTCTGACAGGGACCAGATGCGCCAGGAAATCTCGGTTCGCATTGCGGGCGATACGAGGCCCGGCATAATTCGGGAAGCCAGATCATTCACCGGAACGACCAGGCTGAACAAGATCCCCAGAGCGATGCCGGGCAGAGTCATGGCGTCGGGAAGAAGCTTGGTTTCGGCGTCGGTGAAGACTAGGCCCAGCAGCAGGAAGCCGAGCACCGCGCACTTCAGCGCCGACAAGGTCAACCCAAAATGGGCGTAGCAGCCGAGAAAGAGCAGGCCGGTGAGCAGTTCAATCACCGGGTAGCGCGGAGATATGGGCTGCTGGCAGGAGCGACACTTTCCCCGCAGAATCAGCCAGCTGATCACGGGCAGGTTATGGTAGAGCGGGATGGGACTTGCGCAGTGCGGGCAGGCGGATCGCGGCGTTACGATCGATTTGCCAAGCGGCAACCGGTAGATACACACGTTCAGGAAGCTGCCAAACGCCAGCCCCAACGCGAATACACCCGATGCTATAACAGGATCCACCCAGCCTCCAGCCACACCCTTACCCGCAGACTGCTGAAATGCAATTTGGCCTGATTATATGTTGTGGCAGGAGTTACGACGGGGGTACAAAAGTCGCTGTCCGGAAGGACATTGGCGGGGAGTTACCACCATGCCCCGGACTAGGCGGCTCGCGAATTCGCCATAGCTGGAGACTCTGGCAGGAAAACCATGAATACCGTACCGCTGCTTCCCGGGGCAGTGCGGCTCATGACGCGCATCCAGCCGCCGTGTTTCTGCACAATCCCATACGCCAACCACAGGCCCAGCCCGGTGCCGCCGTCCTTTTTGGTTGTGTAGAAGGGTTCAAAGATATGTGGCATGTTGGCCGATGGAATGCCACTGCCAGTATCGGCAATGGTGACGCGAACGCCCGGCCTCCGATCGCCAGACCGCTCGTGCGTTCGGACCACCCTCAGCCGAAGCCGCCCGCCTTGCTGCATGGATTCCGTAGCATTGAGGATCAAATTGGAGAAGAGCTGTTGTAACTCACCGGGAAAGCCCTGTATCTCTAAGCGCTCTCCACAACGCTTATCCAGAGCGACATGATTGGCCTGCAGCTTTCGCAAGTAGAGCTGGACGACATCTTCGAGGATTTTGCCCGCGTCCAACCGCTGTGGCGAAGACACTTCACGGACGAATCCTAACGCCTGCTGCGCAATGGAGTCGAGTCTTCCAATTTCCTGCTCGGCCAGCCGCAAATACTCGTCGCGGCCCGCAGCATCACGCCGCGCCAGATACACCAGGTTGGTCAGTGCTTCGAGCGGGTTCCTGATTTCATGAGCAATCGCCGCGGTCAGCCTTCCGGCCGTCGCCAGCCGCTCGTTGCGCCGCAGCGCCTCTTCGGTGCGCTTTTGCGAGGTAATGTCGCGAGCGATTGCCGAAGCTCCTACCAACTTGCCTTCCTCATTGCGCAACGGCGAGACCGACAACAGAACCGTCAACCGAGTCCCGGTCTTGTCCAGCCGCTCGGTGTGGTAACTACCTACGCGCTCCTCGCGGTTCAAACGCGCCATGTTGTTACCAAATTCTTCCAGCCGATCGGGAGGGACCAGGACGGATATCGGTCTGCCGATGATCTCTGACGCCGAATAACCATAAAGTGCTTCAGCACCGCGGTTCCAACTGGTGACGATTCCATCGACGGTGAAGCTTATAATAGCGTCCTCGGAAGAGGTCACAATGGCCGCCAATTGCTGGCGTACTTCGTCAGCCCGAGTTTCGGCGCGCGAGCGCTGGCGGGCCAACCCCGCAACCAGCACCGAGATGAGAACAAAAATCCCCACCCGTTGCAGTTCATTCCCAGACATCGCGATGCCCAGCTTCGGGCGAAACATGAAGTAGTCCAGCACCAATGCCGAACTGAAGGTGCAGAGCACCGCGGGTCCGAAGCCAAAAAAGCGCGCAATGAAGACCACCGCCAGAATAAAAATTACAAACGGGTCCTGATGCATCACTGGCGAGAGCCACCAAATGCACCATGAAAGCGCGGTTGCAGCCAGCGCCGAGCCATACCATGCGACTCGGTCTGACCACCTCGGTTCAAATCTGTAAATCGAACTTATTCCGTTGCGCATCGCGAAATGACGAGTGGTCGAAACCTGAAGAAGCGGCGGAAGGTGAAATTAACTGATACAGAATCTAACATGAATTCTGATGCTGCTTACACACTTCAGTGCAAAAAAGAGAGCGGCTACAGCCGCCCTCTTTAATGAACTGCAAAACTTTTCACTGCTGGGGGCTTGTTTCGAGCTTTTGGCCCTCGCGCGCCGGCTTCGTCGTGGGGGTAACTGTTACCGGAGCTTGCAGCGTAAAGGTCAGGATTTTCTCGGAAGACAATTTGATGTCAGGCTTCTTGCTCGCCGCTTGCACTCCGCCTCCGGCTCCCGCGCCCGCAACTGAACCGATCGCTGCACCCTTGCCGCCTCCGAAGATGCCGCCTAGAATCGCTCCGGCGATCGCGCCGCCGCCAACTTTCTCGGCAGTATTCTTTCCGCGCGAGCCCGTCTCTTGCTTGAAGTCATCGGTGTGGATGTTGTACCACTTGCTGCCCACTTTGATCCGGTCGAGCTGCAAATCCAGAAGTGCTCGTCCGGCAAATTTTCCAGAGGCCTGCGCATTTACGACGTGGCCTTCTACTTCATAATGAGCGGGAATTACGACGTCTCCATCCACAGCAATGGGAGCATCGAGCGTGGCGTGGAACGTATCCCCGGTCTGTGCCGTTGCACTGTCGATCGTGTCCACCAGCCTGACGGGCAGGGCAGTACCAGAGGGAACCGTGACTTTCTGTGGCTCAGGCGGCGCTGGTGGAGGCGGAGGGGCAGAGGCGGCCTCCGGTGCCGCAGCAGGTTGGGACGGAGCATCAGCCGGTGGCTGCTGGGGCGGAGCCGACTGCGCCATTTGATCTTGAGACTCTGATCTGTGGTGGCGTGACTTCGCAGACGGAGAAGGTTTCGAGGCTCTTGCCGGGGTGGTCTCGGCTGGAGCCGGCGCCGGCTCGGTTGCTGGCGCCGCAGCAGATGCCATCCCAGCCACTTGCAGGTTGTTGATCACCTGCTTTACGCCCGGCTCGGAAGCCGCATATTTGGCGGCCGCCTCACGCTGAGCATCACTATCCACCGTGCCCGAAAGCGTCACCGTGCCTTTTGCCGCCTGGACGGTGAGCTGCTTGTTCTGCAAACCGGAGTCGGCGCCCAATTTGGATTGAATGTCCGACGTGACTTGCGCATCGTTGGGGGCCTTAGTGCACGCAATGGCGACGGCGAGGACTGCAACCAGCGGAGCGATCCGGAAAAAGAGAGAAGGTCTCGCTTTCATTGTATTAACTCCTGATGATGTCAATAGGTTTCCACCAGTTTAGATGCAGAATGGAGGCCTTTTTTAACAAAATTAGCAGGAAATGCTGCGACCACGCCAGGCTTAACTAGTGGATGAACTTATAGTCGAGGATTGAGGCGGCAAACTCATGACGTTCCGCTTCCTCCCGCGCGTTCTTCATGCGGATAATTCGTCCCTGGCATAGAACCTTGCTGTTCTTCTGTCCCGAGATTTCCTCGGGCATCTCGAAAACCATTTCCACCAACGTGTTTTCGGGGAAGCGCTGTGGTCCGTGCAGTAGCACTCCGGACTGGCTCAAGTTCTCGATGGTGCCTTCACTCCAGGTCCCCAGGTTCTTCACCCTGTACCGGACTTGCGTATCCATCTTGATTCTGCGCGCCCGCGGCACCCAGGTCACCTTGCGCGCGTGCGGCCGGCGTTTCGAGGTCGAGGCGGTCTCTGGCGCCTCGTGATTCAATCGTTCTATGCGACGCATGGTGGTCCAGTCGTACTTGTATTCGGCGGCGCATAGAAGGCAGACCTGGTAGTACTGGCCATCGGCGGCGCGGCGCGGCCACGAGAATTCGTGTGAGCAACGGCCTAGGAGCAGAACATCGAGCAACTTCTGGGGCATAAGGGTTTGCCTCACCGGCACACCGGCAGACTCATCATGCAACGGAGCCGCAAAATCGGGTAGGTTACTTTCGTGTAGCTGACCGGCGGCAGCCGGGCAGAAATCCCCACTCAAGGCGATACTTGCCTCGGTGGCGCCGCGATATGATCGCCATGTGCATTTCATCACCGCTTTCGTCCTGGCCGGCGGCAAAAGTACCCGCATGGGTTCGGACAAAGCTTTTCTGGAGCTTGCCGGGCGTCCACTGCTTGCGTACTCCCTCGATTTGGCCCGCTCGGTCGCTACCGAAGTGAAAATCGTAGGCGATCCCGACAAGTTTGCTAGTTTCGGGGCCGTTATCGCGGACGTCTATTCCGATCGCGGGCCGCTGGGCGGAATCCACGCTGCGCTTGCTGGTTCCAGCACAGATTGGAACCTGGTTTTGGGGGTCGATCTCCCATTCCTGCGAGTCTCGTTTTTGAATTATCTTTTGTCTGAAGCTCAATCTTCAGGGGCGGTGGTTACGGTTCCTTTCGCAAGCGGCTATCTTCATCCTCTGTGCGCGGTGTATCGCAAGCAGTTTTGCGTGTCCGCAGAGCGCGCGCTTTCAAACGGAAAGAATAAGGTCGACGCGCTTTTCTCCGGTGTACTTACTCGGGTCATTAGCGAGGAAGAGCTTGCCCGCGCAGGTTTCGACGCTTCAATTTTTCGGAACCTGAATACGCCCGAGGAATGGGAGCGCGCGAAACAGGAATTCGCTGTATGAAACGAACATCCAGGTGCCGAAGAGTTATGCTGGATGATACGCCAACCCAAAACGCGAGCATCCTAATTTTGTCGCGGAAAGGAGTGCAATGCGAACCTGCCCGAGATTCCTCGTGCAAGCAGTGGCAGTATATGGTCTCTGGACGGTCTGTGCAGCACAACGTGTTCCCAATGGTGTCATTGTGGGCACCGTGGTTGTACAGCCCCAGGGGAGGCGCTCGACTGCCGGGGGCGCGAATCACTTTTCAGCCCGAAAATGGTGACCCGCTTGAAACATTGACAGACGGGAAGGGGGAGTTCAGCATCTCGCTCCCTGCAAACGTGAATTACACCATCACCGTCGAGTCGAGGGGACTGGTTCCGGTCCATCGGCCCCCGTTCAGGGTGAAGCCAGGAACCACATTGAAATTCGACTTCAGGCTGATAATCCAAGCACGCGAAAATTTTTCCCGCGGGGAGGACAGGTTTCATTATGACGGCAACGTGTTCATTGTCTTTTATGGGTCGCGCGAATTCGAGGATGGGCTGACTAGCACTCGTTACGGAGCCCTTCGGATAATCGACAATCTGCTGCCTGTTACGCTCAGTTTCGATGTGTACACCATTCGCTCCGACGGCGCTTTCCTCGATCAGAAAACTGGAGTGTTTCAGGCGAAAGGCAATGTTCTTGTGGAGGACGGGTCCGGGACGCCACCTCAGAAGGCATCCTGCACGGTAGTACATCCCGCTACTCCCGTGCCAAGAATCGAGCCGTGTCAGGACGAAAACCGCACGGAGACCGGGTAGTGGGTTCGCATGGTGCTGACCCACTACCGGAGACCGCGAAGTAGAGTGGTGGAATCCGGTTTTCATATAAAGTGCTCCATATATGGGCGTTCTCACCCCTCAACCCGAATCTGCGGCGGCCGTGACCACAACTCAGTCCCCTCCTTACATCGAATTTCGACAGGTCTCCAAATCTTTTGGTGAAAACTGTGTGCTCGACAATGTCAGCTTCGACGTGATGACTGGCGAGACGGTTTGCATTCTCGGACGCAGCGGTGTGGGAAAATCCGTGGCATTGCAGCACATTCTCGGCTTTCTCAAGCCAGATTCAGGACGCGTCATCGTCGCCTACGAGGACATCACAGATTTCGCTGAAAAGGAGCTGGAGCGAATCCGCCAGAAGGTCACAATGGTCTTCCAAAGCGGCGCGCTCTTTGATTCGCTCACCGTGGGAGAAAACGCGGCTTTTCCTCTGCGGGAGCGCAAAGATCTGACTGAAGAGCAGATTTTTCAAATCGTCAATGGATTGCTGGAGATGGTCGGTGTAAGGGAAATGGCCGAGCAGTTTCCGGCAGAGCTTTCAACCGGAATGAAACGGTCGGTCGCGATCGCCCGTGCCCTCGCGTCGCAACCCGAATGCGTTCTCTACGACGAACCGACAACCATGGTCGATCCGCTCATGGCGCAGTTGCTGGGGGACCTCATGAAACGGCTGAAAATCCAGCTCCATTTGACCAGCGTAGTCGTCACCCACGACATGCGTCTGGCGAAGAAGCTCGCTGACCGGGTCGTGTTCCTGCACGAGAGCAAAGTTCTTTTCTTCGGAACTTATCCTGACATGGAAAAATGTGACGAGCCGATCGTGCAGGAGTTCCTCACACTAGACGAACTCAATCTGGGAGTGTGAAGCGCTCAAAACCCCGCTCGCACCAGCTTCTCCAGCGTAATCGAACTATTGGCCCTCTCTCCAGCCACCATCTTCTCGACGTACTTCGCGATCACATCAACTTCCAGGTTCACCGGATCTCCGGGCTTGAGTGAATGCAGGTTCGTCACCGTGGCGGTATGCGGAATTATTGCCATCCGTGCTTCCGTGCCCTCAATGGCTGCCACTGTCAGGCTGATGCCTTCAATCGCCAGCGATCCTTTGGCAACAATGTAGCGCGTGAGGTCCGACGGAACATTGATGGTGAGCAAATAATCATTCCCGTCTGGAATTGGCTCAAGTGAAACTACTGTTCCAATCCCGTCTACATGGCCCTGAACCACGTGTCCATCGAAGCGTCCACTTGCGCGCATAGGGAGTTCGAGATTCACCAGCGCACCGGTTTTCAGCCGCGAAAACGAAGTCCGGATCCACGTTTCCTGCGCCAGGTCAGCGGTGAAAGTATCTCGCGTGATATCGACAGCGGTCAGGCAAACGCCGCTCACGGAAATACTGTCGCCCTGTTTAAGTTCCTGCAGCAGCTTCGAGGAAGAAACAGTCAATCGCCTGTGCTCGCCTTTGGTCTTGATGGAAGCGATCCGCCCAACTTCCTCGATGATTCCCGTAAACATAGATTCTCAGCTCAGCTTGCCTGTCGCCGCGAGATTTCCGTACCACTTCCCGGAATCCTTGATTGTGCGTTTCTGGCTCCGAAAATCGATATAGGTCAAGCCGAATTTTTGCGAGTAGCCTTCCGCCCACTCGAAATTATCCATCAGGCTCCATGCATGATAGCCACGAATATTTGCCCCGTCTTTGATGGCCCGCCCAACTGCGCCTATGTAGCCGCGATAGAAGTCGGTGCGCCGCTGGTCGGGAACGCGTCCGTGCTCATCCGGCACATCGCCGTAACCGCACCCGTTTTCCGTGATCTCGATGATCGGGTTGTTATAGTCATTACTGATTCTCACCAACAGGTTGTGAAAGCTGTCCGGCCACACCTCCCACCCGAATTCGGTTTTCGGGCCCTGCTTGCCTTCTGAACTCGCCAGGTGGAGACTCTCCCAGTTTTCCGCGTCTGCGATGATCGAGCGATCGTAGTAGTTAATCCCAAAGAAATCGAGGGGCACTTTGGTGATCGCCATGTCGCCCGCTTGCACGCCCATGACTTCGGGAGGCAGACGGTCAGCCAGGACCCGCGGATACTCTCCCTTTACCGCGGGATCTATGAACCATAAATTGCGAAACGCATGATACCGTTCCGCTGCCGCTACGTCCGCCTCCGACGTGGTTTTCGGCTCCGCGGTGCTCATGTTGAAAGCGGTGCCGACTTTTGCGTTCGGCTGGGCCGCCTTAATGGCCCGGAACGCTTGGCCTTGTGCCAGGTTGACGACGTGAGTCGCGCGCAGGAACTCCGGCAGGCTTGCGTGTCCGGGAGCATGCATGCCCAAGTAATATCCCAGCGCCGTGAAGATCCACGGCTCATTGAAAATCGCCCAGTTGGTGATGCGGTCACCCAGGGCCTTCGCCATAACGCCCGCGTAATCCGCCAGGTACCCCGCCAGATCGCGGTTTGGCCAGCCACCCTTGTCGTCCAGTGTCTGCGGCAAGTCCCAGTGATACAGCGTAGGCAATGGCCGAATTTTGGCTTCCAGCAGCGTGTCTACCAAGCGGCTGTAATAATCCAGACCCTTTTGGTTAGGCGCACCAATACCTGTTGGTTGGATCCTCGGCCAGCTAATCGAGAAGCGATAGCTGTTGAGGTGCATCGCCTTCATCAGGGCGACGTCCTCTCTGTAGCGGTGATAGGAATCGCATGCCACATCTCCTGTGGACGCGCCCTTGATGTTTCCGATCGTGTGCGCGAATCGGTCCCAGATAGATTCGCCCTTTCCATCCTCGTTCCACCCGCCTTCGATCTGGTATGCCGCTGTCGCGGTGCCCCAGAAGAAGTCTTTCGGGAACTGGAAGGGTTCCGGCGGTACGCCTGGAGTCGTGCCAAGCTGTGCCAGCGGCATGCCCGACGGTTTCAGGCTGAACCAGGATGTTCGCGGAATCGGTACAGCTGCAACTCCCAGCGTCATCCATAAGAAAGTCCGGCGATTCACTTCTCCTGAGGCCATGGCAGTCTCTCCTCGATCGGACTTCTGATCTTAGTCCAGGTACGGGTCCCGCAAATATCCCTCAACTGCGAAATCTTCCCCAAAGCGATGCAGCCTAAACCACTTCAAGTGGGCAGCTTCGCTCATTCGACGATACCCTGGTCCGGCGGCGAATGGCACGGAGCCGGTCCCAGCCAGAATCTTCGGTGCATAGTACAGGAAGAGCTTATCGACCAGGTCTGAAGCCAGCGCTTCCCAGTTCACGAACGCGCCGCCTTCAATCATCACACTGGTCATCTCGCGTTCCGCCAGGAACCGGCAAATTGCGTGCAAATCCGGACGCCCGTCCACTCCCGCCGTCGCCACCTGTTCCACTTGAATGCCGTGCTCTACAAGCTGCTGCTTCTTTTTCTCTTCCGCCAGCGAACAGAAAATGATGACATCATCCTTCGCCGTCTGCACAATTCTGGAATCCAGCGGCAGCCGTAATCGCGAATCCAAAATTACGCGCAACAGCGGACGCCTCCGCGGAAGCCGGCTGCGATCCGTAAGCAGAGGATTGTCCGCGATCACCGTGCCGACACCGACCAGAATCGCATCGTGCTGATGCCGTAATTGCTGCACGTGCGCGCGGGCTTCATCGCTCGTAATCCATCCGCCCGTCGGCCCTGCCGAGCCGAGTGCCTGTGTGCCTGACAAATCCTCAGGCGGTGGAGCAATTTTTCCATCCAGCGTCATTCCCGCTTTAAGAGTCACCAGCGGAATGCGATAGCGTATGTATTTCGCGAATGCATCGTTGAGCGGGCGAGCCTCTTCGTCGAGAATGCCCGACGCGACCTGCACTCCAGCCTGTCGCAACCGCGCGAATCCGCGTCCGCTAACCGCAGGATTTGGATCGGTCGTGCTCGCCACAACGCGCATAATTCCGGCGGCAATCACCGCGTCCGCACACGGCCCGGTGCGGCCCTGATGCGAACATGGTTCAAGGTTGATGTAGAGTGTCGCGCCGCGCGCCCTCTCTCCGGCTTGCTCGAGGGCCAGAACCTCGGCATGCTTCATGCCTTCATAAGTGTGAAACCCCTCGCCCACAACGTTACCGCTGTCGTCCACCAGCACCGCTCCTACGTTGGGATTCGGCGAGGCAAGCCCAAAACTTCTGCGCGCCAGTTCCAAAGCGCGATGCAGAAACACCAGATCGTTTTCCAGAGATGTGTTCACAGGTCAAGAGAAGAGAGAATCCACGTACTCTTTGGGATCAAACGGCAACAGGTCTCCCGCCTTTTCGCCAACGCCAACATAACGCACTGGCAGACCCAGTTCTCGCGCGATGGCCACTACCACTCCGCCCTTCGCAGTGCCGTCCAGTTTAGTAAGCACGACTCCAGTGACGGCCGCCGCGTCGGTAAACTGCTTCGCCTGTTGCAATCCATTCTGTCCCGTGGTTGCATCAATCACCAGCAACACTTCGTGTGGCGCGCCGGGAATCAGCCGTTGAGCTGTCCGCCGCATTTTTTCCAACTCCGCCATCAAATTCGATTTCGTATGCAGACGCCCCGCCGTGTCTATGATCACGCAATCAGTGTGCCGCGCGTTTGCCGCTTCCAGCGCGTCGAATAGCACGGCTGCAGGATCTCCGCCTGCCTTGGTACGAATTACTTCGGTCCCGGTACGCTGCCCCCAGACCTCCAGTTGCTCGATTGCCGCTGCCCGGAATGTGTCCGCGGCACACAGCAGCACGGTCTTGCCTTCAGAGCGCACAGTTTGAGCGAGTTTGCCGATGGTCGTGGTCTTGCCGGTACCGTTGACCCCCACAACCAAGACAACTTCAGGAACCCCATCTGGTCTCTCGACGGGAGGCGTATTTGCAGCATTCAGAATGGCTAGCAGTTCTTCTTTCAACAATCGCTTCAACTCAGCCCCGTCCTTGATCTGCTTGCGATCAGCCCGCTCCCGCAAATTATTGAGCACCTGGTGGGTGGTTGTAGTGCCCAGGTCGGCGCCGATGAGCGTGGCCTCAAGATCATCCAGCGTGTGTCGATCAATTTCCTTGCTGAATGAAACCGCCTCTTCAATCCGCTCACTCAAATTCTCGCGAGTGCGCGTCACCGCCTCTTTCATGCGGTCAAACAGGCCAGGTTTCTTCTCTGTGCTGCCGAAAAGTGTCTGAATCATGAAAATCTTTCAGTGCGGAGCGGCTGATTTGATTATAGCGATCACAGGGACAAGATGCGGGTGACAGGAGTTGGGAAAAGAAGGACTTATGTGCGATCCATGTTTGTTTCTGCAGGGACAGGCTTCTCGAACGCAACACTCGCAGGGACGTTAATGGCGCCGGCTCCAGCCGCCATAGCCGCTGCTCGGGGCACGCGAATCTCTCCCCGCTGGTAGATGGCTTCCAAAGCTGCTACGGCGGTCGGATCGAGCCGCTTGCCGGAAATGGAATGGATGATCCGCAAGGCGTCTTCGCAATCGTGCGCCTGCTGATAGGGACGGTTCGTGGTCAGGGCGTCGAAAGTGTCAGCCACGGCAATGATGCGGGGTAGGACCGGGACCTCTTCTCCCTTGAGCCCATGCGGATACCCGCGGCCGTCCAAAGATTCGTGGTGTAGTTCAATGCCGGGGATCATCTCTGTGAGTTGGGCGACCGGCCGCAGAATGTTCGCGCCCTTGGTGGTATGGGTCTTCATGACCTCGAACTCTTCCGCGGTAAGCGCGCCCGGTTTTTTCAGGATGCGGTCCTCGATTCCAATCTTGCCCACGTCATGTAATTGTGCAGACACCCGGACGATCTCCAGGAAGTCTTCCGGCATCCCCATTTCTTTCGCGATCAGCACCGAATATTTCGTCACCCGGTCAGAATGACCGCGCGTGTACGGGTCCTTTTCGTCGACCGCGCCGGCTAGCATCTGAATGGAACTCATGAACAGCTCGCGGTTCTCTGCCGCGGCGCGCTTCAAGTCAAGGACGAAGTGTTCGAGTTCCTCGGACATGAAGTTGAAAGTCGAGGCCAGTTCCCCAATTTCCGTGCGGCTCTTCAAATGCACTCGCTGCGAGAAGTCTCCACGAGCGATTGCATGGCTCGACTCGGTCAGCACTTCCAGCGGATTGGTGATGCGGCGGGCCGCGATAACTCCGACCCCGATACTCAGCGCAATGGCGAAGATGGCGAGTATGCGCGCGGTACGCTGCATATCGTAAACGCTGCTGTAGGCTTCGTCCCGCGGTTTTTGCGCGACCACAGCCCAATTCAGATTGTTTACCGGGCTGTAGGTGCCCAGCATGACTGTGCTCTTTTTGCCTGCGCTGACCGTGAATTCACGGGTAGCGGCCACCATCTGCGCCTTGCCACCCTGCTCCACAAAGTTGCGCACGATTTCAAGATTGGTCATGTCTTGCCCGGTGGCATACTCAGGGTTGGCGCCTGCGACCAGTCGTCCTTGGCTATCCACCACGTAAGGAGTCAGGCCGCTACGGTCGATTTCCTGCAACCTGTGGACCAGAAAATCGAGGTCCACCACTGAGGCGATCATGCCCAGAAAGCGGCCGCCAAAGGTCACCGGAGTGCTGACCAGCATCACTGTTCTTGAGGACTTACCGTTCCCAACCACCAGCGGCTGCCCATTGTAGGCGCGCGATTCGCGCGCAGCCGCATACGCCTGCTCTAATTCCCGCTGTAAGAATGCGTCCGGCTCAATGCGTCCCGCAGAGATCCCTTTTGCCTCAGAGTTCAACAGAGTCGAATAATCCAGATCTTCAGAAGAGGACACGAAATTTTCGAGGAGCGCGCGCAACTCGGGTGCCTGCACATGGTCGCCGGTCAAGTCTCCCCCGCTAGCCACTTGTAGAGCTGAAGCCAGGTTGGTTTGCATCAACCGGAATGATTCCTGGTGCTGTGAAATGTCGTCCGCAATGGAGCGCGTGACTGTGTTCTGCAACAGTCGCTCGTTGGTGATCAGGCGGTCCCGGTTGATCGACTGCACTTGCACCGAATAAAAAAACATCGGTACCACGCTGATCAGGACCAGCACACTGAGGATGACATACAGAATCGGAATGCGAGTTGGCAGAAATTTGCCTGACAAAATGACTTTTCTCCGTACCCCGGCGTGGCCCACTATGAGTGCAATCCCAAGAATTCTACTTTGCGAGTTCTGGAGAAAGGACAACTTGAAAGGCGTGCTCCATTACCAAAGTACCGAACGGTCGCCAACACAGGCCTGGTAAGTGTGATATTTGGGAAATTTTGTTACCGCAGGTTACTTGCCCTGGAAGTTGCCGCTCGGTAGGTAAGTCTCGCTCTTTGAAGTGCGAGTCATCAGCTCCTGGATCGCATCGCGCGGTGATTTGCCCTCGCTCAAGATCGCATGCATCTGCTCGGTAATGGGCATCTCCACTCCGCGCGCTCGCGCGAGTTGTACCGCCGCATCCGTGCTAAAGACTCCTTCTGCAACCATGCCGTGCATGCTGGAGACGACCTCCGCCAGCTTGCGTCCCCG
>WNFE01000589.1_pt1 | contig 25581 bp, 17 predicted proteins | sample 5400451 | NCBI WGS metagenome assembly WNFE01 (sample SAMN13153344, study PRJNA577476) | soil metagenome | isolation source: 200 cm saprolite under Douglas fir tree site 2 hole 2 | place: USA:California | collected 2015-04-18
CATGCGGTGCGCGAGCCAGGCCGTTGGCGAAGCAGGTTTCACGACGACAGGAACGCCGGAGAGCAAAGCGGGGGCTGCTTTTTCGCAGAGTCCCCAAGCCGGGAAATTGAATGCGTTGATGAAAACGGCTACGCCTTTTGCTGGAAGAAGAAAATGTTGCCCCACGAAAGCGCCGCTCTTGGAGAGCGGCACCACCGCGCCTTCCTTCAACATCTTCCCTTCTTCGAGCGCACGGCCGATCTTGGCGTAATACTTGATAGTGTAGATCGCGCCATCCACATCGAAAGAGGCATCGGCTTGCGTGGCCCCGGAATTGAGCAAGGAGATGCGAAAGTATTCGTCGCGATTGGCTGTCAGGACCTCGCCGACTTTCGCGAGCAGGTCGGCGCGCTCGCGGTAGGTGAGTTGTTGGAGCGCCTGTCCACCTTGCGAACGCGCGAACCCGAGAGCCGCCTTGACGTCGATGTTCTGCGAAGAAATGCGCGCAAGCTCCTCTCCCGTCACCGGATCGAAGAGCGGTTCGCCAGCGCCAGCGCCTTCTTTCCACTCGCCTGAAACATAGTTTGGCAGCTTCATCTGAGGTCCTCCGAAGCGGGAGCAAGTATATGCGCGAACTTCAGCAAGTGAAGGCAGTCTCTGTCTCAGCGAACGAGCTCCCTTTGCGTTCTGCATTATACTGCATATCGGCGTTGGACGTGCCCATGGTTTTCGGCGTTAAATCCCAATCATTTTCCAGTAAATGGTTGACAATAATAGCTTTGACTTCAAGAGCGCAGATGACCGCGGGCGGCCGACGGCGTTATAGGAAAGAACCCGGTTCTCTCTTGACCCAGGCACCAGAGAATGTATTATACTGCATCCTGAGTTTGAATCTTGGCCGGAATGCCTATAGGCACCGATTCCAATCCCGCACCGCGAATCCCGCCGATTCGCGAAGAGGATTTTCTGCTCTTCCTGGGCAAGCGGGTCCGGGAACTCCGCAGCCGCCGGGGCATGACGCGCAAAATGCTCGCGCGGGAAGCCGACGTCTCGGAGCGTCATCTGGCACAGCTTGAGGCTGGAGAAGGAAACGTCTCGATCGTGCTGCTGCGCAGAATCGCCGCGTCGCTCAGTGTATCGCTCGCGGAGCTGTTTGCTCCCGAAGCCGAAGAGCCGGCGACGAAGCAATTGATCCAACGATTTCTGGAGCGTCTTCCGGCTCACCGTCTCGATGACGTGGTGTTTCGCCTCACGCGTGACTTGGGTCACGAAGAAAAGATGCGGCGAAAGCGCATCGCCCTGATTGGACTGCGGGGAGCGGGCAAGTCGACGCTCGGCTCGAAATTGGGCCGGGAAACGAACAGTCCTTTCATTGAGCTCGATCGTGAAATTGAGAGGAACACCGGCATGCCTCTGGCGGAAATTTTCTCGCTCTATGGGCAGTCTGGTTATCGGGCAATCGAAAGGCGTACCCTAGAAAGGGTGTTGCGGGAATGCGATCGCGCGGTTGTTTCCGCCGGGGGCGGCGTGGTCTCGGAAAAAGAAACGTACGACTATCTTCTGTCTAACTGCTACACCGTTTGGATCAAAGCGCAGCCCGAGGAACATATGTCGCGGGTCATCGCGCAAGGCGATTTTCGCGCCATGGCGGCGAGCGATCAGGCCATGGAAGACTTGCGGCGCATTCTTTCGGCGCGCGAGCCGCTCTATCGAAAAGCGGATCTTTCGCTTGATACTTCGGGCGATTCTCCGGAAGAGAGTTTCGCGAAATTGAAGCTGGCTTTGCAGAGCGCTCTTCAGTAGGAGGATCTCGTGGACGTTGTGGCTACACAAGAGCCCAAGGCAACAATGGATGCCGTGGACTTTCAGACCGACCCCTCGCGTTACAAGCATTGGCGGCTGGGCTTCGAAGGGCCGGTGGCGACGTTGACGATGGACGTCGCGGAAGACGGCGGATTGCGGCCGGGATACAAGCTGAAACTTAATTCCTACGATCTCGGCGTGGATATCGAACTGCACGACGCGCTGCAACGAATTCGCTTTGAGCATCCGGAGATTCGTTCCGTCGTCATTACCAGCGCGAAGAACCGCATTTTCTGTTCCGGCGCCAACATTTACATGCTCGGTCTTTCTTCACACGCTTGGAAAGTGAACTTCTGCAAGTTCACAAATGAGACGCGGAACGGCATCGAGGATTCTAGCGCACACTCTGGCCTCAAATTCCTCGCCGCTTGCAATGGCACCACGGCCGGCGGCGGCTACGAACTAGCGCTCGCCTGCGATGAAATCGTTCTTGTGGATGACCGCTCGTCCGCGGTTAGCTTGCCGGAGCTTCCCTTGCTGGGTGTGCTGCCTGGCACAGGTGGCCTGACGCGCGTCACGGACAAGCGCAAAGTACGCCGGGATCATGCCGACATGTTCTGCACGAATCCGGACGGCGTCCGCGGACAAAGAGCCAAGGATTGGCGGCTCGTCGATCACGTGGTCAAGCCGCAGCAGTTTGCGGAGCAGGTGAAACAGCGCGCTTTGAAGCTGGCAGAGCCGAGCGACCGGCCCGCCCATGCAAAGGGGATCGCGCTGACGCCACTGAAGCGCAAAGCTGATGAAGCGGGGCTCCATTACGAATTTGTCGACGTGCAACGGAATCGCGCCGCCCGAACTGCCACGCTGACAGTCCGCGCGCCGGAGTCCTTCGTCGAGGACACTGTCGAAAAGGCTTTGGCAGCGGGAGCGAACTGGTGGCCTCTACAGATGGCGCGAGAACTGGATGACACCATCCTGACGCTGCGCACCAGTGAACTCGACCTGGGGCTGTGGATCATCCGTACAAAAGGAAACGCCGGCGCGGTCCTCGCGATCGACGAATTCATCTTAAAAAACCAGGACAATTGGTTTGTTCGCGAAGTACTCGGCATGATGCGCCGGACCTTCGCGCGAATTGATGTCACTTCGCGTTCGATGTTCTCGATTGTCGAGGCGGGCTCTTGTTTTGCAGGCACGCTGCTGGAATTAGCGCTGGCCGCGGACCGCATCTATATGAGGGACATGCAGGATGGCGAGGAAACCGCCACGGTGCAACTTTCGGAAATGAACTTTGGCTCCCTTCCCATGGTGAATCAACTCTCGCGCTTGGCGGCCCGCTTCTATCAGGACGAGGCGCACATTTCAGCCTTGCGCAACCAGATCGGGGTCAAGCTTTCGGCTCGCGAGGCGCTGGCTGCGGGACTCGTGACCGCGGCGCCGGACGACCTCGATTGGGAAGACGAGCTGCGCCAAGCGATTGAGTCACGCGCCGCACTTTCGCCCGATGCTCTCACAGGACTCGAGGCGAATCTCCGTTTTGGAATCACGGAGACTCCTGAGACACGCATCTTCGGCCGGCTTTCGGCATGGCAAAACTGGATCTTTGTTCGCCCCAACGCTGTTGGTGCGAACGGCGCGCTGAAAGTGTATGGAACGGGTGCGCCGGTGAAATTCAATTGGGAGAGGGTTTAGGCGCCAGGTCTTGACTCGCATACTGAGGGGATCGCGATGATCAATTACACGGAAAAAATTCCGAACAATGTCGATTTGGGGAGGGACCGCGTCTTGCAGCGCGCTCTCGAGCACTGGCAGCCGGCGTACATGGGTTGGTGGTACGACATGGGGCCGAACGAAAGCCACAACTTCGACGTCTACCTGCGCACGGCGGTGAGCGTGGAGCCCGATGGCTGGGCGCAATTCGATTACGTGAAGATGCCCGAGTACCGCTGGGGAGTTTTTCTGCAGCCGCGCGACGAAAAGCGCCTGGTGAACTTCGGCGTTCACAAAGGTGACCCCGCGTGGCAAGAGGTGCCGGGCGAATATCGCTCGACGCTCCGGCGCGTCATCGTGACACAAGGTGATACCGAGCCTGCTTCGGTCGAGCAGCAGCGCATGCTGGGATTCTCTTGCCCTTCCATGTATGACCTGCGGAACATTTTTCAGGTAAACGTCGAAGAGGGTCGCCACCTATGGGCCATGGTGTACTTGCTGCACCGTTACTTCGGGCGCGACGGCCGCGAAGAGGCGGAAGCGTTGCTCGCGCGGCGCTCCGGAGATGCCGACAATCCGCGCATTCTCGGCGCGTTCAATGAGCCGACGCCCGACTGGCTTGCTTTTTACATGTTTACGTTTTTCACCGACCGCGACGGCAAGTTCCAGCTTTGCGCGCTCGCGGAATCCGGCTTCGATCCGCTCGCGCGGACGTGCCGCTTCATGCTGACCGAGGAAGCGCACCACATGTTCGTCGGCGAAACAGGAGTGGGCCGCATCATTCAACGAACGTGTGAAGTGATGAAGGAAAACAAAGTCGAGGATCCGTCAGACGTGCGTGCGCTGGGAGTGATCGATCTTCAAACCATTCAGAAATACCTGAACTTCCACTACAGCGTTACTCTGGACCTCTACGGCTCCGACGTTTCTTCAAACGCCGCGAATTACTATACGAGCGGCCTCAAGGGGCGGTTCCGCGAAACGAAGCTCGATGACGATCACGTGCTGAGCGAAGCTCAATACCCAGTCTTCGAAGTTGCGGGAGGCAGAATCGCCGCTAGGGACGTGCCGGCGCTGACAGCACTGAACGAGCGCCTCCGGGATGATTACATCGACGAGATCACGGACGGAGTTGGCCGGTGGCAGCGAGTCATCGACAACGCGGGCATTCCGTTTCGATTGACGCTGCCCCACAAGGGATTCCACCGCGCGATTGGGAATTTCGCCGGACACTTCATCAGCCCTGCCGGAGAAGTCTTGAGCGAAGAAGCCTGGAAGAAACATGAATTCGAATGGATGCCGAGCCCGAAGGATCACGCCTACGTGCAGTCCCTGATGATCGGCCGGGTTGTGGAGCCGGGCAAGTTTGCGAATTGGATTGCTCCACCGGTTCGCGGTATCAACAATAAGCCGCTGGACTTTGAATATGTTCGTTTCAACTGATGCGCCGTCTCTTCAGGCGTGAGTTGATACCCGCAGCATGGCGTTGACACCAGAGCGAGCCATTTGTGAAAGTGTGGACTCGCCGTAAGCTCGCGGGAGCCTGATTGCGGCTTCCTCTCCCCCTAAAGGACGGAGTTCTTGCAACCGATCATCGACATCCACATCCACATCATGCCCTATCACATGATGAAGCCTTCCGCGCTCGAACTGATGAAGCGCGGCCGCAAGGACTACGCCGATGTGGAACGCTACTGTGCGGACCCAAGAGTATTTCTTGGGCTGCTCGATCAGCTGGGCGTGGAACGCGCCGGGCTGATCAATTATGTCGCTCCGCAGATTATCGGATTTACGCCCGATGCAAACGATTGGATAGCAAAGTATTGCAAGGCAGCGCCCGACCGACTCATCGCGTTTGGAGGCGTGCTCCCGGGGACGGTGGCCGATCCCGGCGCCGAAGTGGACCGCATCGCGAAGCTCGGGATTCGCGCCATCAAGCTCCATCCTTCTCACCAGGCGCTCTCGCCGAATGATTACATGGACGGCAATCGCGGACTGGCTGCGGTCTACGAAAGGGCTCAGGCCAACGGCATGCCGGTGATGATTCACACGGGAACCTCGATTTTTCCGGGGGCGAGAAATCTTCACGCGCAACCGCTGCTGTGCGATGACATCAGCATCGATTATCCGAATCTCGTCGTCATCCTTGCGCACGGTGGACGGCCGCTGTGGATGGAGGAGGCATTTTTCCTCGTGCGCCGGCACAAAAACATGCATATGGATATTTCCGGGATCCCGCCGCAGAAGCTTCTGGAATATTTTCCGCGGATCGAAGAAATTGCCGACAAGGTTCTGTGGGGCACGGACTGGCCGGGACCCGGCGTGCCGGAAATCAAAGGCAACATTGAGAAATTCAACGCCTTGCCGATTCGCGAGGATGCCAAGCGAAAGATTCTCTACGACAATGCGGCGAAGCTGTTCCCGCGCTGAGGCAGCGGAGAAACAAAGGCATAACTGCGTTTCCCTGGCGTGTGTCTGCGCCGCCCGCCACCCTTGCGACTCTTTCTAGCCATCATACGACGTGCGTGCACCCGTTGACCTGAACAGCTGTTCATTTTCTGAACATCTGTTCAGATTTCATTGACATCCGGCGAGCCGCCGTGTTACCTCTAGTAGAGGAAAACCATGGCGGCCCGCGAGAAGCTCACGCCGGGGAGCGCATTTGCCACGCAGCCAACCGACAAATCGGGGCAACGGACGTCTTCGAGGGCGTTATCTGGCGCGGCGTTTGGAGATTCTGCGCGCCGCCGGGCGTGAGTTTCGTGTACGTGGATTCGCGCAAACCGGCATGCGCGATATTGCCGCCGCGGCTTTGCTCTCGCCTGCAAACCTCTACAACTACTTCCGTGGAAAGCACGAAATCCTCTTTTTCTGCCAGGACAACTCTCTCGACCGCATCATCGGAGCGCTCGAAAAGGCCCGCCGGTTCAAGTCCTCTGCCGCAGAAAAGCTGCGTTTTGTCATCATGTCTCATTTGCGTTGTGTCCTCGACGAAGTGGAAGGCTCCGCGGCGCATTATTTGACCAGCGCTTTGCCGCCCGCGATGCAAAGGCGATTGGTAGCCAAGCGCGATCGCTACGAAGAAGGCGTGCGGCAGCTAATTGTCTCCGGCACGCGATCCGGTGAGTTTGTCGCTTGCGACCCGGCGCTCGCCGCGCGCGCCATGCTGGGCGCACTGAACTGGAGCGTGTTGTGGTTTCGTCCCGAAGGCGCTCTCAGCGCGGCTGAAATCGCCGAAGGATTTGCTGACTATCTGATTCGTGGTTTGCTGGCAAAACCCGGCGCCCTCCGGCGCGCGTCCTTGGCCAAGAAGTCGCAACGCACGAAACAAAGACCATTCCCGCAACGCCTGCTGGAGCGCGCGGCAGCCCGATGATCCGCCCAAGAGGTGATTCACGATGACCACATTTCCCGCCGAATCGCAGAAAACATCGCACATTCGCATTACGCTCAACGGAGAACTGACTGACGTCTCTTTCGCGCCCTACAAAACGTTGCTCGAGGTGCTTCGCGAAGATCTCGGCCATACCGGCACGAAACACGGCTGTGAGCTGGGTGAGTGCGGCGCATGCGCCGTTTTGCTCGACGGCAAGCCGGTTCTTTCCTGTCTCGTGCTGGCGCTCGAGTGCGGTGACAAAGGCGTTTTGACCGTAGAAGGCCTCGGAGCCGATGGAACCCTTCATCCGTTGCAGGACGCATTTGCGGATCTGGGCGCGGCACAATGCGGCTATTGCACGCCGGGCATTCTGGTGACCGCGAAAGCTCTGCTCGATCAAAATCCTCATCCGACTCGCGATCAGATTCGCGAGGCGCTCTCCGGGAACCTGTGCCGCTGCACAGGCTACCTTCAGATTTTTGAGGCGGTCGAAGCCGCGATGCTCAAGATGAGCGGACAGAAGGAATCCACCGTCTAGAATTCCAGGGCGCAGCGGTGCGCCGCCCGGCCATGAGGAGGCCATTTGCAGGATCAGAGGGATTTGCCCAAACAGCCGGCTGAGAAATTGCAAGCGCAAGGTCAAGAGTTGCGCGTAATCGGCGTCCCCCGGCGAAGAGTCGACGCCCGCGCGAAGGTGACGGGCCAGACGCGCTTTGCCGACGATATCTTCCTGCCGCGTATGGCCCACTGCAAACTGCTGCGCTCACCGCATCCGCACGCGCGCATTCGCAAAATCGACGTATCCCGTGCGCTCGCTCACTCCGGCGTTTATCTGGTTCTGACAGGGAGAGACCTCCCCATCGAGTACGGAATTCTTCCCGTCAGCCAGGACGAGCAGGCGCTTTGCCTTGATCACGTGCGCCACGTGGGAGACCCGGTTGCCGCCGTCATCGCGCGCGAAGAGCTGACGGCGTTTGAGGCTTTGGACTTGATCGATGTCGATTATGAAATCCTCGCTACGATCTCCAGTTCTGCGGAAGCCATCGCAACCCCCGAGCCCCGCATTCACGACTACGGCGATGAAGGGAACATTCACAAGCGCGTATCACTCGAGTTTGGAAACGTGGAGCAGGGCTTCGCGGAAGCGGTCGAGATCTTCGAAGACGTTTTTTTCTACCAAGGCAGCACGCATCTCTCCATCGAGCAACACGCTGCGGTCGCCATTAAGGATCCCGAGGGCAAGCTGACGATTTGGTCGAGCACGCAGACGCCGCATTATTTGCACCGCGCTCTGGCCAAGGTGCTGCAAATGCCGCCGGCACACATTCGCGTGATCGCCACGCCCAACGGCGGCGGTTTTGGAGGAAAGAGCGACCCGTTCAATCACGAAATTGTCGTCGCCAAAGCGGCGCTGCTTCTGGACCGGCCCGTCAAGATTTGCCTCACGCGCGAAGAGGTTTTCTACTGTCACCGGGGGCGCCATCCCGTGCTGATGAAATTCAAGACTGGTGTCAAGAAAGACGGCACGATCACCGGAATGCATCTTCAGACGCTGATCGACGGCGGCGCGTACGGTTCATACGGCGTCGCTAGCACGTTTTACACCGGCGCTCTGCAGACGACGACCTACCATATTCCGCGTTATCGCTTTCAAGGCTGCCGCACCTTCACCAACAAGCCGCCCTGCGGACCCAAGCGCGGCCACGGCACGGTGCAGCCGCGCTTTGGCCAGGAAGTCCAGCTCGATAAGATCGCCGAGAAGCTCAAGCTCGATCCCGCCGATCTGCGTCTCCGCATCGTTGAGTCCCCCAACACGGTGACGGCAAATTTTCTCCGCCTCGGAACGGTAGGTCTCGCCGATTGCATTCGCCGTGTTGTGGAGGTCTCCGGCTGGAAAGAGAAATTCCGCAAACTCCCCGAAGGGCGTGGCGTGGGGCTCGCTTGCTCCGCTTATCTGACTGGCGCGGGGCTTGCCATCTACTGGAACAAAATGCCGCACTCCGGAGTGCAGCTTAAATTTGATCGCGGTGGCGGCGTCACTCTTTTCTGCGGTGCCACCGAAATTGGGCAGGGTTCTGACGACGTTCTCGCAGGAATCGTCGCCGAGGTTCTGGGCATCGACCCGTTCGACATCCGGCTCTATACCGGCGATACGGATTTGGGGCCTGTGGACTTGGGCTCCTACTCCAGCCGCGTCACAATCATGGCCGGCAACGCGGCTTTGCAAGCCGCCGAACGCGCCAAAATCCTGATCGCCGAAGCTGTCGCGCATCGTCTCCAGGTCCCTATGGATCGTTTGCGTTTCGCGGACAGACGCGTCTTTGATTCCGCCGCGCGCGAAAAAGGCGTGACCTTCCAGGAAGCCGTGTGTCTCGCGGAAGCTCGCTTCGGCACCATCGGCACCGTTGGTTCCTACACGCCGCCAAAGTCTCCCGCGCTTTACAAAGGCGGCGGCGTGGGCCCGTCTCCCACCTATTCCTATTCTGCTGCGGTCGTCGAAGTCGTTGTAAATCCTGTGACCGGATGGATCACTGTACCCACGATTTGGATTGCACATGACATCGGCCGCGCGCTGAACCCCACGCTTGTGCGCGGTCAGGTTGAAGGCAGCGTTTACATGGGTCTTGGCGAAGCGCTCATGGAAGAGCAGGAGTTTCGCCGGCTTCCGAAGAAACTTTCTCACGCGCTCGTCCACAAGTTCCCTTCGATCCTGGAATACAAGAGCCCGACTTCGCTGGACATGCCCAACGTGGTCACCGAGTTGATCGAGTCTCCCGATCCTCGCGGCCCATTCGGCGCCAAGGAGGTCGGGCAAGGCCCGCTTCTCCCCATCATGCCGGCTGTGGCCAACGCCGTTTACGACGCCGTCGGCGTCAGAATTGATGAAGTCCCCATCACGCCAGAAAAAATAGTGAAGGCGCTCGCAGAAAAGAGGGCAGGCCGCGCTCCACGATTTGGACCGAGCCACTTTCCAAACGTCGATTGGCCGGAAGCTCTGCGCGTTCCTCCACCTTGGGAAGGCGGAGACGGCAACGCGGTGAACGACGTTCCCCGGCGTGCAAAACCAAGTTCGGAGAAAGAAAAGGTACTCAGCTCATGATGCGCCTGCCTCTTTTCGAATTCCGCGCTCCGCGCACGCTGCAAGAAGCCGCGCGCATTCTGGACGGCGAAGGGGCCAACGCCATGCCGCTCGCCGGCGGCACGGACCTGCTTCCCAACATGAAGCGCCGTCAACAGGTTCCGCGAACCCTGATGAGCCTACGCCATGTCGAAGGGCTGGACGAGGTTCAATGGAGTGCTTTGACGTCCAGGCTTGGCGCGTGCCTCACGCTCACCGACATTGCTGCCGATCCGCGATTTCGAAATGGATTGACGGCTCTCTCGCAGGCAGCCTCGCAGGTGGCCACTCCTCAAATCCGGAACATGGCCACGCTCGGAGGAAACCTATGCCTCGACACGCGTTGTAACTATTACGACCAGAGCTACGAGTGGCGGAAGTCGATCAACTTTTGCATGAAGAAAGACGGCACCACGTGCTGGGTCGCTCCGGGAAGCCCAAAGTGCGTGGCCGTTTCCTCCACGGACACCGCTCCGGCATTGATTGCTCTCGGCGCCCGCGTGCGTCTCGTTTCAAGTTCCGAAGAGCGCGTAGTCTTGCTGGCGGATCTGTACAACAACGATGGCATGGATTACATCAAGCGAAAGCCGAATGAAATCCTGGCAGAAGTCTTCTTGGATTCTCTTCACGGCTGGAAAAGCACGTACTGGAAACTCAGGCGTCGCGGCTCGTTCGATTTTCCGGTTCTGTCCGTGGCCGCAGCCGCGCGCTTTTCTGGCAACGGCATCGTCGAGCAAGCCCGCATCGTTGTCGGCTCCGCATCATCACGGCCCTTGGTCGCTGCGGATGCAGCCGCGTTTCTCTTGGGCCGTTCCTTAAATCAAGAAACGATTGTCGAAGCCGCCGCGCTCGCTGCGAAAATCGCCAAGCCGCTTGACAACACGGACTTCGACATGACCTGGCGCAAGAAAGCTGCCGGCGAAATTGTGACTTATGCTTTGCGGGAGTTGCACGGGGATGACGTGCGCACCGAGCGCGCGAGCCTGACTCGTATCCCTCTATACCAGATCGAGCTTTGAGGCCTGGGAAAGGGTTTCCACAGGTACGCCTTTTGCGGAAGACTCCTGCGGCTCTCCCCCGCCAACTCCAAAGGTTATTTGCATACAATGCGATGCACAGCACGTTTGCCGGGATGAATCCGAATTGCGCTGTTCTTGCTCCGATGATGCACACGACAACGCTGTTCGCCCCGGCAATAACCCAGCCTTGCCACCGCCTCTTTCCGATGAGCATAGTGGCCAAAACTGTCAGTAAGCAGGAGAGATAGTCTAGCCCAGGCATATCCGGTAGGGACAACAGCAATAAGGACACCAAAGCCCTGGCTCGCGGCCTCTGCGCTCAAGTTCAAGACTCTCGCAAGTCCTTGCGGCTAACGCACTTAAGGCAGCGAAAGTTGCGGACGGGATGTGGAATCGAAGGCAGGCTGCCGTCAGCTGGTCACTCTGAAACAGTCTGTTTCAGAGTGGTGCTCAATGAGACGACGAACTCGCCGCTTCTAGAACTTGCGCGTTTCCTGACGCGACCACCGCTCCACCACGATCTTTGATTCCGTGAAGAACTCGACGGCGTCGCGGCTTTGGCCGTGAAGGATCCCGAAAAAGCTGTCCTTCCAGCCGCTGAACGGGAAATACGCCATCGGCGCAGCCACGCCAATATTGATGCCGATGTTTCCTGCGGGCGCTTCGTAACGGAACCGGCGTGCGGCCGCGCCGCTTGTCGTGAACAGCGATGCTTGATTGCCGTATGGGCTGCGGCGAATGAATTCCATGGCTTCATCGATGCTATTCGCATGAATCAAGCTCAGCACTGGGCCAAAGATCTCTGTATGCGCCAGAGTGCTTGAGGACGGCAGCCCATCGAGAATCGTCGGCGTCAGGAAATTTCCGGCCTCGTAACTCGGAATCTTCGCATTTCGTCCGTCGAGCAGCGGCTTCGCGCCTTCCTTCACGCCGACGGATATCATTGTTTCAATGCGTTGTTTGCTGTCGCGGGAAATAACCGGTCCCATTTGCACGCCCGCATCGAGGCCATTGCCAACGCGCAGCGTGGATGCCGCCTTGGCGATCGAATCCCGAAATGTCTTTTGCGCTTCACCGATCGTGACCGCCACGGAAACAGCCAAGCACCGTTGTCCGGCGCAGCCAAACGCGCTGTCGCTGATGATTTGCGTGGCCAGCTCCATGTCGGCATCGGGAAGCACGATGACGTGATTCTTCGCTCCGCCCTGGCACTGCATGCGCTTCCCGCTCGCCGCCGATCGCGTGTACACGTGTTTCGCCACCGGCGTTGAACCCACGAAGCTGATGGCGCGCACGTCCGGGTGATCGCACAGCGCGTCCACGACTTCGCGCCCGCCGTTGACGAGATTCACCACACCGCGCGGCAGGCCGGTTTTCTCTAGCAGCTCCATGGCCCGGCACATGCTTAGCGGCACTCGTTCGGAGGGCTTCAGCACAAACGTATTGCCGCAAGCGATGGCGTAGGGCAGGAACCAGTAGGAAATCATCGCCGGGAAATTGAACGGCACGATCGCCGCAACCACGCCCAGCGGCTGGCGGATCAGCATTTCATCCACGCCTGGAGTCACGTCTTCCAGGTTGTAGCCCTGCATCATCATGGGGATGCCGCAGGCCACTTCGACGTTTTCGATGCCCCGGCGCATCTCGGCCTTGGCCTCTGCGAAAGTCTTCCCGTTTTCGGTGGTGATTAGGCGGGAGAGCTCGTCGATGTGCTCTTCAAGCACGTTTTTCAGCTTGAAGAGATATTGCACGCGCTCGCCCGGAGGAGTGCGCCGCCAGGCCGGGAAGGCGGCAGCGGCGGCCTGCACCGCGGCGTCCACGTCTGCAGCTGTCGAAAGCGGCGTGCGGCCAAGCACTTCGGCCGTCGCAGGATTGATGACGTCAACGTATTCCGTCGCCGCCGAACGCCGCCAGGCTCCTTTCACGTAGTTTTGCAATTCGAGTGTTTGGGTTGTTACGGCGCTACTCATAGCTTGCTCCTTGCTCTTGCGCGAGCCGAAAGAATCCTCGTGTGGCGCGCGCTCTCTTTGAGGTTTGCTTCTTGTTAGTTTAGCAAATTACGGCCAGCTTGAGGGTCGATTCCCGCGCTGAGCGAAACCTTTTTCCATTCCTCTGTTCTCTCTTCGAAAAGAGCCATGGCAGATGCGCTCAGCGCTCTACCGATTCCAGCGCCTCGTACGCCGCCCCGAGCAGCGGCGCGGACTCATTGAGAACGACCGACACAGGAATATTGTTCAGCAGGCCTTCGAACTTCCATTTGTCTTGAAAGGCTTTGAAGAACGTGCCGTCCTTGATCTTCTCCAGAATCTTGACTGCGATGCCTCCGGCAATGTAAACGCCGCCAAGCGCGAGAACTTTCAACGCCAGGTTGCCCGCCTCCGCACCGTAGATGGCAGTCCAGAGGTCGAGCACATCCGCGCAAACCGGGCAGGCCTTCGCCAGCCCCAATTTCGTGATCTCCGGAGCCGGATCCAAATCCGGATCTTCGAACGAGTGATGCTTTATGTTTGGCCCCAGAAATTCATGCAAGGTGCGAAAGCCCCGCCCGGAAAGGATCAGCTCCCAACTCACCTGCGGATACCGCCGGCGCATGAATCGCAGCAGTTCGATTTGTTGTTCGGTGTGCGGCGCAAAATCAGAGTGGCCGCCTTCGGACGGAACAACCCGATAACGCTGGCCATCCCAAACCAGAATCGACTGCCCCAGTCCGGTGCCCGCGGCAAGAAGCGCACGCGTGCCTCCCGGCTCCGGCTTGCCGGGATTCAGCACGCAAAATTCCTCCGGCGCAAGGTGTTCGATGCTGTGCCCGGTCGCTCCCAGATCGTTCAAGAGCACAATACTGCCGACGTTCAGTTCCTTCTGCAGAGTCGCGGCATCCACCACCCACGGAAGATTCGTCGCGCGCACTCGATTGTTGATGACCGGGCCTGCAATGCCGAACCCCGCCGCCCGAATCTTATCCGTCAAAAGATGCGGCACCGCCAGCCGCAAAAACTCTCTGACGATGTACTCAAATTGCGCGAAGTCTTTGCTCGCGAAACGCTGTTTGAAGACCGTGGTGAGTCTTCCATCCTTTTCCGAGAAAAGGGCAAGGTTGCACTTTGTCCCGCCAACGTCTCCCGCAAGGATCACTTGTTCCCCCTTAAAGCCACTCCGCGAAACTAGCGCACTTCCTCGATCATGGGTTGCACCAGTGTCTGCCGTCGCGTTCGAGGAGAACATCCGACTCCCGCGGTCCCCAGCTACCCGCGCTGTACAGCGGAACCGTCGCGCTCCTGGCTGCGCCCCAAACATCCAGGATGGGATCGACCAGCGCCCACGCCGCTTCTACGCTGTCGCCGCGATCGAACAGCGTGGCGTCCCCGCGCAGGCAGTCATTGAGCAGTGTCGCGTAGGCGCTCCGCGTCACATCTCCGAAGCCTTCCCGGTAGCTGAACTTCATGGTCACGTTTCCGATGCTCATCTCCGTTCCGGGGCGCTTGGCGCCGAAAGAAACGGAAATCCCCTCGTCCGGCTGGATATTCAGTTCGAGCCGATTCGGTTCGATCTCGCGTTCTCGAAACACGATATGCGGCGCGCGCCGGAACTCTATCATGATTTCTGTGCTGCGCTTGGCGAGTCGCTTGCCCGTTCGGATATAAAACGGTACGCCGGCCCAGCGCCAATTGTCGATCAATAACCGGCCGGCCACAAACGTCTCCGAGCGCGAGGTCGCGCTAACTCCTGGTTCCGATCGGTAACCAGGTACCGGTTTACCTTCAACCTCGCCCGGTGCGTACTGCCCCCGCACCACGGATTGCGCGACCATCGCCAAATCAAACGGCCGGATCGATTGCAAAACCTTGAGCTTCTCGTTGCGCACCGCCGTGGCGTCAAACGATGCCGGAGGCTCCACCGCGACCAGCGACGTAAGTTGCAAGACGTGGCTCTGGATCATGTCGCGAAGCGCTCCCGTCGTTTCATAAAATCCGCCCCGCCGTTCGACCCCCAGCGTTTCCGCCGCGGTGATTTGCACGTGGTCCACGTAATTGCGGTTCCACAACGGCTCAAATATTCCATTCCCGAAGCGCAAGACGAGAAGGTTTTGCACCGTATCCTTGCCCAGGTAGTGGTCGATCCGGTAAACCTGTTTCTCCTCGAATACGTTCAGCACGATTTTGTTCAATTCCTTCGCGGTGGCCAGATCCCTCCCGAATGGCTTTTCGATGATGATGCGGACCCACGCGTCCGGCTTGCTGGGGCGCGCCAGTCCGGCCCGCCCGAGCTGCTCCACGATGTTGGGATAAACTTCCGGCGGGGTCGAGAGATAAAAAAGGCGGTTCCCACCGAGATTTTTCTCAGCCTCCAACTTCGCCAGCCGCCTCACCAGTTCGGCGTAGGCCTCCTGATCGGCATAATCCCCCGCGTTGTAATAAAGATTTGCCGCGAAGTCTTCCCACTGCTTTGGATCGATGGGCCCGACCTCCGAGATAGTCTTGGCTGCTTCTCCGGTTGAGGCGCGAAAGCTGTCGTTGGTCATCGGCGTTCTGGCAAATCCTACGATGGTGTAACGCGGCCCGAGTGAATTATGGGTGGCAAGGTCGTACAACGCGGGTATGACCTTGCGCTTGGCCAGATCGCCTGACGCGCCAAAAAGAATGACGGCGCAGGGCTCCGCAATGCCTCCATAAACATTTCCGGAACGGTTTATATCCGCACCCATCGGATCTCCTCACCTGGGCCTCGCGCCAGTTGCGCAGATTTGCGAGCGCAGGAAACTATACCTCAACCCCGTGATTTCTTAGCTCGGTCCGAAGCTGTTCGGGATTCTGATAGTGGATGGCTTTCATGCCCAGACGGCGGGGGCTTTCCAGATTTAGGGGTCGATCATCGATGAACACGCAACGTTCCGCGGGGCGCTGCGTAACCTCCAGCGCAACGCGAAAAATGGCCTCTTCTGGCTTGCGCGAACCTATGTAGCAGGAGCTGAAGAAGACCAGGAATTCCTCGCGCAAGCGAAAGGCCTCTATCCGGTATTGGTTGAGCTCCAGAGGCTCGTTGTTGATCGCACCGATGAAGTACTTCTCAGTGCGTCTTGCTGCTGAAAGAATTGCCCGGCACTCGGGATACTCTCTGGATTGCGCGAACATGAACGCTGTAAACTCCTCCCGGCTAAAAGACCGCGGGCGGTAGAAAAGCGTCCGGTCAAGATATTCGTTCAGCGTGATGTGGCCGGAATCGAAGGCGGGAAAAGACAGTTCGTGTCGGTCTTGGAACTCCTCCCACTCGAGATGGAAGGTCGTGGCCGCCTCGCGCCGCGACCCTCGGTCCCACCCGTTCGTCAGGATGACCCCGCCAATGTCCCAGAAGAGCGTCGTTATATCTGCCAATGGGCTGGCGCCTCCGATCGCTTAGATGTCGCTGGTCCAGCGTTTGGTTCATCCCCCTGGGCGCAAGCCGGAATCGCTGCTTCAAAAACGAAAGTGGGCGACATTGGCGAGGGATCGTTGTACAACTCCCTCCAGTTGCTTGAAGCCCTGCTCCACTCCCTCCGCGAAATGCAAGCGCAACACCGGTCTTCCTCGGCTTCCGAGCGCTTCAAAGTCTCCGAGCGCCAGCGCCAGATTTAACTGGCCAAATGTGTAGCCCGCGCCGGGGATGTCCAGATCTTCATCCGCTTTGGCCGTGACAACCAGGAAGAGACTCGTCGCCGGGCCGCCTTTGTGCACCTGCCCCAGCGAATAAAGATAGCGTGGCCCATAATTTATCACCACCGGAATCTGGAGCCCCAATGCAAGTCTCTCCCGAAGCTGAAGCAGCACGGTTTCCCGCTCAGGGCTGCGACTCAGAAAAATGAGGATTACAAGTGCTCCTTCACGCTTGCGCAGCTCAAAAAATGTGCGCAGCGCTTCCCCGAGGTTTAGAGTCGAGATCTCCTGACGAGCGACCTTCTCGGCGTAGAGTTCTATCCCACCTTCACGCACGCGGACTGTCGGCACCGGCAGAACATGATTGGTTGAGAGAGTTCCTAGGATCTCACTGGTTTTTTCCCTTGCATCTTGGGTGTCCGGCTCCCCAAAGGGGTCCACACCGAGGTTGGCGCAGGCCAATGCCGAACCCACCTCCCACTTGAATAATTCCGCGCCCAAATCCTCAGGTCCGCCGAGTTCGATTCGAACCATTGGCACCCCTGCCGCGGCCAGAGAGTCAGCTGCCTCCTTCGTTCCAGTTACATCCTCGCCGCGCATCGTAATTTCCGCCGCCAGACTGCTGTGATGGAATACCTCAAGATTACCCGGCAGGTCTCCGCCGATTGGTAAGATTCCTCGGCTGCCCTTTCCCGTGCTTGTCCCGACCGCTTGCGCGACCAGATCGGCAAACGGACTTAGGCTACGCGACGTCAGGAGAAGCAGTCTTCCCTTGCCCTCTTGCGCGCCCGCGGCGAGCCAGGCCCCGAGGGCAACCGCGGGATTTGCTCCAGAATCGGCCTTGGCGCTACACGCTTCGTGCATCGCCGCTACTCGATCAAGAATGATGGATGGGTCGACGCGGCAGAGCGTGGAAAGAAGGAGCCCAAAATGGATCAGGGAGGAATATCTCCCTCTAATTCCTGGGGGGTCCAGGAAAATGCCGCGGAATCCATATCCCCTCGCGAGCACAACCAGGTAGGAGTTTTCTTCGGTTGCCGCAAGGAAGTGTAGACCGGGAGATTTCACTCCCGACGCTCTCAGCCTCCCCATGAAATGGAGGAGCAGGGAATGCGTCTCGATGTGCTTCCCTGATTTGCTTCCGAACGCGAATAGCGTGTGGCGAAGATCCAGCTCTTTTTCAACGCTGCGGATGGCGGACGGGTCGGTGCTGTCGAGGACAAGGAAGCGATTTCCCCTCTTGCTGATGGGCAGATTCGCCACCGTTTCGGCTGCCAGGTTCGCGCTGCCCATGCCAACGAAAACCAAATCCTTGAAACCTGCTTCTTCCAATCCTCCCGTGTGTTGCACCACCAGGGTCATATAGGGCCCCAGCCGTTGCGGTAGATCCAGCCAGGCGAGATTATTCTTGGGTGAACCCCTTCTGCACTCTTCTTCCGGCCAGAGAGTCAAATCCCTGGCCCACAGCCGGCTCACCGCATTTGCGGCTGTGAGTTTCTGTAATTCTCTTTTGTACGCGACTTCCAACAAACCAGGGTTTACAACCTGGGTGGTGACTGGCAATGAACCTCCCGGATGATGCTGCGACCGCACATTCTACTACCCGCGGCGATACACTGTTAAATAACTCAAACTTTTTAATCTTGCCAGGACTCCCCATTCGCGCGTGGTGAACGGCGCCCCTCGCGCTTTCCGTGTACACTTTGCTTTTGCCGATTCTTGCAGTATCGTAAAAATGCAATTGCTCGGTAGGAGAGAAGAATGGCCAACGATTCTTGCGGTCCCGAACCGGCTTCCCAGGAACCGGTTCAGCCGGGTACCCGCATGGTGCACTGCGTAAAATTCGACAAGGAATTGCCGGGCCTCGATCGCATTCCCTGGAAAGGCGAGCTGGGAAAGCGCGTTTACGAAAATGTTTCGAAAGAGGCCTGGAAGATGTGGCTCGAGCACTCCAAGATGATCATGAATGAGTACCGCCTCAATCCCCTCGACCCCAATTCTCAGAAGATTATGGAAGAGCAGATGGAGCAGTTTTTCTTTGGCGAAGGCGCGAAGCTTCCCGAAGGCTACGTCGCGCCGAAGGCCAAGGGCTAATCCTCCCCGGCGGCGAACCGTCCTGTAGCAGGATGCTCAACTGCAAGACGCGTTGAAATCGTAAAATGCAGCTTGGCGTGGGCCCTTCGGATCGCTTCCTCAACTTTTTCTGCCGTTGCGCCCCTCGCGAACAAAAATCCTAGGTACGAAGACCCCTCCGGCCACGCCGCGATGTAATCATGCAAGCGCGCCGTGATCTCAAGCCCTGTAATTCCTCGGACTTCCCGTGCGGCAGCCTCCCCTTCCACTTTTTCGAGCACCCCGCTCTTCGGAACGGGAATCATCATCACACCCGAGGCGCTTCGTTCGCGCAGCCATTCACTTCCTGGGAGAGATAGCTCGTGCCGCATAAGCAACTCTTCGAGACTGATCGGTTCGGCAGCCTCGTCCCGCGCAAACCGCAGCGCTCGCGCGCAGAGCCCGCCAATCGGCCGGGGCGCGACTTCGAGCGGCCACACGCCATCCTTGCTCACACGAAATTCGGCGTGCACCGGCCCATGCGAGAGGCCCAGCGCACGCGCCGCGTCGACCTCGCATTCTTCAATTTCCTTTTGCACCGATTCAGCGAGCCGCGAAGGCGTCACATAGATCGTCTCTTCGAAATACGGCCCCTCTAGCCGGTCCGCCTTATCAAAAATCGCAAGGACGCGCAGCTTCCCTTCCGTCAACAATCCTTCAACCGCCACTTCCCTGCCCGGAATATAGCCCTCCACCAAAATCTGGTCGAGATTTGGCTGCCGCGTGGCGCGAATCTCCGCCGATTCGAGCAAACGGCGGATTCGTCCGGCTGCCGCTAGAAATTCCTCGCGATTATTTGCTCGCATGACGCCCTGGCTCGCCGATAGTGAGAAGGGCTTCAACACACACGGATAGGAGACTCCCAAAAGCGAGGGTTCTGGCGTGGGCAGCGCGGGAACAGCGCGAAACCACGGCGTGCGCAACCCCGCTTCACGAAATACCTCGCGCATCCTCAGCTTGCTTCGGCAAGCCTCCACGGCAGCCGGATGGTTGTGTTGCAATCCAAGGCTGCGCGCAACATACGCCGCGGCAACGGCGGGGCGATCACCCACGCCAAGAATCCCGTCAACCCGCTGGTTGCGCACTGTTTCAAGGACCGCGTGCGCTGCACCATCAGGTGTCTCAAAATGCACGGGAATCGCGCGGTCGCCCCACGGATCTTCGAGCTGATGGCAGCGATCGGTTACAAACACAATCTCGACGCCGAGCTTTCGAGCCGCTTCGTCAAAACTTCGCGTCTGGTATCCCAGTTTGGCCGCGAAGAGCAGTAGCCGCTTCGCGCCCATCCCCGCCATCTCATTCATGTTCGCCGCAGACTCATAAGAACGCCTCGGCTTGCCGAACCGCTTCGCGCGCTTGAGCGATCGGGACCAACTGGTCCCGCGTCGGCTCCGCTCAACAATACCAAGGCTCGTTCAGATACGGCACCGTCGCGCGCGAAGGAAGATCAAAAAAAGCGTTCGGCCTCTCGCTGACTCCCGCCGCTTCCTGGGCCGCCTGCCATATCCGTTCGAACGTCGCTGTTCTCGAACGCTTCATCTTTTCGCCGGACGCGACAATGTCCTGAACTTCTTCGCATAGTTGGTCTACACGCTCATCGCTATGCCGCCACGGATAAACCAGCGCTTCTTCTTCAAAGGGGCCAACAATTTCCTTCACCTCGTCAAGCTCCAGCAGCCGCGAGCCTGCTGGAATCAGCAACCGGATCCCGAGCTGAATCGGCGCGACCGCTTCGTTCAAGTCCAGTTCGTTCAGTGTTTGCAGCAGATCGAGATAGCTTTCCAGCGTCGTCCAGGGCGTAAACGGCACAAACGTTGGCTGCAGCGTCAGTTCCAGCTCGCGAAACTTTTCCGCGACGTACAGAAAATCTGCGCGCGTGTGTCCTTTGTCCAATTTCAAGAGCACTTCATCGTCGAGCGACTCCACCGCGCTCGTCACAAACACGCAGCCGGTATCGCGGAGATCGCTAAGATGTTTTTCATGTTTCTTTAGATGCTCCACCTTGATCGTCGCATCATAAGTCAGCGGCGGAAATTCCCGATGCAGTGTTTCCACGATCGCCATCGCATGCCCAATCCCGTTGAAAAAATCCGGGTCGCCAAACGTGATGTGTTGGGCTCCCGCAGCCACTTGCTGGCGGATGTCCGCCAGCACAATCTCGCGCTCAACGATTCGAAACACGCCGTTGTAGACCGGAACGATCGGACAATGCCGGCAACGGTGTTTGCAGCCCCGGCTTGCTTCCGTATAGCCGACCGTGCGGCGTTCCCCCGAAGGCAAAACCAGGTGGGCGTAATTGCGTAGGGACACAAGTCCGCTTCGGTCAGGCAATTCGAATCGTTGTCGCGCCAGCGAAATTAGTCGTCCGGATTGGGCAGCCGCCCGATGTGCAGTTTCCGGCGCCGCTGCGACCTGATCTGCCCATTGCACGAGACCCTCTTCGAATTCGCCGCCAAATAGAGCGTCCACTCCTGCCTTTCGAAAGCTCTCCGCCGCCAGCGGTGCATACAACCCGTACGCGCAAATAGCCGCGCGAGGATTGAGACGGCGGAGCGGCTCCACGAGCTGCAGCGCCAGCCGCGTCGCCGTATGCATCGGTACATAGAACCCAATCCCGTCCGCCGCGCCTATCGCCGCCTCGTCCAGCGTCTGGCGCGATAGATCGAGGCACGCAACGCTATGCCCGCGGTTCTTCAGCCACGCCGCCGGCGACGCCAGCCCGAATGGCTGCCGCCCCAGCTCATACGTCGAAATCAAGACGATGTTCACGTCTTTTTAAGTATAGCCTCACAGCGCCAGGATTCGTTTTCGGTTATGATAGAGGGCTCGTGACCCCGTTGAAAGGACCGAGTGAATGGCCATGTCCTCTGGGAATTCCTTCGGCACGCGCGACAAACTTCATGTTGGCGCGCAGACTTTCGATATTCACCGCCTCGAATTCCTCGAAAAACAAGGCGTAAGTCATTTGGCGAAGTTGCCGTTCTCCCTGCGCATACTCCTGGAAAATCTTTTGCGCTGTGAAGACGGCCGCTCCGTCCGCCAGGATGACATTCGCGCGCTGGCAAGCTGGAAGCCAGGCGCAGCCGAAAAAGAAATCGCCTTCATGCCCGCGCGCGTCCTGCTTCAGGACTTCACTGGCGTCCCCGCCGTGGTCGATCTCGCTACCATGCGCGAAGCCGTCAATCGCATGGGTGGCAATCCAAAAAGGATCAACCCGCTTTTCCCTGCCGAGCTGGTCATCGATCACTCCGTGCAAGTCGACAGCTTTGGCAGCGTAAACGCCTTCGGCTTGAACGCCGAACTGGAATTTCAACGCAACGTCGAACGCTATGCTTTTCTCCGCTGGGGACAAACCGCCTTCCGTAATTTCAAGGTCGTTCCGCCCGACACCGGCATTTGCCATCAGGTGAATCTCGAATACCTCGCCCGCGTCGTCTGCGCCATGCCCTCCGGCAGCCGAGTCGAAGCTTATCCCGATTCCCTCGTCGGCACCGACTCGCACACCACTATGGTCAACGCTCTCGGCGTGTTCGGTTGGGGCGTGGGCGGCATCGAAGCGGAAGCCGCCATGCTCGGTCAGCCGTTCTCGATGCTCATTCCCGACGTTATCGGTTTCCGCTTGCACGGAAAACTGCGCCCCGGCGCCACCGCCACCGACCTGGTGCTCACCGTCACCGAAATGCTCCGCAAAAAAGGTGTGGTCGGAAAATTCGTGGAGTATTACGGCACTGGACTCTCCAGCCTGAGCGTTCCAGACCGCGCCACCATCGCGAACATGGCCCCGGAGTACGGCGCCACCATGGGCTTCTTCCCCGTCGACGCCGAAACTCTCGCCTACTTGCATTTCACGGCCCGTTCGCACGAGCAAATCGCTCTCGTCGAAGCCTATTGCAAGGAGCAGATGCTCTTCCGCACCGACTCCACGCCCGAACCCAGCTTCAGCGACCTCCTCGAACTGGATCTTTCCTCCGTCGAGCCAACCGTCGCCGGACCAAAGCGCCCGCAGGATCGCGTTCCGCTCCGCCAGGCCAAGAATTCCTTCGCCAAAGCCGTCGAAGGTGCTCCTGACAAGCACATCGCCGTTCGAAACAACGGCGACTCCTTCGATCTCTCCAGCGGCGCGGTCGTCATTGCCGCGATCACCAGTTGCACCAACACCTCGAATCCTTCGCTCATGCTCGGTGCTGGTCTCCTCGCCAAAAAAGCCGTCGAGCGCGGCCTGCAAGTTAAGCCCTGGGTGAAGACCAGCCTCGCGCCCGGTTCGAAAGTCGTCACCAGCTATCTCCAGAAATCCGGCCTGATGCCCTACCTCGAGAAACTGAAATTCCATCTCGTTGGATACGGCTGCACCACTTGCATCGGCAACAGCGGTCCTCTCCCCGACGCCATTGGCGCAGCCATCAAGGAAAACAATCTTGTCGCCGTGGCCGTCCTCAGCGGCAATCGCAATTTCGAGGGGCGCATTCATCCTCTGGTCCGCGCAAACTATCTCGCTTCACCCCCGCTCGTCGTCGCCTACGCGCTCGCCGGCCGCATGGATATGGATCTGACCACGGAAGCCCTCGGTTCAGATCCCGCCGGCAAACCGGTCTTTCTGCGCGACATTTGGCCCACTCCCCAGGAAATTGAAACCACCGTGCGCGCGTCTGTCTCCACAGACATGTTCCGCAAGGAATACGGCGAAGTGTTCGAAGGCGATGCTCACTGGAAGTCCATGCCCGTTCCCGAAGGCGACCTTTACAAATGGGACCCGAAATCGACTTACATCAAGCTGCCGCCCTATTTCGAAAACATGCCCAAGACGCCGCCGCCCCTCGCCGACATTCGTGGCGCGCGGGTCCTCGCCATCCTCGGCGATAGCGTCACCACCGATCACATTTCGCCAGCGGGCTCCATCCCCGTCGATTCGCCCGCCGGCAAATACCTTATCGCCAATGGCGTCAAGCCGCACGAATTCAATTCCTACGGCGCGCGGCGCGGCAATCACGAAGTGATGGTGCGCGGCACTTTTGGGAACATCCGTCTCCGCAACCAGCTCGCCCCCGGAACGGAAGGTGGCTGGACGCTCTTTCTCCCCGGCAGCGAAAAAATGTTCATTTACGATGCGGCCGTGAAATACCGTGAAGCAGGCGTACCGCTCGTTGTGATTGCTGGAAAGGAATACGGCTCCGGGTCGTCCCGCGACTGGGCCGCCAAGGGCACTCGCTTGCTCGGCGTCCGCGCTGTCATCGCTGAGAGCTACGAGCGCATCCACCGCAGCAATCTCGTCGGCATGGGTGTGCTGCCACTCGAATTCAAGCCGGGGGAGAACCGCGAGTCGCTTGGTCTGGCCGGACACGAAGTTTTTGAAATCCAGGGCGTTGCTGCCCTTTCGCCAAAGAAAGCGATCACCGTGCGCGCCAAGTCCGAAGACGGCAAAGAAAAATCATTCACTGCCACCGTCCGCGTCGACACTCCCGAAGAGGTTTCCTACTACCAGCACGGCGGCATCTTGCAATACGTTCTCCGCCAAATGCTCTAGGCGGCGCTCCGCTTTTCTTTAGCTGCGACCCTCTCTCTTCTGCGCGACAACCAATCCGCGCGGCGTCGGCAACAACAAAACTGACATCAACCCTTCCCCCTCCAGCTTAAGCGCGGCTTCGCGCACCGTTTTCATCGCCGAACTGGCATCGTGCATCAATATCAATCCATGCGGATTCATCTGCGGCAAAAACTTCCTCACTTCCTGCTCTCGGATCGGAGCGTCACTGTCGCAGAACAATAGATCGATCCGGCCGTCCACTTTCATCTCCAAACTCGATTCATTCCGCGCCTCAATCCAATCCCCCAAACCTGACGCAGCAAAACGCTGTTGCGCCGCCGCAAACACTTTCGCGTCGTACTCACACGTAATTACGCGCCCGAATCCATTCTCTTTTAACCCCTCGGCGATGCGCAGCGTACTCAGTCCGGAAAACGTCCCGGTCTCCACCACCAACTCCGGCTTGATTGTGGTGATCAGCACTTTCAGGAAATCCAGCACCTCCATCTCTGCCGTCATCGAGTCGTACATGTGCCACCGTTCGGGGTGGGGGCATTCCGGCGTGGGCTTGTGGTATTCCTGCTGCAAGACGTCGCCCCGCGAAGCAATGTGCTCTACGATGCGGCGCTCCTTCTTCTGTCCGTGGAATTGGCTTTTAATACGCCAAAGTAACACCGCGCCGGCAAGAATGGAGAGAAGACTCACGGTCTGCGCATTCGACATGCCGAAGAACGAACGCGGGTTGATGCGGATAAACTCGACTAGGAATCGCGCGACGCCCGTCAAAATCAAATAATTGCAAAAAATCTCTCCCTTGGCTTTGGGCCCGCGCAGCGTTTTTGTTCCCATGTGCCAAAGGAACGCGGCAATCGCCAGCCAAATCAAGAATTCGTAAATGGGCGTGGGATGCACCCGCTCCGTGGTCGGCACGACGCCGTTCGGAAAGCTCATTCCCCAGGGCAGCGAAGTGGGCACGCCATAGTCGCCGTCGCCCGAGAGCAGGCAGCCAATCCTGCCGATGGCGTACCCGACGCACGCTGCCGGTGAGCAGATATCCAGAAACTCGAGAAGCGGAATTCCCGATCGCCGCGCCAGGATCACCAGCGCCAGGAACCCGCCGATCAGCCCGCCAAACCACGCGAAACCGTACCGGCTGAAAAGCTGCGGCCAGGGATTTGCAAAGAACTCGCTCGGACTTTCCAGCACGTGATACAGCCGCGCGCCGACGAGTCCCGCCAATCCCGCAATCCCAATGATCAGGAACCCTTCGTCCTTGAAGCTTCGCTTGTATACGCTCTGAAGTTGCGTGCTTCGCC
>WNFE01000602.1_pt1 | contig 25458 bp, 24 predicted proteins | sample 5400451 | NCBI WGS metagenome assembly WNFE01 (sample SAMN13153344, study PRJNA577476) | soil metagenome | isolation source: 200 cm saprolite under Douglas fir tree site 2 hole 2 | place: USA:California | collected 2015-04-18
GGGCGAAACCGGTCGAGGGCGTAATAGGCCTTGATGAACGCCTCCTGGGCGGCCTCCTCAGCGTCCGCCTCCACGCCCGCGATGTGATAGGCCACCCGAAAGGCCACCTCCTGATAGCGTGCGACAAGTTCGGCGTAGGCGTTGACATCGCCCTTTTTCGCTCGGTCGACGAGTTCGGAGTCCTCCAGTGGCCGGCCCTCCACGGAGCGATCTTTGCTACTTCATCTACAGCGCCGACAGCCAGGAGGTTCCCGTCAGATAAGGTCCTACTTCTCGTACTTGAAGGACACGTTGAGGCGCGTCCGGAAGCGGGCGACCTTGCCGTCTTCGATGGTGAGGTCCAGCTTGACCACTTCGGCCACCCGGAGATCCCGCAGGCTCCCCGCGGCCGTTTTCACGGCGTTGCGGGCGGCATCCTCCCACGACTCCGCGCTGACTCCGATGATGTCCGTGACCCGATACACGCTGTCTGCCATGTGTGCCTCCTTCGTCTTGTTGGAGACGGTTAGCCATATTGTCTAGGACGCGGGCATCGTGGCTTTGGCGAAGAGTCGATCGAGGGCGGCCCGACCCTGCCTGGCCACCTCCAAGGGATCGCGCTCCCAGTAGCCGGGATTGAACGTCTCCAGGCTCCAGGGGCCGGCGTAGCCATGTTGGATGAGATCCCGGACCAGTTCTGGTAACCGAATCACGCCCTCGAGCGGGAGGATGCGATCCGCGTCTTCGATTTCCCGCGGCGGCTTGGCCGGCGCGTCGTTGAGGTGGACCATCCGAAGCCGCTGGACCGGCAGCTCCTCCACCGGACGGCTGCCGCTGGCATGCCAGTGGCAGGAGTCGAGCACCAGGTCCACGCCCTCGACCCCGGCGACGGCCTCGGCCGCCAGGGCCGGCGAGTTGATCGGACAGTCGGCAAACCCCAGGAACTCGAAGGCGACCTTGACACGTTGCTCGGCGGCCAGGTCTTTGGCCAGCACCAGCCCGGCCCGGATCCCGGCCAGCGCTTGCTCCGGCGAGAGTCCGGCGATCCGAGGTGGAACCGCCAGCAAGTAGGGCGCCCGCAGCTCGCGGGTAATGCGCAGCCGTGGGCCCAGATCCGCCCTCAGGGTGGCGGCATCGATGGTCCCGTCCGGATGCAGCGACAGGCGGACGCCGTTGACGCTCCAGACCTCGCCATCCCGGACCGCCTTGGCCGCGGTGCGCACTTCATCCGGACTGACCAGCAGCCGCTCGGCCCGGGCTTCAATGCCGGCGAAGCCCGCCTCTTTAGCCACCATCAGCGACCGGTCCGTCGGGGTGGTCATCACCGTGGCGCCGTTGAGGAAGACGCGCGGACTCACTTCTCGCGGATCACGCCAAACGTCAGGCCGGCCACCATGTACCGACGTCCGATCACCATCAGCAGCAGAGGCACGGTCATGGCGATGACCCCGGCCGCGGCCATGTCATTCCAGATGATTTCGAACTGGGTCACGAGGCCCTGGACGCCGACCGGGAAGGTCTGCGAGTTCGGGGTCGCCGTCAGGATTAGAGCGAAGAGAAACTCGCTCCACGCAAACGTGAAGACGATGGTCGCCGCGGCCATCAGCCCCGGGCCGGCCAGCGGCAGCAGCACTCGACGGAACGAGGTCCATCGGTTGGCTCCGTCGACCAGGGCCGCCTCTTCGAGTTCGAGCGGGATCTCGGCAAGAAAGCCTTTGAGCATCCAGATCGCAAACGGCAAATTGAACAGGGAGTAGATGCCGATCAGTGCGATCGGTTGGTTGTAGATCTGCAGCGTGCGGACGATGGCGAAATACGGGACGACCACGGCGACCGGCGGCAGGAAGCGCAGGGAGAGCGCCCAGTTGAGGACCCCGACACGCAGGCGCGGCGGCACCGTCAGGCGGGTAATGGGGTAGGTGATCACCAGGCCGACCGTGAGCGTAACCAGGACGGTTGCGGCGCAAACGAGGACGCTGTTCTTGAGCAACACCCAGAAGCCGCGCTCGAAGAGGACGCTGTAGTAAGGCTGCAGGGTTGGGTGTCGCGGGAAGAGCGTGATCGACTGGTACAGCTCGGCTTTGCTCTTGAGCGAGGTCGCAATCAGCCAGTAGAGCGGGAAAGCGTAGAGAAAAGCGGCCACGCCGAGACCGGCAACGATCAAGATGAGGCGAATGGCGATGGCGGCCTGCCGGCTGCGCATCAGGCGCGCTCCAGGGGGAGGGCTCGGGTCACGAGGGAGTAGAGGATGCTGATCGAGACCAGGACCATCACCGCGAGCGCCGCTGCCTGCCCGCCGTCGAAAAATCTGAACTCGATTCGGTAGATGTAGAGGCTCAGCAGCTGGGTCGCCGTTCCCGGGCCGCCGCCCGTGAGGATGTAGACGTGGTCGAACACGCGAAGCACGTCGGCCACCCGAAAGAACAGGATCAGGAGAAAGAGCGGCCGCAGATAGTGCAGCTCGATGTAGCGGAACTGCGTCCACCAGGTCGCCCCGTCGACCTGGGCGGCCTCGATCGATTCCCTGGGCACGGTCTGCAGCCCGGCAAACAGCACGAGATAGACAAACGGGGTCCATTGCCAGATGTCGACGCTCGCCACCGAGCCCATGGCGAGGGCCGGGACCCCGAGCCACTGGATCTCGGAGTGGGTGATGCCGACCGACTGCAAGACGTAATTGAGCACGCCATAGCCGGGCGCGTAGATCAGGCGGGCCACCACGCCGACCGCCACCGGCGGCACAACCAGCGGCAGCACGGCCAGCACGTACAGGGTCGCCCGCAGCCCGGCTTGCTTGACGGTGCGATGGACAAACAGGGCAAAGGCGAGGCCAAGGAGGATCTCGGTGGGAAGGACGATCAACGCGTACAGGCCGGTGGCACGCAGCGCGTCGAAAAAGAGCGGATTGCCCAGGGCCCGCGTGTAGTTGCGCAAGCCGATCAGGGTGCCGTCGTCGGACGTGATCGACTGCCAGATGGCAATCACGAACGGGATCGTGACAATGAGGAACACGGTGCCGAGCGCGGGCAGGAGAATCGTATAGGCGAGCCGCTCCTGGCGGCTCCGCCGGCCCCGCCCGGTCCTTCCCGGCTGGCTACCGGTCGGGACCGGGAGTTCGGCGACCAGATGGCTCACATCGTCAAATGTAGGACGGGTCGATCAGGAGGGGTAGCCCGCGTTCTTCATCACCGTGCGGATTTCGCTAGCCGCTTTCTGCATGGCGGCCTGCGGGGTCAGCTGCCCGGCCACCGCCGCGTTCATGGCCGTCCCATACGAGGTCTCGACGGCACCCCACTGGTCGGTGCGTGGCCGCCAGTTCGGCACGGCGGCGAAGGAGGCTGCCAGCGCCTTGAAGTATGGGTTCGCTGACGCCAGCGATGCATCGTTGAGGATGCTGTTGCGGATCGGGATGCCGCCCTGGGCGACGTAGTTGCGCATGTTGTCGGTCTTGAGCATCCACTTGATGAAGTCGGCCGCAGCCGCGCCGTTCTTCGAGCCCTTGGGAATCCCGAGCAGCCAGTTGCCCATCATCCCCAAACCCTTGCCGCTGGGCCCCTGCGGAATCGGGATGTACGCGACCTTGCCCTTGACCTGGCTGACGCTCGGGTCCTCGACGATGCCCGTGATCTCGCCCGGCCAGACGGTCGACTGGTACGCCTGTCCGATCGCCATCAACCGAGACCGGTCGGCGGCGTCGGTGTTCTCCGGCCCCGGCTCGGCATACTTCTTGAGTTTCCGGGTGAGGAAGTCGACCGCGGTGATCGAATCGCTGGAGTCGAGCTGGACCTTCCAGTTGTCGTCGAAGATGTTGCCGCCGAACGACCATAGGATGGGCAGCGAATCGCTGCTGACGGGGTTGGTCGCCTTGCCGCGGATGACGTAGCCGTAGAAACTTGCCGCGTTGTATTTCGCCGCGTTGCTGAGGACTTCATCCCAGCTGGCCGGGGCCGCGGACTTGTCACTACGGTACATGAACATCTCCACGTTCCCCACGATGGTGATGCCGTAGAGGTGCTGCGTCTTTCCCTGCTCACTGGGCGGGACCGGGCCGTGCGGCGGCGGCCAGGTGCCCACGTCGTAGACCACGGTCGGAATGTCCGAGTCGCGCGTGAAGCCAAAGTTCGAGTCGAGCGGCTGCAGCGCGCCCATGGTGCCGAACTTCGGCATCCAGGGGTCGTCCATCATGCACAGGTCAAACGACGAGTCGTTCGCCTGGAAGGTGGTGACCAGTTTCGTGAAGAGGTCAGCGTACGGGAATTCGACGACCTGCACCTCGATGCCGGTCTGGCTCTTGTAATTCCCGACCACTTTCTTCAGTGGGCCGTCCTCGTTGCCCTGGACGGCCGCGATGGTCAGCTTGGAGGGCTTCGAGGACGACGGTGTCGCCGTGCCCGTACCGCAGGCGGCCAGGATCGCGGGCAGGGACGAGAAGCTGGCCCCCGTGATGGCTGCCTGGATGACGAAGTCGCGCCGGGTGAGCCGTTTCTTCATAGGCGTACCTCCTCAACGAGCGAAAGAGCGCCCAGTGTTCGATGGGCGCCGTGCCCCATTATGCCGCTTGAGGCCACTAGTTTGAAAGAATGAACCGGGCTAAGCCTGGTCGGGGTTGGGTACCATGACGTCGCGGACCAGCGCCGCCAGGTCCCCGCAGGCGGCGATGAACTGGCGAAGCGTGCGCAGCGTCGGCCCGAAGTGGTCGAACTCCTCGACGGCGAGGCCGTTCTCGGAGTAGGCGCGGCGGAAATCGGGGAAGTGCGTGAGGAGCTGCGCGACCACCTTCGGATCAACCGGGTCGTCAATGCGCGGTTTCACCTCGATGTCGCTGGCGTTGAACCGCTTCTGCCAGGCGTACGGCGGGGAGATGACCGCGTCCGCCCCGATCAGCTCACTCCAGTGCATGTGGTTGCGGAATGCCGCAGACAGCAGGCGCACCCGATAGCCGCGCTCGCGGAAGATGCCGTAGGTCTTCTTGAACACGGCCACGCCGGCCCACTCGAGATAGCCGGGGTCGACCGACAGGCCGTCCCGTTCCAGCGACATTTTCAGCCAGTCATCCAGCCGGCCCACCATGATGGTGCAGACCGGGCCCATGGACGCGATGTCTTTGCCTTCCGTCTCGCGCCGCTGCAAGCCTCGCTCCAGCGCCTCGGCGACCGCGATGCACTGGGGGAGCGTGAAGCACACAGTGGCGTTGATGCTGATTCCGCGGTAGGTCGCTTCCTCGATCGCCGGGATGCCGGCCCGGGTCACCGGGATCTTCACGATCATGTTCGGCGCCAGGCGGCTGAAGTCCCCGGCCTGCTCCACGATGGCGCCGGTGTTTCGGAAATGCCGGGGGTCGGTCTGGATGGACAGGCGGCCGTTGCGCCCACCCTCCGCCGCGAAAATCGGCTCGAGCAGCTCTGCGGCCCGCACCGAGAGCTCCTCCACCAGGCGCCAGCCGATCTCGTCCTCGGTGGCGGTCGGCATCTCCCGCAGGAGGCTCTCGATGCGCGGCCGCCAGGTGGCCATCTCTTTCTTGAGGACCGTGACCGCAATCACCGGGTTGCACGTCGCGCCGACGGCACCGTGCTCCATGGAATAGGTGAGCTCTTCGATGGATGCAGAGTCGTTCCACAGACGGGTGGGGGTCGTCTGCGTCATCTGCTGGAGCGGGCTCTTGGATGTGACGCGCGTGTGGGGTACGGCCATACGACCTCTGCCTGAAAGTTAAGATTACCCCACCTCACGCAACGGGAGGGACAACGTGCGCCTGACGATGGCTCAAGCCCTGATCCGGTTTCTCGCCGCGCAATATGTCGAGCGGGATGGGGTCGAGCACCGGTTCTTTCACGGGTGCTTTGGCATCTTTGGCCACGGCAATGTGGCCGGCGTGGGCGAAGCGCTCTACGAGAACCGGGACCTGCTGACCTACTACCAGGGCCGCAACGAACAGGGGATGGTGCACGCGGCGGCCGGCTTTGCCCGGATGCGCAACCGGCTCTCGACCCTGGCGTGCACCACGTCGATCGGGCCGGGGGCGACCAACATGGTTACCGGCGCGGCGCTGGCCACCATCAACCGGCTGCCCGTCCTGCTCCTCCCGGGAGACGTGTTCGCGTCGCACCGACCGGATCCAGTCCTGCAAGAGCTCGAGGCGCCGGGCCGGGGCGACGTCTCGGTGAACGATTGCTTCCGGCCGGTGTCGCGCTACTGGGATCGCATCACGCGCCCGGAGCAATTGATCCCGGCGGCGCTCCACGCCATGCGCGTGCTGGCCAGCCCGGCCGAGACCGGAGCCGTCACCCTCGCCCTGCCGCAGGATGTGCAGGCCGAAGCCTTCGACTATCCGGAGGCGTTCCTGGAACGGCGAGTCTGGGCGATCGCGCGTCCGCTGCCGGACCCGACGGGGCTGGATCGGGCGGCCCGGCTGATCCGGGGCGCCAAGCGGCCGCTGATCGTAGCCGGCGGCGGAACCATCTACGCCGAAGCCACCGAGGTGCTGCGCCAGCTGGTGGCCGCCACGGGCATCCCGGTGGCGGAGACCCAGGCCGGCAAGGGCTCGCTGGCCTACGACCACCCCGCCAACCTGGGAGCCATCGGAGTCACCGGCACGTCGGCGGCCAACCAGGTGGCGGCGGCGGCCGACCTGGTGATCGGCGTGGGGACGCGCTGGACGGATTTCACCACTGCCTCCAAGACCGCCTTCCAGCACCCGGATGTTCGCTTCATCAACGTCAACATCGCCGACTTCGATGCCGCCAAACTGGGCGGGCTGGCGCTCACCGGCGATGCCCGGGCGGCGCTGGCCGCCCTTCCGGAGCGGCTGGCCGGGTATACGGTGGAGCCCGCGTACCGCGAGCTCGTTACCCGCCTGCACCAGGAATGGGACGCCGAGGTGGAGCGCCTCTATACGCTCGGCCACCGACCGCTGCCGGCCCAGAGCGAGGTGATCGGGGCCGTGAATGCGGTGGCGGGCCCCAAGGACGTGGTCGTGTGCGCAGCCGGCTCCATGCCCGGTGAGCTCCATAAGCTCTGGCGCACGCTGGACCCCAAGGGCTACCACGTGGAGTACGGCTACTCCTGCATGGGCTACGAGATCGCGGGCGGGCTGGGAGTCAAGATGGCAGCGCCGGACCGCGAGGTCTACGTGCTCGTCGGCGACGGATCGTACCTGATGCTCAACTCCGAAATTGTGACCGCCATCCAGGAGGGGATCAAGCTGACTATCGTGGCGGTCGACAACCACGGGTTCAACTCCATCGGCGGGTTGTCCCGCTCGCTGGGCACGGACGGCTTCGGTACCCAGTACCGATTTCGCAAGGACGGCTCCATCGGGCTCGACGGCGAAGCGTCACCGGGGGCGACGTTGCCGGTCGACCTGGTCGCCAATGCCCAAAGCCTGGGAGCTCACGGCCTCCGGGTGCGCTCCGTCGACGACCTGACCCGCGCACTGCGCGATACCAAAAAGGTGGACCGGACCGTGGTCATCGTGATTGAGGTCGATCGTTACGCCGCGGTCCCGAACTACGAGAGCTGGTGGGATGTTCCCGTCGCGGAGGTATCGAGCCTGGCCGGCGTTCAGCAGGCTCGCCTAGCGTACGAGAAGGCCAGGGAGCGAGAGCGCCCGCTGATCTAACACCTGTTTCCCTCCCCTGGCGATCACTCTCCCTCCCCCTTGCGGGGAGGGTCCGGGAGGGGTTCTCGTGGCGGCGTAGTCCTTACTTTTTTCCAGTCCATCAACCAGGCGTGGTCGGGGTCGGTTGTGAAGAGCCACTCCCGGACCGCGCCGGCCATGGCGTTCAGGTAGTAGCAGTCGTAGCCGGGCGCCGCCGAGACAACGTGGAAGCCGCGCGGCACGAGGACGAGCTGGTCGTGGCGGGGCCGCAGCGCCAGGTCCAGGCTCAGGTCAGCCGTATAGATCCCCTGGAAGGCGAAGCCTTGCTCGGGCCGGATTCGATAGTAGTAGAGCTCCTCCAGGGCGCGTTCTCGCGGCGGATCGTCGGTGTCGTGCTTGTGGGGGGGGAAGGTCGACCAGTGGCCGGCCGGCGTGAAGACCTCTACCAGGATCAGCCGGGCCGCCGGGTCCTGCTCGGCTACGATCCAGTGGATACGCCGTTCGGTGACGCCTGACCCCCGCGTCTCAACCCGCACGTCATCCGGGCGGATCAGGCGGGGCGGCAGTTCGGACTGGGCCGGCGCCGAGACGATGGCCAGGTCGCAGGGGCTCTCCGCGCCCAGGTCGTATGGGATTCCCGGGGGGAGCAGCAGGGCAAAGGGCTTGCCATCCCAGACATCTACGCGTCCGCCGACCGTTCCAAAGCCCTCGACGGTCGCCCGCCCTCCCAGCCAGATGAGGGCGGTCTCTTCGGCCTTGGTGTGAGAGGCCAGCCTGGCCCCCGCCTCGAGATGGACGATCTTGAAGGACAGGTACCGCCAGTCTGCGCTGTCTGGGGTTACGCCCTCGGCCGCGTTTCGCACCGGATCAGACGGGCCCACGGTCATGCCTCAGACCCCGCGGGCACGCAGGAATGCTCGGTTGCGGACTTGATCGCGCGCTGCGCGATCCGCTGGATCACTGGGGGCCGGGATGGTGTCCTGTTCCACGACCAGCCAACCCTGGTAGTGACGAGTCTTGAGGCCCTCGAGGACGCCATCGACGGCCAGGTCTCCCTCCCCCAGCGGGCAGAAGGCCCGGCGCCGCCAGACCTCCATCATGGGCGCCTGCTCTCGAACGATGGCATCGACAACCGACAGCCTGACATCTTTGAGGTGCAGGTGATTGATCCGGCTGCCCCAGTCGCCGAGGGCTTGCACGGGGTCGCCGCCGCCCAGCAGCAGGTGACCGGTATCGAGACACAGGCCGACCTCGGTGCGCCGCAGCAGCTCCTCGATCTCCCAGGGCGCCTCCACGTACGTGCCAGCGTGATGGTGGAAGCTTGGTTCGTAGCCGCGGCGGCGACAGGCCTGGACCGCCTGGGCGACGCCCTCCGCCAGCCGCGCCCAGCCGGCCGCGTCTAACCCCAGCGAGCGGTCGCGGTGAGCTCGGCCCGGCGCGGAGCGGCGCGCATGCGAGCCCGCGTCAGCCAGGGTCGGTCGGGAAGGCGGCGCACCGTCGGCGCGTGATCCCGCCGCGTCGAAGATGTCCAGCAGCGCCTCCAGCTCACCGATCGCCCCCGGCAACCCGTCCGGCTGGCTGAAAGGGAGCGCTGCGTAGCCACCGGCCAGTCGCAGGCGCCGGTCGGCCAGCCGGCCGGGCAGCTCCTCGATGGTCCCCAGGTATCCCGGCGGACCGAGGTCGATCCCGTCGTAGCCGGCTCGGGCGACGGCGTCCAGGACGGCGGTGCCGGGCGGGACGTTCGGGTTGACGCCAACCGTGACCTCAAAAGCGCCGAAGCTGACCGGCGCGTTGGCCACCATAACGCCAGAGTTTCGGTGCTCGTCCGTCACGGTGTTTTCGCCAGCGGGTTGACCCCGCTTCGAGGTCGGAGTATAGTCGCCCGTTGAACTTTGGCCAATGGACGCGTGCGAGTCGGCGTGGTGGGGTGTGGCCTGGTGGCCCAGGTTATGCACCTCCACTATCTGCGCGAGCTGGCAGACCGCTTCGAGATCGCGGCCATCTGTGACCTCTCCCCCACCGTCCTGGACCGGGTGGGACAGGAGTATGGCGTGGCGCGGCGGTTCTCCGACTGGCGGCAGCTGCTGGCCGAGCCGCTGGACGCGGTCCTGGTGCTGACCTCGGGCAGCCATGCGCCGATTGCGATCGCCGCCGCCGAGGCACGCCGTCACGTATTCATCGAAAAACCGATCGCGCTTTCGAAGGCCGAGGGCGACGAGATCGTCGCCGCGGGCCGCAAGGCTGGGGTCCAACTGATGGTCGGCTACATGAAGCGCTACGACCCGGCCGTCGAGCGCATGCGGGAGGAGCTGCCGGCATTGGCGGACCTCCGAGGCGTGATCACCACCACCCTGGAGTCGCCCTTTCGACCCTATGTCAGCCACTACCCGCTGGTCACCGGCACCGACGCGGACAAGGCGACCCTCAAGGCTCTCCAGGCGGACGATGATCGACGAGTCGGGCTCGCCATCCCCACCGAGGACCCCCTGGTCCGGCGCGTATACCGACGATTTCTGCTAGACAGCATGGTCCATGACCTCAACCTGGTGCGGGGATTGCTGGGCGAGCCCGATCGCCTCGAGTACGCCCGGCTGGCGGAAGAAGGGGTGGTCGCCGTCTTCGCCTTCGGGAAGGTGCGCTGGGCGATGCACTGGGTCAACCTCATGGACGGCATGGCCCGCTACCGGCAGGAGTTCGCCTTCTACAGCCCCAGCCGGCGCGCCACGCTGGTGTTCCCCTCGCCCTTCCTGCGCAGCATGCCCACCCAGCTCGTACTCGAGGCCGGCGCCAGTGACGGATCGAGGACCTGGCAGACGGTGGAGACCGTGTCCTACGAGGAAGCGTTCAAACGGGAGCTGGTGGAGTTCTATGAGTGCATCGCCGCCGATCGCGAACCCCGCACCACGGCCGCGGACGGCGTGCGCGACGTCGCGCTCTGCCAGGCGTTGGTGACCGCGCACCTGAACGGCAGAGGGATGGCGCTCTCGGCGAGTTGATCAGCGAACCGGTGCGCTCCGCAGCTCGGGCAGGGCTTCCGCGGCGGCCGTGGCGGCGCGAGCCGGCTCCGGTCCGGCCAGCCCGATGATCTGCTCGGTGAACCCCAGCTCGAAGTAGCGAGCCACGGTGTCCACGAGCTGGTGACGGTCGCGGCCGTCCCACATGTGTTGGGCCGAGCGGCGGACTGCGGCGGGGTCACGGCCCGCCTGCCGGCAGGCCTCATCCAGCCTGCGGTTTCGCTCGGCGGCCTCTTCCAGGCTGGACGCGCCGGTGACGTTCCAGACATCGGCATACTGCGCCACCACCGCCATCATCTGTTCGCCGCCGGCGCCAATCCAGATCGGCGGGTGGGGCTGCTGCAGCGGCTTGGGGTTGGCAATGGCGTCCTTATGGTGGTAGTAGCGACCGGTGAATGTCGTCCGGTCCTGGGTCCACAGCGAGGTGATCACCTGCAGCGACTCGCGCAGCCGCCCGACCCGGTGGTCGAGCCCCTCGATGCCGTACATCTGGTGCTCGATCTCGGCCCAGGCCGCGCCGATGCCGAACTCCAGCCGGCCACCGGAGAGGTGGTCGACGGTGACCGCCATCTTGGCCAGCAGGGCCGGGTGGCGATAGGTGTTGCCCGTGACCAGGCAGCCGATCCGGACGCGGCGGGTCGCCTGCGCCATGGCGGCCAGCAGGGTCCAGCCTTCGTAGACCGGCCGGTCGGGCCCGCCCGCCCCGATAGAGGCGAGGTGATCGAAGTCCCAGACATGGTCGAAGCCCCCTTCGTCGGCGATCCGCCAGACGTCGCGCAGGGCCTCGATGGTGGTGCCCTGCCCGGAGAGTTTCAAGCCGACGCGAAGCGGATGCGCCATGGGTCGAGCCTAAAGGATGGTGATGCTGGTCGGCCGCCGGGCAATACGAAGATGCCCCCCAACTCCCGACCAACCGGCCTCCAGTCCGGCTGAAAGGATCGACCGAGCTTCGCGTTTACCGGGCAGCCGTGCGCAGCCTGTTGGGCAGCCTGGTCCAGGCGGTAATCCGCTTCTGCTGCTTTTTGTTTGGCCGCTGCGTCGATCGGAGCCGCGTCCCCTGGCTGGACGGGCCGACCGGCCCGCCACGGATCGGGGCGGGCTTCCATCGCTCGGTCGCCAGTGACGCCCAGCTCGAGGTGCGGACCGACCGCGACCTCGGGCTGCTGCAGGACTTTTCACTTCTCGACGGCGACGGCTTCGACTCGCGTCACCTGCACCCGACCGTGCGCGACTTCTACGAGCACACCGGCCGCTATCACCTCGATGTCTGGTCGCAGTGGTCGCCGCTCTTCTGGCCATTCGGCTGGGCGTTGATCACCTTCGTCAGCCGCCAGATGGACCAGCTCAATTTCCCGATGTACCCGATCGAGACCGCCCAGGGGATGACCAGCCAGATCGAGCAGCTGGTGGAACCATCGGGACGGGTGGCGTTTACCAGCTGGCTGCGCCGGAACGTGGGCAGCGGCGCCGTCATCTACTCGGGCTTCTATTCGATCGCCACACCGCCCGGGCACGGGCCGTGTGTCAAGACCGTGTTTCCGGTAGTGCGCGGCAACGCCACCGTGCTGCTTCGGCCCGAAGCCCAGGCCGATGGCTCGCTGAGGCTGATCTCGTCCGGCCGCCGGTTCGGGGACGCCGGCTTCTACCGGATCATCGAGGCCGGACCCGGACGCGTTCGGGCCTGGTACGTCCGCGGTCTTACCGAGCTCTTCCACGTCTACCCCCACGGCGATGGGTCGGTGCGCACCGACCACGTCGTGCGCTGGTGGGGTCTCCCGGTGCTCCAGCTGCACTACCGCATCACGCCGCTCCAAGAACAGCGCGCCGCTTAGTGCGCCCTGACCTGGCAGACGCGAATGGACTCTGGTGGAGGGTCAGTTAGGGCGGCGGCCAGGGGCATCCGTGGCGGCGATCTTGGTCACACGCAGCGGCACGGCGGCCAGCTCCTGGCCGTCGACGACGATGGAGAAAGTGTGTTCGCCGGCTATGCGCAATTGCACGCCCTGGAAGTTGAGCACGGACTGGAAAGTCACCGGCGCCGTGGGGGCCTGGAGATTCCGCTGCGGATTCGCCTCGATCGTCATCGCCTGGAGGAATGGAGCGCCCGTGCTGTCCTGCGCGCGGATTTCTATCGCGTAGGTGCGGCCCGTCTCAGTGGCCGCGAACTGCAGATTCATCACCAACGACAGGTGCGGATGACGCGCCGGCAGAACCGAGGCATAGATGGTGTCGAAGCCACCGCCAAGCACGTAGATCTTGCCGTCGGGATGCGCGAGGGCGAAGTCGGCCAGGAAGGCGAATTGGAGCTTCATCAAGCCTCCGGGGCTCAGACGGCCCGGGTCGGTGTGGTGAGGACGATGTCAATAGTACTGGCTGACCGGCTGGCACCGGCCGGCACACTAGGATGACAGTCGTGGACCGACTGCCGTACGCCGTCATGGAAGCTGCGGTGATCGCCCTCTTCGTGGGCTACGCGCGATTCGCGTGGCGCACCGGCGGCCGGCGCCGCCTGCTGGAGCTGGTGAGCGCCGTCCCCTACGGGTTGCTGCTGGAGCAGGGCGACATCACGATCTTTGGCACCTACGCCTACAACCAGCACTTCCTGCTGAAGCTGGGCGCGGTGCCGCTGGTCATCGCCCTCGCCTGGGCGATGATCATCAACTCGTGCATGTTCGTCTCGGACGCCTTCGGCGTTTCGCCGCGGCTGGCCCCGTTCACCGACGCGCTCCTGGCCATCATCCTGGACCTGTCCTTCGACGCCATCGCCATCCGGCAGGGACTGTGGCACTGGAAGCTCGGCCTCACCCAGGGCTTCTTCGGCGTACCCGCCGGCAACTACTATGCCTGGCTGTTCGTCGCCTTCGGGTTCAGCGCCTGGACCCGCCTGAACCGGCGAACGGATCCGCGCCAGCGGGGCAACTGGCGCCAGCTGCTCGTGCCCCTGCCGGCCTATGCCACGCTCCTGGCTGCCCTGGTTCCGTTCATCGTCCTGGAAAAGGCGTTCTTCAATCGCCCTGGGGGCGGCTTTCCCACCTTCATTGGCACGCTGGCCGTCTTTGCCATCGTGGGCGGGCGTCCGCTGTTGCGCCGGCCCCCGGCCCTGCCGCCCGTGTGGGCCATGCCCCTGCTCCCCCGGTTGGCCATGCACGTTTACTTCATCGGCGCCGGCCTGCTGCTCGGGATCTTCTGGCGGTTTCCAGTCCTGCTCGCCGCATCGGTCAGCATGCTGGTAGTCGACCTGTGGGTCACCGGGCGCCGGCCGGACCGTGCTGTGCTCGACAAATCCGCCGTCGCATGACAGACGAGGAGGTCGTTGATTGCAGGTTAGATCGTGCGTATCTGGAAGGGGTACGGGAGAGAAGCCGGGGTCGACCGCTACTTCCGCGAGCACTTCCCAAACTCGGTCCTGCCGCAGCTCCGCTCGATCCATGGCTTTGTCGGCGCCAAGGTGTTGACCCGAGCAGGACAAGGCGAAACCGAGATGCTCGTCGCGACGACGTGGGAATCGATCGACTCCGTAAAGGCGTTCGCAGGTGAACACTACGAACAGGCGGTCGTTGAGCCGGTGGTCCATGACCTTCTGACTCGCTTCGATAAGCGAGTGACCCACTTCACCGTTGCGCTCGACGCTTGACCATCGATCCCGGACGCCGCGTCCGGTCCACGCCGGCAAGTGCTTCAGGCAATCTTTAGCCCACCTTTAGCCGCCCGTCAGGCCAGAGTGCGACGCTGCCCACAACTCCTGACCGCCCCGCTCGCGAGTCCGGGACAGGGGGCAGGCGGGGCCCTCCTCCGATTGGGCTGGCGCGGGGGCGCGGCGTGTGATACCACGGGTGCGGAGACAAGGGCTATGGCGACGAAGGTGCTGCTCATCGACGACGACCCCAAGATCGTCCCGCTCTTGCAGCGAGGCCTGGCGTTCGAGGGGTTCGAGGTGGTGACTGCCATGGATGGGGGCGCCGGGCTCGCGGCCGCGATCACCCATCACCCGCAGATAGTCCTGCTCGACATCGCCATGCCGGGGCCGGATGGGTTCGAGGTCTGCCGGCGGCTGCGGCTCGCCCACGACGTTCCCATCATCATGCTGACCGCCCGCGATGACGTCGTCGACAAGGTAACCGCCCTCAACCTGGGTGCCGATGACTACGTGGCCAAGCCGTTCGCCTTCGACGAGCTGGTCGCCCGGATCCGCGCCGTGCTGCGCCGTCACCAGAGCGGTGACGAGCCGCTGGCCTACGCCGACCTGGTCGTCGACCCGCGGACCCGGGAGGCCCGGCGTGGCGACGAGGCCCTGGATCTGACCGCCCGCGAGTTCGACCTCTTCCTTTTCTTCATGCGCCACCCGCGTCAGGTCCTCACTCGCGAGCAGCTCCTCGAACGGGTCTGGGGTTACGAGGCCGACGCGGACAGCAACGTTGTCGAGGTCCATGTCGGGCACCTGCGGCAGAAGCTCGAGGCGGGTGGCGGGTCGCGCCTGATCCAGACCATTCGAGGGATCGGCTATGCGCTTCGTGGGTAAGCCGCTGGACATCCGAACCCGGCTCGCCCTCTGGTTCACCGTGATCCTGGCGGTCGTGCTGGCCGCGTTGAGCCTGGCCGTTTATCAGCTCACCCGAGAGAGCTTGCTCCGGGAAGTGCAGCAAGACGTCCGGCAGCGGGCGGCTTTGATTGCCGCCGCCGCGCCCACTCCGCTGGAGGCCTCGAACACCGATGTCTTCAGTGCGCCCGACGTGTTTGTGGAGATCCTCGATCCGAGCGGGCACGTGCTGGGGAGCTCCAGCAACCTGGGTGGGCGCAACCTGCCCTTCCTGCGGAGTGCCATACAGGGCGACCAGGTGGGCGAGGTCCGCGTTGGCGGCCGGCCGCTCTTTCTGTACGGCCGCCCGGTGGTGTCACAGGGCACGCTGCAGGGTTACGTGCTGGTTGCCCGCTCGCCGGTCACCATCTATCGGGCGCTTGGACGGCTACGCTCCTTCCTCTACCCCGGGGCTGCCCTCGCGCTGGTCCTCGCCGGGCTCTGCGGCTGGTGGCTGGTGCGTCATGCCATCCGGCCGCTGGAACGGGTGGCGACGTCGGCAGCCGAGATCGCGGCAGCCCAGGACCACACCCGCCGCCTCGGCTATCGCGGACCGGACGACGAGATCGGCCGGCTGGCTGCCACCATTGACGGCATGCTCGCCGCGCTGGAGCGGGCCCACCACGAGCTGGAGCGGGCCCACAGCGCCCAGCGGCTCTTCCTGGCGGACATCTCGCACGAGCTGCGCACGCCGCTGACGATCATGCTCTCGTCCCTGGACCTGCTGGGTCGCCCGGGGGCGACGGATCCGGAGTTCCAGACCAAGGCGCTCGCCGACATGCGGGTGGAGGCCGGGCGGATGGCGCGCATGGTGACCCAGCTGCTGATCATGGCCCGTTCCGACGCTGGGGCAGCGGTCGCCCGCCAGCCGGTTCTGATCGTCGACACGCTCTCCGATGCCTGCCGCCAGCTGAGCCCAGACGGCGGCGTGACGCTGCGCTGCCATGGGCTGGAGGCGCTGGACCAGGCGGTGGTGCAGGGAGACCCCGATTACCTGCGGCAGCTGTTTTTGATCCTCCTGGATAACGCCTTCAAGTACACGCCGCCCGGTGGGCAGGTCGATGTGAGCGGCTCCGTCCGCGACGGAGCCGTGGCGATCACGGTCGCCGACACCGGCATCGGCATCGAGCCGTCCGAGCTCCCGCACATCTTCGACCGTTTCTACCGAGCCGGCAACGTCCGCTCCCACGAAGGCATGGGACTCGGCCTGGCCATCGCCCGACATATCGCCACGCAGCACGGCGGGATGATCGAGGTCAAGAGCGAGCCGGGGCAGGGCAGCCGCTTCACGGTTACCCTGCCGCTGGCTGTCGGGGAAGCGTCAGGGGAGCGTCAATCGCCCTCCTGAAAGAAGCGCCCGTTCCGCTCGCGGCCGATCTCGGCGAAGCGCTGCACGGTGGTGGCGTTCGAGACGAAGCTGAAGCCCGGCTCCTGGGCTGACCAGGTGATGGTGGCGCCGCACTCGTGATACTCGCCCGCGAAGCCGGCGACAAAGTCTCGGATTTTGGTGTCAGCCGTCCGCCCGCTCCATTCGATGTCCATCGAGACCGTCGCCGGCAAGTCGACCACGCCCGGTAGGAAGTCCGGGATGGGGAACCTGGTCAGCCGCCATGAGGCGCGGACCGCTCCTAGGTCGATCGCGACGCTGTCCATCGGGATGGCCTTCGTCCAGAAGAGACCGCTGGGAGCGACCAGCTCATTGAAATCGTGAATGTGTCCTGTGCCCACCGGGCCAGTCCAGAGATCCAGTCAAAAGACGCCGAACGCGCCGCGGTGCAGGGCACCATCGACGCCGACGTACTCACCGAGCAGGAAGCGGTTGTCGATGCTGAAATTCAGCGGGGTGCCATCGGCAGCGGTCCCGGTCCCGAACACCTGGGCGATGCCGACGAAGCCGTTGAAATCGGTGATCGTTGACACCTCCTTGCCCCTACCAGGGAAGAAATGGTGGGTTCCCCGATCGCCGTTGGGGATGGGGACCGGCTCGACCGTGCTGCCACCCTCATCGGCAAACACCAACGGGGCGGCCAGCAGGCCCGAGCCCAGGACGGCACCGCCTGCCGTGGCGCCCATCGCGCCGCGCAGCAATTGCCGGCGCGAAACCCGGTGTGCCCACAGGCGATTGTCCATCGTCGTTGCGGACAACGGATCGGAAATCTCCATGGCGTTGCCTCCTTGGTGGGTGACCAGATTGCGATCGCTACCCGGTGAAGTGCTCCACGAGGGTCAACTGGGCGTTCGTGCTGTTGGCGTAGAAACCCACTGCCCAGACGTCATTGCTGGCGACGCCGGCGACGGCATCGAGGACATTCTGGCTGGTGCTCGCGTTGGCGCTGGAGACAACGCTCCACGAACTGCCGTTCCAGTTCTCGGTCAGGGTCAGGGTTGTTCCGGGGGCTCCGGAGGTTCCGACGGCCCAGACGTCAGTAGACGAAAGCGCGGCCGTTCCCTGGAAGGTGTCGTAGCCCGTGGGACTGAGGCTGTTGGTCTGGACCCACGAGGTGCCGTTCCAGCGGTAGGCCAGCGTGTAGGGGCCGTAGTAACACACGCAGCCACTGTCGTAGTACCTGTTCGAGCCCACCGCCCAGACATTGTCAGCGCCTGCTGCCGATGCGGCGACAAAGGTCTGAGCGCCGAAGAGGAAGACGACGCTCCACGATGTCCCGTCCCAATGGAAACTGTCGCCATCGCCGACCGTCCAGACATTGTTGCTGGCCACCGCGGCCACCCCGAACCGCGAGCTCGACCACCAGTTCTGGCTCACTGCCGGCGCCGCGACGATGGACCAGGCGCTCCCGTTCCAGTGCTCGAGATTCGCCTTGCCGGAGTACGACGCAAGGTCCGGTGGCTCTCCGCCCACCGCCCAGACGTCGCTACTCGAGATCGCCGCCACAGCGTTGAGGGAGGGGCTTATGGCTGGGCCGGGCGGGGTTGGCGAGGGGACGATGCTCCAGGTGCTGCCGTTCCAGTGCTCGGCCAGCGTGGCGTAACCGGGCGAGGTGTTCCCGTTCGCGCTGAAGCCCACCGCCCAGACATCATTGCTCGCCACGGCGGCCACTCCCAGAAGCGCGCTCTGGGTCCCGGTACCCGGTGCGTTAGGCGTCGGCACGACGCTCCAGCTGCTCCCGTTCCAGTGCTCCGCCAGCGTGCTCGCACTCGCCTGACCAACGGCCCAGACGTCGGTGGATGAGATCGCCGCAACTGCGCGTAGCTTGTTGGAGGAGGGATCGGGATTGGGGCTGCTGACAATCGACCAACCGGCGGTTGGCGTCGGACTCGGTGTTGGTGACGGCGTTGGGGTCGGAGTTGGGGTCGGAGATGGTTTCGGACGGGCCTGGGACGCAACGGCGCCGGCAGGGAGAAGTGTCAGGAGGATCAGGACCGCCCCCACGACGATCAGCGATGTCACGCGCAAGCCTCTCATTGGTCGACCCTCCCTATTCGGCCAGACAGATAAGGAGGATGGACTTCAAAGCTGAAGCAGCAGGAAAGCCTGCTTAAAGAGTTGCTGAAGGCCCCCCATGCCACATCCGGTCGCGTTACCCCGACAACTCGTTAAAGGTGGAGGACGGCGCCGAGCGCCAAGCGAACGGACGCGCAGCTGGCCGGGCCTTTGCCATTCGTTGTCCACTCTGCCTCTTCGGATGGTCGACTGCGTTCGGGGCATGACAAGGCGTCCGGCGGCCGGGGTACGGATCGTTAGGGGGCCCGCAACACAGGGCTGTTACGCTCGCGTCGATTCCGATGTCTGAAACATCATCGAAGCGTCACATCGACAAGTTGCCGATGCGTCTCTGCAGCGTCAGCGTCCTCCTGGTTGCCCTCGGGTTGGTGCTGGCCGGGCCGGCCAACGTGCGGCCGCGGCCGGGAACGCCTGCCCCCAGCGCCGCCGCGACCGTGTCCCTGGGCAATCCCGTCGCGGTCTCCTGGGGGAGCTGCCGCGAGCGCCACGATGCAGAGGCGTAGGCTTCTGCCAGGGGCGGCCAGCCGCCCTCGAGCGGCGGCGCCTGTCGGTGCCGGCCTGTCCTGACGTGCGACAGGGGTCAGGGCGAGGTGAAGCGCGACCCCGCCGCGATCAGCTCGACCGTGCCCAGCCGATCGGTGCGCAGGACCGTGGCAGGGGCGAGGTCGCGGATGAAGGCGTGTGCGGGCAAGCCATCGCGGCTCTGGCTGGCCACCTGGATGACGGCCAGGTCGCCTCGGTCCGGCGGCGCCCACGCCTGTGGGCCGCCGTCGGTGAAGATCGCTGACTGAACGCCGGTCGGATATCCCGACCACCCGGTATCGGGCGGAATGATGGCCAGCGCCGCGCCACCGGCGTCCACCAGCCAGGTGCGGCCGTCCGCCGCCAGCCGAAGGGTGACGCCGTCGACCACGGGCGGCACCGGGTCGGCGCTGACGCGAATGCCGGCCTGGCGGGCAGCATTGACGGTGGCGAGCAGCGTCGGGCTCCACGCCCCGGAATCGGTCACCAGCAGCTGCGCAATGTCGAACCGCCGCATCACCGCCGGCGCGGCCCCCACCTGGGCCCGCCGGCCGCCGGTCAGGATCCAGAGCCTGAGGCCGCGCGCGGTGGGCGGCAGCACGCGGCCCACGGCCTGGGCAAATCGGTCGGGGTCCGCGCCGCCATCGAACAGGATCTGCTGGCCACCCGCCGTCCGGATCAACACGCCGGAACCGGTGCCCACGTCCAGGGCGTAGACATGGACCTGGCCATCAGGCTGGACCAGGAGCAGAGCGCCCACGATCAGCGCCAGTCCGCCCAGTCCGGCCCAGACGCGGCGCTGCCAGAAGAACCGTCGCAGCTTGAGGGCCGCCAGGCCGCCGCCGTTGAGGATGGCCGCCGCCGCGATCCAGCGCGGCGGAAAGTAGGGCATGGTCAGATTGGCGCCCGGCACGACGGCGGTGGTTTCGATGACGCGCTCGAACCAGGTGATGATCAGACCGGCCAGCTGCAGCACCGGCCACCCGGCCGCCTGCCACGCCGCCGCCAGGATGGCGCCGGATCCGCCGATGACCATGACGGCAGGGAGCAGGGGGAGCACCAGCGCGTTGGCCACCGGCGCCACCAGCGACACCTGGTGAAAGCTGGCCAGCATCAGCGGCCAGGTGGCGGCCTCGGCGGCCAGGGTGGCCGCGAAGGGATCGCGAAACAGGGTGGGGAAGAACGGCAGCCGGGCCGCAATGGCGTCCGTCAGCCCGGCGATGCCCAGCGTCCCGGCGAAGGACAGCTGAAAGCTGACGTCGCGAGCCAGCGACGGGTCCAGCCCGAGCATGAGGGCGGCCGTGAGCGCCATCGACACGACCACCTGGGCGTCGCGGCGCAGCATGCCGGCCAGTACCACCAGGCCGCCCATGGCCGCGGCCCGGAGCGCCGCCGCCGAGGCGCCGCTGACCAGGGCGTAGGTGAGCATGGCTCCCAGGGCGACGGCGGGGGCGATGCCGGGCGCCAGCCGGCCGACGCCCTGGTGGACGATGCGGGCCAGCAGCGAGACCTTGAGCCCAGAAATGACCACGATGTGGATCAGGCCGCAGGCGATCATCTGTTGCTCCAGCGCCCGGGGCAGCGCTTGCCGGTACCCGAACACCACCCCCAGCAGCAGGGCGGCTTGCGGTTCGGGTAAGGCGCGATCGATACCGTCCACCAGGGCATGGCGGACGGCGAAGATCGCGGCGTGCAGCGGATCACCGGCGTGCGGCAGGACGCGGACCAGATGCGGCGACTGGAGGATGCCACTGATGCCGTGGTCCGCCAGGTAGCTGGCGTAGTCGAAGGTGTCGAAGCGGGGCGGCGCCTCGAGCCGGCCGGTCAACAAGACGAGGTCGCCGTAGTGCACCACCGGCGCGCCATACACGGTGGCCAGCACGCGGGTGTGGAGGGTCGCGACCCGTACCACCAGCCGAGTGCCGTGCCGGTGGGTGACCGGGTCGTCGTCGACCTGGCCGGCGACGGTCGTCTGTTGGCCGCGCAGTTCGGCGGCCAATGCTGGGGTTGAGGACAGATTGCCACGCACCACGCCCAGGCCCAGCGCGACCGCCGCCGCCAGCGCGACCATGGCCATGGATCGCTGAATCACGGAGACCACTAGCGCGATCAGAAACGCCAGGGCCACCAGCGCCCAGGCAGGCGGGCGGAGCAAGACCATGACCAGGATGCCCACGCTCCAGGCGGTGAGCACCAGCGCACCGATCCACCAGGGAAGGCTCACGGCACGGTGAGGGACTTCTGGAGCTGTTTGTAGAGGGTGCTGTCGACGCCCAGGGCGCTCTTCAGCTCCGACAGGCGCTGAAAGCCACCGTAGGTTTCGCGGTAGCTGATGATGGCGTCGGCCAGTCCGTCGTCCATTCCGGCCACGGCCAGCAGCTGGTCGCGGGTGGCGGTGTTGATGTCCAGCCCAGCCTTCTTGTTGCCCTTGCAGCCCTGGCCTCGCGCCGGCACCCGGTACTCCTTGCCGTCGCGCAGATGCGCCGCCAGGTTGGGCAGACAGGCGGAATCGGCGTCCTCGGTGATGCCGCCGGCTGCCACGATGGCGTCCGACACCCGCTGCGTCGGCTGCAGCCGGTAAAGGCCGGGATGGACGACGGCCCCGCTGACGTAGACGACGACCCAGTGCTCGCGAGCGCTCTCGATCTCGTCGAGGCTCAAGCTGGCGGTAGTCGTCATGGTCGAGCCCGCGTCCCGCGGCCAGGCCATCCAGGCCGCCGCGGCGACGATCAGGGCCGCCAGCGCCAGGGCCAGTCGCCAGTCATTCCGATACAGCCAGCCGCGACCTCGCTGGGCGATCTGCCACCAGTTCGTCATTTCGCTAGCGAATAAAACAAGGGACGTGCGGGTGTCATCGAGTGGACCTCAAATTTGCTAGCGGGTGACCAGGTTGATCAGCCGGTCCTGGACATAAATCGCTCGGGCCACCAGGCGGCCGGCCAGCGACCGCTGGACCTTCTCGCTCTCCAGCGCCCGGGCGTGGGCGCGCGCCTGGTCGACGCCGGCTGGGACCGGGATCCGGTCGCGGACCTTGCCGTCGACCTCGACCACCAGCAGGACCGTGTCGCGCTTGAGCAGGGCCTGGTCGACCTCGGGCCAGGCAGCAAAGGCCACCAGGCCCTTCTGACCCTGGCGTGCCCAGAGCTCTTCCGCCAGGTGGGGGGCAAACGGCGCCAGCAGACGGGTGAGATCGCGCGCCACGCCGTCCCAGCCAGCATCGCGGACACCGCCCGACTGGAGGTAGCTCTGCATGGTGTTGGCCAGCTCCATCAGGGCGGACATGGCGGTGTTGAAGTGGAAGCCCTCCACGTCGCGAGTGACCTTGTCGATCACCTCGTGCAGTTTTCGGATGAGGTCCGCCGAGGACACTGGGGCCAGGTCCGGGCGCGGCTCGATGCTGTCGCCGACGACCAGGCGCCAAACACGGTGCAGGAACTTGGCGACCCCCTCCACCCCCCGGTCGTTCCATTCCGCATCCAGCTCGGGCGGCCCGATGAACAGCTCATAGATCCGGCCGGTATCGGCCCCATAGGCTTCGACGATGTAGTTCGGCTCAACGCCGTTGCCCTTCGACTTGGACATGGCGGACCCGAAGCGGAGGAGCATCCCCTGCGAAAAGAGGGCAGCGAAGGGCTCGTCCACCGAGACCATGCCGGCGTCGAACAGCACCTTCATGAAAAACCGGGCGTAGAGCAGGTGGAGGATGGCGTGCTCGATGCCCCCCGTGTACTGGTCGACCGGCATCCAGTAGTCGACCTTGCGCTTGTCGAAAGGCTGCGTGTCGTCCGGCCCGGTCGCCATCCGCAGGAAGTACCAGGAGGAGTCGACGAAGGTGTCCATGGTGTCGGTCTCGCGCTTGGCGGGCTTGCCGCACCGGGGACAAATGGTGTCGACGAACTGGGGCATGTGCATCAACGGGTTCTGGCCGTCCGACCGGAACTGGACGAAGGGGGGCAGCTCGATGGGCAGGTCGGCTTCGGGGACCGGCACGATGCCGTGGTCCGGGCAGTAGACGATCGGGATGGGCGTTCCCCAGTAGCGCTGCCGCGAGATCAGCCAGTCGCGCAACCGGTAGGTGACGGTGGGCGTGCCGAGGCCGCGGCGCTCGGCCTCCGCGGTGATCCGGGCTAGGGCCTCCGCGCTCGGCAGACCGCTGTACGGCCCGGAGTTGACGGCGTAGCCCTCGGCCAGACCCAGTTCCATGGCCCCCTGGGGAACGCCGATCGGTTCCGGCCTGGCGCTGACGACTTCCCGGATGGGGAGCCCATGCTGGGTGGCGAAGTGAAAGTCGCGGGCGTCGTTGCCCGGCACGCCCATGATGGCCCCCGTGCCATAGGTGGCCAGGACGTAATCGGCCACCCAGATGGGGACCCGCTCGTTGGTAAAGGGATTGCGGGCGTAGGCGCCGGTGAAGACGCCGGTCTTCTCGTGCTCGGTGGACAGGCGCTCGACTTCGGTCTCCGTCCGGGTTTTCTCCAGGTAGGCGTCCACCGCGGCGCGCTGGGCGGGGGTGGTGATGGCCGGGACCAGGGGATGCTCCGGCGCCAGCACCATGAAGGTCACGCCGTAGATGGTGTCCATCCGGGTGGTGAAGACGCGGATCGGCGGGTGGTCGCCCTCCACCGGGAAGTCGAATTCCGCCCCCTCGCTGCGGCCGATCCAGTTGGTCTGCATGACCTTGACCCGCTCCGGCCACCGGTCGAGGCGCTTGAGTCCCTCCAGCAACCGGTCGGCATAGGCGGTGATCTTGAAGAACCACTGCTCCAGGTCGCGCTTGGTGGGCGGCGTGCCGCACCGCCAGCACCGCCCGTTGACGATCTGCTCGTTGGCGAGGACGGTGTTGTCTTTCGGGCACCAGTTCACTGGCGCAAGTTTCTTGTAGGCCAGGCCGCGTTCGAAGAACTTGAGGAAGAGCCACTGGTTCCACCGGTAGTAGTCCGGGTTGCAGGTGGTGACCTCGCGCTCCCAGGCGTACATGACGCCCATGATGTTGAGCTCGCCCTTGGAGATCTCGATGTTCTGCTCCGTCGAGATCCGCGGCGGGATGCCGCTCTGGATGGCCGCGTTCTCGGCGGGCAGCCCGAACGCGTCCCAGCCAAACGGGTTCAGCACGTTGAAGCCCCGCATGACCTTGTAGCGGGCGAAGGCGTCGCCGAAAACGTAGTTCCGGAAGTGCCCCATGTGCAGCGGGCCCGACGGGTAGGGGAACATAACCAGGTTGAAGAACTTGGGCTTGCTGGGATCTTCGGTGACCCGGAAGAGACCGGCCTTGTGCCAGGCGGCGCGCCACCGCGGCTCGATTGCCTGCGGATCGTAGGTGGGGATAGCGGTGTTGGCCATATGTCAGGGGGAATGTTGTGGAGCCGAGCGGATTCGAACCGCTGACCTATTGCATGCCATGCAATCGCGCTCCCAGCTGCGCCACGGCCCCACGCTCGCGAAGTGAGGAACCAGTGTAGCAAGTCGTCCCTAAGGTCCTCCCCGTGCGGGCGGAAGGTAGGGTGGGGGTGTTTCCAGCATGGCCGCTTACCCCTGCAGTTTAACACAATGCTGTAGTAGTGTCTGAGCAAGCATCGGGCGGCCGACCCTATGATGTGACGGCCGTGACTCAACCGTTGTGGGCTCCCTGGCGCATGACGTTCATCGGCGCGCCGCGCCCCCCGGGGTGCTTCCTGTGCGAGGCTGGCCAGGCGGCGCCGAGCGAGGACGCCACCCTCCTGGTGGTGGCGCGGGAAGCCTACGCCTTCGCCCTGCTCAACCGGTATCCGTACAACACCGGCCACCTGATGGTGGCGCCCTATCAGCACACGGGCGATCTGGCGAATCTCTCCAGCCAGGTGGCGGCGGCGGTCACCACCCTGAGCCAGCGGGCGCTGCGCGTTCTGTCGGCGGCCCTGGCGCCGGAAGGTTACAACCTGGGGTTCAACCTCGGCCAGATGGCCGGCGCCGGCGTGGCCGACCACCTGCACCAGCATGTGGTCCCCCGCTGGAGCGGCGACACCAACTACATGCCGGTGCTGGCCGAGGTCAAGGTCCTCCCGGAGCACATCGAGGCCACCTACGTAAAACTCCGTGCCGTTTTCGACCAAACGGCCTGAGTCCCGCACGTTCGTCGTAACCGGGCTCGCAAGCGCTCCCGTTCAGGCTGAACTCCCGGATGGACCACATGCCACTTGCAATGGGCCAGATGGCCGACAAAACGGCGCTGGCCAGCCCGTCCCGTCATCGGTGCATGCACCGGAGCGCCCGCCTGTCCGGCAGGGCGGGTCAGGCGGTCATCGAGTACACAATGCTCCTGGTCATGCTG
>WNFE01000608.1_pt1 | contig 25380 bp, 31 predicted proteins | sample 5400451 | NCBI WGS metagenome assembly WNFE01 (sample SAMN13153344, study PRJNA577476) | soil metagenome | isolation source: 200 cm saprolite under Douglas fir tree site 2 hole 2 | place: USA:California | collected 2015-04-18
AGCGGGTCGGTAAGTCGGCCCAGCTCTTTGAGGAGATCCCCCCGCGTCACAATGCCCACCAGCGCGCCGTCTTGCACGATGGGCAGCCGCCCGACGTGATGCTGATCCATCAGCGCGGAGGCATCGGTGATCCGCGCGGTGGGTGGGGCGGTCACGATATCAATGGTCATCACTTCACGAATGGGACGGTACGGAGGCTGGCCGACGAGATCTTCTAGCGTGACCAGACCCACGACGCGGTCCCCGTCGACGATTGGTGCCCCTCCCACCCCGGCGCTGGTGATCCGACGCGCCACCGCCGCGACCGTCTCTTGCGGGGAGGCAGTGACGACGGCCTTCGCCATGAACTCGGCGACGGTCCTCAACACAATCCCTCTCCCGATGTCATCGCGGGGGATGTCCGCTCCTGTTGACCGGACCTATGCGCCACGGGGCTGGACCTCCGCTAGCACGATCGCAAACCCATCGGCCAGCTTCTGGTACGTTGCCTGCAGGTGTTCGGAGATCACCTTGACTTCGCTCAAGACCGGCATGAAGTTTGTATCTCCCACCCAGCGGGGGACGACGTGGACGTGGAGATGGTCTACAATCCCAGCCCCGGCCGCACGGCTGAGGTTCATCCCGACATTGAATCCGTCGGGGTGCAACACCCGCTTCGCGACCCGAACAGAGTAGTCGATGTAGCGAAACATTTCCGAGAGCTCCCCGTCGCTGAGGTCGGGTAAATTGCCGCTGTGGCGGGTGGGCACCACCATCACGTGACCAGAATTATAAGGGAACCGGTTCATGATCACAAAGCAGTGCCGTCCCCGCGCCACGACCTGAGCGGCGCGATCGTCCGCCCCGTTTGCCGCCTCGCAAAAGATGCAGTGGTCGTTCTTGGGATCTTGTTCCAGGTATTCGCCGCGCCACGGAGCCCACAGTTGCTTCATCGTCCAGGCGGCCCCGTCTCTTTACCGTGTGGTGCGCCCCGACCGGCTCCCCGGGCGGCGTTGGGCCCCCCTCCCGGGTGCGAGACGGCAGATTGGGGTTCTGGACTGGTCCCCCCGGGGCGGGAGGCCTGTGGCGGGACGGCGTCTCGGGTGCGCCGAGCCAAGCGCTGCAACGCTTCCTGGGCTGCGGCTTGTTCTGCCTGCTTCTTGCTTGGCCCCCTACCCTCCCCCAGAACCCGCCCTCCGGCCTCCACGGTGGCCACGAACACCTTCGCATGGTCGGGGCCTTCTTGGCTGTTGATCCGGTAGCGGGGAATCCGTCGTTCCCGCTCTTGCAACAGTTCTTGTAGGGTGCTCTTGTAGTCCTCACTAGGCAGGGCGAGTTCGTCGAACGCGTCCTGGAGGAGTTGGCTCGCGACCGCGTGGGCGACGCCGAATCCTGAGTCGATGTAGACGGCACCCAGCACCGCCTCCAGCACATCGGCGAGCAGGGCCGGTCGGTTCCGGCCCCCGGCTTTCTCCTCGCCCTTGCCGAGCAGAATGTACCGTCCCAGATCGAGGGTCGTCGCAATCCGCGCCAGCCAGGGCTCGCTGACGATTCGCGCCCGCAGTTTCGCCAGATCGCCCTCAGGAGCATCAGGGTACTGGTGGTACAAGTGATCACAGACGACGAGGCTCAGGACGGCGTCACCCAGCAGCTCCAGCCGCTCGTAATTCTCCTGGTGGCCGCCCCCCTGCCCATACGAGCCATGCTGGAGGGCCAGACTGAGGAGCAGGCGGTCGCGAAAGCGCGCACCCAGCTTCCCTTCCAGATCGGAGAGCTGAGCCTCGCGAGCGGGGTCGATCGTCGCCGGAGCGGAGGGGGGGGTGTTAGCGGCCGTCATACGCGCGGACAATCAGCGTTGCATTGTGTCCGCCGAACCCAAACGCATTCGACATGGCTGCCCGGACTGTGGCTTTGCGCGGCGTATTCGGGACGTAGTCCAGGTCGCACTCCGGATCGGGGAACTCGTAGTTGATCGTGGGCGGCAGCACCTGATGCTGCAGGGTCAGCGCAGACGCGATCAGCTCCACGCCACCAGCCGCCCCGAGCATGTGGGCGGTCATAGACTTGGTGGAGCTCACCGCCACCTTTTTGGCGTTCCCTCCAAAGACCTTCTTGATGGCGATCGTCTCAGTGCGGTCGTTGTACGGGGTACTTGTGCCGTGGGCGTTGATGTACTGGATCTCACTGGGCTCCATTTTGGCGTCCCGCAGTGCATTTGCCATGCTGCGAGCGGCGCCGTCTCCTTCGGGGTCCGGCTGCGTGATGTGATATGCGTCCTCGCTACTCCCATAGCCCACGAGCTCGCCATAGATATGGGCCTCGCGCGTCACCGCCTGCTCCAATTCCTCGAGCAAGACGACGCCGGACCCTTCCCCCATCACGAACCCGTCGCGCTTGGCGTCGAAGGGTCGCACCGCTTTGGTCGGCTCGTCGTTGCGCGTGGACATCGCCTTCATCGCACAGAACCCGGCAATGCTCAGCTGCGTAATTGCGGCTTCTGTCCCCCCGGCTAACATCGCGTTGGCTTCTCCGCGCTGAATCAGGCGCATGGCGTCTCCGATGGCGTTCCCGCTGGTGGCACACGCGGTGACCACCGAACTGCTGGGTCCTTTCGCCCCCGTGAGAATACTAACGACGCCGGCAGCCATATTCACGATGATCATCGGGACGAAGAACGGACTGACACGGCTGGGGCCACGTTTGAGCAGGATCTCATGCTGATGCTCCCACGTTTCCGCTCCGCCAATGCCCGATCCGATGACGACGCCAACTTGATCCGCGTTTTGAGGCGTAATGCTGAAATGCCCATCGTCGAGGGCCATGCGGGCGGCCGCGTAGGCGAACTGGACAAAGCGGTCGTTCCGCCGGACTTCCTTCTTGTCCATGTAGGTGGTGGGGTCAAAGTCGCGGGCTTCGGCGGCAATCGTAGTGTCAAACCCCGAGGGATCAAACCGCGTAATGCGTCCGACCCCGCTCTTCCCGGCCATCAGGCCGGCCCAGAACGCGTCTTTGCCCGTGCCGATCGGGCTGACGACCCCAATGCCGGTGACGACAACCCGGCGTCCCGGTGTCATCAGATCTTCCCCTGCTCTGTGCAGATCACGGGAGGCTATTCTGTGGCGGGTTCGCTCATGTGGGTTTCGATGTACTTGACGGCCTCGCCCACTGTGGCGATTTTCTCGGCGTCTTCGTCGGGGATTTCGACCCCGAACTCTTCTTCCAACGCCATAACCAACTCGACGACGTCCAACGAATCGGCGCCGAGGTCGTCCACAAACGACGACGCGGGTGCCACCTCATCGGCGGCCACCCCCAGTTGCTCGACGACGATGTGCTTCACACGATCAAAGGTTGATGCCATCGGACTTGCCACCCCCGGATAAGTCTAACCGCTTTACCGCCTTCCTACTCTAGCAGACCGGCGGCAGGTATCTAGCCCCGAAACGTCCCATCCCTCGTGCTGTTCGGTACCTAATTAGCAGGGGCCCGGGTCTATCTCATCACGAGGCCGCCGTCCACATTCAACACTTGACCGGTGATGTACGCGGCGTCGTCGGAGGCGAAGAAGACCACGGCAGCGGCGACCTCCTCGGGCTTCCCCGCTCGTCCTAACGGGACCTGCTCTATATGGGCCCTCGTCTGCTCGGCGGAGAGGCGAGACGTCATCCCGGCTTCGATGAACCCGGGGGCGACCGCGTTGACGGTAATGCCGCGCGTGGCCACCTCTCGCGCCACCGCTTTGGTCAATCCGATGAGCCCCGCTTTCGCCGCCACGTAGTTTGCCTGTCCCGGATTGCCGACCTCGGCGACGATGGACGCGATGTTGATGATCCGGCCTCTATGCTGACGGACGAATTCGCGCAGCACGGCTCTTGTGCAGAAGAATGCGCTGCTGAGATTCGTGTGCAGGACCGTCGACCAATCCTCGTCTTTCATGCGCAGGATGAGCGTGTCGCGGATCATGCCAGCATTGTTGACCAAGATGTCGATTTTTCCGAACGATTCCAAAGCGGAGGAGACCAGTTGCCGCGCCCCCTCAGGCGTGGCCAGATCGGCTTGAACGCTCACAGCGCGTCCGCCCAGCTCGCTGATGGCTCCGACGACTGCTTCTGCGGCGTTGTGGTGCGAGGCGTAGTGCACCACAACCGCGGCGCCTTCCGCCGCCAGGGCGGTGGAAATCGCGCGGCCCAACGCCCCCGAGCCTCCGGTGACGATCGCAACTTGCGTGTCGAGTTTACCCATTGCCCGTACCCTGGGCGACTGGCTGTAGAAGCTTGACCGCCGCCTGAAGGGAGGCCGGATCGTTGACGTTCGTCACTCGGGCAGACGGCACGGTCTTGCGGATCAACCCCGACAGGGTTGTCCCCGGACCGATCTCGACGAACGTGTCCACGCCGGCTGCCGCCATGGCGGACACCGAGGCATCCCACCGCACAGGGCTCGCCACTTGCTCAACCAGACGCCGGCGGATTTCGGTGGGCTGGCGGATGGGCTGAGCGGTCACGTTGCTCACGACGGGGATGATGGGGGCGGAGATCGGAACGGCGGCGAGGACCTCTGCCAGCTGCACAGATGCGGACCGCATCAAACTAGTATGAAACGGTGCACTCACCGGCAGCAGCACGGCGCGTTTGGCACCTGCGGCCTTTGCCAGCCGGATAGCTTCATGCACCGCGTCGGCATCGCCCGCGATTACGATTTGGTCCGGGCTATTGAAGTTGGACGGTTCCACGACTCCCCGGGAGGCTGCATCATGGCACACCTTCAGGACAGCGGGCGCGCCCAGACCTAGGATAGCAGCCATGGCCGTCTGCCGCCCGGCGGCAGCCTCTTGCATGAGAACCCCCCTGCGGCGGACGACGTTGAGGGCGTCCTCCAGGCGCAGGGCCTGGACACAGACCAACGCCGCGTACTCCCCCACGCTGAGGCCTGCGACCAGGGAGGGTGCTACGCCGTGCGCCTGCAGCGCCGCCAGGCAGGCCACACTGGTCGCCAAGATGGCGGGCTGCGTATTTTCCGTCTGGCGGAGGGTTTCCTCCGGTCCTTCCCAACAGAGGGCCGACAGCGCAAACCCCAATGCTGCATCCGCACGCGCGAAGACCTGGCGGGCGGGGGGGGAGGCGGCGGCGAGGGCCTTGCCCATTCCAGCGTGCTGCGCGCCCTGGCCTGGGAATACGAACGCGATCGTCATGAGGATCTGGTTAGGACGGTTTCGTCCAGCGCAGGGCGCAGGAGCCCCACGTCAGCCCACCGCCAAAGGCCACCAGGACGACGGTATCGCCGACTTTCACGCGGCCGCTGTGCACGGCTTCGTACAATGCAACTGGTACGGAGGCGGCCGACGTGTTGCCGTACCGTTCGACGTTGATGAAGAACTTCTCGCGGGGTTGGCCCAACCGCCCGGCGGCGGCGTCGATGATGCGGATATTGGCTTGATGGGGGATGAACAAGTCCACATCATCAATGGACATGTGCGCGCGCTGTACGGCTTCCTCAATGGCTTTGGGGATGCAGCGGACTGCAAACTTGTAAACCTCGCGCCCGTTCATCTGCAAGAAGTGTTGATTGCGTTCGATCGACTCAAAGCTGGCCGGGATCCGCGAGCCGCCGGCTGGCAAGGCGATCAACGGCCCCCCGGCTCCATCCGCCCCGAGATAAAAGGACAGGAATCCGCTTCTCGGCTCGCAGGCTTGCATGACCACGGCCCCGGCGGAGTCCCCGAACAGCACGCAGGTGTTGCGGTCCTTCCAGTTCGTGAACTTCGACAGTGTTTCTGCGCCAGCCACGAGCACTGTTTTCGCGAGCCCTGAGGCGATGTACCCGTGCGCGACCGCCACCGCGTACACCCAACTGCTGCAGGCGGCCGACAGGTCAAAAGCGCCGGCTTGCTTGGCCCCCAACCGGTCCTGGAGAATGCAGCCCGTTGCCGGGAACAACATGTCTGGAGTCGCGGTCCCTACGATAATGAGGTCAAGCTGCTCGGGGGTCACGCCTGCATCGGCGAGTGCTTCTTGCGAGGCGGCGTAGGCAAGATCCGAGCTGGCCTCCTCGGGGGCGGCTATCCGCCGCTCTTTGATCCCGGTCCTCGTGACGATCCACTCATCCGACGTGTCGACCATCTTCTCAATTTCGTGGTTGGTCATGACCCGCCGCGGCAAATAGCGACCGATCCCGGTGATCGTCGAACCGCGGAGACTCATCCCTGCGCCCGCGGACTCCGTCACGGATGGCTCTCCGTGGGTTCCACGGCACTAGTCACCGCTTCACTCCACTGGGGCATCTGGGCCCGCAGGTCCTCGACGAACGCATACCGCACACCCTCAATGGCGACGCGGATGGCGTTGCGGACGGCCCGGGCATTGCTGCTCCCGTGCGCAATGATGCACACTCCATCAATGCCCAGAAGCGGCGCCCCCCCGTATTCGCGGTAATCGATGCGGCGGTACATCCGTCGGAGCTTCTGGGCCAGCGGGGCGACGAAGACCAGGTAGAGCCGACCGCGCCACCCCTGGAACTCCGCCTTCACGATATCGCGAATCGCCAGGGCTAACCCCTCGCCGAACTTCAGGACGACATTACCGACAAATCCGTCGCACACCACGACGTCCGCGGTGCCGGTGAAGACGTCGCGTGCTTCGACATTCCCGATGAAATTCAACCCTGCGGTCCGCAGCAGCGCGGTCGTCCGCAGCGTGAGATCGGATCCCTTCCCCTCTTCCGCCCCGTTACTGAGGATCCCCACGTGTGGAGACGCCACCCCCAGTACCCGCCGCGCGTAGACGGATCCCATCAGGGCGAACTGCAGCAAATGGTGAGGCCGACTGTCCACGTTTGCTCCTACGTCGAGCAACAGGATCGGGTGGTCTGCTATTGTCGGCAGGACGACCGCAATGGCCGGTCGATCGACTCCAGGGAGGCGTCCTAGGCGGAGGAGGGCAGCGCCCATGGCGGCCCCCGTGTGGCCGGCGCTCACCACGGCGTGGGCCTGCCGGTCGCGCACCTGTTCCATTGCCACTACGATCGAAGAGCGCTTCTTGCGGCGCACGGCCATTGCGGGTGCCTCGTGCATCTCGACCACTTCGGGAGCGTCCACGATGCGGATGGTGGAGGGGACAGGGTGGTGACGCGCCAGCTCCCGCTCGACAGATGCCTGAGGGCCCACGAGCAGGATGGTCACCCCGAAATCGCGGGCGGCGGCCACGGCACCTGCCACAACCGCCTCGGGGGCATGGTCTCCCCCCATCGCGTCGACGGCGATCGTCAACGCCGCATCGCCCCCAGGAGCTGCTGCGCTCACGGGTTCACCGCGGGTTACTTGGTTTCCGACTTCTCGATTTTGATGACTTCCCGCCCTGCGTACTGGCCGCAGGTCGGGCAAGCGCGATGAGGACGCATCTGCGCGTGGCAGTTCGGGCAGGCCACCAACGTGATACGGCGCAGCTTCCAGTGCGCGCGCCGCGTGGCGCCACTCATCTTAGATCGTCGTCGCTTTTGAATCCCCATGCATTACCTCCCGCTTAAAGTTAGGATCGGGCTATTCGCTCCGTGTGTCCTTGAGATTCCGCAGCGGCGCGAGGCGCGGATCAATCGTCTCCAGAGGCTCGCATCCACACTCCTGCTCGTTGAGATTCTTCCCACACCGGGGGCACAGCCCCCGGCAGTCGGGGCGGCAGACCGGGACCATCGGCACGGCCAACAGCAGGTGCTGCCGTACGGCTTCCGTAACGTCCAGCACCAGATCAGTCCCCAGAGGGACGACAAAGTCCTCGGGTCGCAGGGCCCCATCACGGGGCACTGCGATGTCCCCGACCAAGAAATCCTCCTCGACCGCGATGGCGATGTCCTGCCGGTACTGCGTCAGGCACCGCCCGCACACGAAGGGGGCGGTGGTCGCGAGATGACCTCTCAGCCGGAGCGTCTGCGCGGTGCGATCGACCTCGACATTCCCCCTCACGGGGGTGTCGAAAGCGAGGTCCTCACTCTTACTATCCACGACCTCGTCGAACGCAGCGCGCCGCACCTGCCCGATTTCCAATGCCGCTACGTCGATGCGCACGTCCGAACTCCCCGATGTCAAACGATTCAGTATAGGCTTAGCGTGAAGCGTCTTTCAATAACTGCTTACCCCTGCGGATGGCCTCTAGGACGCGCAGAATGGCTCCCTTCTAACTCCCCCAGTACCTGCGTCGCATAGGTATCGGCACCCTCCCGGATCTCCTTCGCCTTCCGCTGCACGTCGGCCAGATGATCTTGTCCGGTGGGTATGGGCTGCGGCGCGACGTCGGTGCGGCGGCGCGCGGTCGCCTGGGCCTCTAGCACGATCCGCAGGGCTTCGTCTTGGGCGTGACGGTGGATCCGTTCGGCCTCCGCGCGAAGGCGGTGGACCTCGCTGAGCTCAGCGGGCAGCGCCCGCCGGATCATCCGCACCAACCCGAGCGCCTCCTCGGTCTTCGGCGATCTTGACGCTGCGTTCTGTTCCACCCCGCGCAGCAGCGTCTCCAAGCGCGTGAGCAGGTCCATAACCGATGTCGGCGGCATGATCATCGGGGCTTAAGCTTCGCCCGCAACCGGTCTTCCACGCCTGCGGGGACCAGCCCCGCGACTGATCCGCCGAGCTGACTGACTTCGCGAATCAGCGTCGAGCTCAAGAAATAGTACGGGGGGGCGGTCATGAAGAAGACCGTGTCCAGGTTCGGCGCGAGGCGCTGATTCATCGAGGCCTGCTTGAGTTCGTACTCGAAATCGACTACTGCCCGCAGCCCCTTGACCAGGACCGAGGCACCCCGGGCTTGCGCGAAGGCCACTGTCAGCCCGTCATACGCGTCGACCTTCACGTTGCGCACCGCGGCGGTCGCTGTCCGCAGCATGTCCATGCGCTCGGAGACAGAGAACAGACCAGCCTTTTCGGAATTTCTCGCCACGGCCACGATGACAGTGTCAAAGACCCGAGCCGCGCGGGTGATGACATCGACGTGTCCGTTGTGAACGGGGTCGAAGCTGCCTGGGTAGACCGCACTCGTCACGGACTCTCACCTCCTGAGTGCTCGAAGTACCACAACCTCGTTTCTCCGTACCGGGCTTCGCGGCTGCAGACGAGTCCTGGAATCTCGCCAGGGTGGTCCCGCCAATGGCCTTCGGCGGCCACGAGTCCCGACGGGGCGAGGATTCCTGCGCGCGTGATCGCGTCCAGCGTCACAGCAATCAGCTCCTGGCCGTAGGGGGGATCCAGCAGGATGATGTCAAACCTCCCCTGCCCCGCGCCCAGATCCCGCACCGCAGCCAACGCATCTTTGACCCACACCTTTGCGCGGTGGCTCATGCCCTCGGCGGTCAGACGGCGGCGCAGGTCGGCCGCGAGCGAGGCATTGCGTTCGACAAACAGAACGTACGCGGCTCCGTGGTCTAACGCCCCCATCCCTAGCGCCCCCGTGCCGGCGTAAAGGTCCAGCACCCGTGCTCCAGCGATCCGCGGTCCCAAGCTGTTGAGCAACGCATCCCGGACCCGAGTCTGTGTCGGGCGGACCCCTGCCCGCCGGCGCGTCTTCAGTCGTCCCGTTGTCCTCATCGGCAGCCTACCCCACGGCGGCCACGCCCGGTCGTTCGACGAACCGACGGCGAACAAGGTCTCGGAGCTCGGCGTGGTGACCCTGGGAGAGATCGGGATCGTCTCCTAGCAGATGGCCGGCCTCACGATGGGCGTCTTGCAGAATGGGAGCATCTTCCAAGAGATCAGCGATACGCAAGTCCGGCAGGCCGTGCTGGCGTGTGCCCATCAGTTCCCCTGGGCCCCGCAACTCCAGATCTTTTTGGGCAATGACGAACCCGTCAGACGTTTGGGCCATCGTCTCCAGCCGGACCCGTGCGGCTTCCGTCATCGCGGTCGACAGCAAGACGCAGAACGACGTTTGCGGTCCCCGGCCGACCCGGCCGCGCAATTGGTGGAGTTGCGCGAGGCCAAATCGGTCGGCGTCCTCGACGATCATGATGGTAGCTTCCGGGACGTCGATGCCGACTTCAATCACCGGCGTGGCGACCAGTACTCGAATCGCCCCTGTGCGGAACTGCTCCATCACCTCATCTTTGTCATCTGGGCGCATGCGACCGTGGAGCAAGCCTACCGTCACTCCGTTAAACGCATCCTCCCGAAGCCGGTCGGCCAGATGGATCGCAGCTTCCGCCTGAAGCTTGTCGGATTCTTCGATGAGCGGACACACGACATAGGCGCGGTGCCCTCCGTCGACCTGCTGACGGACCCATTGGTACACCTCGGGCCGTTTTTCCGGTCCGCGGACGTAGGTCTTGATCACTCCACGCCCCGGGGGCATTTCATCTAATACGGAGGCGTCCAGATCGCCGTACAGCGTCATGGACAGCGTCCGCGGAATGGGCGTGGCGGTCATCACCAAGACATCCGGGTGCTCGCCTTTTTGGCGTAATTCCGCACGCTGCAGCACCCCGAATTTGTGCTGCTCATCGACCACCACCAACCCCAACCGCGCAAACTCCACTCCCTCCTCCAGCAAGGCGTGGGTGCCCACGGCCACATCGACCTCACCTGCGGCCAGCGCTGCGCGAATGCGGTCTCGGTCCGGTCGCTTCCTGCTGCCCGTCACCAGTGCGAGACGCACGCCCAGAGGAGCGAGGAGGCGGCGAAATGTCAGGTAGTGTTGTTCAGCTAGAATTTCAGTGGGGGCCATCAGCGCCCCCTGACACCCGCCGCCCACGCACAGCCAAAGCGCAGCAGCGGCCACGACGGTCTTGCCTGACCCCACATCTCCCTGTAGAAGCCGGTTCATCGGCCGGGGGTTGTAGAGGTCCCCGGTCACATCGTCTAGGACTCGGCGCTGCGCGCCGGTTAGCGAGTACGGCAACGTGGCCACAAACTGTGCTAAGAGTCCGTCACGGCGCTTGTAGCGGATTCCCTTGTCCACGACGCGCACCGCTTGCTTACGCATGAGCACGCCGAGTTGCAGCACAAGGAGTTCATCAAACGCTAATCGGCGATGAGCGGCGGCTGCATCGCCCATCGATGCCGGAAAGTGCAAATTGCGCACGGCCTCCTGGCGCCCAGCCAACCCCAGTTGCTCCCGAATCTGAGCAGGAAGAAGTTCCGGGAGCGCGTCTAGGTACTCGTCCAGCGCGCGGGCGATGATGGTGCGCAGGACGCGCGGGCTCAGCCCCTCGGTGGCCGGATGCATGGGAACGATGCGTCCCGTGTGCAGCGTGTCGTCTTCCTCTCCGGTTAAGATTTCGTGTTCATCCACCAGCATCTGCAAGACGCCTGCCCCCTCGACCTTGCCGTGGACGATCAATCGTGTGCCACGGTGGATAACGCGGCGCAGAAACCGCTGCCCGAACCAGATAGCCTGCAACACACCGGTGTCATCTGCCAGGGCGGCCACGAACTGGTGTTTCCCATAGCGCTTCTCGCTCAGGGCGAGCACCACGCCTTGCGTGGTTTGCTTCAGGCCACGCCGGAGAGACGCGATAGTCGCGAGGTGGCTGCGATCTTCGTACCGGTGGGGCTGGTGGTAGAAGAGGTCTTCGACTGTGCTCAGCCCAAGGCGCGCGAGCTGCTCGGCACGAGTGGGGCCGACGCCTTTCACATACTGGGCGGGGATGTCATGCAGGGACCGCGACGCCGATCGCGCCTGGCCGGTGGCGACGGCGGTGGGGCGTGACGTAGGCATTCGCCTCCCTGTTCTACGTGCTGCTAACCTTTCCTTGCCCGGCCTCCGCGTGCTAGAATGCATAGGTATTTTCGATCGAGTTGCAGTTCGGAGGACGCATCATGGGTCGACACTGCGCAATCTGCGGCAAGAAGCCCGCCGCGGGGCATTCCATCAGCCACTCAGCGGTCAAGTCACCTCGGAGATTTATGCCGAATCTTCAGCGGATCCGAGTCCTGGTGGCGGGTGCGCCCCAACGTCTTACCGTGTGCACGGAGTGCCTGCAGGCCGGGCGGGTGCAGCGACCGCCGGTACGCCGCAAAGCCCCTCTCGCCGTCTAGGCCTGGGGAGGGACCTGGTCAGCGGTCCCCGATTCGCTCTCGCTCCCGTAGCCGTTGTGCATCTGAAGGATTAGTTCCTCGACGTCTGCGTCCCCGAAGACGTAGCGAGCGCCACAGAAGTTGCAGAGCACCTCTACCTGCCCCTGTTCTGCGCGTATCTCGCGAAGTTCGGCGTCCCCCAGGCTGATCAGGACCTGCTGGACCTTCCGCCGCGAACAGCGGCAGCGGAACCGCACGGGACCTCGCTCCACCACGCGGCTCACGATCGTCCCGAGGAGGGCGTCCACCATCTCTTCCGGTGTCTGGCCCTTCGAGATCATGGATGTCACGGTCGGCAGAACCTGTGCCCGTTCCTCTAAGTACGCCACTACCCGCTCGTCGGCCCCGGGCATCACTTGCACGATCAAGCCGCCGGCTGCCATGACCCGCTCGGTGGGTGCCACGAGCACCCCCAAGGCCACGACCGAAGGAATCTGATGTGAGACGACCAGGTAGGAGGCGAGGTCCTCGGCGATTTCCCCGGAAACTAGGGGAACACTGCCGTGATACGGAACGCGGAGGCCCAGGTCGAGGGTGACGTGTAGGGTCCCGTGACCAACGGCGCCGCCCACATCGAGCTTGCCCCGGGCCGTGAGGGGAAGGTGCACTTGCGGATTAGCGACGTAGCCCCGCACGGTGCCCTCGGCGTCGCTCATAACCAAGGCGCCGCCCAACGGCCCGTCTCCCTGGATCCGGACCATCACCGTCTGGCCTCGCTTCAGAGCTACCCCCAGCAGTCCCGCGCCCGTGAGCATCCGTCCTAGGGCAGCGGTGGCGGTGGGCGCCGTCCCGTGTCGGCGGCGCGCAGCCTCGACGGCCGTGGTCGTTACCGCGGCCATGGCCCGTACGGTGCTGTCATCTGTCACGGACCGAATCCAATAATCTCCCATCACGTCTCACATCCACGCGTCACATAGACCATTATACAAGGGGAGGCAAATGAGCCGATTCCCGTTCGCGTGATCGTGCCTGCTGTGCAGACAACTTGGTGGGACAGTCAGGATCGGTGTTCTACCACGATGAGCAACCATCCGCGCCTTGTACGTACGTGCGCTGGGGAGGCTGTGATTTCATTGCTAATGCCTCGTGTCGCGTCCATGCGCAGGGCACTGTGGGCCAGCGGGTACTTGAGGCCGTGCGTGGATATCCCGGTCACGCGGGCCGACAGAGGAATCAGCGAGACGCGATCTCCGACCCGACCAGGAATGGATGCCTGTGGGGCCGCCAAGAACAGTTCGGTAGTACCGTGGACGATCCGCGCACGGCGGCGCTGCCTCGCGAGCGCAACCAATAATGCGATGTTGGCGAGCGTGTGGTCAACGCGGCCACCGAGCACGCCGATGAGATCGATCGTAGTGGCCCCAGCCCGCAGCGCGTACTGCATAGCGAGTTCGGTATCTGACTTGTCCTTGTCGCGCGGGTGTGCCAGGAGGCGGGTCCCGCGCCGGCGCGCCCACGCCAGCAAGGACGGGCTGGCGGAGTCAAAGTCGCCCACGGCCACCTCGGGGGTGATGCCCAGTGCCCGCATGACGCGCAGGCCGCCATCGGCGCACACGACCAAATCGGCGTGGCGGAGAAGCTGCCGCAGGCCGCGGGTCGGAGGCAGGCGGCCGTTCCCGACGATCGCGGCGCGCATCTATGACACAGCGGTCATGCCGCCGCTGGAACGGGGACTTTTGAGAGGCGTTCCCAGACCAGCAGCGTCAGCATAATCGCCACAATGAAATCCAGCCCCAGGTACGTTGCGTTATACACGAGCGAGTACTGCCACACGGGCTGGCCCTTGGGCGCGTACTGGGAAAAGAAAACCACGCCCGAGACGACGTGCGATGCGTACCGAGCCAGGGCGCCCACCGTGACTCCAAAGGCCGGAAACTTGGGGAAAAATCCCGCGAGTCCCAGCAGGCCGAATGCCAACGGGTAGTCCAGAATGACCTGCACCGGGTGGACGAAGAACCGGCCGCCGCTGAGGATCCAGCCTTCGAGAATCCCATACAGCGCGCCGGTCACAAACCCCACGCCGGGACCTCGCCGGAACGCCACAATGAATAGCGGCACCATCGTTCCCAGCGTGACCGCCCCTCCCTGGGGCATTTCCCACAACTTGATGAAGTGCAGCACGGCCGCCAAGGCGATGGCGATCCCCATCTCCGCGATGAGTCGTGGTGAGAGCTTGCTGCCTGTCCTCTCCATGTTCTTCCTCCCTCGTTTTTTCTCTCGATCCGAAACACAAAACCGCCAGCCGTTCCAGCCTGGCGGTCATCCCATCCGATCTCTTCCCCACGCCAGCATTACCTGGATCGGGTCCTATGGGTCTGTGACAGGGCCCACCGCTGAAGACGGCAGGCAGGTCACACTCTCAGCCCGGAATCCTCCGAGCTCCCCGTGCTATGCAGTTGTCCCTCGTTATCTTAGTCCCACCCCACGGCTAATTGCAAGCGTGTGACCAATGAGGGAGTGTGTGCCAGGTACGCGCCGTCCGTCTCTTCCGCCTCACTGTGCTCAGTGACGAGCTATGCCTACGGGATCGAATCTACGTCTGAGTGCGGATTCTACGCGTGCGTTCTGGCGGCAAACAGCCGGGTCGCCGTGAAGACCCAGTTCTTGGATACGGAGTCCTAACCTCCCAAGGGGCCTCTCGATGCTCCTACTCGTACGCCGTGAACAGCGCGGAAGTCTTGAGGTAGACGGCCGGGAGCACAACAAAACACACAGCAGGCCGCGGTTTGCACGGCCTGCTGTGGCTACAACGCTTTGGTCAGGATGTCTACAGTGGTCTTATTACTTGGCCATTTGTCGCAGCGTCTGCATGGCCTTTCCGACGTTTCTGTCGGCACCGGTGACCAGGCCGGTGAGCAGCTTGTAGTTCTGGCCCTTTTGGTTGGAGTTCTTGAGCACCGATACCGCGGACTTGAGTTGATCTTGGGATTGCTTCAGGACACTTTGAATCTGATCGAGTTGCTCTTTGGTGGGCTTGGTCGCTTCCACAGACTTGAACATGCTCAGCGCCTGCCCAATCTTGGTCTCCGCATCCCGCACTTGGCCCATCGGCTGTTCCACGCCGGTCAGACTCTTCTTGCTGACAAGTTCCTCGGCGCTGTTCAGGTTTCGGAGGGCCGTGTCGAGATACGTGTCCACCTGCTTCATCGCCTGCGCCAGTCCGGTAGCCGCCTGCGCCGTGCCGATGGCGACGAAGGGAAGGTTGAGAACCAGCAGTCCTGCGATAATCATCAGCCAAAGTCTTCGCGTCATATCAATTCCTCCCGCGCACTCCGCGGATTTCCTTGGTGGGGTGCCCAACGCGGTTGGCGCAAATGAGGTCATACCCGAACACCTGTCCCCTTAGGCGCAGAAAAGGATGTCTCACCAAGGGCGTGTTGAGGACTGGAAGGCCCCTATCGTCCGTTAGATCGTTGGGGTTATCGTTCAATCCCCTTCCGCCGCTTCGGATAGGGCGCGGTAGATTTCATCGCGCGGAGGCGGGATGAGGGGCTGCGCCCGGCCCCGGCGCAAGATGACTCTGTCCTTATCCGTTATGAGCCCGATCTCAGCGGCGGGAATCTGGGCGACGTTGAGAGCGCGGAGCATGGTCTGGGGGTTGGGGGTGCAGATCAGGAGCGCGCCGCTCCCGATTAAAGCCAGGGGGTCGAGATCCAAGGTGTGGCAAATTGCTTGCGTCTCAGGGAGCACCGGGACATCGTCGGCGCGGAACACCACCCCCAACCCGGAGGCTTCGGCTAGTTCCCAGACTCCGGCCACCACACCGCCCTCGGTTACGTCATGCATGGCCGTTGCCCCGTGTTGGGCCCCGACCCTCCCCTCGGGGATCACGCTCAGGCGGTCAATGAAAGCCTGGGCTCGAGCCAACGCGGCCTTGCCCAACGACGATTCCAGGCGGTCGGCGAGATCGGAGGCCAAGATCGCCGTGCCCTCGATCCCTGCGCCCTTGGTGACAATCACGGAGTCGTGGGGACGTGCGCCGGCCCCCGAGATGACCGCACCTTTGCGCGCCTTCCCCACGGCGGTGACGATCGCGATCGTCCGATCGATGGCCGGGGTCACTTCGGTATGACCGCCCACGATCTCGACTCCCAGGCTCGCGGCAGTCTGCCCGGCCTCGGTCATGAGGGCCTCCAGCGTTTCCGCTGTGGATCCCTCCTTCAGCAGCAGGGTGAGCAGTAGCGCCACGGGTTCAGCCCCGGTCGTCGCGAGATCGTTGCATCCCACATGGACCGCAAGCCGACCCAAGTGGTGCCCTGCCGCGGTGATAGGATCGGAGGTCAGCACGCAGACCGTCTCACCGTAGTCTAAGACGGCGCAATCCTCCCCCACGTGAGCACGCACCAGAATGTCTGTCCGGTGGCCGAGGTGGGGGTACACGAGACGCGTGAGCAGTTCAGGTGGAACTTTGCCTACCGGTAGTGCAACCGGGATGTCGGGTGTCATCTGAACGCAGGCCCTATCGGTTCGACGGCGAGCGCACCATGGGAGCGACCGAGCGCAGGATGAGGGTCACCGGAATCGCGATCACCACTCCTCCTAGCACTTGGAAGAGATTACCCGGGACCTCGGCGGCTGCAGCCTTACCCATGATGAACTGCTCCACCACGTAGTATCCGCCGACCATGACCGCGCCACCGATCACCATGGCGACGATCATGCTGGCGATCCCGGCGACGGTACGCATCGGGCGGCCTTTGAGGAGTCCCCAGGCAATGAGTCCTGCAACTAGCCCTTCCAGCCCTTTGATCACGAGAGTGTAGGGGGCAAACTGCTGATACCCTGAGAACCAGTCGGCCAGCGCCGACCCTATGCCCCCAGCGAGTAATCCCGCGAGGGGGCCAAACAAGAGGGCGGAGGTAAACACCATTGCGTCTCCGACGTTGATGTACCCTTGGGTCGCTGGAATCGGAATTTGAATGATCATTGTGGCGACGGTCGTCAGCGCGATCAACAAAGCCAGTAAGGTCAACGTCCGGACACTCATCTCCATCCTCCTTCGCGGATCGAGTCATCTCGATCTCGCGGAATGCAAAAAGACGCCCGGTGTCTGGGCGTCTTTGGGGCACTCAGGCGCCAAATTCACCTAGCCTTCACCTCATACGGACTGTACCGTCGACCCCGGAATTCCACCGGGTCCCGGTTCTGCCAGTCAGGTGCACTCGCAGAACCTCACGGGTTATCACCGCCGATCGGGAATCGCCTCACGCCCACCGCGTGAAGCTCACCCTGCCCCGGAAGGCTTAGGTCCGGTGCTTCGTGGGTAATGGTACAAGCGGCCCGAAGGGGTGTCAACGCCCGCTCCGCCTGCGACGGACAGGACTGGCCGCCGTGCTCCAGAACTCAGTTGCCATGGTCGAGACGGCCTACTTGCTGATTGCGCTCGACCGCAACACCCCCACCGCCGTCGCCCGCGATATCCTCCGCGTCCCCGGCGTGGTGAAAGCATCGGTAACGATGGGGGAGTTTGATGTCATCGTCATCGCCGAACAGGACGATACGAAGGGGTTTCCCGGAATCACGGCAGCAGTGCGGCGCATCGAAGGGGTCCGCACGGTCGTCACGTGCGTGGTGGTGACTCCTTAGACTGCGAGGCCAACAGCAGGTCTAGACGTGAACCGGTGGCGCGACGATGCGCATTTGCTGCAGGAGACGGTGAGCCACGGACAAGGCCTGGAGCCCGTCTTCGCCCGTGACAAGCGGTTGTTCCTCGCCGTGGACACAGTTGACGAAGTGTTGGAGTTCCGCCCGTAGCGGTTCGTCACCGTGGATTACCATATCCTCGATCTCGCCGTGAAATGGGTGGATGAAGAGGCGTTGCTTTAGGTAGTCCAACCGGATTACCCGGTCGGGAGTCGCGACCTCGATCTCGGCCGCCTTGTCGGCAGAGACCCGGCTCGCCAGCAACCACGCCACACAGCCGGTGGAGAGGGTCAGCGTCGCCACTGCGAGGTCTTCTTGCGCATTCCGGACACGGACCGCCAACCCACCCAGGTCGACGATGCGACCGCGGACGAGCGACAGCACGATGTCGATGTCGTGAATCATCAAGTCCATTACCACGCCCACGTCCATCGTGCGGGTCCGATCGTAGGGGCGGACGCGGCGTGCTTGGATGAACAATGGAGACCCCGCTAATTCCGCGAGACGTCGGACGGCGGGCTTGAACCGCTCCAGATGGCCGACTAAGAGGACGAGGTTCTTGTGACGGGCGAGTTCGACAAGGTCCTCGGCCTCGCGCGTGGTTGCGGTCATGGGTTTCTCGACGAGCACGTGCACGCCGGCGTCCAGGAAGACGCGGGCGACCTCGTAGTGCAGCTGGGTGGGCACCACCACACTGACAGCGTCCACCCGTCCCAGCAGCTTGCGATAATCGGTGAAGGGGGTCGTCTTGTAGCGATTCGCCACGCTGCGCAGTTCTGTTGCGTTGATGTCTGCGACGCCCGCGAGTTCGACGTCAGGGATACCGGCGTAGGTCCGGACGTGGTTGCGTCCCCACTGGCCCAGCCCGATGACGCCGACGCGGACTCGCTGTGCCACGTTCTCCGCCTATTCGCGTGCGCCCGGAAACCGGGCCACGACATCCAGAATCCGACCAACGTCCTCATTCGACAGAGCCGGATGCACCGGCAGCGAGACGACCTCGGCCGTCAGCCGTTCGGCCACAGGGTACGTTCCTCTGAACCCCAACTGCTGATACGCCTGCGACTGTGGGACCAAGTGCGGGTAGTAGACGCGACGGCCGATACGGTGGTCGCTGAGGTGGGTCAGGAACTTTTCCCGGCCCTGGGGCACTCGCACCGTGTACTGGTTGTACACGTGGAAATATCCCGGCGGCTCGACCGGCGGGACCAGCCACGCCAAGGGGGCAAACGCCGCGGTGTAGCGGGCGGCGTGGTCCCGACGAGATTTGTTCCAGTTGTCCAAGTGGGTGAGTTGCGTCCGTCCCATCGCCCCCGCCATATTGGTCATGCGGTAGTTGTAACCGATCGCGTCGTAGAGGTATTCCGCGCCCCCCCGCTGGCCGACATTCACCAGCACGCGGGCGCGCTCTGCGAGTGCCGGATCATTGGTGACGATCATCCCGCCTTCGCCTGTGGTCATATTCTTGGACGGGTAAAAACTGAAGACCCCGGCTTGGCCAAAGGTGCCCACCTTCTTTCCTGCGTATTGGGCCCCGTGAGCCTGGGCGCAATCTTCGATAAGCAACGCCCCCGTGCGCCGCGCGATCTCCCCGAGAGCGGTCATGTCACAGGCGAGCCCGTACAAGTGCACACAGAGGATGGCGCGAGCATGTTCGCGCCGTACGGCGTCGGCTACAGCTTGTGGGTCGATGTTGTACGAACGCGGATCGACGTCGACGAACACGGGGCGCGCCCCGACGTAGAGGATTGCGTTGCCCGTGGCGACAAAGGTGAACGGGGTCGTCACGACGACATCGCCTTTCCCGATGCCTGCCGCTTCCAAAGCCACCTGGAGCGCCGAGGTGCCCGAGGATGTCGCCACCCCCTCACGGGCCCCCAAGTAGCGGGCGAATGCCTGTTCGAAGTCCGCTACATGGCGCCCGGCCACGAGCATGCCGGAGTCCAGCACCTCCATGACCGCGCGTTTGTCCTCGTCGGAGATTAGGGGCTTGGCTATGGGGATTGATGTGGCGCTCTGCGCCTGCGCAGGATGCATCAGTTTGGCCATGCCTCTATAGTGTCCACAAACTTACAGGAAGATTCTCCCGCTGTGTTCTGTCCCGACGGTGCTTGAAATCCGAACCATCTCTATCTAATCTCCTGCCCCATAGACACCAGAACCACCCCTCAAAAGGCAGCGTCTGGCGCCGCGATCCTTCCCAATTACTGGACGAAAACTTTGCGGCCGCTAAAGAGTAACCAGAGCAGGAAAATGATGAGGAGCACGACGATTACATCCTGCCCCCGTTCGTTGTGTACACGGGCCCGAACCTCATCCACCAGCCACTGCATCCACACCCTCATCACACACCCCCTGTCGGTCTGGGGTCCGTCGTCGGAGCGGTAGTTTCCAGCCGCCCTTTGATGGCCCCGAGCATGCTCTCTAGGTTCTTGCGCACGAGAACTTTAAGCAGATTGGACAGCAGCGCCCCGGCCAGCGGCAACTCCAGTTCGAAGTCGACGGCCAGAACCGTTTGCGTCCCTCCGGCAGACGCGGCGAACGTCCAGGTCCCCTCGTAGCGCGTGAAATCGCCTTCGCGCTGTCGGAACGTACACAGATGACGACTGTCGTCCCACTCGTCATCCTCAACCCACCGGATTTTTCGCCCTTGGACGACACCCACCCATGCGGTCACGGTGTGGGTCCCGTCGCGTTCCAGTACCTTCACCGACTCGACATCCGGCATGAATGTCGGGAATGTTTCGACATCCTTCGCCACCTGGTAGACATCTTCCAAGGGGGCGTGGATGTGAGCAGCTGCTTCGACTCGTGCCATGACGCGTCTCAGTCCTTCTGCCGAGAGGTCTGACCAGATCCTGCCCCTACAGCCCCGTTGGTCCCCGTCCCACTCCGGCCATCTCGGGCGGCCAAGTACTCGATGTATGCGAGCAAGGTTTCCAGAGTCTCGGGGGAGGCGCCCCTTAACCGGTGCAGTTCCTGGGTTACTTGGCCCCACAATAGTCGGCTCGCCCCGTCCTGCCGGAAGTCTGCTGCGCCCAGTCCCGTGTCCAGGCGACGGAAGTCTTCAACATCTTGGGGAGTGATCAGGGCGGCGACCCGCTTGAGGACAGACGGGCGCACGCCGAGGTGCGGGGCGATCCGTTCTATGTATTCCACGCGACGCAGATCCTGCAGACCTCGCTCCCCGCGCGAGAGCACACTGGGAGCGATCCCCGCATCCCGAGCGAGCTGGCGGAGCCCCTTGCCGCGGCCTTTCCCATGCAGGTTCTCCCGCAACAAGCGCAGGTAGGCGCCGAAAGCTCGGGCATCGCTCAGACTATGCGAAATCATTGCTGGTGTTCCCATTCTGGAACAGATTCGCGACCTTAAACGGTATCCCCTGTGCGCGGTATCAGATGGGTACGAGGAACTGCGGCGAGTCGAATGAACGCTTCACGCGGGGGCGCTAACGAGGGACGATCGGATCCCACTGCTCCAGTTCGCTGACGAACCGGTCGGTGGCTGCCCGCAGCAGCCGTTCCCCAATCTCGGCGGTGGCGCGCTTCGGATCCACCCCCGTGGCCCCGTGGGGAAACAGTCCCTTCCAGTGACGCGGTCCCATGACCTCGATGCCTCTCTGCCACGCCGAATGCGCCGCCCGCTGAAGGCGAGGGACGTTGGGCCGAATGGCAAGGATCGCTGATGTTTCGCCCGCGGCTGCGTGATACTCGACGTCACCCCACGCGTCGCGCATCACCGCTTCGACCTTTGGGTCTTGCCACCAGTGCCCGACCTTGATCCGCAGATCACGGTGGTTGTCCAAAACCGGTGCCAAGGCGGTGGCCAGGGGCGCGATATTCCCCCCATGGCCGTTGAGGATCAACAGGCGCCGAAACCCATGACGATGGAGGCTCTCGACGATGTCGCGGACCACGGCCGCAAATGTGTCCGGCGTCAGCGTAATGGAGCCAGGGAAGTCCATGTGGTGGATCGACATTCCAAAGCACAAGGGCGGGGTCACTGGCACACGGGTGCGGGCGCTGACGCGCCGGGCGATTTCAGTGGGGATCAGGTAATCCGTCGCAAACGAGAGGTGGCGCCCATGCTGTTCACAGGACCCAACAGGAACGATCGCGCGGTCGTCGGTGCGGAGAAACTCCTCGAGGTCCGGCCACCCGATGTCTTCCCACAGGACAGCCATCGCGGGCGGCAGAGGGATCCGCTATCCGGCTCGCTGGGCAGCGGCTAAGACAGCGCGTTTGGTGAACACGCGTGCGAGGTGCGCGCGGTACTCCGCCGAGGCGAAGAGATCCTCATTCACATCCACGCCGTCGGCGGCGTGCGCGGCCGCTGCCGCGACGCTTTTCTCGTCCAACGCGGCACCGGTCAACTGGTTCTCCACAGCTATCGGGCGATAGGCCGCGGGGCCGACGCCGGTGATGCCGATGCGGGCGCGGGTACACCGCCCTGCTCCATCGCGCGTGATCACCGCCGCCACGCCGACCACTGCAAACCCCGAGGCCGGGTGAGGGAATTTCAGGTAGGCCTGCCCTGTGCGGGCGCGGGTGGCGGGAATCCTGATCTCGACGAGCACCTCGTCGGGTGCTAACGCCGTGGTAAAGATCCCGGTGAAGAATTCGCCGGAGGCGATGGTCCGCCGGCCGCGGGGGCTCTCGGCGACGACCTGCCCCTCCAGCGCGAGCATCGCCGCCGGATAGTCGGCCGCGGGATCGGCGTGGGCCAAACTCCCTCCGATCGTCCCCACGTTGCGGACTTGCACATCACCGATGCGGCTCGCGGCTTCGGCCAACGCGGGTGCGGCGGAGAGCGCCAGTTTGGAGGACTCAATTCCCCAGTGAGTTGTGAGAGCACCGATGGCCAGCGTCTGCCCGTCCTGCTGAATGTAGCGCATTGCGTCGATGCGGCCCAGATCGATCAGATGAGCGGGCGAGGTCAACCGCAGCTTCATCATCGGAAGCAGGCTGTGCCCACCTGCGAGGAGTTTGGCATCCGACAGCCGTTGAAGCAATTGCAGCGCTTCAGACACGGATGCGGGCCGATGGTATTCGAAGGCGGCCGGGATCATGGAGCTTTCACTGCCCGGCGCGAGGGGGGGATGGCCGGAAGGTGTTGTTCGGCCAGCTTACGCGCCGCATACATGACCGAGTTCACGATGTGCTGGTAGCCAGTGCACCGGCACAGGTTCCCGTCCAGGCCATGGCGGATTTCCGCATCCGTGGGATTGGGTTTGCGGGCCAATAGCTGCACCGCCGCGAGCATCATCCCGGGGGTACAGAAGCCGCACTGGAGGCCGTGTTCTTCCCAAAACCCTTCCTGGATGGGGTGGAGCTTCCCGTTGTCGGCCAAGCCTTCGACGGTGAGGATATCCGCTCCATCGGCTTGTACTGCCAGCAGGGTGCACGATTTGACGGCCTGCCCGTTCAGCAAAACGGTGCAGGTTCCGCAACTGGTCGTATCGCACCCGATGTGTGTCCCCGTGAGCCCGAGTTCTTCTCGCAGGTAGTACACCAGCAGCAAACGGGGCTCCACCTCATGCCGGTGCGTCGTGCCGTTGACCGTCACGACAATGCTCTGCTTCACGCTGTCCACCTCAAATCGGAGTACGCGGAAAGTCGCTGCGCCATCGCGAGGCCGGAAGTTCATCACTTCCCGCAGGAATTTTCAGGAGTCGCTAGCCGGCTTCCTCCTCGTACCGTGCCTTCAGTGTCTCGACCACGGCGGGGTCGGCCAGCGTTGTCGTATCTCCCAAGACGCGGCCCTCGGCGATGTCCCGCAGCAGCCGTCGCATAATCTTCCCGCTGCGAGTCTTGGGCAACTCGCCGGCAAACAGAATCTGCTCAGGCCGGGCCAGCGCCCCAATTTTCTTCACCACGTGTTCTTTCAATAGCTCCATCATCTGTGGGCCAGGCTTATGCCCTTCCTTGAGCGTGACGAACGCGGCGATCGCCTGCCCTTTGATCTCATGGGTCACGCCAATGACGGCGGCTTCGGCTACGGCAGGATTGTCGACCAACGCGGACTCCACCTCGTAGGTCCCGATACGGTGGCCAGAGACGTTGATGACGTCGTCCACTCGCCCCAACAGCCAGAAGTAGCCATCCGCGTCGCGCTTGGCCCCGTCGCCGGTGAAGTAGACGCCGGGGAAGCGGCTCCAGTATTGCTTTACGTAGCGGTCCGGGTCGCGATAGATCCCGCGCAGCATAGCCGGCCACGGCCGGGTCAACACCAAGTACCCGCCCTCGTTTGCCTTCACCGGCTGCCCTTGCTCGTTGAAGATCTCCGCCCCGACCCCCGGGAAGGGGTGGGTTGCCGAGCCGGGTTTCAGAGTTGTGAGGGCCGGGAGCGGGGTAATGAGAATCATCCCCGTCTCCGTCTGCCACCAGGTGTCGACAACGGGACATCGGCCACCGCCGACATGCTGGTGGTACCAGATCCAGGCCTCCGGGTTAATCGGCTCGCCCACCGAGCCCAGCAGCCGGAGGGACGAGAGGTCGCGCTTTGCGGGATACTCGGTCCCCCACTTCATGAAGGTGCGGATGGCCGTCGGAGCCGTGTAGATGATGCTGACGCTGTACTTCTCGACGATGGCCCAATTCCGGTCTTTGTCGGGGTAATCGGCGGTGCCCTCGTACATAACGGTCGTGGCCCCATTGGCGAGCGGTCCATAGACGATGTACGAGTGGCCCGTGACCCAGCCGATATCCGCGGTGCACCAGAAGACATCATCGGGCGCCAGATCGAAGATCCACTTCATGGTCTGATAGGTTCCGACCATGTACCCGCCTGTGGTGTGAATGATGCCCTTCGGCTTGCCCGTCGTGCCGCTCGTGTACAGCAGGTACAACATCTCCTCGCTGTCGAGCGGAACGGCCTCGCACACGGGTGACGCCTCCGCCATCAGGCGATGCCACCAGTGATCGCGTCCTTCTTGGATGTGGATCTGCGCTGCCTCCCCCACCCGCTTGACGACCACGACGTTCTCGATCGTCGGGGTGCCGGTGAGGGCCTCATCGACGTTGCGCTTGAGGGGGACGATGTTCCCGCGCCGCCAGCCGCCGTCGGCAGTGACGAGGACTTTTGCTTGAGCGTCATTGATCCGATCGCGCAACGCCTCTGCGGAGAACCCGCCAAAGACAACGTTGTGCGCGGCACCGATGCGGGCGCACGCCAGCATGGCAATGGGCAACTCCGGGATCATCGGGAGGTAGATGGCGACGCGATCCCCCCGACGGACCCCCAGCTGCTTCAGAACGTTGGCAAACTTGCTCACTTCGCGACGCAGATCGCCGTACGTGAGCACGCGCTGGTCGCCTGGTTCGCCTTCCCAGATGATCGCTGCTTTGGTCCGCCGCCCGCCTGCGACGTGGCGATCGATGCAGTTATAGGAAATGTTGGTTTGCCCGCCCACGAACCACTTGGCGTACGGTAGCTTCCAGTCCAGCACTTTATCCCACTTCTTGAACCAGTGCAGCTCCTCGGCCGCACGCGCCCAAAATCCCTCCAAATCCCGCGACGCCGTGTCATAGATCTGTTTATCGCGCATGACAGCCGATCGCTGGAATGAGGCCGGAGGGGGAAAAGTGCGTTCTTCGCGCAGTAGAGCTTCAATGGTGCGATCAGACATCGGCAGTCACCTCGTCGTGGGGAGGAACATCGGGATATATCAATGCGATACCGTGGGGCATCAGTCCTCTTGACTAAAGCCC